>Ga0307373_10002733_pt1 | contig 31528 bp, 28 predicted proteins | sample OX2MG_FD_202534 | JGI IMG/M metagenome (GOLD analysis project Ga0307373, IMG submission 202534) | Soil microbial communities from Risofladan, Vaasa, Finland - OX-2 | ecosystem: Environmental > Terrestrial > Soil > Coastal area > Acid sulfate soil | place: Finland: Risofladan, Vaasa | collected...
AGACGGCGCGGAGGGATTGCGGAGCGGAGAGATTGTGCTGCGTGCAGCCTCGGCCGCCGCCACTCCGGCATCGACGCACTTTCACCGCCGCGCCGCGACCTTCCCGCGACCTTCCTGCGGCAATAGGACTTCTCACGACTTTGGTGGCCGCAAATACCATCAAAACGTTCGCGATCATGACGCAAACGCGTACTAAGTGCCGGAGCCCGGGGTGACCGACCCGGAACGCGAGTCGCATATCAGTCTATCTCCGGCACACGTTTAGCGGTCAGGCTGCTGGCCCCGGCCGAGTCGGCGGTCGGCAGCGCGCCGCGCGACCGCGCGACCGCGTGAGGGGCAACGGCAACGAGATCTTCGTTATGGGTAGGGTTTCGACGCTTACGGCGGCAGAATCGCCCCATGAGAAGCGTCAACTGGCCGGCCGCGCGCCTGGCATCGCCCGCGTCGGCGTCGGCGGCCGGGGTTCGGGCGGTCCCGGTATCGGTGACCCCGGCGTCGGTGACCCCGGCGTCGGCGGCCCGGGCTCGGGTGGCTCCGGCGCGAGTCGCCCTGCGCGCGTTGCTGTGCCTTGGGCTGGCGGCGTGTTCCGGCGGACCGGCGAGCAAGGCGCCGGCGAGCCACTCCAGCACCGCCCGCTCGTCCTCGCCGGCATCACCGGCTCAGCCCTCGACCGGTCCGGCCGCTGTCGCCGCGGTCAAGGCCATGTGGCAGACCTTCTTCAACGGCGCCGTCCCGATTCCGCGGCGGCTCGAGCTGCTGCAGAACGGCCAGCAGTTCGCATCGTTCGTCCATTCAGAGGAGAAGACCTCCCTCGGCACGCTGGTCCTGTCGGCCTCAGCGAAGGTGAGCTCGGTGACCTTGCACCCCCCGGGGCAGGCCAGCGTGACCTATACCATCCTGCTCGGCGGCAAGCCGCTGGCGAAGAACCTGTCGGGCACCGCCGTGTACACCGGCGGAGGCTGGAAGGTCGCCGACACCACGTTCTGCAGCCTGCTGCACCTGGCCTACGGGAAGAGCAGCCACGTGATCCCCGCAGCCTGCGGGAGCTGACCAGGTGACCGGCGCGCTGGCCGCGCCTGCCGAGGTCGAGGGGACCAGGTGGCGGCAGCGCCCGCTGGCCCTTGCCGCCCTGTGCACGGTGCTGTTCCTCACCTTCCTCGACAACACGGCCGTGAGCGTCGCGCTGGCCAGCATCCGGGCCGACCTGCATGCCGGGGTGTCCTCGCTGCAGTGGGTCGTCGGCGCGTACGCGCTGACGTTCGCCGCGCTGATGCTGACCTTCGGCATGGTCGGCGACGAGTTCGGCCGCAAGAAGGTGATGCTGGCGGGCGCTGGCGTGTACTGCGCGGGGGCGTCGATGGCGGCGCTCGCGCCCAGCATCGCGGTGCTGATCGCCGGGCGCGCGGTCATGGGACTCGGCGCCGCCGCGAGCGAGCCCGGCACGCTGTCGATGATCAGGCAGCTCTACGCCGACGAACGGAGCCGTAACCGCGCGCTCGGGGTCTGGGCTGCCGTGTCCGGCTTCTCGCTGGCCCTCGGTCCGGTACTCGGCGGCACGCTGGTGGGGGCGTGGAGCTGGCGCGGGATCTTCTGGTTCGACGTCACGTTCGGGCTCGCCGCGCTGGCCGTGGCGGCCCTGGTCCTGCCGGAGAGCTCTGATCCTCGCGCCGGGCGGGTCGATGTCACCGGCACGGCACTCGGGGCCTCGGCGCTGGCCGCGCTGGTCTTCGCGGTGATCAGCGGCGAGACGGCCGGCTTTGCCGCCGCCTGGGTCCTGGTGCTGTTCGGCATCGGCGCGCTGGCCGCCGCGGCCTTCCTGATCTGGGAGTTCCGCACCCCGCATCCGCTACTTGACCTGCACTTCCTGCGCGTTCCGCAGTTCACCACCCCGAACGTGATCGCCTCCTGCTGCTACTTCGCGACGTTCGCGATCTTCTTCTTCACCGCGTTGTACCTGGGAGAGGTGGCCGGGTACTCCGGATACCGGATCGCTGCCGTCTTCGCGCCGATGACCGTCGTGATGATCGCCGCGTCGCTGGCCGCTGGCCGCCTGACGACCGTGCTGGGAATCCGCTGGTCGCTGGTCTGCGGCTGCGTGATCTTCGCGGCCGGGCTGCTCGTCACCAACGCAGTGCTCGGCCCGCACCCCGGTTACCTGCCGCTCGCCGCGGCCCTGGCGCTGGCCGGGGTGGGCCTGGGATTCTCCGTCGTCCCAGTCACTGCCTCGGTGCTGGCCGCGGTGCCGGGGGAGCGGTCCGGGATGGCCGCCTCGGCCACCAACACCAGCCGGGAGATCGGCGCGGTGGCCGGGGTCGTCGTGCTCGGCGCGCTCGTCGACGCTGAGCTTAAGTCGGGCCTGATCACCAAGATGACGCAGCTGCATCTGCCTGCTGCTCTGCAGTCCCTGGTGGTCCAGGTGGTGGAGACTGGCGGCGGCGGAGCGCTCGCGGTCGGCAGCGGGGGCGGCGGAGCAGGCGGGACCGGCCAGGGCGGGCTGATTGGTCAGCTACTCCAGGCCGGCTATGCGGCCTTCGAGACCGCGCTGCACGTTGCCCTGTCCACCTCCGCCGCCCTGCTGGCGGCCGCCGCGCTGCTGGCCGCCATCACGCTGCGCGGCCGGTCTCAGGCAGCACCGGCGGCCAGCACCTCGTCCAGTCGCTCGTAACCCTCGCGGACACCGGTCTCCATGCCGCTGGCGACGAACGCGTCGCGGGCGGCGAACGAGTCGACCAGCGAGGTCGACGTGAGCCTGGTACGGCCGTCGCCGAGATCGGTGAAGGCGATGCGCTCGAGCGCCACTTCGTCGGGCACGCCCTCGAAGGTGAAGGTCTGGACGATGAGCTCGGCGGGCCGCACCTCGTGGAAGCAGCCGTGGAACCCGAACTCGTGGCCGTCGGCTGCGTGGACGTACCGGTAGGAGCCGCCGGTACGGCAGTCGTAGTGGTCGATCCGCATCTCAAGCCGGCGCGGCCCGAGCCACTGGGTCACCAGGTCGGGATCGGTGTGCGCCCGGAACACCTTCTCGGGCGGGGCGTCGAAGTCCCTGGTGATCCGGACCAGCGGGACGTCCTGGTCGACGGTGATCTCGGTCTCGTGTGTCCTGGTGGTCATCATGACGTTCCTTCCTGGGCCAGCCGACTGCGGGCCGGCGGGACGGGCTCGACGTCGTCCGGCATCGCGGCCAGGACGTCGTCGAGACGGCGGTAGCGTTCCTCGGCCTCGCGGCGGTAGCGCTCGATCCACTTGGTCATGAGGTCAAGTACTTCCGCTTCGAGGTGCACCGGGCGGCGCTGGGCGTCCCTGGTGCGGCTGACCAGGCCGGCGTCGTGAAGCACCCTGAGGTGCTTGGAGACCGCCTGGATGGTCACGTCGTAGGGCGCGGCCAGCTCGTTGACGGTGGCGTCACCGGCGGCGAGCCTGGCGACCATGTCCCGCCGGGTGGGATCGGCGAGTGCCGCGAACACCCGGGAGAGCGGATCAGGTGCCACGCCCCTCCTCCTTGCAATCAACTATCTGGTTGAATACAACGCTAGCCCGTGGCGAGCGTCGTTGTCAACCAATTGGTTGAGAACAAGCGGCGCGGCCTGCGGCGAAGCTGGCGGGCGCGGGTCGCCGCCGAGGCTGGGCTGCTGGCAGGCTGGGTGCGGACGCGGGCCGCTGACGGACGGAGGCAGATGGTCTCGGGGCGCTGGGAGTTCTGGATCGACCGGGGCGGAACCTTCACCGATGTCGTGGCGCGCCGCCCCGACGGCACGCTCGCCGTGCACAAACTGCTCTCGGAGAATCCTGGCCGGTACGCAGATCCGGCCGTGGCCGGGATCCGTCACCTGCTCGGGGTTCCTGCCGGAGATCCGGTCCCGGCCGAGCGCATTTCCGTAGTCCGCCTGGGCACCACGGTGGCCACCAACGCGCTGCTCGAGCGCAAGGGCGAGCCGACCGTCCTGGTCATCACGGCCGGGTTCGCTGACGCTCTGCGCATCGCGTATCAGGACCGGCCGAAGATCTTCGAGCGGCAGATCATCCGGCCCGAGCTGCTGTACTCCCGGGTCATCGAGGCTGACGAGCGGATCGGCGCGCACGGTGAGGTGATCCGCCCGCTTGACGAGGCCGCGATCGAGCGCGAGCTGGCTGCCGCGTACGCCGACGGTTTCCGCGCGGTGGCCGTGGTGTGCATGCACGGCTACCGCTATCCGGAGCACGAACGGCGGGTCGGCGCGATCGCCCGGCTGATCGGCTTCACTCAGGTGTCGGAGTCGCACGCGACCAGCCCGCTGATGAAGCTGGTCTCCCGTGGCGACACGACGGTCGTGGATGCCTACCTGTCGCCGATCATCGCCCGTTACGTGGACCAGGTCTCCGCCGAGCTGGGCGAGACCAGGGTGCAGTTCATGCAGTCCAACGGCGGGATGACCGATTCCCGCCTGTTTCGCGGCAAGGACGCGATCTTGTCCGGGCCGGCCGCCGGGATCGTTGGCATGGCCCGCACCGCGCAGGCCGCCGGGTTCTCCCGGGTAATCGGATTCGACATGGGCGGCACGTCCACCGATGTCTCGCACTTCGCCGGCGAGTTCGAGCGCCAGTACGAGACGCAGGTCGCGGGCGTGCGGATGCGGGCGCCGATGCTGAGCATTCACACGGTCGCGGCAGGCGGCGGATCGGTGCTCGCGTTCGACGGCAGCCGGTACCGGGTCGGCCCGGACTCGGCCGGCGCTGACCCTGGTCCGGCCGCCTACCGGGCCGGGGGGCCGCTCACCGTCACCGATGCCAATGTCATGCTCGGCCGTATCCAGCCCGGGCACTTTCCGCACGTGTTCGGCCAGGACGGCAGGCAGCCGCTCGATGCCGCGATCGTGGCCGGCAAGTTCGCGGCCCTGGCCGCCGAGATCGGGGCGGCCACGGGAACCACGCCAGGACCCGAGGAGGTCGCCGCGGGCTACCTGGACATCGCCGTGGCCAACATGGCGAACGCGATCAAGAAGATCTCGGTGCAGCGCGGCTACGACGTGACCGAGTACGTGCTGGCCACCTTCGGCGGGGCCGGAGGCCAGCACGCCTGCGCGGTGGCCGACGCCCTGGCCATGACTAGCGTGCTCATCCACCCGCTGGCCGGGGTGCTGTCCGCCCTCGGGCTCGGCCTGGCCGACGTGACCGCCATGCGGGAGAAGGCCGTGGAGGCGCCGCTCGGCCAGGCCGTGCTGCCCGAGCTCGTGGCGACCTGCGATGGCCTGCTCGAGGAGGCGCGAGCCGAACTCGCCGAGGCGGGCGTCGATCCCGGCCCGGCCGCGGCCGCTCGCCGTGCCCACCTGAAGTACGAGGGCACCGACACCGCGCTGGCCGTGCCGCTCGCGCCGGCCGCCGGCATGATCAGCGACTTCGAGGCCGCGTACCGGCAGCACTTCTCGTTTCTCATGCGCGACCGGACCGTGGTCGTCGAGGCCGTCTCGGTCGAGCTCACCGCGGCGTCGGCGCCGGCGGACGGTGCGCTGGCAGCGGCGAGGCCGGACGACGGGGGCGGCAGCCAGGCATCGGTCCGGATGCATGTCGGCGGACGCTGGCAGAATGCGCCGCTAGTCCGGCGCCGGGAGCTCGGCCCAGGGCAGCGGGTCAGCGGCCCCGCGCTGATCGTGGAAGACTTCGCGACCACCGTGGTGCAGCCCGGCTGGTCGGCCGACGTGACCGGGCGGGGCGACCTGCTGCTCACCCGGGTCGCGTCGCGGCCGTCGCGGCCGGCTGCCGGAACCGCGGTCGACCCGGTCCTGCTGGAGATCTTCAACAACCTGTTCATGTCGGTCGCCGAGCAGATGGGCGTACGGCTGCGGGGAACCGCTCACTCGGTCAACATCAAGGAGCGGCTGGACTTCTCCTGCGCGATCTTCGACGCCGAAGGCGGGCTCATCGCCAACGCGCCGCACATCCCCGTCCATCTCGGATCGATGGGGGAGAGCATCGGGATCATCGCCGCGCGCAACGAGGGCCGGATGCGCCCCGGTGACGTCTACGCGCTCAACGACCCCTATCACGGCGGCACCCATCTTCCCGACGTCACGGTCGTCACGCCCGTGTTCGACGGGGCCGGAGAGGAGATCCTCTTCTTCGTCGCATCACGCGGCCACCACGCCGAGATTGGCGGGATCACGCCAGGCTCGATGCCCGCTTTCAGCACCAGGGTCGAGGAAGAGGGGGTGCTCATCGACAACTGGCTGCTGGTCAGGGATGGCGTGCTGCGCGAGGCGGAGACGCTCGATCTGCTGCGGCGGGCACCGCACCCGTCCCGCAACCCGCAGGTCAACCTGGCCGACCTGCGAGCGCAGATCGCCGCGAACGAGCGAGGCGCCGCCGAGCTGCGCCGGATGTGCGAGCACTTCGGGCTGGACGTGGTGACCGCGTACATGGGTCATGTGCAGGACAACGCGGAGGAGGCGGTGCGCGGTGTGCTCGGCACCCTGCGCGACGGGGCGTGCAGCTACGAGCTCGACAACGGGGCCGTGATCCAGGTGGCGGTGCGGGTTGACCGGGCCGCGCGCAGCGCGGAGATCGACTTCACTGGTACCTCGCCGCAGCTGAGCGGCAACTTCAACGCGCCGTCCTCAGTGACGATGGCCGCCGTGCTCTACGTGCTGCGCACGCTGGTGGCCGACGAGATCCCGCTCAACTCCGGCTGCCTCAAGCCCGTCCGGGTCATCATCCCGGCAGGCTGCCTGCTCGCGCCCGAGTACCCGGCGGCCGTGGCGGCCGGGAACGTCGAGACGTCGCAGGCCATCACCGGCGCGCTGTACTCAGCGCTCCAGGTCATGGCCGAGGGCTCGGGCACGATGAACAACGTCACCATCGGCAACGCGCGGTACCAGTACTACGAGACCGTGGCGAGCGGCTCAGGGGCGGGCGACGGCTTCGACGGCACCGATGCGGTGCAGACCCACATGACCAACTCCCGGCTGACCGATCCCGAGGTGCTCGAATGGCGGTACCCGGTCACGCTGGACCGGTACGAGATCCGCCGCGGCAGCGGCGGCGCGGGGCGCTGGCACGGCGGCTCGGGCGGCCGCCGGGAGATCCGGTTCGGCGAGCCGATGACCGTGACCACGCTCGCCAGTCACCGGCGGGTGGCGCCCTACGGCATGGCGGGCGGCGAGCCAGGCTCGCTCGGCCGGCACTGGGTGCGGCGGGCCGACGGGTCGGTGACCCCGATGCGCGGCTGCGATAGCGTCGAGGTCGGCGTGGACGACGTGTTCGTGATCGAGACACCCGGTGGCGGCGGGTACGGGCACCGGCAGGATGGCATTGCGTAATCGCTCAAGCGCATCCGCGCGCCTTGCGCCATCCCGCCATTGCGCGGCGTTCTGGTCATAGCCTGGCGGGGTTTGGCGTACCTTGGAGTGTCGCCTTCAGCGGCACTCCCCGGAATACAGCAAGGATGGCAATGCCGACCGCACCGCCGAAATTCGCCTCCGCCGCGTGGGACAAGCTTCCCGCGCCGCTGCGCCGCAAGCTCGGCTCGCCGGGCGGCAGGCGGCTGGTGAGGTTCGCTCCGGCGGCGCTGCTGGCGCTGGCCACCACCCAGGTCACCTACTTCATCTGCTTCAGCGTGCTGGCCATGACCGGGCGATCCGCGGGTGCGGCCGGCTGGCTGGCCGGGGCGGCGGTCAGCTACGGCGTCAGCCGCTGGGCCTGGGAGCGCAAGGGCAAGCCCCGCCTGCTCAGGGAAACGCTGCCGTTCGTGGCGATCTCGCTGGTGGTCGGCATCGTGCTGACCGAGGCCAGCCATTTCGGCTACCGCGAGGCGGCCGCGCTCGGCCTGCACGGCGCCGCGCATATCGCCTTCGTGCAGGGCTTCTACCTGGCCGCCAACTGCTTCACGTTCCTGACCAGGTTCGTCATCTTCCACTTCGTGCTGTTCGCCGACCGGGACGCCAAGGCGGCGCGGCTAGGCGTCGAGGACGCCTGACCCGGGACCAGGCAGCACGGCGTGGACGCCCCACCCGTCGTTGGCGACCTGCGTGATCCGCAGGTCCACGACGGGGCTGGCCAGCGCCAGGGCAGCGGTTTTGTCGAGTCCGTACAGGAACTGCATCCAGGCCAGCATGGCGTCCAGCGCGTCGGCCATCGCCTCGTCGAGGTCCTTGCTGAAGCCGAACGTGATCCGGCCGACCGGGGTGACGGCGTGGATGCCGGGCACCGGCGGGTCACTGACCAGGTCCAGCACGAGCTCGGTCGTCATCGGGCACTCGATCGCGGTACCGCCGACCTCACCGTCCCCCTGGGCGGCGTGACCGTCACCCAGGCACAGCAGCGCGCCCGGCACGGTGACCGGCAGGTACAGGGTGGCCCCGGCCACGAGCTCGCGGCAGTCGATGTTGCCGCCGCCCTCCGCGCGGGGCGGGACCGTCGAGTGCTCCCCGGGCTCGGCGGGCGGCATCCCCACCACGCCGAGGAACGGCGCGGTCCGGACGGCGTAACCGCGGTCGCTGACCGCCAGGCCGGCGTCCGGGTCGATCTCCCACAGCAGCCAGGACGGCGGTCCTTCGGCCACGCCGAGCCGGCGGGTCAGCCGGTTGTCACGGGCGGCGGCGGCCGTCCAGCCCCAGCGGGCCGGCCGGAGCGAGACGAGCCGCACCGAGAGGACCATGCCGGGCAGGGCACCGGCGACGGCGATCGGCCCGGTCAGGCAGTGCCCTCTCGCCGCGCTGAACATCCTCGGCTGATCGTCGCCGGGAGACTGCTGGCGGGCGAGGTAGCCGGAGGCGTCGAGCGATCCGGCGATCACGGTGTCCCCGGGCTCAACGGTCAGCACGGGCGGAGTGTCCCGGCTGAACACGTCGGTCGTCGTCGCCGCGGCCGGATCCAGCGTGTGCGTCGCGCCTGCCGCGGTCATATCGCGGCCGTGCGCTCGCGGGGCAGCCACTGCCCGCGGCCTGCCCGGGCCAGGACCTGGCCGTCCTCGAGCACGACCTCACCGCGGCTCACGGTGAAGCGCGGCCAGCCGTAGACCTCGCGGCCGTCGTAGGCCGAGTAGCCGGCCCTGGACTGCATCGCGCTGCCGTCGACGGTGCGGCGCAGCTGCGGATCGAGGACGACCAGGTCGGCGTCGCTGCCGACCGCGATCGTTCCCTTCCGCGGGTAGAGCCCGAACAGGCGGGCCGGGTTCGTCGCGGTCAGCGAGATGAAGCGGGACAGCGAGATCCGGCCGGTCCGGACGCCGGCCGAGAACAGCATCGGCATCATCGTCTCCAGGTCCGCGACGCCCTGCCTGGCCGTCGTCACGTCCTGGGATTCGTCGAGCTTGTCGCGCAGCAGCCACGGGGCGTGGTCGCTGCCGAGCGTGTCGACGGATCCGTCGGCGAGACCTGCCCACAGGGCCGCCACATCGGACGGCTCGCGCAGCGGCGGGGCGCCGATGTACCTGGCGCCCTGCGGCTCGGCCAGCGCCTCGCTGGTCAGGTGCAGGTACAGCGGCCTGGTTTCGATGAAGACCGGCAGGCCGCGGGACCGCCCGCGGCCGGCGGCCCGCAGCGCCTGCTCCGACGACAGGTGGACGATGTAGACCGGCGAGCCCGTTGCCTCGCAGATCGCGACTGCCCGGTCGACCGCGGCGCGTTCCGCCGGTATGGGCCTGCTGGCGGCCCAGTCACCGAGGCCGCCGCGGCCGGCCATGCGCAGCTGCTCGCCGGCGAAGCGCACCAGGGCGCCGTCCTCGCAGTGGATCAGGGTCAGCATCCCGTGCTGGCCGGCGATCCTGACCGCCTCGATCATCCCGTCCGCCTGCGCCTCGAACTCCTCGGCGACCATGAACAGCTTCAGGCTGGTGTGGCCGGCGGCCGCGAGGAGCGGCAGCTCGGCCAGAGCCTCGGGCGTCGGGCTGACCAGCACCGGATGCAGCACGTAGTCGACGGCGGCCAGCGCCCGGGCCGCGCTGAGGTCGCGGTCGAGGGACTGGTGGAGGGTGTCGCCGTCGGCGGGAAAGGTCATGTTGCCGATCGTGGTCACGCCGCCGGCGATCGCGGCTGCCGAGCCGCTGCCGAAGTCATCGACCCAGGCGGGCTCGGCGGGCTCGGCGGGCTCAGGCGGCTCCGACGAGGACAGGTGCACGTGCATGTCCAGGCCGCCGGGCAGGACAAGGGCGCCGGCCGCGTCCACCTCCCGGCGGCCGCGCATGGATCCGCCCAGCTGGATGATCCGGCCGCCGGTGACCGCGACGTCGCACTCGGCCGACCCGCCCGCCGTCACGACCGTTCCGCCGCGGACCACCAGATCGCACTCGGAAACAGGAACGGGTCTCACCTCCGGGCTTCATTATGTCCGACGTCGTGATCGTGGCGGCTTCTCGTGCTATAGAGGCTGTCGCGGTCAACCCGCCGCGATCATGGAATTCAGCCTGCGCGGCCGTCGGCTGGCTCGATCCTCTGCTGTTAGCAGATTGTCTTGGCTCGCCAGGGCGGGCCGACCATTGTGGATCGTGGTGCCGGACAACGGAGCCGGACCGCGGAGCAGGCCGGACCAGAGAGCAGGGAGCCATGCAGACTGCCGTCGCCGAGACCACGACCGCCGGCTCACTCGATGAGCAGCTGATCGCGCGGCTGCTCTACCACCGCATCATTGTGCTCGGCGCTGAGGTCGACGACCGGATCGCGAACCGGCTCTGCGCGCAGCTGCTGCTGCTGTCGGCCGAGGACCCGCGCAGCGACATCAGCCTGTACATCAACTCGCCGGGTGGCTCGGTCAGCGCGGGGCTGGCCATCTACGACACCATGCGGCTGATCCCCAACGACGTCATCACGCTGGCGATGGGGCTGGCCGGGAGCATGGGCCAGTTCCTGCTGTGCGCCGGGACGGCCGGGAAGCGGTTCGCCCTGCCGCACGCCCAGGTGCTGATGCACCAGGGCTCGGCCGGATTCGGCGGTACCGCGGCCGATGTCGAGATCTACGCCGAGCAGCTGGAGAAGACGCGAGCCATGATGATCAGGCTGATCGCCCAGCACACCGGGCAGCCGGAGGAACGGGTCGAGCTGGACAGCCTGCGGGACCGCTGGTTCAGTGCGACCGAAGCGCGTGACTACGGCCTCATCGACCACGTCGTGGAGCGGCTCGACGATGTCCGCCCCGCGGTCGGCACCCGGATGGCAGGGCTGTGATCATGGGCCAGTACACGATTCCCACGGTGGTCGAGAAGACCCCGCTCGGCGAGCGGGCCTACGACGTCTACTCCAGGCTGCTGTCGGAGCGCATCGTCTTCCTCGGCACCGAGATCGACGACGGCGTCGCCAACGTGGTGATGGCCCAGCTGCTGCATCTCGAATCGGCCAGTCCGGAACTGGAGATCAGTCTGTACATCAATTCCCCCGGCGGCTCGTACAGCGCCCTGACCGCGATCTACGACACGATGCAGTTCGTCAGGCCCGATGTCGCCACCATCTGCATGGGACAGGCGTCCTCGGCCGCCGCGGTGCTGCTCGCCGCCGGCGCCCGCGGCAAGCGTGCCGTCCTGCCGCACGCGAAGGTGCTGCTGCACCAGCCGTCCAGCCAGGCCCAGGGAACCCTGCCCGACCTGGCGATCCAGGCCAAGGAAGTGGCCAAGGTCCGGGCCGAGGTGGCCGAGATCCTCAGCAGGCACACCGGTCACCCCGTCGACAAGATCAGGGCCGACACCGACCGGAACAAGACCTTCAGCGCCATCGAGGCCGTCGAGTACGGGCTGGCGGACAAGGTCATCGACAGCCGCAAGGCAGTGCCGGCCGGACTCGTCGGCGCGTGAGGACTGATCAGTGCGTGCGGATCACGCGGCCAGCAGGCACATCACGTCGCCAGCGCCCCCGGCCCGGTCCGGGGCCTGGCGGCTGGTGATGGCCTCGAGCCGGACGACGCGGGAAGGGCTGACGCGAGCGCCGGCCAGGTCGCTGCCGACCTCGGCCAGCAGGTCCGACAGATCGATGTGCAGCGCGTCGCAGATAGCAGCGAGTATCTCGGACGAGACTTCCTTGCGGCCGCGCTCGACCTCGGACAGGTAGGGCATCGAGACCCGGGCGGCCCTGGCCACGTCGGCCAGCGTCCGGTCCTGCTCCAGCCTGGTGCGGCGCAGCACCTCGCCGAGCATCGTCCGGAGCAGCGGCCGTGGCCGCTGCCTGCCTTCCCCGGGGCCGGTCACGGCCGGATCGAACATCGCCGCATCCTTCCTGGCCGCCATATCTGCGCATCCTTGCTGGCCGCCATCCGGTGTCCAGGCCACCACGGTAGTCAGCACCTCGGTGGCGGGAGAAGGGCTTTCGCGGCTGGCGTAAGCGCTAGCCGACTCCATTGCCGCGGGCGGCTCGTGCCCGGCTCCTGCTCGGCCGCGTGCACGACCTGGGAGTCGGACCCGTCGATCGCGGTCGGCCCGGTCCCGCTGAGCCCACGATGATCTGACGCGCCACAGGCAGCGCGATCCTTGAGTAACCTGACGAGCGCCCAACTATCTCAGCGCGTGACCTGACCGCCTCGCACGACGGAGCCGATGTGGACCAGATATCCGCCAGGCCCGCCGGGCGCCACGCCGCGCCCGGGAGAACCAGCTTTCTCCCGCCGTCAGCAGTCGCCCGCGGGGCGCTGCGCGTCCCTGAGATCACCGCCTACTTCTGGATCATCAAGGCCCTGTCGACGGCGATGGGCGAGTCGACGTCGGACTTCCTGGTTCACGTCATGCCGCCGGTCGCCGCGGTCGGTCTCGGGTCTATCGGGTTCGTCGCGGCGCTGTCGCTGCAGCTTGCCATGCGTCGCTACCTCGCCTGGGCGTACTGGCTGGCGGTCGTGATGGTCGGCGTGTTCGGCACGATGGCCGCCGACGTCCTTCATGTCGGCTTCGGCGTGCCCTACTTCGTCTCGTCGGCGCTGTACGGGGTGACTCTCGCCGCGGTGTTCGTGACCTGGCAGTGGACGGAGCGAACCCTGTCGATCCACACCATCGACACGACGCGCCGGGAGCTCTTCTACTGGGCGGCGGTCGTGGCGACGTTCGCGATGGGGACAGCCGTGGGGGACCTGACGGCGGTGACCCTGCAGCTTGGCTATCTGCGCTCGGCGGTGCTGTTCGCAGGCCTGATCCTGATTCCCGCGTTCGGCTACCGGTGGCTGCGGTGGAATCCGATCCTGTCCTTCTGGTGCGCTTACGTGCTCACCCGCCCGCTCGGCGCGTCCGTCGCCGACTGGCTGGGCAAGCCGAAGATCCTGGGCGGCCTGGGCCTAGGCGACGGGAGGGTGAGCTCCGCCCTCACCGCCCTGATCGTTATCGGAGTCGGCTACCTGGCCATCACGCGCACGGACGTGCAGCGGCGCGGCTAGCGGATCACGGCAGCCAGCTGATCGCGGTTAACGTCACCAGTCGGGCGCGTTGTTTACCCGCGTGCCCTGGGGTAGCGGTGGGGTCATGTACCCGCAGGTGCGGGCGCCAGCTCGAGCAGGCGAGGAAGAAGGCAGCCCGGCCTGTTTGGCATAACACTGGCACGCGGGCTGGCCCGGCCTGGGCACAGATCCGCGTTGACATGGCACTATTGTGGTGCCATAGTGGTGCCATGGACTTGCGGCCGTATATAGAGAACATCCAGCGTCAGCTCGCGGTCGCCGCCGAGGCGGGAGGCGAGGAGGCCCGCGTGCTGGCCGGTCGCCTCTTCGCGCCGCTCGAGGCGGCGGTTCGGCTCACGCTGCAGGACGTGCTGGCGGTGGCGGCAGAGGAGATCACCTGCGAGCTGGCGCCGGGCTCGGTCGAGCTGCGCCTGCGCGGGCGCGATCCCGAGTTCGTCGTGACGCCGCCGCCGGCCGGCCCGCCGTCAGGCGGCCAGGACGATGACGCGGACGAGGCGCCGGACGGCTGGCCGAGCGTCATGACGCCCCCCGATACCGCCGACCGCGACGACGGCGCAATGTCGCGGATCAACCTGCGCATGCCCGATCACCTCAAAGCCAGGGTCGACGGCGCGGCCAGCCGGGACGGAGTTTCCGTCAACGCCTGGCTCGTGCGGGCAGCCGCCACCGCGCTCGAGCGAGCAGATCCAGGCCGCGGACGCGGACGGCGCGCCGCTTCGGGTGCTCAGCGCTACAGGGGCTGGGTCCGCTAGGGCGACCCGTCCGCCCGACATCTCGTGCTACGACACTCATCGGCGGGAGCGCCCGCCGGCTCCTAGGAGACGCCATGCCTGTGTTCGACACCCCTGAACCCATCTCCGTCAGCATCGAGATCGGCGTCGGTGACATTCGGATCGCGGCCAGCGACCGCACGGACACCGTCGTCGAGGTGCGCCCGAGCGATCCTGCCAACGAGTCCGACGTGACCGCAGCCGAGCAGACCCGCGTCGAGTACGCCGGCGGCCGACTGGTGATCAGGGCGCCGAGGGGATGGAAGCAGTACATGCCGCGCGGCGGCGGCGAGTCGATCGACGTGCAGATCGACCTGCCCGCGGGCTCGCATGTCGCGGGTGAGGCCGGGGTTGCCTCGCTGCGCTGCACCGGCCGCCTGGGCGAGTGCCGGTACAAGACCGGGACCGGTGACATCAGCCTCGATCAGGCCGCGCCCGTGAGCGTCCGCACCGGCGCCGGCGACATCTGGCTGGAGCGTGCCGTCGACCACGCCGAGGTCACGACGGGAACCGGCGCGGTGTGGATCGGCGCCGTCGATGGTACCGCGGTCATCAAGAACTCCAGCGGCGACACGTCGCTGGGCAGCGTCACCGGGGACGCACGGCTGCGAGCGGCCAGCGGCAACATCATGATCGGCACGTCCCGGGCGGCGGTCGCGGCCAAGACCGCCAAGGGCGACATCCGCCTGCGCGAGGTGGCAGGCGGAGCCGTTGTCGCCGAGACGGCCTTCGGTGCGATCGACGTGGGCATCGGCGACGGCATCGCCGCCTGGCTGGACCTGCACACGCGCTTCGGTGCCGTCCAGAACGGTCTCGACCCTGCCGATCGTCCGCAGCCCGGCCAGGAGGCCGCCGAAGTTCGCGCTTACACCTCGTTCGGCGACATCACCGTCGCCCGCTCCACCGCAACCAGCACCAGGAAGGACACGGCATGACCGTCACGACGCTCCGGTCCGCGCTGCGGGTCACCGGCCTGCGCAAGTCGTTCGGCGACAAGGTGGTCCTCGACGGCATCGACCTGGACATCAGCGAGGGCACGGTGTTCGCGCTGCTCGGCCCCAATGGCGCGGGCAAGACGACCACCGTGCAGATCCTGTCGACCCTGCTGCGGGCCGACGGCGGCGAGGCTGAGGTCGCTGGCTTCGATGTCGCCCGCGAGCCGGAGGCGGTCCGGGCGGCGATCGGCGTCACCGGCCAGTTCTCGGCCGTCGACAACCTGCTCACCGGCGAGGAGAACCTGCGGCTGATGGCGGACCTGCATCACCTGGACCGGCAGGATGGCCGGCGCCGGGCCAGCGAGCTGCTCGACCGGTTCGACCTGATCGGATCGGCCAGGCAGATGGCAGCGACTTACTCGGGCGGCATGCGGCGCCGGCTGGACCTGGCCATGACGCTCATCGGCAGCCCGCGGATCATCTTCCTCGACGAGCCCACGACCGGCCTGGACCCGCGCAGCCGCCGCGACATGTGGCAGATCATCCGCGAGCTCGTCGCCGCCGGTATCACCATCCTGCTCACCACCCAGTACCTTGAGGAAGCCGACCAGCTCGCCGACCGCATCGCCGTCCTGGACCACGGTCACCTGGTCGCCGAGGGAACACCCGGCGAGCTCAAGCGCCGCATCCCCGGCGGTCACGCCGAGCTGCACTTCCGCGATCTGGCCGACCTGGACAGCGCCGCCAGGGCCCTGCGGGAGGCGGCACGCGACGACGGCACGCTCACGCTCCGCGTCCCGACCGACGACAGTCCGCGCTCCCTGCTGACCTTGCTCGCGCGGCTCGACCAGCACGCCCTTCACGCCGAGCGCGTCACGCTGCACACGCCCGACCTCGACGACGTCTTCTTCGCCCTCACTGCCAGCCCCCGAGACGGACAGGACCACCTCTGATGAGCACCCTCGCTTACTCGTTCCGCGACTCGGCCACCATGATGCGCCGTGACCTCCGGCACGCCCTGCGCTTCCCGATGATGAGCGCCAGCAGCATCATGGTCCCGGTTCTCTTCCTGCTGCTGTTCGGCGGCGTATTCGGGAACTCGCTCCGGGCCGGCCTGGGGACCGCCATCTCCAGCGGCGCGACCTACATCGACTACCTCACGCCGGGGATCATCCTGATGACCGCGTGCGCCAGCGCCGAGACGACCGCGGTGAACGTGTCCACCGATATGACCGAGGGCATCATCGCCCGGTTCCGCACCATGGCCATTACCCGGACCTCCGTGCTGACCGGTCAGGTCATCGGCAGCGGAATCCGCACCATGATCAGCGGCGCGCTGGTCGTCGCCGTGGCGTTCGCGCTCGGGTTCCGGCCGACCGCCACGCCGCTCGGCTGGGTCGCGGCGACCGGCCTGTTCGCGCTGCTGACCGTGGCCCTCACCTGGCTGACCGTCGCCTTCGGCCTGGTGGCCAAGACGCCGGCGGGCGCGAACAGCATGTCGCTCATCGTCGTGGTGCTGCCGTTCGTCAGCAGCGCCTTCGTGCCGGTCGGCTCCATGCCGGCCGGGATCCGCTGGTTCGCCGAGAACCAGCCGTTCACGCCGGTGATCGAGACCCTGCGCGGCCTGCTGACCGGCGGCCCGATCGGGCACAGCGCGATCCTCGCGGTCGCGTGGTGCGCCGGCATCGCCGTCGCCGGCTACCTGTGGGCCCGCGCCCGCTACGACCGCACGCAGCCAGGCACTGCTTAGCCGAGCCAGACGGTCTTGATGTTGCAGAACTCTCGGATGCCGTGGTACGAGAGCTCCCGCCCATGACCGGAGTTCTTGACGCCCCCGAACGGCAGCTGTGGGTAGGACGTGACGTTGCCGTTGACGAAGACCATCCCGGCTGCGAGTTCCCTGATGAAGTGGTCCCGTTCGGCGCTGTCGTTGGTCCAGGCGCTCGCTCCGAGCCCGAACTCCGTGCCGTTGGCCAGATCGGTTGCCTCGTCGATGTCGGCGACCCGGTAGAGGGTGGCTACCGGGCCGAAGACCTCCTCGCGGTGGATGCGCATGTCGGGCGTGATGCCGGTCAGCACGGTCGGCGGGTAGTAGTACCCCGGGCTGTCGGGCGCCGCGGCACCGCACAGCACCCTCGCCCCCTTGGCCACCGCGTCCGCGACGAGCTTCTCGACGTCGTCGCGCTGCTGCTCGGAGGCGAGCGGGCCGACATCGGTGCTGTCGAGCATCGGGTCCCCGATCTTCTTGGCGGCCATCTGCTCGACGAACAGGCGCTCGAACTCGTCGTAGATCCCGTCGTGCGCGATGAAGCGCTTGGCCGCGATGCAGGACTGCCCGTTGTTGAGGCAGCGGGCGAAGGCCGCCACCTGCGCGGCCGCCAGCAAGTCGGCCGAGGGCATGACGATGAACGGATCGCTGCCGCCTAGCTCGAGTACCACCTTCTTGATCACGCTGGCGGCGATGGACGCTACCGACTGCCCGGCCGGTCCCGAGCCGGTGAGCGTGGCCGCCGCCACCCGCTCGTCGCGCAGGATGGGTTCGACCCGCGCGGAGCCGACGAGCAGGGTCTGGAAGGTACCGTCAGGGAACCCGGCCCTGGCGAACAGGTCCTGCAGGAACAGCGCGGTCTGCGGCACGTTCGAGGCGTGCTTGAGCAGCCCGACGTTGCCGGCCATCAGGGCAGGGGCGGCGAAGCGCATGGCCTGCCAGAGCGGGAAGTTCCACGGCATGATCGCCAGGACCGGCCCGAGCGGCTGGTATGTGACGTAGGCGCGGCTGGCTCCCACGGTCCTGGCGTCGCCCGGCTCGTCGGCCAGGAACTCGGCGGCGTGGTCGGCGTAGTGGCGGCAGGCGGCGGCGCACTTGGCGACCTCCTGCCTGGCGGCGGCCAGTGTCTTGCCCATCTCGGTCGTCATCATCGCGGCGATCTGGTCTTGCTCGTCGTCGAGGATGCCGGCCGCCCGCCGCATCCGCCCGGCCCTGGCCTCGAAGTCGGTCAGCCGGTAACTGGCGTGCGCCGCCGCGGCGGCGGCCAGGCGCTGCTCGACGGCTTCCTCGCTCATCTCGTCGAAGGTCTTCACGGTCTCCCCGGTGGCGGGGTTGATTGTCGCAATAGCCATGATTTCCTCCCGTACCCGAGCGACGGCACCCCTGCCGCGGCCCGAATGTGCCCCTGCCCGGAATAACCGACAGCAAGCGGCGGTGCGCGATGCGAAAACCCGAATCACAAATTCGTCATCTGATCGGGCGTGTCGCGCGTCATATATGCGCCCCAACCCAACGTCGGGACTGGCGGCGCAAGATTCCGCGTCGATAGATCTTCACCCCCCGGGAGTGACCATGCCAGCGGCTCGATTACTGCAGGAGTGCGGCCCCGCGGCCCGATAGGCGCGGCATGGCTGGTCGAGGCGGAGCACGGTCGGGCCGGCGCCCGATCCGATGGCGTTCCGCCTCGCATACCCAGGCGGGGGGATCACCGGAAGCGGAGGGGATTTCCGGTGACCCCGCCTACCGGATCGGATAGGGCAGCGCCCCGGGCTGGCCAGCACCGCCAGCACCGCCAGCCCAGGGCGCTGCCGCCTAGCCCGCTCCCGCCTAGCGAGCGGGATCAACGCCGCGATCATGACCAAGGAGGACAATATGACCACCACCACCACCCGCAAGCTCGGTGGTTGCCCGCGGCCCAGAAGTCGCCTCCTGACTACCTGTGGTGAAGCTGGCGACTATGGACTGAGGAGCATCCGATTGCTTCAGCGTCATGCGGATTCTGCTGGGCGGCGGCTCGTTGACGAGACTCAAGGCTGCCTCGCGGAGCAGGTCGCTAATACTCACACCCCGTTCGGTCGCTAGACGGCGCAGGCCGTTCAGAAGCCGAGCCTCGAGCCGGACCGAGACCGGGTCAGGCCAGATATCCGGATCATCGAGCGGCCGCCGATGATGCGGATTCGCACAGCCGGATCGGACGCAGTACAGCGAGCCAGGCGCGAACAGGCAGGAGTCGTGATCGTCGTCGCACAGAGGACATTCACCAGGCCGCCGATCACGATCAGGCACGAAACGAGCCGGCTTGCGGTTCTCGCCGTCAAGATCGTTTTGAGCCTGCGGAACTACTTACCCCTCTTCACGGTCCTCTTCAGTACAAAGTGGCCCCTGATCTGCGGCTTCGTCACGTGACGTGAGGCTGAAAGTCACATCATCATGAGGCTGAAAGGCGCGCCCCGTCACGGCATTCTGACGCTGAAAACCACCATCTACCGTCACGGCATTCTGAGGCTGAAAAGCCTCCGCCTTCTTCCGTTCGCGGTACCGGCGCGAGCGAACCGCGTCCGCAGCAGGGCGACCGTGCGGCGCTGGTCCGCGCAGTCGCAAGGCGTGCCCGCGAGCAGTGTGAAGCGAGAGCCACCGGGCTGCGAATCGAGGAGCTGAAAGAACTCAGCCATGTGCTCCGCGTTGACCCCCAGCAGCGCTCCCGGATCCTCGAGATGAAGAACCGGTCCGGGTGGCGGTGCGGGCTGTTCGCTCGCGGCGCGGTCCATTCCGGCGAGCCCACGACTGGGGCGGCCGCGCGCACGCGCCTGTCGGCGAGAACGGACGCGTCGGCCATGTTGCCGCCCATCGACCGGCCGCCGACGCCGGTGTCGTCAATGATCTTCAGGAAGTCGGCCCCGGTCTCCTCGACCTGCGCATCCCTTCGTTCGTCGCTGAACACTACGTCGAAATCGGGGAAGCGTTCGCGCGTCATCAAACTGGACTGACTCGTTTTCCCGCGTGTGACCTCGCCCAGGAGTGCCGTCAACAGGCGGCGTGCTCGATCTGCCTGGTCACCGCCCGGCGGGTGCCGTGATCAGAGCTGCCCGCGCGGCCGTCAGGTTGAGGAACGCGGCCGCGCGGCCGAAGGTGTCCGCGATGCTCTGATCCGCCAGCCGCTCCTGGTAGGCCTCGTACCGCGCCATTTCCCATACCTGTCCGCGCGGCGTGAGCGGCGCGAGGACCGGTGCCGGCAGTGACCGCCATCTCCAGCCCGTCAGCCGGTTATCGCCGGAACCGTTGCTCGCCTCCGGGCGGACGAAGTCCGCCAGGTCCGCGTCCTGTCCCATCCGGTTCCGGACGAAGCGCAGTCCGGCGAGGGTGTCTTCGACCAGCGTGCGCTCGGCGGGAGGCTGGTCCGCCATCACGCGGTCGTAGGCCTTGTGATGGTGCCGCAGCAAGGTGGCGTCGACGATCGTGACCCACCACACGGCCTCGGCGATGGCGGTGAACGCCCGGACCTGGTCCGACGCCCTGATGCTGGGCAGCCGGCCGGTGATGTCGTTCATCGCGCCGATACACCACCTCAGCGGGCTCAGCTCGTCCGCCGGATCGCTCATGTTCGCGCGGTTCCACGCGACCCGGCACCGGGCGGAGCAGAACCGGGCGTGCTCACGGCGCGGCGTGAACGGACTTCCGCACTGTTCGCACTGCCTCGTATCCACCATTGCCCTATGTTACGCGTAACGCGATAACCGGAGGATCTGACGATGAGTGACCGAGAACCGGCAGGAGAACCGGCACCGGGCAGTTCAGGCGACGAGCAGGGCGGAGAGCCTGACCAGCAGGAAGATGCCCGCGAGGCGGCGCTGATCCGCAAGGTGATGCGCGAGCAGGAGCGGCACAGGGAAGGCGGGGTGGACCCGGAGCTGGCCGACGAGGAGGATCGGGAACCTGGATCCTGAAGCTGCTGCCAGGCGGCCAGCCGTTCCAGGCAGGCAACGGTCTCGGCCTCGTCACCGCGGAGGGAATCATCGTAGGCAGCCGCGGTTTCTGGTCCGAAGCTTGCATCGGGTCGAAGTCCTTCACGGCGGGCAGTACCTCAGGTGCCGCTGATGCCGCGCAACTGATTTACCCGCGGCCGCCGGTTTCAGCCGTGGCGACGGCCGCGACGGCATCATCACAGCGTGATCAGGCGAAGCTCGGGGTCGAGACGGCGCAGATCGCCGGGGTCGGAAGTGACTACTGGCTGGCCGGTGCGGCGCGCACAGATGACGACGTGGGCGTCGGCGAGATCCGAGGTTCCGCTCGCCGCCAGAAGCCTGCCAACGTTCGTCGCGTCCACGCGATCCAGGGCAACGACATCGGTCGTCGGCTGGCGGATCAGCCGGGCGAGGCGGACCTGCCGGCCGGGTCGCCGGATGGCCTGGGCTAGCGCGGTCCCAGGCACCGTGACCCGGGTTCCCGTTTCACGGGCGCGGGCTAGCAGGACGACCACGCGACGGTCGTCACGATCCAGGCCGATCAGCCCGCCTGCGTCCATGGTGACGCCCGGCATCAGGCAGCCGACCGGCCCGGGCTCGATTCGACGCCGAGTACGTCGTCAGCCCAGGCGCGCTCCTCATCGGAGAGCTCTCCGCCGGTGTCCCGCAGCGCGTCGGCCAGCATCGCGCCCCACCCGGCGACGTCATCGAGAGCCACGCTGACGGCATGCTGGATGAAGCCCGACACGCTCGGCGCTGTCTGCGCCTGAACCAGGGACCGGATCCTGTCGAGCTGGTCCTCGCCGAGCGTGATGGTAACTTTCCTCGAGGCCATACCGGTTACCATACCAACTTTCCTGGCTCGCCGCGTGCCGGGCCGTAGCGGTGCCCGCTGGCTCCTGAAGGCCGGCCCTAGTCCGTTCGACTGGCGCGGACGGGACCTCTGGCTCTGGCTCCCTGCCGCTGACGGCGGCAGGCTGATCAGAGTCGGACAGTCCCGTAAGGAGGCAGCGCCGTGACGACAGCAAGCCAGCATGATGAAGCACGAGCGGGCAGAGCCGGCGAGCGTGCCGCGAGCCAGGGGGCTGCGAGCAGCCCGGAAGCGGTCGTGGCTCGGCTGACCACCGAGCAGGTCTGGCGCGCGCTCGCCGGCGCGACGTTCGCGGTGGTGAGCTACGTGACCCCGGGCGGGGAGCCGCGGTCGAGCGGTGTGGTATACGCGACCGCCGGGCGGCGGCTGTACGTGGCTGTCGCCGCCGACAGCTGGAAGGCCAGGCATATCGCGGGCACCGGGCGGGTGGCGGTGACCGTGCCGGTTCGGCGGGGCGGCCTGCTGTCGTTGCTGCTCCCCATTCCGCCGGCCTGTGTCAGCTTCCATGGCGCCGCGACCATCCATCCGCCCGGCCCACTGGCCGACCGCCCGGTACCGAAGCAGCTGGCCGCCCTGCTGCCGGCCGAACGGCAGGCCTCAAGCTGCATCCTTGAGATCGTCCCCGAGGATCAGTTCGTGACCTACGGGCTGGGCGTATCCCTGATGCAGATGCGCAGCCCTGCCGCCTCCCGGGCGCGCGTACCGGTGGCCTGAAAGCACGTCTCCGCCAGTGACGTGCACGACGTCGGCGCACTGGCCGGTCAGACCCCCAGCTCGGCGGCGAGGTCGGTGTCCACGATCAGGACGAGCTTGCCCCTGGTGTGTCCCTCCTCCAGCTTGCGGTGCGCCTCCGCGGCGTCGTCCACGTAGTTCCTGGCCTGCACGGAGACCGACAGCGTCCCGTCGTCGAACCAGGGGCCCATCTTGATCAGGCGGCTGCCGAGCGGCTTGCCGTCATAGCGCTGCCACCGGACCCGCCCGTCTTCGGGAAGATCGGCGTGGACGGGCGTGGTGATGACCGCGCTATCGCTGGCAGCCCTGGCCGCGCCTTCGAGCGTCGGTGCCGCGCAGGCCAGCACGTACTGGGCGCCGCCGTCCGTCACCTCACGGACCTGGTCGGGCCAGTCGGGCCGGGTATGGTCGACGACCACGGACGCGCCGAGCTGATGCACGAACTCGTGGTGGTGCGGGCTCGCGGTGGCGACGACCGTCGCCCCGAGCGCCCGCGCGATCTGCACGGCGAAGTGCCCGAGGCCGCCGGCGCCCGCCGTGATCAGGACCTGGTCGCCGTGGCCTACCCCGAGCACATCGGTGAGGCCCTGCTCGGCGGTCAGGCCGTCCACCGGCACCGCTGCCGCGTCCACGACGGACAGCCCGGCCGGGATCGGCGCGAGCTGCTCCACCGGGCACGTCACGTACTCGGCGTAGCAGCCGGTCAGGCCCGGATAGCCGTAGACAGGAGAGCCGTCATCAAAGGAGGCGAAGGCGCCGGTATTACCCACGACGACGCCAGCGAACTCGGCGCCCGGAATATAGGGGAGCTCCCCGCTCCAGCCGCTGCGGCGCAGCGATGCATCCCATGGACCCACCCCCGCCGCCAGCACCCGGACCAGAAGCTCCTCAGGCCCGGGCTCTGGTATCGCCGTCTCGCCGACCCGGAGCACCTCAGGTCCGCCGAACTCGCTCACCATGATCGCCTTCATCGCCCCTCCTCAGCCGCCAGTACCTCACGCACCGGGCCTGGCCGCGCTGACCAGGCTGTCGAAGATCAGGTGGCCGTCCCGGACGTCGACCCTGACGCCGTGACAGCTGGTTGTCGACCTCGCGCTGGATGACCCGCCGCATCGGCCGGGCGCCGAATTCGGGCTGGTGGCCGTGCTCGGCGATCCAGTCCACGGCGGCCGGGGTGAACTCCAGGGTCAGTCCCTGAGCATGCGGCCGGCGGCGGGTCTCCTCGAGCATGAGCTCGGTGATCTGCCGCAGCTCGGCCTGGTCGAGCTGCTGGAAGATGATGATCTCGTCGATCCGGTTCAGGAACTCGGGCCTGAACGACTCCCGCAGCCGCCGCATGAGCTGGTCCCGCAGGCTGGCCTGACGGCTGTCAGCGGAGTCCACCGCGCTCCCGGTGAAGCCGAGCGTGCCGGTGCCGCGGGTGATGAGGTCCGAGCCCAGGTTGCTGGTCATGATCATGACCGTGTTCTTGAAGTCCGCGGTCCTGCCCTGCGCGTCGGTGAGCCGGCCGTCGTCGAGTACCTGGAGCAGGATGTTGAAGACGTCAGGGTGCGCCTTCTCGATCTCGTCCAGCAGGACGACCGAGTAGGGCCGCCGCCGGACCGCCTCGGTGAGCTGCCCGGCGTCTTCCTCCTCCTCGGTGAGCTGCTGGACCGGGACGCCGGTGGCGCGGGACACGACCTCGGCGACGTCGTTGACGGTGACCTCCGGCACGACAGACTCGTCACCTTCGAGTTCCTCGATCCGCCGCCGGAGGTCGCCGATCTCGTCGCGCAGCTGCGAGGCCCGCTCGTACTGCTCGCTGGCGATCGCCTGGTCCTTGTCCCGATGCAGGTCGTCGGCCCGCCGCTGCAGTTCGCGCAGGTCATTGCCGGGAGTCTTGGTCCGCAGCCGGACCCGCGCGCCGGCCTGGTCGATGAGGTCGATCGCCCTGTCCGGCAGGAAGCGGTCGCTGATGTAACGGTCCGACAGCTCAACCGCGGCCAGTAGCGCCTCGTCGGCGTAGCGAACCTGATGGTGCGCCTCGTACCGGTCGCGCAGCCTGCGCAGGATCGCGAGCGCGTCATCGACCGTCGGCTCGGGGACCAGGACGGGCTGGAACCGCCGGGCCAGCGCCGCGTCCTTCTCGACGAGTGCCGGTGTAGTAGTCACTGCCCATCCGAGATACCCCGTTTCCCGGCCGGCGCCCGGCGCCCGGAGGAGTCCGCCCCGGGACGTACCCGAGTCCCTTACCCGGGATGGGGCGGCCTACCAGGAAATCGTGGAGATGCTTGGGATCCTTCCCGGCACATCCGGCCGCCGGCCGCCGGCCGCGGGCCGGGTGCCCCAGGTCAGGCCGGCAGCGAAGCCCGAGCAGCGTAGGCCACGAGCTCGCGGCGGCGGCTCAGGCCAAGCTTGGCGATCAGGCTCGCGACGTGGGTCTCCACGGTCTTCGGGGAAATGAACAGTTGCGCGGCGATCTCGGCGCTGGACTGGCCGTCCCCGACGAGCAGGAAGACATCCATCTCGCGGCTGGTGACGCCGAGCTTGCGCAACTCCCCCGGCACGTGGGCGTTGCCCCGTCCGCAGCGGGGCACTCGCTGGCCGGCCTGGCGGAGGATGCCGCGGCAGGCTGACGCCAGGCGATAGAAGCCGTTGTCATCGAGGTCTTCGATCGCTTCCGTGAGCCAGGCTGCTGGCTCGCCCCAGCCATCGCGGAACGCGGCGGTGGCGACTAGCCGGTGCATGATGTGGTTCCACCACGGCGCGCACTGGGCGAACTGCCTTCTGCCCTGCTCGGCAAGCTCGCCGGCGCGCTCAGCCTGCCCGTCCTCACCCGCGAGTACCGCCTCGGCGTAGGCGAGGCAGCCGCGGTTCCAGCAGGCGACCTCAGCGCCGGCTTCCCTGGCCTCCCTGAGCGCCTCGCGGCCGCCGTGGCCGGCCACGGCCTGCAGCAGCGGCCAGTACCCCCAGCCCATGGCCGGTGCGGTGAGCCGCTCGTCCCGTACGCGCTCGACGGCCGCCGCGCTCGCTGCCAGCGCTTCCGGCATGTCGTTGCTGACGATCGCGGCGGTGACGCGAGCGTCGCCCCTGGTCGTCATCAGGACGGACGGATCTCCCGGAGCGAGCTGCTCGGCTTGCTCGGCCAGGGACTCGGTGTGCTCGCGCTCGCCGCGCGTCGCGACGATGCAGGCCTGGGCCGCCACGGCCATGGCCTCCACTCGGTGCATCTGCAGCCGCGCGGCCGCCTGCTGGCTGCGCTGCGCGGCGTCGAGCGCGCGGTCCAGATCGCTGCCCAGGCTCCAGGCGTTGGCGAGCTGCAGGTCGAGCACGGCTGCGGTGGAGACGGCGCCGCACTCCACCGCCAGGCGCTTTGCCTCGCAGAGCCGGCGTGATCCTGACTCCTCAAGCATCTCGATCGTGCCGAGCTCGTGCATGGCGCGGATGCGCCGGACGGGCAGCCCGCGCCGCGATGAGATCTGGTAGGCGCGTTCGAACGCGGCCCTGGCCGCGGCCGTGTCACAGATCCGCTCGCGGCGTCCGATGACTTCCAGTGCCTCGCACGCGATCTCGGCGGCGGAGCCGGACAGCCCGGCTGCCTCGGCGCTGGCCAGGGCGCTCTGCGCGAGCGCGAGCGCGCGGTCAGGCTTCCCCGCGTCGATCGCGCAGCGGGCCGCTACCGCGTCGGCCCAGCCGCCGAGCCGCGGGTCCGGCGTCCCTTCCGCCAGTGCGCGCGCCTTGGCGGCCTGCTGCTCCGCCATCGCCACCTGGTCGCATTCGGACAGCGAGCGGGCGGCCCTGAGGTGCACCTCAGCCTTCCGGGCCGGCGGGGCGCCAACCGCGTCGAGTTCCGCGATGAGCCGGTCGGTGGTCTGGACGACCTGGTCGGAGTCGCCGGCCTGCATGTGGACGGTGGAGAGCGTGTCGTCGATGTCGGCCAGCATCCGCGGTTCGGCTGCCGGCGCCTGCTCGAGTTCCTGCCTGCCCCTGGCCAACGAGGCGGCCGCGCTGGTCAGCGCTCCTCGCTGCAGGGACCGGCGGCCGGCCTCTAGCAGCAGGGCCGCGGCCTGCACCCGCTGTCCGGCCATCTCGTGCAGTTCGGCCGCCAGCTCGCACAACGCACCGGGCAGGCCCGGGTGCGCCGCCTGGATCGCCGCCGCCGCCGCGGCCGCATGCCTGGCCAGCAGCGGGGGAAGCAGATCCGACACGATCGCGTCCCTGGTCAGCGAGTGCCGGAACCGGAAGACCACCTGACTAGGGCAGGGCGGTTCGATCAGCTGCGCCTCGCAGGCGCGCTGCAGTGCGGCGAGCACCTCGGCCTCGGTCGCGTCGACCATGGCGGGAATCAGCGTCCAGTCGAACTGCCGTCCCAGCACCGCGGCGGCGACCACCACCTCGGCTTCCTGCGGGCCGAGTCCGGCCAGCCGGTGCCGTACCGACTCGGCGATAGACGTCGGGACGCCGGTGGTCACCTCCTCGTTCGCCCGCCAGCCCTCGTCGCCGAAGACCAGCTCACCGGAGGAGATCGCGGACGCGAGCATCTCCTCGACGGCGAATGGCAGCCCGTCGCAGTCGGTGAGCAGCCGCTGCACGACCTGACAGTGCACGTTCTCTTGGTCCAGGCAGTCGGCAACCATCCGCCTGACCTCGGCGGGGGATAGCCGGCCTACGGTGACGACGGTCGCGGCCCGGCGGGCGTGCACCGACCTGACCATGTCCAGAGCCGCGGACGGTGCGCTGTCGCGCAGCGTCGCCACGCACAGCACGGGCTCGCCGGCGAGGTTGTCAGCCAGGTACTCCACGATCGCCAGGGTTTCCGGGTCGGCGAAATGCAGGTCCTCCAGCACCAGCAGCGTGCCCTTGCCGCCCACGCAGGTGAGCAGGCGGAGCAGCGCCTCGCCCAGGATGAGCGGCGAGATCTCAGCCGCGCGCTGCCCCTCCTGGCCCCAGTCAGGCAGCATCGAGGCGAGCGCCGGCCGGTACTCGGCCAGCGCGGGGACATCGGGCATCCCCGTCGTGCGCTCGACCCCGGTCAGGGCCTCGACAATGGGCCTGAGCGGCACCGGAGACGAGGCCTGCACCGCCCGGCCGGCCGCGACGGTGAAGTTCCGGGCCGACGCGATCGACGCCAGCTCCCTGGCCATCCGGGACTTCCCGACGCCGGCCTCGCCGGCCAGGAAGATCAGGCCCCCGTCGTGGTCCGCCCGGTCAAGCGATGTGGTCAGGAACTCGAGCTCAGCGTCACGGCCTACCAAATCCCGACACTGAATAGTTCTCATCAAGCAACAATACCGTTACTCAAAGTAGCTGCTGATTGGGTAAATCAGGCACTAACCGGATGATCTGGCCACCAGAGCTTCGTGGCGCCGACGCCTTCCTCGCCGACGCGTGCGAGGCGCAGCAGCCAGCTCGCTATCCCGGCAGCCCCTTGCATCCATCCCGCGTCGGGCTCGAGGTCCGGCGGGTCAAGCCGATGCTCGGTATGCGACCAGCGGACGCCGGATTCATCGGCGATACGCCGGTTCAGCACGTCCTGGGCCAGGGTGACCGCCCACCCGAGCCAGTCGGCATCGCCGGTCTCCTGGTAACGGTCCAGTGCCATCTCGCCGACGCCGGCCGTTCCGCAGCACTGGCCGAGGTTGTCCCAGAAACCCGGGTACAGGCGGGCGGGCAGGCCGCTTGACCGGATGGCACGGCGGCAGGCCTCGGCGTAGCCGGCCCAGGCGCGCCCCGGCTGCTGCTGATCGAGCAGCTGAAACAGCCGCAGCGTTCCCGCCGGCCCGTGGCACCAGCCGAAGCACACCGGCACGTCCGGGTCGGCCAGCGGGATGCTGTGCGGTACGGCGATCGCCCCGTCCGGCCGGGACCCGAGCCCGACCAGCCGCTGCCCCGCCAGCAGCGCCACCTCGAGCAGGTCGGGGCGCCCCAGTGCCGTGCTCGCGGCGGCCAGCGCGTAGCCGATGCCCGCCAGTCCATGGGAGAAGTTCGGCAGGAACACGGGATGGTCCGCGCGGGGGTACCAGTCGGGGAGGCCGTCGATCCACCGGGCCTGCGAGACGAGCTGGTCGGCGATGTCCGATGCGACGCGCTTGTCCCCGGCATCCCCGAGTTCGGCCAGCACGAGCAGGACGCCGGCCTCGCCTTCGATGATGTCCCGCCACTCGCTGACCGGCCGGGTGCTGGCCGCGATGCCGGAGATCGCCGTCACGACCGCGCTGGCACCGTCGCGCGCATCGGGGTCACCGCTGACCAGCGCCCACATATGCAGGGCCGCCGCCATCCCGCTCAGGCCCGTGTACAGGCCGGTGTTGGGGACCGACGCAGCTTGCGCGGGGTCCGTGGCCGTCGCGGACGACCCGGCGCTGGCTGACGCCACGCTCCGCAGCCTCCTGACGGCCGCCCGAGCGTAGTCGTCGAAGTCGGTGATACCACTGAGCCGCGCCTCGGCCAGGGCGGCCAGGACTCCCGCGGTGCCCGCGTACAGGTCATCGCAGATCGGCGTCCCGGGCGCGGTGTACTCTCGCCAGGCCATGCCCCCGTCGACCGCTATCCCGGCAGATGTCACCCAGCGAAGCGCGGCGATGGCCGCGTCGGAAGCCTGACCTTCCCACGAGGCATCGCTGCTGCCGTGCATCCTCCCTATCGTGGCATGGACGGCGGCTGCGACCGCGAGCGAGCCCGGCCGGATGTCATCGACCGGGAAGTAGTGAGCAGGGAACGTCCCTGTCTGGTGCAGCAGGCCGGCCCCGAAGGTCGGGCAGAAATGCGCCGGCGCGCCTGAACGTCGCCGCAGACGAAGGCCAGCGACAGCAGCGCCGCGGCGCTGGAGTCCCGCGTGCCGATCGAGCGCAGGCTCGCCAGGCTGGCGGCGGCATCCAGCGAGTCACTCGCTAGCGCCGCCGTGGTCCAGCGCCGGATGTCTGCCGCCTCGCCCGACCTTACGGGGCCAGCGTCGCCGCGGAGGGCCTCAGTCGACGTGCCGGGCGGCGCCCTTGTCCGCGGACAGTGCCATGGCCGCGTAGGCGCGCAGCGCCGGGCTGACCGGGCGGTCGCGGTGCTCCGGCTGCCAGCCGGCCCGGTCGCGGGCAGCGCGCCGCTGCGCGAGAACCCCGTCGTCGACGGCCAGGGCGATCGACCGTGCCGGGATGTCGATCTCGATCAGGTCGCCGTCCTCGACCAGCCCGATCAGGCCGCCCGCGGCGGCTTCGGGGGAGACATGCCCGATCGACAGGCCGCTGGTGCCGCCGGAGAACCGCCCGTCGGTAACCAGGGCGCAGGACTGCCCGAGGCCGCGGCCCTTGAGGAAGCTGGTCGGGTAGAGCATCTCCTGCATGCCGGGACCGCCGCGCGGGCCCTCGTAGCGGATCACCACGACGTCGCCGGGCTTGATGCGGTCGCCGAGGATCGCCTCGACGGCATCCTCCTGGCTCTCGCACACGCGGGCCGGCCCGCGGAAGGTCAGCCGGTCCGGCGAGACGCCGGCGGTCTTCACGATCGCTCCGTCGGGGGCCAGGTTGCCGCGCAGTACCGCGAGCCCCCCGTCGGCGCTGTACGGGGTAGCGGTCGCCCGGACGCAGCCGCTGGCGGCGTCGGTGTCCAGGCTGTCCCAGGTGGCTGTCGAGGAGAAGGCCTCGGTGGTGCGCACGCCGCCGGGGGCGGCGGAGAACAGCTCGACGGCCTGCCGGCTGGCGGTACCGCTCCGGACGTCCCACTCGGCCAGCCACTCCGCGAGGCCGGCCGCGTGAACGACGTGCACGCTGCGGTCGAGCAGCCCGGCGCGATCCAGCTCGCCCATGATCGCCGGGATGCCGCCGGCCCGGTGGACGTCCTCCATGTGGTAGCTGGAGCTGGGCGCGACCTTGCAGATGCACGGCGTCATCCGGCTGAGCTCGTCGATCGCGGCGAGGTCGAAGCCGACCTCGGCTTCGCGCGCGGCCGCCAGCAGGTGCAGCACCGTGTTCGTCGACCCGCCCATCGCGATGTCGACGCGCATCGCGTTGCTGAACGCGGCGCCGCTGGCGATGCTGCGCGGCAGGACGCCGTCGTCGTCCTTCTCGTACCAGCGGCGGCACAGGTCGACGATCAGCTCCCCGGCGCGGACGAACAGATCGCGGCGCACCGCGCTGGTAGCGAGCGTGCTGCCGTTGCCGGGCAGCGAGAGGCCGAGCGCCTCCGTCAGGCAGTTCATCGAGTTCGCGGTGAACATGCCCGCGCACGATCCGCAGGTCGGGCACGCCGAGCGCTCGATCGAGGCCAGCTGGTCGTCGCTGACACTCGGGTCGGCCGATGCGGTCATGGCGTCGATCAGGTCGAGGCCGGTATGAGCGACGCCGTCGGTGACGACCGCCTTGCCAGCCTCCATCGCCCCGCCGCTGACGAACACGGCGGGGATGTTGAGCCGCATCGCGGCGATCAGCATGCCGGGCGTGATCTTGTCGCAGTTGCTGATGCAGACCAGCGCGTCGGCCTGATGGGCCTGCACCATGTACTCGACCGAGTCGGCGATCAGCTCCCGGCTGGGCAGGCTGTAGAGCATCCCGCCATGACCCATCGCGATGCCGTCGTCGACCGCGATCGTGTTGAACTCGCGGCCCACACCGCCAGCCGCGGCGACCGCGTCGGCGACCAGCCGCCCCATGTCCCGCAGATGCACGTGCCCGGGCACGAACTGGGTGAAGCTATTGGCGATCGCGACGATCGGCTTGCCGAAGTCGTCGTCGGTCATGCCCGTGGCTCGCCACAGGGCCCGGGCGCCGGCCATGTTCCGGCCATGAGTAGATGTCCGCGAACGCAGAGCAGGCACCGCCAACCTCCAGGTCATCTCGCGTCGTACGCCGTGCGGCGGGTGACAGCTGGCCGCGCCCACTCATCCTAGTAACGCCCGCGCCTCGGCAAAGTCAGGTTTGCTCCTCACCGGAGCCCGCGGCGGCCTGGTCGCGCGGCTGCTGCCCGCCCGCTGCGGCCGGCGCGGGGTCGAGCGCGATCAGCCGACGGCAGAGCGTCACCACGATCAGGCCGATAACCGCTTCTGCCAGCCCCTCAGCCAGGCCGCGGACCGCGAGGATCTCCAGTACTGACCGCACGCCCAGCGGCTCGGGGGCGAACGTATTAAGGTCGCTCGCCAGTATCACCGGCAGCAGGACCAGCAGTGCCACGGTCCAGAAATGCCGGCGGACCAGGTG
>Ga0307373_10002734_pt1 | contig 31527 bp, 26 predicted proteins | sample OX2MG_FD_202534 | JGI IMG/M metagenome (GOLD analysis project Ga0307373, IMG submission 202534) | Soil microbial communities from Risofladan, Vaasa, Finland - OX-2 | ecosystem: Environmental > Terrestrial > Soil > Coastal area > Acid sulfate soil | place: Finland: Risofladan, Vaasa | collected...
GGCGACTTATGTATTGGAAGGCCCGGTAGCGCGATGACGATTCATGGATCTCCTGGGCGATACCCAGGGACTGAAAGATGCGCAGTATCTCATCGTCGACATGGCCCGCGCGCGGGTAAGGATAGAGCGTGGGCCAGCGCTCCGCGGCAGCTACCCGGTAGCCGCGATGTCCCAGCATCGCAGCGAGGGCCTGACCAGTGGGACCATAGCCGACGATGACGGCATCGTACATTCAGTCACCCCTCGCGGCTCGAAATCGCTGCCTTCCGAATATCGCCGGTAGTCATCGGGCGCCCGCCGAACTCCCTTTGAATCCCCCGCGCCGGTCAGACCTTCTCGATGACCCTGGCCCAATCTTCGAGCATCGCCATCTCGTGGCCGATTCGCAGATGAACGGAAAGCTGGCTGAAGCCGGCCGCCTTGATCTTGCGCACCGAATCGATCACTTCCGCCTGGGTACCGGTGAGACTCGTCATCCGGATGAGCTCCGGCGTGATGAGCTGATGCTCCTCAGGCCGCAGGAACATCAGATGGCCGCGATGGTTGGTGAGGTAACGCGCGTCCGGGGGCTGGTAGCTGTTGTAGATCTTTCGATAAGCCTCGTATTGCGCTTTGAGCTGCGGCACGACCCCGAAGCCCAGCGTGCCAAGCTCCTCGCGTTCCGCCCATTCGTGAAACAGTATGGTTGCGGACGGACCCGCCTGCGCCCGGGCCCGCGGGCTATCGGCGGGCTCACCCTCGGCGAGCACGCAGCCTGCAACCAGGGTGCTGGAGTAGAGGTTCTTAACTTCGCGACCGGCTCCGCCCCAGGCTTTTCTCATCGAAGCCAACGCCAGGCCGGATTCCGGACCGCCGCCATATATCCAGCCGGTGCCGAGCCTGGCCGTCAAAGCCCGGCCGCGCTCGCCGAAGGCTGAAATGTGGACCGGAATCGGATCGTCGATATTGACCAGCTTCAGCTCCGGATTGAGGAAACGAATCTTGCGGGTGACGCCCTCGCCGCTCCATTCGACCGTCTCACCCTTGAGCAATCCTTGCACCACCCGGACATATTCTTCGAGTCGGGCAAGTGTGATGGCGGGCAGTCCCATCGTCCGGCGAGCGGTGAAGCCGGTGCCAACACCGAACACGACGCGGCCGGGCGCCAGTGCGTTGAGCGAGGCCAGGGCGCTGGCCGTGACCGGCGCGATGCGATTGGAAGGGACCAGCACTCCGGTACAGAGCTTGATTTTCGAGGTCTGCATGGCGGCGGCGGTTAACGCCACGAAGACATCGGCATTCAGCAGTTGCGTATCGTAAAACCAGGCATGGGTGAATCCCATCTCCTCGGCGCGCTTCACCACCTTCCAGTGATGCGCTGAGGTTGCGAAATTGATCCCGTATTCCATGGAGTCACCTCGACGGCGGGTCGATCTCAGGAGTCTTATTCGACGCGCTCAGGTCGGCAAGTCTACAACACTACGCGCCGAAACGTGTAGGTCGGCGGGAGCCTCGGAAGCGGCTGATTTGATCAAACCCTGGCGCCAGCCGTCTGCTAGGAGATCAGTTGCATCAGCCAGCTGCCCACCGGATCGGCGACTATACGGCGCGAGCGGGAGCTGTATCGCGTCCGGTGGCGCGCCCGCTCGTCGGCGCGACGTCTGAGCCTGACTCGCCCGCTCCACAAGGGCGGGGCGCTTCGAACCGTCCGCCGGCGCTGGTCGAGCGAGGTCAAGCGGACCCGCGCGACGCCCTCGCGCGTGAGGCCGATCTGCCGCGCGGCGCCTTTGGAAAGATCGATTCCGCGGCCGCGAACGTACGGGCCACGATCGTTGATTCGCACCACCACCGATCGCCCGTTGTTGAGGTTCGTTACCCGCACTCGCGAGCCCATCGGCAAGCTGCGCGAGGCTGCGGTCAAGCGATTTTCCCGGAAGACTTCGCCGTCGCTGGTGCGCCGTCCCTCGAACCCTGGTCCGTACCACGAAGCAACCGTCAGATGACCGCGCCCGGTCGGCGCGGCCTGATAGGTTTCCGACCTGGTCCCGAGCGGTGCTCCCATCGGCTGCATCGAGCAGCCCGCGATCATCGAGCATCCCGCTGCCAGTGCCACCACCAGCGGCAACCATGCGTATGTTTTTGCCTGAAACATCCGGCCGCGCTGTGGGTTCCTCTTTTACAAGATCCGCCGGAAACAGGCCAGCTACCAGGGGCAGCCCGGCCCGATATGCGCGTGCGCCTATCGGGACTTGCGTGTAGCCCGATGCTTGCCTTTCAATCGCCGGGGCGCATAATTGCGCGCAGGTGAAATCATGCGCATCGAAGATTATCCGGCGCAAGAGCCGCTATCCGAAGCGGGTCAGGCCTTTGCCAACGAAGCGATAAAGCGCAGCGCCGGCATCGCCGCCCAGGATCACTCGTATGGCGCCGATCCCTACCAGGGCATCGCGCTCTGCGTGCCGCAGAAACCCAACGGTACCGTGGTCGCATTCGCGCATGGCGGTGGATGGGTCAGCGGCTACAAGGAACACCTGCTGTTCATGGCGCCGGCGTTCAACTCCGCCGGGATTATCTTCGCGAGCATCGGTTATCGGCTCGCGCCGCAACATTTGTTCCCGGCCGGATACCACGACGTCGCCGACGCGCTCGCGTGGCTGCATCGCAACGTCGGCGGTCACGGCGGCGATGCGCGGCGAATTTTCGTCGGCGGCCACTCGGCGGGCGGTCATTATGCTGCGCTGCTGGCGGTGCGCCGCGACTGGCAGGAGGCGCGCGGCCTGCCGCCCGAGGCGATTCGCGGATGCGTCCCGATCTCGGGGGTGTACGATTTTCGCGAGGGCGCCGGAATGTCGATGCGCCCGCGGTTTCTCGGGCAACAGCCCGGCATCGAAACCACGGTCAGTCCGATCTGCAACATCCAGGGTGTGCCGCCACCATTCCTGCTGGCGCACGGCAGCGACGATTTCCCGCATCTGTCGGTTCAAGCGGAACAGATGGAAGCGGCGTTGCGCGCGGCGGGCGGCGCGGTCGAACGAATCGTCCTGCCCGGCCGCAATCACTTCAGCGCCTGTTATGCCGGCGGCGAAGCCGATGGACCGTGGGTTCCGCACGCGCTCCGATGGATCGCCGCGCACTGACGACCCGCACCGCCCGAAGATCGTCAGGCTGGTGCCAGGGCCAGAACGCGCGCCGGACTCCCGCTACCCTCGACGATCTTGAGCGGCGCCGCGACCACCACCGCCCCGGTGGCCGGCAGCTGATCGAGATTACACAGGCTGGCGAGTCCGAACTTACCCGCCCCATGCATCGTGGCGTGATTCGGGAACGGCGGATCGAAGGTGTGCGCCTGTCCAGCGTCGGTGCCGACGGTCTCGACTCCCACCCCCAGAACGTCGCGCTGGAGGGCCAGGAACCGGGACGCGGAGACGTGCGGACCGGGGCTGTGCGGCCCCGTCGCATCCTCATTGAGGAAGGCGGCGCCTTCGCGCTTGCTCCAATCGGTCCGCAGCAGCACCCAGGAGCGGGCCGGAATCCGGCCGTGCCGCTGCTCCCATTGCTCGATGTGCTCAGGCATCAGCAGGAAGTCCGGGTTCCCGGCCGCCTGCGCGGTGAGATCGATAACGCAGGCGGGTCCGACGAAGCGTTGTGGCGGGATGGTGTCGCAGGCGTTGTCCGGCAGATCCTTGCCGGTAACCCAATGAATCGGCGCATCGAAATGCGTCCCGGTATGCTCCCACACGTGGATGGTGTTCGAATATGAATTCGATCCGCGCGCGTCGTACTTGTTGTTGGTCTCGATCGCGAAGCCGGACGGTTGTGTGAACGGCGGCGGCAACGTGATCACCGGCGTACCGGGGAAAAGCGGTTTGGTCAGATCGACGACCTTCACGCGGCCGCTTGCGAGACCCGCGATCAGATCTGTTAGCACCTGCGCCATCGGGATTACCTCCTCGCTTCGATCATCAGATAGTGTGATGCGGTCCGGCGGGCGATCATCGCATAATCGCACCCGCGCTGGCCAATGCCCGGCGCTCGCGGCGTCCGTTCGATCGCCGGGCGGCCGTCAAGTGCGCCGCCGGACCCGACCAAAGGAGACTGGCCGATGCCTTACCTGACCACCGACGACGGCGTGCGACTCTATTACGAGGAAGCCGGCACCGGCATCCCGATTGTGTTCGTGCACGAGTTCGCCGGGGATCTGCGAAGCTACGAACTGCAGATGCGCCACTTCGCGCGGCGCTACCGATGCGTCGCCTGCAATGCGCGCGGCTACCCGCCCTCGGACGTGCCCGAAGATGTGGCGCGTTACTCGCAGGATCGCGCGCGCGACGATATCAGGTCGGTCATCGAGGCGCTCGGTCTCGAGCGGCCCCACGTCGTCGGGATTTCGATGGGGGCGTTTGCGACCCTGCACTTCGGCCTGAACTATCCTGAGCGAGCCCGATCGCTGGTGGTCGGCGGATGCGGTTACGGGGCCGAGCCGGCCAAGCGCGCGCAGTTCCAGGCCGAGGCCGAGGCGGCCGCGCAACGCTTCGAGACTTTGTCGATGGCGCAGGCGGCCGAGCGTTACTCGCAGGGACCGGGCCGGCTGCAGTTGCGCGAAAAGGATCCACGCGGGTTCGCCGAGTTCACCCGCAACCTCGCCGAGCACTCGCCGCTCGGCTCCGCCCTGACGTTGCGCGGCGTCCAGAAGATGCGGCCGTCGCTGTACGAGATGAGCGATCGGTTGAGCCGCCTTACCCTACCGACGCTGGTTATGACCGGCGACGAAGACGAATCCTGCCTCGAGCCGGCAGTGATGCTGAAGCGTACCATCCCGTCCGCCGGGCTGGCGATCCTGCCATGCACCGGCCATGCCTTGAACCTCGAGGAGCCGGTGTTGTTCAACACGCTGTGCGGCGAGTTCTTTCACCAGGTCGAATCCGGACGCTGGCCGGTTCGAGATAGCGCGGCGGGCGGCAGCCGGATCCTGTGAAATGCGGTGGGCAATCGCTGCTGGAGCGGGGAAATCGAACTGCGCCGCCGAGGTTGATCGCGCCGGATCAGCGCTCCTGATCGTTCTTGAACAGCGACTCGACCAGCGGCGTCAGCTCGCGCTCCGGCGGTGAGTCGCCGCCGAAGCGGCGCAGAATCGATCGCATCCGCACGCCTGAACCGCCCTCCTGCGCAAGGATGAACGGGATATGGCTGTCCTGCACGCAGGCGCTGCCGTGCCATGAGTAATGAGTCGTGGCGGCGAAGTAATAGCGGTCCTGGATGGGGATATTCATGCAGGCGCGCGCCAGCAGCACGATATCTCCAGCGCGATTTCCATACGGACCCGCGGCCAGCCACTTCATCCGCTGATTGAGATCAAGCAGGTCGGGGCGCGGATGGTCGATCAGGTAGTCGTTGATCGAAATCAGATCGTGCCCGTCGAAAATCCGGTAGGGCAGCGCGTCCTCTCCGGGTCCGACCGGCTGGCGCGCGAAAATCAGATCGATCGTACCCTTGAGCTTGGGTACCGGCCGGCCCCATCGATTCGACCGATAGAACGCGTTCAACACCGGAATTACGTCCTCCTCGAAACGGGGCGGCCGGGCCCAGTTGCATCGTTGATGCTCATGTCGGCAGGTCGAGCGATCGGCCAGATAGACGTAGGCCATGAAGCCCTGGTAGGCGAGCACCGCCTGATAGTCCGGGTCCGCGCCGTGAAGGTTGAGCAGCGGCTTGCGGACCCGGAAGCCGGCCTGCCGGACGGCGGCAAAGGGCGAATTCTTTTCCTCGGTGCCAAGCTCGTGCCGCTCGTCGTCGAGCGTCGGGATGTGCGCGTGATCGGAAATGAAAATCACGTAGGTGTTCTCCAGCACCCCCTGCTTCCGGTACTCGTCCAGAATCACGCCGACCGAGGGATCGGTGACTCGCTCCAGATAGCGGATCTGCTTTTCCAGCGGCGGATCGGCCTCGTGAGTATAGATATCGATACCGGGGAAATAGACGACTTGCAGATCGGGCACGCCGTGCTTCTCGATCGTCTGCACGGCGTTGTCCGCCGAGTCGCGATCGATCGCTCCGCTCAGTGACTTCTCGGGACCCGCATTATCCAGCACCGCACCCTTGACCAGAGCCAGAATCATGTTGCCGAACGAGTCCGGGGAAACCGTCGTATAGTAGGTCGCGCCGCGATGCACCGACATCAACGAAACGTAGCTGCGCACATGCAGCCGCTCGTAGAGCGTCGGCACTTTGAGCTCGTGGCCGATCAGGTCGTCTTCAACGGTCTTGGTATTGTCGGTGAGATCGAGCGTCGAGACCGGCACCGGGGCCAGAAACCTTCGGCTCCTGCGCTCGAACCACTCGTCACCCGGCACGCCGTTGACCGCCGGAGCAGCGCCGGTGAAGATTGCCGACCAATCCGCGATGGTGCTCGAGGGCAGCATGCTGTACGCGTGCGGTGCCGCATAGGCGTGCTCGAACAGTCCGTTGCCGCGTTCCGCGCCCAACAGCCGTGCCAGGTTCGGAGCATGGCCGGAACGGACCGCGGCCATCAGTTGAACGGGGCCGGCGCCGTCGAGCGCAAACACTATCACGTGCGGTCCGGGTTTTTTCGGCGGTGGCGCGGTCTTCGCCAGCCGTTGCTCGCCGCCGGTTTTGATCGTTTCCGAAATCAGGGTGCACGACGACAGCAGCAGCAGCACGATGAGGATCGCCGACGCATCAGGGAACGGGAGCCTGGTTTTCATTTCGATTCCAATCGATCCCGGGCTGGTCGCCTCATGGGGCTGGGACCCGTGGATTGAAGTCCCGCAGCTTATCACGCGCCCCCCGACATTGAATCGCCAGGCGCGCCACTTCTCGCTTGCGCATTGCAAGCAGGCTAGCCTTGATGAACGACCGACCAGCACGCAGGAGGCGGCCTGTCGGAACCCGGACCGCATACATTTCCGAACCGCTGACGCGCTGGCCCCATAGCCCCCGGGCGTTTGACGCTGCGACGGAGAGCTGCGGCCTTCCCCCGACCCTTTTACGGCGCCGGAGCCTGATCCGCTGATGTACCCGCCGATCACAGTTATGGCGCTCGGAATCCTCGCGATCCTGGTGGTAGCGTTGTTTGTGATCATCGAGATCGGGATGATCCAGGCGGCCTACGAGCGCCTTGGCATCTCTCATCGCACGGTCTCGCTACTGCTGCTACTCATGATCTTCGGCAGTTATGTCAACCTGCCAATCGCAACGGTTTCGGTCAGTCAGATCGTGCACGACCAAGTGATCACTTTTTGGGGCATACCATACGTGGTGCCGCACGTGGCCATCGCCGGTCACACCGAGATCGCAATCAACCTGGGCGGCGCGTTGATTCCGTTATTCACCTGCGTTTACGTGCTGACCCGGACCGGCGCCTATTTGAAGAGCGCGATTGCGATCGCGATCGTCAGCCTGGTGGTCAATCGCTTCTCGACCATCGTGCCCGGCGTCGGCATCGCGATACCGACGCTGATTCCCGGCGTGCTGGCGGCAGTCGTCGCCACGCTGCTGGAACGCCGCCGGGCGCCGGCGATGGCGTTTGTCGCCGGCACCCTCGGCTGCCTGATCGGCGCGGACCTGATGAACCTGCCGCATATCGCACAGATGCGGGCGCCGATCGCTTCGATCGGCGGCGCCGGAACTTTCGACGGGGTGTTTGTATCGGGACTGATCGCGGTGCTGCTGGCCTGAGAATCTACGCACCGCTTTGTCAATTGCACCCGCGCGCCCGGAGGATTGGCTCACAGCCCGGATTTATGACAATTTGAATTTCGCTTTTGGACACCACGCGCAGCAATCGGAAATTACGGACTGGAAGTGACGCACGCGGCGGCACCTTGAGGACGCGCCGGGAGAACGATCCAACATGGTGAAGGCAAAACGGCCGATATTGCTGATCGGAGGACTGCCGGGAAACTCCGCCGAAGAGGCGATGCGCGCCTGCGCCGCAGAGGTCGGCGACCTCGCGATCGGACTGACCGACGGCGAGACCAACGAGCGGCGCTTCTGGGTGCTGTTCGTGGCGATTCGGGCCTGGGAGCCGCATCCCGATCTCGAGCTGGTGCGCCGGCCGAAGGGCATTCCCGGGATGCCGCACTATATTCCGACCGGCTACAACGATTTCTACAAGTTCAGGGTGCGATCGGGCGTCGATAAGATCGAAGTGCCGACGCTCACCTATCCGATCGAGGCAAAGTCGTCATACCTGGTGTTCCGCAACCTGCGCGATCGCGGCGTGATTCCGCGCGACACGCGCTTCCAGGTCTGCATCCCGTTCCCGGAGGATGCGGCGCGTCTGTTCGCGCACAGCGCGCGGGACATGGAGATCATGGCAAACGGTTACGCCGACGCCGCGGCGCGCGACGTCGAGTCGATTCTGCACGACATACCGGCCAACGATCTGGTGCTGCAATGGGATATCAACTGGGAAACGCTGGCGGTTGCGTTCGACGATTACGCCGGCGAAGAGCCGATGGAATACAAGGCCAACGGCGATCCGATGGAGCGTTACCTGCGCTTCGTCAGGCAACTCTGCGGACCGGTGCCGAAGGAGGTCGTGCTCGGGCTCCATCTCTGCTACGGCGACCTTCATCATCGTCATTTCCTCGAGCCCAAAACGCTGGCGACCTGCGTCCGGCTCGCCAACGCCGCGGCCAGCGAGGCCGGCCGCCGAATCGATTTCGTACACATGCCGATACCGCGCGCGCGTGATGACGACGAGTATTTCGGGCCGCTCAAGGATCTGAAGATCGGGGACTCCACGCTTTATGCCGGGCTGGTGCACTACACCGACGGGGTCGAGGGCAGCCGACGCCGGCTCGAGCGGCTGCGCAAGCACTATGCGGGTGTAGTCGGGGTCGCGACCGAATGTGGGATGGGTCGCCGGCCGCCCGATCAAAGTTTCGGCGAACTTTTGCGGATCCATCGCGAGGTCGTCGAAGCGATCTAGCCGCCGGCAAAAGGCGCCTGTCCGGACCTATCCAAGCAAATTCGATTTGGCCTGAAGGAGAACACATCGATATGAGCGCGGCAACAGCTAAGCGACGCCCGGCGGCGTCCTCGCCGGAAAGCGTCGAAGGCGCGGGCGAAAAGCGCAGCAGATTATCCTGGCAGCCGTATATCGACGCGACACTCGGCTTTCGCAATCACTGGTATCCGGTCTTCTTCGGCAACGAACTGAAGGAGGGCGACATAAGCCAGGGGCTCGGTGAAGGCGCCGTCGCCGAGGTCAAGACGCTGCAGATCCTCGGCGAGCGGATTCTGTTCCGTCGCGTCAACGGCACAATTTACGCGATCAAGGACCAGTGCCTGCATAGGGGTTCGCCATTCTCGGTCAAGCCCGAATGCTATACCAAGGAGACCATCACCTGCTGGTATCACGGCTTCACCTACGATCTGCGCAACGGCAGCCTCAAGACCATCCTGACCGACCCGAAGAGCCCGCTCATCGGCAAAGTCAGGCTCAAGACTTATCCGGTCGAGGAACGCCAGGGCCTGGTCTTCGTGTTTATCGGCGATATGGACCCGCCCGCGCGCCTCGAAGAGGACGTGCAACCCGGTTTCCTTGATGATTCGCTGAGCGTCTATCCCGATGGCCGGGCGGTAATCGCCAAGGGCAACTGGCGGATGGCCGCCGAGAACGGTTTCGATCCCGCCCACACTTATATTCATCGCAACTCACCGCTGGTGCGCGCGTTCAGGCTGCCAACCGTGTTTGGCGATACGGGGCTCAGCGAATCCCACGGGCTGCGGGTGATAGAAGGTCCCGGCCCAAAAGGCGTGATGTTGATTCGCGGCGTCGGCAGCCCGGTGTGGGAGGCCGAGATCGAGCCGGGCGTCAAACTCAAGGCGCGCTTCCTGCCGAGCGACGAGGGCGTCGGCGGCGAGATGGTGCCCGAGGTCAGCATCTGGATGCCGGGCGGGCTCAAGGTCGATCCGTTCCCGGCGCCGGGAATCATCATGTTCGAGTGGTATGTGCCGGTCGACGAGGATCATTACCGGTACATCATGACCTGGGGACGATATGTCAAATCGCCGCAGGAAAAGGATCGATTTTTCGAGGAAGTTGCGACGCTTTGGAAACCGCTGGTACCCACCACCTTCACCAACGAGGACGAGCAGGCGCGCGAAGCGATACACGAGTTTTACGCTTCGGAAGGCGGCTGGTACAAAGAGCGGCTGTTCGGTCCCGACGTGGTGATCACTAAATGGCGCGAGCTCGCAAGCCGCGTCAATCGCGGGATTCAGCGGCGCGGCTAAGCGCCCCCATCACGCCAAAAACCAAGGGGCGCGCCGCGATGCGGCGCGCCCCTGTCGCAACTAATCAGTCGTCAAGCCGATCGTCAGCGCATGATCTCTGACAACCCGCGCACACTGCCGTAGCGGCCGGCGTCGGCGAGGTCGAGCCCGTCGACATTTGAGCAATCGCTGTCGGAGCGCATCGGACCGGTCGGCCCCGAGAGATAAACCCAGCTCTCGTGAACATTCTGCATGTCGATGATATTACCCCACGCGGCGTTGGTCCAATACGAACCCACGCCGGGCACTTTCACCAAGCCCTGCGGATCGTAGGAGACTTTCCACAGCTTCATGTTTGCGTCGTACAGCTCGTCCCACATCGCATTGTGCGACTCCTTGTCGCAGTACAGGACGCGGCTGCCATAGCAGTAGCCCTTTTTCAGCGACGGGATGCGATGCACATTGATCACGTCCACCCCGCGGACCTCCCATTTGCCGATTTCCGGCTTGGGAAAGTACAGTGGCGGCACGAAATTTTCGAGAAAACCCGACTTGATCGGATCGGGATTCGGCATCTCAAGGATCCGCTTTTCGCCCTGGTAGTCAGCGTCAAACTTCGTGATGTTACCGTTGAAGGCGCCGTGACGCGTGTCGTCATTGGTCGCATCCGAGCCGAACACCGGACTGCAGCGCGCCGCCGATGACAGGCGCAGCGTCCGGCGCAGCGCCGGCACGAAGAGAAAGGTGTCTTCATTGCGGCTCTGATCTTGATAGTAGATCGTCATGACCGCCGTATAGCGAGCCTGCTCCGGCTTGGTCAGCTCGAAGTATTCCGTGTAATAAAGGCCGGCGCCTGCAGGATCCTGAATCGGCACACCCGGATCAGCGATGTGATCATAGATCCGCAGCACTAGCACGAACTGGTTCGTGGTGACGTTGCCCATGCGATCCCGGAACACCTGCCCGGAGGCGTCGTTACAGATGATATGGGGCACATACGCATACCAGTCGTTGGCCAGAATCTTCCAGCCCTTCATAGGATCCTGCGGCTTCGGAAAAGGCAGTCCCGCCACGTAGTTCAGCAGGATGTGGCGGCCATCGGGCAGGGTCTTAATGCCTACCTTTGATGCATATTCCTCGGTGTATTTCTCATAAGTGGGCGGCTCTGGATAATGCTGTGTCGGCCCGACAACAAACTGAACGTTCGGCCCCAGCTTCCAGGTGTAAGTTCCGGCCCACAGATATTGCAATCCCGGAGTCATAAACTGCTTGTATTGCTGCCAATTCTTCTCTGTGATTATGGTTCCCGGTGCGATTCCGGATTCCGATTCCGCAGCCTGAGCGACCGGCAAGAGCGTCGCGCAGGCAATCAGGACGGCGAACAACAGACCGACCACTTTCCGCATCTCCCAAACTCCCTCTTTACATCCCCATCTGGCGCAGTCGTTTCAGCCGATCGCGCCGCACGGGTGGTTGTTAATGGGCAAAAGAGTGCCGTGACCCTCTCGCACGTTTATACTCGAAATATCTAGAATATAATGAGGTTGTTAAACCTTCGCCCTTGAAGCGTTTCGATAACACCCGCCCATAGCGATGTCAAGAACGACTCATTTGTATTAGAGAACAACCATCACGCGGCTCTGAATCAACCTGCAGCCCGCGCGCAATTTGCCGGCTGTCGGGAGCCCTTGGGAAGGATCATGGCCGAGATCGCAAACCAGCGTTCGAATTGGCTCAACGCCATCGAGTTCTCGCGCGGGCGTCGGTACGCCTCGGAGGCGTTCGCGATCGGCCGGGCCTCGGTCGAGAACTTCCTGCGCAACGATGACCTGCTGCGCGCCTCGGCGCTGACCTACACCGTCGCGCTCTCGATCGTTCCGATCCTCGCGCTCGCCTTCTCAGCCCTCAAAGGCTTCGGCGGCTTCAACCAGATTCGGCCGCTGATCGACCGCTATCTGGCGCCCGGCTCTCCCGAGACCGCCAACCAGTTGATGAGTTATGTCAATCACACCAACGCGGCGGCAATCGGCACCGCCGGCGCGGCCTTCCTGCTGTTCACCGTGGTCTCGACGATGAGCAACGTCGAGCAGGCCTTCAATCAGATCTGGCGCGTGACGCGCAGTCGGGGCCTGCTGCGCAAGTTCACCGACTATCTGAGCGTGCTGTTCACCGTGCCGATCCTGATGGTGGCGGCGCTGACCATGACCACCATGTTCAAGGCGCACATTTCGCGGATGCCGCTGATCATCGCGGTCATGCCGTACCTGATGGTGTGGTGCGGGTTTTTTCTGCTCTATCTCTTTTTTCCCTACACTCACGTGCGTTATGGAGCGGCAGCGGTGGGATCGCTGATCGGCGCGGTGCTGTTTCAACTCGGGCAGTGGGCCTACGTAACCTTTCAGATCGGGATGGCCAACTACCAGGCGATTTACGGCGCGCTCGCGGCGGTGCCGATTTTCCTGGTCTGGATCTATATTGCGTGGTCGATAGTGCTGTTCGGAGCGGAGATCAGCGCGACCATCCAGCGCGGCCCCGGCCGCTCCGCGCTCCTGCCGAACAGCTCCGAATTCGCCGACGTCGCGACGCTGCATATTCTGCTGCGGCTCGCCGATCAGCAATTGCACAGCACCCGGCCGATAACGCCCGGCGGCCTCGCCGCCGAGCTTCGCGTCGACCTGGCATCCCTGACGCCGATTATCGAACGCTTGAGGAGCCTTGGTTTCGTCATCGACGCCGGTGGCGAGCCCAAGGCCAGCCGCCATCGATTGGTGCTGAGCCGCGCTCCCTCGGTGATCCGGCTGAGCGAGGCGGTCGGCGCGACGCCCACCGGCAAAGCGGACGCAGTGGCCGACCCGCGTGTCCGCCAATTGATAGCTCGCTTGGGCGTCCTCCATCACGACCTCCTCGACTCCCTGACGCTCGCCGACCTGATGGAGAACCGGGCACAACAGCCCGAGGAGCCCGCCGCGGCGGCGACGGCCAAATCTTAGCGACGATAGTGGTTGGCCGCGCTGGGTCAGCCCCGCATTTCAATGTTAGACTGCCGGGGCCTGGTGATCGGCTCATCAAATCAAACCATCGCACGGTGACAGAGCATGGCGAGCAAACTGCGCTTCGGAATCTACACCGAGATCCAGAACGGCTACGGCATCGACTACGCCAAGACCATCTGGGAAGTCTTCCGTCTGATCGAGCAGGCGGACCAGCTCGGCTACGACATCTTCAGCGTGATCGAGCATCATTTCTTCCAGGAGTTCAGCATCTCGGCGAACCCCTGCGCGCTCTTTTCGGCGGCGGCGCAGAAAACCAAAAATATCCGCTTCCGCACGCTCTGCCATACCCTGCCCTTGCGCAATCCGGCCGTGCTGGCGGGCGAGCTGGCGTTCGCCGACATAATGACCAACGGCCGGCTCGATATCGGCGTCGGCCGCGGCCACGCCTGGGAATATCCACCGGCGGGGATTCCGATGGAGGAGACGCAGGGGCGGTACGAGGAATCGCTCGATATCCTGGAGCTCGCCTGGACCCGCGAGCGCTTCTCGTACGACGGCAAGTATTACCAACTCAAGGATGTTTCCGTGGTCCCCAAACCGCTCCAGAAGCCCACTCCACCGGTCTACATGGTCGGCACCAGCGGCGCGGCCTTCGAGATCGGCGCGCGCAAGGGATGGTCGCTGGCCTTCGGCGGTCCGGCGCCGGTCGCAGCCTTCAAGCCGGGCGTCGATCGCTATCGCGAAGCCTGCGCCAAGTACGGCACCAAGCCGACCGTGGCCTGCGTGCGGGCGGTCTATATCACCGAGGACGAACGGCGCGCCCGCTCCGAATGCGAAGGCGCGATCAAACGCTTCTTCGCCTACAACTCGAGCCCGGTGCCGACGCTGCGCGGCAACCCCGCCATCAAGCAGCGGCTGCTCAACAGCAACTACGCCTTCTATGCCAGCGAGGTGATGGAGCTGCTGCCCAAGCTAAGCTACGAAGAAATCGTCACCCAGGATTACGCCTTCGTCGGCACGGCCAGCCAGGTGCTGGAGCAGTGCGAGGCGCTGCGCAAAGCGGTCGAGGTCGACGAAATCCTGATCATCAACCAGTTTGGGAATATCGAACTGTGGAAGGCGGCGCGGACCCAGGAGCTGTTCGCTCAGGAGGTCATGCCGCGGCTCAGGTAACACGACGCGCTGATGGTCCGGGCCAGGACCGGCGGCTGGCCGAAAGGAATTCGCGATGAAGCTCGGAATCTGTCTTCCGCAAATGGGCGAAGAGGTCGGCCCGGAGTCGATCGTCAGGTTTGCCGAGGCCGCCGAAAAGCTCGGCTACGATTCGCTGTGGACCAACGAGCGGCTGATGTGGCCGCTCAAGCCGCGCGAGCCGTACAGCGACACCCCCGACGGTCTGCTACCCGCGGTCTATCAGCGCATCTTCGACGCCATCGAGACGCTCACCTTCGTCGCCGCGATCACTCGTCGGGTTCAGCTCGGCACCAGCGTCGTGGTCGGCCCCTATTATGGCCCGCTGATACTGGCGCGCCGGCTGGCAACCCTCGATGTGCTCTCGGGCGGGCGCGTGATCTGCGGGATCGGCATCGGCTGGTCGAGCGACGAGTATGCGGCCTGCGGCATGAGCAAGCGCGGGCTGGAGGCTCGGATGGTCGAGGTGCTGCAGGCGATGGTCGCGATCTGGACCTCGGAGACGGTCGAGTTTCGCGGCCAGTATTACAACATCGCGCCCTGCAAGATCGGCCCCAAACCGCTCCAGAAGCCACATCCGCCTATTTATCAGGCAGCCTTCACGGAACGGGCGCTGCGCCGTGCGGCGCTCTACTGCGACGGCTGGCAGCCGCCCAACCCGGCGAGCTGGGATGAATTCGATCGCCAATGGCAGTTCATCCGCGACACCGCGCGGGCGGGCGGCCGCGACCCCGCCGCGCTCAAAGTGGTGATGCGCGCGCACGTCGACATGGACTCGCATCCCCGGCCCGCCACCGGGCGCATCTTCGACGGCACCTTCGAGCAGATCAAGGCCGACGTCACGGACGCCCGCGAGCATGGCGTCGATCACCTGTTCTTCGAGCTGGGCTTCACGCCGGGCATGACGATCAAGCGGATGTTCGAGCAGATGGAGCAGTTGCGCACGGTACAGTAGATACGGAATTATCAGGGAGCACGCGTTGCTTTCGAAACTATCGAGCGGAGGTCGACGACACCATCATGGCTGGCAAAGGCAAGATCGTAAGCGGTTACATCGCCCCGCATCCGCCCCATCTGGTTTACGGCGAGAACCCGCCGCAGAACATCCCGCGCTCGACCGGTGGATGGGAGGTGCTGCGCTGGGCGTACGAGAACTGCCGCGAGAAGATCAAGGCGCAGAAGCCCGACGTGATCATTATACATACGCCGCACTGGATGACGCTGGTGGGCCATCACATCACGCGCGTGCCGCGGCTCAAGGGGTTGTCGGTCGATCCGATCTTCCCGCACCTGTTCCGCTACAACTTCGACACCGCGATCGACGTCGACCTGGCCGACGCGATTTACGACGAGGCGATCGCCGAGGGTCTGACCGCGAAGAAGATGACCAATCCCAACTTCCGGCTCGACTACGGCACCATCGTCACCGCGCACATGCTGAATCCCGACTGGGATATTCCGATCATCAGCCTCTCAGCCAATAACTCGCCCTACTATTTCTCGCTCGGCGTCGGCATCGAGGAGATGTTCAAGCTCGGCCGCGCCACTCGCCGCGCGATCGAGAAGAGCGGGCGGCGCGCGGTGCTGGCCGCCAGCAACACGCTCTCGCACTTCCATTTCGATCGTGAGCCCGACCCCGGGCTGCCCGAGGATATGAGCAAGGAGCACGTCTTCAGCCATACCAACTACCTGTGGGATATGCGCGTGCTGCAGCTGATGCGCGAGGGCAAGATGGACGAGCTGCTGAAAGTGCTGCCCGAGTTCATCGACGCGACCAGCGCCGAGGTGAAATCGGGCGGCCTGTTCTGGATGCTCGCGGCGATGGACTTCCCGACTATCCCGGCCAAGGTCCACGGTTACTGGAGTGTGATCGCGACCGGCAACGCGGTGGTCGAGTGGGACCTGTCGTCGACGGCCGGCAACGGCCGCCACGTCGGAGCGCACGCCCATGCCTGAGGGACGGATCGTCGGCGGCTACCTCGTACCCGGCCAGCCGCACCTGGTGCTGCCGCGCAATTCGACCAGCCGCGCCGAACTGCGCAACGCCTGCCGCACGGCCGGCGCCAATGCGCGCGCGGCGCGGCCCGACGTGCTGGTGATCTTCAGCACGCAATGGATTTCGGTGCTCGGCCATATGGTCCAGGCGCGCCCCAATCCCAAGGGCATGCACGTCGACGAGAACTGGTATGCGCTGGGCGATTTGCCTTACGATTTTCGCACCGACCTGGAACTCGCCAACCGCACCATCCAACTCGGCACCGATGCCGGCCTGCAGGTGCGCCCGGTCGATTACGAGGGCTTTCCGGTCGACACCGGGATGCTGGTCACGCTCGACTTCTTCGATCCCGACCATCAGATCCCGGTGGTCGGCATTTCGTGCAACATCTATTCGGGACGCGACGAGGAGCTGAAGCTCGGCAAGGCGGTCGGCGACGCGGTGCGCGCGCTCGGCCGGCGCGCCATCGTAATCGGATGCACGGGGCTTTCGGGCCACTGGTTCACCCACGATATCACCGACGATCAGGACCATATCGTCGGCGAGGGCGACGACGCCGAGAATCGCCGGATGCTCGATCTGATCGGGCAGGGCAAATGCGCCGCCGCGATGGATGCGGCGCCCGACTACGCGCGCAAGACCGGCGCCGACATGCAGTTCAAGGCCTTCTACTGGCTGATAGGCGCGCTCGGCTCGGAAACCGCCAAGGGCAAGCTGCTGGGCTACGGTCCAATCTGGGGCAGCGGCGCGGCGGTGGTTGAATTCGCAGTCTGACCGGCGGCGGCCTGCCGCTGGGGATTTCGGGAGAAGTAATCGATGGCCGGGAATGACTATTCGATCTGGGTGCTGGGCTACGCGCGGACCAAGGTCTCGGGCGATTTCATGGGCGGTTCGCCGATCGCGAGCAACACCGGGATGTTCGAAATCCCGATGCTCTACTCGCTGGCGGTGTCCGCGCCGGGGACCAAGCAGCGCCGCGTGATCGCGATCGATACCGGCTTCGGCGTGACCGGCTTCGCCGCCGCCGAGGACACGCTCAGCGATCAGTTTACCGCTATCGAATGGCCCGACGTGGTGCTCGGCAAGATCGGCTTTCAGCCGCAGGACGTCGATACCGTCATCCTGACCCACATGCACGCCGACCACTGCGGCAACGTGGTGTCGTTCCCCAACGCCCGGGTTTTCGTGCAGCGCGAGGAGTACGAGGGCTGGAAGAAAGTCCGCGCCGGCAAGGTTATCGACGCCGCCGGGCCGGGCTCGTGGGCGCTGTCATCGATGAACTGGAGCAACTTCGACGAGTTCGATCGCGCGATCGCCGCCGGCCGCGTCACGCTGCTAGACGGCGACCGCGAAGTTGCGCCGGGCGTCACTTGCCGTCTGGCCGCCGAGTCGCACACCTTCGGCTCGCAATGGGTCGAGATGGAGACGGCGTCGGGTCCGCATATCATCGCGGGCGATTGCGTGTACTGGTACGTCAACATCGAAAAGATGTGGCCGGCCGGCTATATCCAGGGCAATCCGTGGCGGGTGCTGCAGCAGTTCGAGAAGATGAAGGGGCTGGTGGGCGACCAATTGCCGCGCATCGTGCCCGGCCATGACATGGAAGTTTTCACGCGCAATCGCCACTGGACGGCGGGCCTGAATCCGGTCGCCGAACTTCATCTCGCCGCCGGCGAAAAATCCCGCCAACCGGGATAACGCTGCCATCCGCAAAAGGTCGTCTCGCCGCCGCCCGGCCTGCAGCCGGCACTCGCGTCAGATTGATTTTGATGGCGCGCGGACCAGGCGCGGCTCAGGCATTGAGGTGCCAGATCGCGATCGTCAGCGTCGCCGCAAACGTGACCCATAGCAGGTAGATCTCCATCAGTCCCGCCGCCAGCATGCTGATGTTGCGAAAGGCGAGCACGGTAATGAAGATCGAGAACCATAGCAGCAAAACCTCGCCCGCGGCGAGCGCAGGATTCCGGAGTGTGAAGAAGACTCCCGGCCACGCCACGTTGAGAATCAATTGCTCGACAAACAACAGCAGCGGAATTACCACCCGGACCGAGCGGCGCCGGCGCCATACCAGCCACGCCGCCACCGCCATCACCAGATAAAGCGCGCTCCAGACCGGACCGAAAATCCAGTAAGGCGGCGTCCATCCGGGCTTGAGCAGTCCCCGGTACCAAGTGCCAAGGCCCGGCAGGGTGAGCAGACCGCCGACAAAGGCGGCGCCGACGCACAGCGCCATGAAGCCGAGCAGCATCAGCCAGTCGGCCGGGTGCACCGACCGATCTTCAGACGCAGGTTCGACTTCTTCGCCTATCCGATCGAAAAACGTCATCTTCGCAATGGGAACCTGCGCGCTCGCGGCGCCGCCCGCTAGGCTTCGGCAGGTGCGGTCGGAGCGCTGTGCTCCGCATGGAGCGCGTCTTGAACCAGCCGGTATTCCGCGCGCAAATCGCCGATCAGCGACGCGGCCTGCTCGACTGCTCCATCGCGCGCCATCGTATCAAGCGCCGCACAAATCCTCCACATCCGCTTTGCTCCAAGATTGCCCGCCGTGCCTTTCAGGCTATGCGCGCTCAGCGACGCCGCCTTGAGATCGCCACCTGCGAATTGATTAGCCAGCTCCGCGATGCGGGCCGGGGTCTTGCGGTCGAAGGTCTCGATCAAATCGTCGAGCAAGTCCTGCCCTTCCTCGCGCAGTTCGCCAATCATCTCGGGATCGAGTACCGGACCCGTATCGTCCGGCGACCCGGCTTCCCGCGTGGTGGCGATGGCCGGCTGCTTCGCTGCCGCCTGGCCTTCGAGCATCCGGGCCAGCGACTCGGGCCTGACCGGCTTGGTCATGAACTCGTCCATCCCGGCGGTAAGACATTTGGCGCGGTCGCTGTCCGCGTCATGGGCCGTGATGGCAACAATCAGGGTATGGCGCCCGTCGCCTTCCATGCGGCGGATTTCGCTGGTGGCCTGGTAACCGTCCATCTCCGGCATCTCGCAATCCATCAGCACTGCCGCATACCGGGTGCTTTTCACAGCCTCGACCGCTTCGCGCCCATCCGCCGCTTCATCGGCGGCATAGCCGAGTCTTTGAAGATAGCGAACCGTCAGCTTGCGATTGACCGGGTTATCGTCGGCCACCAGCACCGATAGCTGTGGCGTAACATTATGGATTTGCCCGGGCTGCACGGTGTGAGATTGCTCCATGACCTGTCGTCCCCTTCGGGCGCACGCGATACACGTAGGTCATTTAAGCAACCATCGTTCCAATTGAGGGAAGATGGCAGGCTTAGGATGAACAACGCCAATTGTGGCGACTATTCGTCATCCAGGAGCAGACAGGTATATCCCCGTGATCCCTTTGGCGACAGAAAAGCCCCACCGCCCTTCCATCTTTCGGCAGGCTTCCCCGCGCGGACCGGCGGCTAAACGCGTCGAAGCCTACTTGCCGATTCCGGCCAGATGCACGGTCTGCGACCCTTTCGCTGCGTCGTCGACGAAGACCAGCGTGCCCTGGCGCGGACCGGTCGCGGTCGGGCTGAATGCGACGGCGACCTGGCAGCGGTTCGGCCCGCCTTCCTTTTTCGATTTGAGCACGCCGGTGCAGCCATCGCTTACTTTTTTGAAATCGCCGTTCACCGTCACGCTGCTGATCATCAGATCGACCGGGTTCGGGTTGGCGACAGTGACGATCTGCGGCTGACGGCTGATGGTGCTCTGCTGCTGCCGTGGGAAGACCAGCCTGCCGGGCCACAACCCGATCGCGCCGGCGATGCCGACGCCGTGCAGCGGCACTACGGTCTGGCCGGCGACCGTATTGTCGAGGATGACCAGGTTTCCGGTCTGCGTCGTCTGGGCGCTGGGCGTGTAGCGGACCGCGATTCGGCAGCTATGGGCGGGCGGCAGTGTCGTCCCGCAGCCGTTGGCGAACGACGTGCTGACGCTGAAGAGTGCGGGCTGATCGGTCTCGATGCTCGTGAGCGTCACCGTCATCCCGGCCCTGCGCGCTGGATTCGTGATCGTCACGATTCGCGCCCTGGTGGTCGCACCGCTTGCGCCGAACACCGCCCTGCCCAGACCGAGCTTCCTGGGCCTCACCCCGAGCGTTACCGGCACGGGCGGCGGCTTGACGGCACTCTTCCAGGCCGCGACGAGCTGATCGATATCGGGCGTGCCCCATCCGGTCGCCTGGTCGTAGCCAGGCCCGGCGCTGAAGCCGGCCACGCCGTTGAAGTGGTTGTCGCCGGAGGTCACGTCGCGCAGCCCGACCGTCGAGTTGTTCTGGTTGGGACCGAGCTGATAGAGGCCCCAGTCGGCGTTGCCGATGCGTCCGCCCTGGTTCTGATTGATCAGCGCTGCGATGCCGGCAAACATCGGCGCCCCGAGGCTGGTCCCGCCCCAGCAACAATCCAGAAACGCATGATGGCCACCCGTACGGTCATCGTTACCCAAGTAGACGGCCGGCGATCCCGCGATCATCGCGACGTCGGGTACATCGCGACGGCCGTCGTTGGGGGTGAGGTTGGACTCCTGAAACGCCGGCTTGGTGAATATCTTGCTGGCGCCGCCCCCCGACGCGCCACCGCCGGGTTCATTCCATACCTGTTCGGGAACGAATCCGACATCGTCGCCGTTACCGTCATAGTTGGGAATGAACATGGTGCCGCCGACCCCGGTGACGTTGGGGTCCGCCGCCATTTCACTGACGTTCGGCGTCATGTTCAGGCAATTATCGACGCCATCATCGCCGGAAGCGACGAACACCGAAATTCCCTGCGCCGCGGCCTGCTTGAAAAGACTGTCCAGGGTCTTGCTGTAGAAGGTCGGCGACGTGCCGCAATAGCCGAAGCTGATATCGATCGCCGCGCACCGGTTGTCACGGACGGCTTGCGTGATGGAAGCGAGGATGTTGCCCATCCGCGGACCGAGGTAGACCCGGAGCGCGGCGGCGGGCGCAATGGCGTGCGCCCATTGGATATCGAGCAGCGTCTCGGTCTCATCACCGTTGATTCCCGGATTGATGCCACCGGCCAGGACCCTGCTGACCGGCCCGGTTTTCAGGTTGAACTGCTGGTCGAAGAGCGTGACCGCCGAGTCGATCCAGTCGGAATCCTCGACCAGCCCGATACATTGGCCATGGCCGTCGAGCGCGTCGCTCTCGTCATAAAAGGTGCGCATGTCGGCCGGGCCGAACCCCTCGTAACCATCGTAAAGATACCAGGGGGTTCCCGACGCGGCGCTGCCGGAAATGGACTGCGGTCCGAGCCGACGGGCCATCGGCACGGCGCGGCGCAGATTATCGAGACCGTCGACCTGGGCAATCACACCGGCGAGGTGCGCCGGGATCGACGGATCGGTCAGGTTCGCGTAGTTCCGGCCGTCGGCCGAGGCGGCGATCGTAACATTGAACAGCCGTTCGGCTTCGCCGGCGGGCACGGTGAAATCGATATAACGGCCCTCGCGGTCGGCGGAGGTAATCGTGACGCCTTCGGACTTGAGCCAGTCCTGGACCGCATCGAAGCCCGCCTGGCGTGGCGCGAAGCGGGCGTTGAATTCGGCGGGCGTGAGCCAGCGATGGAATTGCGGCGCGGCGGGATCATGCAGCTGCGCAAGCAACCGGTCGAGCGCCGCCTCATCGCGCAGACTGAGGATTATCCGCATCTCGAGCAGATGCGAGGCGGCGACGCGCGCCGTCAGCGAGGCGGCGGCTGGCGCATGGCTGCCGGACAGCGCGACGCTCTGGGCCTCGGCCAGGCTTCCAATCAGGATTGCGGCGGCCAGCGCCAGCGCTAAACACAAGCGCTGACAGCCGGTCGAAAAACTCAAGGATTTCGCTCCAGACTCAAGTTCGAAAACCCCGCTGTGCTTCGACGCATCTGGAGCGGTTTTCGCTTACCAGAGAATCAGCCGTGCTACTGATGAGCGTAGCAGTCCGGCCGAGGTGAACAAAGGTTACCGAGGACCAGCCTGCAAATCCCTGAGAAGCCGGACGCGGCGGCTCGGCGGCCGGCCTGATGGTCGCCGGCCAGCCGCCGCCGGGCCCGGCTTTAGCCGCGAGCCCCGAGGTTCGTCTCGTGCGTAAAGTCTCCGCTCGAAGCCGGGGCAACTTAAGTCACTCCAGGGCTCGTGTTCTGGCGGCGGATTTTACCGGCCGCAAGCGTTTGGTGGAAATCGCTTGCGCGCTGGCCACGGGTGTAATCGTCAAGGTTGACGGGGCCGGAAACTTCGGCGCTCTGCAGCCCCACTGTTGCATATGAACGCCGCCGGTAGAATTGAAGGCAACCTCGACCACTGCCGTAAACGCCTGATCGACGGTGACGGTGTCACAACCACCGACGCCGGTCGAGGCTGGATAACTCCCGCCGACATGCTCGGGAGGCAATATTCTCGGGACTAGATAGGGCTGGTCGGATGGACCGCGCACCCAGCCATTCACGCCGTCGTGAGTTTTGTCCGGTGTCAGGGCATTACCGAACAGATTCCAACAGATCAAATAACTGCCAGGATGTGGAACTTTAACGCTTAACGCGTTGATGTCGCATTCGGTCTGAACCGCGTTGCCCTCGATATCGTTGGTCGGCAGCGGGCGCGGATTGTCGCAAGCGCATTTCATCGAACTGGCTGTCAAAGTCTGAGCCTGAGCGCTGGCAGCAAACAACAAGCTTGCGAGCGCAAGCACAACTACCTTTCTCATCTGACCTATCTCTCCGTATTCAGACCCCCTATCGGACTTGCACCGATAGCGGGGAGTTGATGGGGCGCCTCGACCGAGGCCCGGCACGCCATCCACGCCATACTCGCTATCCTTCTCTGCGGACTCGTCCCGCTGGGACAATTCCGCGCAGAACGGACGCGAACCCTGGATTTATAAGATTCCGCCGGCTTTATCGGCGGACGGTGCAGTTAGGCGAGCGGGGGTGCGCGCGAGGTCCAGGCGCGTCCGCAATCGACCACCGCGATCGGCCGGTCGTTTGGAACACGGATCAGGAAGTCTGGAAATTGTGTGGAAAGAACGAACCGGCCAGGAATCGGCCAGCCAAAGCGACGTGCCACCCCGAAGACCGTGAAGGTCCGCAAGCCTGCTGAAGCTTCGCCGTATTCATGGCCGATGGGACGCAAAGACGCCGGCAGGGGTGCCAGCAATTGAACGGCGCCGGCCGGCAGTCGGGCCAGGCCGGTGGGCAAAGCAGGCGGCGCGAAACCGATTGCTAATGCGGTGATTAGCAGCCAGATTTGCGATATCCGCACGCGGAGTATACTACTTGCCGATATGCGTGGGTGCCGTCTATCGCTCATCGCGCTCGGTCTTATCGTAGCATCTTGCAACCCGCTGCCACACCCAACTGCAACCCACGACACCAATGGCGATGGACATATCGATGAGTGGGTTTACACGGTCAGCAAGTCCGAAATCAAGGTGGCGCTCGATGCTAACCACGACGGCCGCCCGGACACCGTCAAGACCTTCCGCGACGGCCAGCTAATCAAGGTCGAGCGCGATCGTAATTTCGACGGGCGCGTCGATCTGATCGAGACTTACGACCTCGGGCATCTCAACCGAGTGGTCAGCGACGACAACTTCGACGGCAAGCCCGACACCATCAAGATCTATCGCAACGGCAAACTTGCTATCGTCGAGCACGATCCCGATGAAACCGGCTCGGTCGCCAGCGCCGACTACTATGACGACAACGGCGTCCTGATTCGCACGGTGACCCGCGGCAAATCCCCGCACGCGACGCCGTTACCCGACGAATTCAGCGCGCTTACGAAATGACCTGCAGGCCCGGCGTGCGGCCTGACCGGCTCCGCTCCGTCAGTCGCGGACTTCGACGATCGCCTCGATCTCGACCGAGATTCCAAACGGCAACTCGTACATGCCGACCGCCGAGCGCGCGTGGCGCCCAGCGTCGCCCCACAGTGCGACCAGCAGATCGGAGGCGCCGTTGATAACCTTGGGCTGATCCTTGAAGCCGTCGGCGGTGTTGACCATCCCGAGCAGCTTGACGATCCGCACCACCTTGTCGAGGTCGCCGATCACTTCCTTGAGCGCCCGCAGCAGATGGAGCGCCACCAGTTTGGCGGCCTCGTAGCCCTGCTCGAGCGTCAGGTCGCGGCCAACCTTGCCACGAATCATTTCGAGCTCGCCGTTGGCCTTTTCCAGCGCCGGCCCGTGGCCGGAAATAAACACCAGGTTGCCGGCGCGCACCGCACCGACATAGTTGCCGACCGGCTTGCGCGCGCTCGGCAGCTTGAGACCCATCTCAGCAAGTTTCTGTTCGATCTTCATCGCTCCTCCGTCACTTCCCCAATCGCGAAGCCTTGATTGTTTATGACTATGACGCGGTACTCTTTCCGGCCCGGACAGTCAAACCGCGGCCTGATAATCCGCGCAAACCGTGCTAGCATCGGAGCAATCCTAAACCCGGATACGCGCGAAGGAGCACAGCGATGGCGGATTTCAAAATTACCGGCGGATGCCAGTGCGGCGCGGTGCGCTATACCATCACCGAACCCGCCGTCGAAACTCATCACTGCCACTGCGGGATTTGCCGCAAGCTGCACGGCGCGATTTTCGTCACCCTGTCGGTTTTTCCGCGCGCCGGCTTTAAGTTCGACAAGGGCGCCAACAACCTCGGCACCTTCAGCAGCTCCGAGAAGCTCCATCGCCACTTCTGCAAGACTTGCGGATGCCAGCTCACGATCGACGTCGATCCGGCGCCCGACAAGATCGTTGTCGCCACCGGCACTATCGACAACGGCGCCGACCCGGGCCATCCGCGCAACACGCTGCGCCATGCCTACGTCAACTCGAAGGTTCCGTGGTACGAAATCGGCGACAGCCTGCCCCAGGAACCGTAGCATCGCGAACGGCGGCGGAGGCCAGTCCGATTTCGCTCTAGATTTCGGCTGGCGAGGCAGATTCGGCCAGGCGCAGGCGCCGATGACATAAGTAAATCAGGACCGGCTGCAGCAGGCGCGTCAGCAACATGATTGCGAGCGCGCCGCCGATCACCACGATCGCCAGCGGACGCTGGGTCTGCGCGCCGATCCGGGTCGAGAGCGCCGCCGGCAGCAGGCCGAACGCGTCGACCAGGTCGGTCATCATGGTGGCGCGCAGGCGCCGATCGGAGCCCATGATGATCGCCTCGACGAACGGATGGCCCTCCTGCCAGAGCTGGCGGATATAAAAGCTCAGCAGGATTCCGTCCATCACGGCGATGCCGAAGATCGAGATGAAGCCGACCGCGGCCGAGACGCTGAACGGCGTGCCGGTCACGATCAGCGCCAGCACTCCGCCCAGGCAGGCGACGGGAATCTGCGCCATGATGACGAGCGTGTCGATGAAGGAAGTCGTCGCGCTGAATAACACACCTGCGATCAGCAGCAGCGCGAAGGGGATCACGATCTCGAGTCTGCGGTTGGCGGCTTCCAGCTCGCCGTACTCTCCGGCCCATTCGAGATGCACGCCTTCGGGCAGCTTGACCTGGCGGGCCACCTCGCGCTGCGCTTCACGCACCGCATCCTTGAGGCTGCGGCCGCGCACCGCGAAGCGCACCGGTACGAAACGCTCGAGGCCCTCGCGGTAGATGAACGAGGCGCCCTCGGCGACCCTGATGTCGGCGATCTCGCCGAGCGGAATTGAGCCGGCCGCGGGCGTGGGCACGCGGATGCTGCGGATGGCGTCGAGGCTGGTGCGATAGGACTTCTGCCATCGCACCACCAGGTTGAAGCGACGATCGCCCTGGAGCACCTGGGTTACGCCCTGCCCGCCGATCGCGGCCTGGACCACGGCATTGACGTCGCCGACGTTCAAGCCGTAGCGGGCGCAGGTCGCGCGGTTGGGCGTGATCATCAGGTTCGGCTGCCCGAGCGAGCGGTAGACCGCGGTGTCAACGATGCCCGGCACCCGGTTCATTACTTCCATCAGCGCGTTGGCGATGCGTTCGTCGACCGCGAGATCGGGACCGAAGACCTTGACCGAGTTGGTGCCTTTGACCCCGGACATCGCTTCGTCGACATTGTCCTCGATGTTCTGCGAGTAACCGAAGCTGACGCCCGGGAAATCGTGGGTAAGCTTGCGATCGATCTGGTCGACCAGTTCAAGCTTGGTGAGCCCGCGCGGCCATTGCTCCTGCGGTTTGAGCTCGACCGAGAACTCGCAGTTGAAGAAGCCGGTGGTCTCGGTACCGTCATCGGGGCGCCCGAGCTGCGAAATTACGGTGGTTACTTCGGGGAACGCCATGAAGTCGGAGCGCATCCGGTTGGTCAGCATGGCGCCATGTTTGAGCGAAATGGTGGTCGGCATGGTGGCGCGCGCCCAGATATTGCCCTCTTCGAGCTTGGGCAGAAACTCGCCGCCGAGGCGCGGAAACTGCGACAGCACCGCCACGATCAGGATCGCGATCACGGCCAACGTCAGGCGCGGCCAGCGCAGCACGGTGACGAACACGCGGTGATAAAAGCCGCTGATGAGGCGCCAGAAAAGACTCACGTGCTCCGCCAGTCCGCGGGCAAAGCCGAAAGTGCTCAGCACCGGCGTGAGCGTGACCGCCATCAGAATCGCGGTGCCGAGCGCGTAGGCGTAGGTATGGGACATGGGCGAGAAGATCGCGCCCTCGACCCCGCGCATCGTGAACAGCGGCAGAAACGCGATCACGAAGATCAGGGTCGAGAAGAAGATCGGGCCGCCGACCTCGGAAGCGGCGCGCAGGATGCGGGCCCGCACCGCCTCCTGCGGCACCTCGGCCATCGTCAGATGGCGATGGATGTTCTCCATCACGATGACCGTGGAATCGATGATGATGCCGAAGTCGATCGCGCCGAGCGAAATCAGGTTGGCCGGAGTGTTGGTAAAGTGCATCAGCGTGAACGCGCCGCACAGCGCCAGCGGGATGTTGACCGCCGCGATCAGCGCGCTGCGCAAATCGCCCAGGAACACGATCAGCACCAGGAACACCAGCGCCATCCCCATCCCGAGGTTCTCGAGCACCGTGCGCAGTGTGATTTTGACCAGCCCCGTACGATCGTAATACGGCACAATGCGATAGCCCTTGGGCATGATGCCTGAATGATTGAGCGAGTCGACCTTCTGCTCGACGCCCTTGAGCGTCTTGAGCGTATCTTCGTACTTGCGCATCAGCACGATGCCGGTGACGACCTCGGCGCGGTGGTTCATGCCGACCACGCCGAGCCGCGGCGCATAGCCGATGTCGACGTTGGCGACGTTGCCGACCGTGATCGGGGTGGACTTGCTGGCGGAGAGCACGATGTCGCGGATGTCGTCGAGCGACTTGATGAAGCCGATGCCGCGCACGTCGTAGGCCTGCTCGCCGACCGTCAAGTAATTGCCGCCGGCGTTGGTGTTGGCGTTCTGGATCGACTGAATCAACGTCGAGAGCGGGATTTGATAGTAGGTAAGGCGCTGCGGATCGACGTCGACGTGATACTCCTTGGTCAGTCCGCCGAAGGTGCTGACGCCATCGATGCCGGGCACCGTGGTCAACTGCAACGCGACGATCCAGTCGTTGATCTCCTTCTCCTTCATCAGGTTGTGATCGGGGCTCTCGATCAGATAGCGATAAATTTCGCCGATCGGATTCTCGGGCGAGATGCCGGCCGTGACGCCCTGCGGAAGGGTGACGAACGGAAGCTGATTGATGGTCTCGACGCGGTCCCAGTAGTAATTGCTGGACCAATCGAAGTAGAGCCGGATGTCAGAGAGACCGAACAGCGAAATCGAGTCCATGCGCGCGAGGTTGCGGGTCGACGCAAGCTGGTACTCGAGCGGCACCGTGACCAGTTTTTCGACTTCCTCGGCACTCAGCCCATTGGGCAGCGTCAGCACCTCGACCAGCGGCTGGACCGGGTCGGGATAGGCTTCGATATCAAGGTTGCGGAACGAATAAAGGCCCGAGAGCGCCAGGGCGATCGCGATTCCGATCACGACCACGCGCTCTCTGATCGCCAGCTCCATCAGCGTGCGAATCATCGCGGTTTCCTACGAGGTTCCGCTCGCCTGATGCCAAAGCTCATCGAACTGGAGCGATTCGCCCGCCACCACCTTCTCCCCCGGCCTGAGCCCGGCAGTGACGCGCGTGAAGCCGCTTTCGCGCCACGAGGCGATCTCGACGCGACGCCGCTCGAACAGTCCGCCGCCGTGATCGACGAACACGTAATAGGCGTCGCTTTCGAACACCAGCGCCTCCTGCGGAACCACCAGCGCGAGGCCCGGCCGGGTGACGATCTTGATCCGCGCCAGCATCTCGGGCTTCAGCCGGCCATCGGGATTGCGCACCTCGCAGCGGATTTTCGCGGTATGGGTCGCCGGGTCGATAGCGGGGCTGATGCGCGCGATGGTGCCGTGGAAAACCTCGCCGGGCCAGGCGGTGGTAACCGCTTCGAGCTCCTGCCCGAGCCGGATGCGCGGCAGTTCGTCTTCGTAGATATCGGCAGTGATCCAGACCACGTTGGTGGTGCCGACCGTGTAGAGTACGTCGCCCGGGCTGACTGCGCCGCCGATACTGGCGCTGTTGTTGACCACGGTGCCGCTGATCGGTGCCCGCATCCAGACCGTCGGGCTGGGCGCGCTGAGCGCCGCAATGTCCGCCTTCGACATCCCGAGCAGTTCGAGCTTGCGGCGCGCCGCCGAAACCATCGCCCCCGCGATCGCGCTCTGCCCGGCGGGGCTCACGTCCTGCGTCTTGATGCCCTCGAGGTATTCGGCCTCGGCGGTCATGAAGTCGGGGCTGTAGAGGCGCACGATCGGCTGGCCGACGCGCACGTAGTCCCACAGCACGGCCCGGGTCGCCTCGATCCGTCCGGCGACGCGCGACACGATCTGCGCGAGGTTGCGCTGGTCGTAAGCGATCTGGCCGTTGGCCTCGATCACGCCCGGCAACTCGACCTGCCGCACGGCGACCACCGTCATGCCCGGGATGCCGCTGCCGCCGAGGCGCAGCAGGTCGCGGCCCGTCGCCTGATGGACCAGCGTCGGACTGTAGGTCGGAGTCTCGATCGCGGCGCCGTTGGACGGCGTGTGGTCGCAGCCGGCGAGCGCGAGCAACGCGCCCAGCACGAGGCTGCAGAGCGCGCCGCGGCGGTGGCGGCGCGCCCGCGGCGCTTTGCGATCGCGAATCATCTGCTCAACGGCCCCCCGATTTCCTGCTCGAGCGCGACCCGGCCGGCCAGGTACTGGTTGGCCGCGGTCAGATAACTTATTCGGGCGTCGTAGAAACTGCGCAAGGCCGTCGACAGTGTCACGAAATCGATTTTGCCGGAGGTATAGGCGATTAGCGCCACCTCGAAGTTCTGCCTGGCCAGCGGAATCAGCGTCGCGTGGTAGATGGCGGCGGTCTGGTAGGCATACTGCGCCGAACGGTAAAGCGCCGTGATCGAGGCCGCGGTCTGGCTGCGGATCGAGGCCAGGTCGTCGCGCGCCGCGTCGAGATCGAAGCCGGCCCGCGTCACGTCCTCGCGCTGCTTTATCCAGAAGAAGATCGGCAGGTTGAAGCCGATATTCCAGCCGTGGTCCTGCAGCGAGTTGACGGTCGGGGCGAAGCTCGGAATCAAATAATTATCGAACGTGTAACCGACCGAGTAATCGGGCAGATATTCCATCTTCGCCAGCTCGAGCGCGGTCGCCGAATTACGCTGGGCGAGCGCCGTTTGCAGCAGCTCCTGGCGCATTTGGAAGGCGCGCTCGATGAGCGCGTCGGGGCGCACGTCGAGCGGGGCCAGCTTGAGGGTCTGGTCGATCGCGAGCGGCGCGTCGGGCGAGCGATTCAGGAGCTGGTTCAGGGTGGTGACGTCGTTGGCCATCGCCACCCTGAGCCGCTGCTGCTCGAGTTGCTCGGCCGAAAGAGCCAGCTCGGCGCTGATGAAATCGGTCTGCGTGACCTGGTTGGCGGAGTACGCGACCTGGGTGACCTGGAGCATCCGTTTCAGGTTGACCAGCGTCTTCGCCGCCACCGTGGCAAGCGCGGTATCGAGCTGGTCTTGATAGAAGCCGCTCTCGACCTGGGCCCGGACGTCGCGCAGGGTCGCCTCGTAGGTCAGCCGCGCGACTTCGGCATTGCGCCGGGCGTTGTCGGCCTGCAGGATCGCCTTGCCCGGGAACTGGAACGATTCAGCAACGTTGATGGTATGGGTCGCCGCGTGGTCGAAGCCGTTGGTCGGGCTGTCAGTGTTGAAATAATTGAAGACCGGATCGCTGGGCGCGTAATTCTGCTTGATCGAATGGACCGCCGACGACCAGCGCGCGCGCGTGGCGCGGACCTGCGGATTCGCCTCGAGCGCCGCGTCGACCAGTTGCGCGAGGGTCAGAGCGCTATCGGCGCGGCCGCTGGCGGGTATCGCGATCACCGCCAGCGCCAGGATTCCGATCACCATCGGCTTGATCAGCTGCATAGCTTCCTCGTGGCCCGGAACGGGATGGTCGCTCCTTCCCGTAAACGTCACATGCTTTTATGACGGACCATTACGGACGGTCGCCGGGATGCAGACAGAAATGTCCGCTTCCTCTCGACCGAGGGCAAGACGGGTGCCGACATCGACCAGGATCCTGAAGCGCAGCAACTCATTCGTCAGGATCCTGGCAGTCAGTTCACAGGAAAAATCCGCTGGTCTGAGGCCGACCACCGTCGACGGCTCCAGGAGGGGCCGGCGGGGACAGTGCCAGTTAGCGCGAGGAAACTTTGTTCTTGGCGGCTTCGGCGGCCTTCGTCTGCAGCGATCGCACGTACAGGATCACATCCCAGCGCTCATTCGACGACATCGCGTCGTCGTACGAGGGCATCCATATGCCGCCGTTGCGGATATAGCCGTAGATATAGCCGTCGGGGAGATTCTTGCTGACACCGGTCACCAGGTTGCTGGGCTTGTGCTGCAGTAGATGGGCGACGGGGCCGTTGCCCTCGGCATTCTCGCCATGGCACGGATAGCAGGTGTTCATGAACAGCACTTTGCCATGGGCCAGATTGGCGGGCGTCGGCTTGAGCGGGTTCTTCATCCCAATCGTCATCTGCTCAAGGTCCATCTTCGGGATGCCGTTGATCGGCAGCGTGCCGGACGGCATCACCCGCGGCGCCATCGCCAGCGGCTGCACGGCGGCGCCTGCGAACATGTCGGTGCTCCACGGGA
>Ga0307373_10002735_pt1 | contig 31524 bp, 32 predicted proteins | sample OX2MG_FD_202534 | JGI IMG/M metagenome (GOLD analysis project Ga0307373, IMG submission 202534) | Soil microbial communities from Risofladan, Vaasa, Finland - OX-2 | ecosystem: Environmental > Terrestrial > Soil > Coastal area > Acid sulfate soil | place: Finland: Risofladan, Vaasa | collected...
CTCGCTCCACTGGGTGGCGTCCATGGTGCAGACGGACCCGAGTGTGGAGATGCCGGCGTTGGCCACCAGGATGTCGACCGAGCCGAGTGCGGTCCGGGCCTCCTCCACGAAGGCCACGGTGGCGTCGAGGTCCCGCACGTCGGCCATGGCCGAGACGCAGCGGCGCCCCTGCTCCTCCACCAGACGCACCGTCTCGGCCAGGTCGTCCTCGGTGGCCAGGGTGTAGCCCACACTCCCCAGGTCGTGGCCCAGGTCGCACACCGCCACGTCCGCTCCGAGTCGGGCCAGTCCCACCGCGTGGGAGCGACCCTGCCCGCGCCCCCCTCCGGTGATGACGGCCACCCGGCCGTCGAGCGGTGCCCCCTCCCCGGCGGTGGTCGGTCCGGTCATGGTCCCTCCCCTCTCCGACGCGCCGCGGTCGCGTCCGTGGTCGTCGCCGTGGTCGCGGCCCGATGATCCTAGGATCAGGGACCCTGTCCACGCACGACCGTGCCCGCACCACCGTGGCCGCACCTCAGTCGGAGCGGCCCCAGGTGCGCAGGACCTTCCGGTACTCCCGATCCCACCGGTCGTACGCGTCGCGCAGCGAGGGGCCCGGCCACGTGTCCGGCAGCAGGGCCGGGGGCAGGAGGGGGTCGGCCTGCAGGTGGCGGAGGACCGACGCCGACAGCACGAACCCTGGCGCCAGGTCGCCGGGCCCGGTAGGGGGCAGGGCCTCCATCCGGCGGTGGAGTCGGGCCGCACCCCCGGCCCAGCCGGTGAGATCCCACAGGGAGGAGGCCAGCTCCACGGCGTCCCCGGCCGGCGTGGCGCTGAAGAGTGCGGCGTCGGGGTCGCCTGCAGGGTCCGGTACCAGCTCGATGTTGTCGGGCCGAAGCCAGACCCCCTCGCGCTGTTCGGCCAGGCGGGCCAGGGCCATGCGCTTCCGGCGGGCGGAGCGCTCCTCCGGCGACCGTCCCGAGCCGGTGACCACCACCATGCGCCACCGACCCCCCCAGGGCCGGGTGTCGCCCCGCCGGCTCGCGGCCTGGCGGCCCTGTCGCTCGAGGAGGTGGCCGGCCAGGCGGTAGCGGCCGGCGCCGTCGGTCGTGACCTCACCGGCGGTGGCCATCCGGCTGAGGGCCACCCGGGCCCGGTTCTCGTTGATGCCGAACAGCCCGGCGAGGTGGACCAGGTGGGAGACGGCCAGTTCCGGCGGGTCCTCGCCCAGGAGGGCGCTGGCCAGCACGGAGCGGGCTGTCAACGCGGCGTCACTCTGTCGGGGCATCACGCCTCCGCGACATTACACTCTTGCATCATCTGTCCTAAAGCTTGTAATATGCAGCCCATGGCGCTCACCATGGTGGCCGATCCGTCGGCTCGCCCCGAGGTCCTCCCCACCGAACGCCTGCTCGACAACGGCATGGCCCGCCCCGAGCTCCGCCACGGGCTGCGCCGGATCGACGATGCCCGCAACGTGGTGACCGTGGCCTCCCTGTGGCTGTGGGTGGCGGTCATCGTCGGGGTGGCCGTCTGGGTCGACACCCCCTGGGCGTACCTGGCCGCCTTCTTGCTCATGGGCCCGATGTACGCCCGGTTCGCCATCGTGATGCACGAGGCGGCCCACAAGCTTCTGTTCACCAACAAGCGGGCCAACGACTGGGTGGGCACCTGGCTGGTGGCCTATCCGACCTGGACCCCCATCTCCGTCTACCGGCGGGGCCACTTCGCCCATCACAAGGAGGAGTTCGGACCCCGGGAGCCGGACCTGGCCTTCTACGGCGGCTACCCCTGTGACCGACGGGCCCTGCGCCGGCGCCTGGTCCGCGACGCCGTGGGCATCTCGGGCTGGAAGAACTTCACCCCGCTGTTCAAGGCCCTCCGGAGCAGGGTGTCCCGCCGGGTGGCCGGCTCGATCCTCGGGGTCCAGGTTCTGCTGTGGGCCGTCCTGTGGGCCGCAACCGGGCGGTGGTGGGTCTACCCGCTCCTGTGGTGGCTCCCGTGGATGACCCAGTGGCGGGTCATCAACCGCCTCCGGGCCATCGCCGAGCACGGGGGGCTCGAGGCCAGTCCCGACCGCCGGGTCACCACTCACAATGTGCGCCAGTCGTGGCCGGCCCGGTTCTGGTTCGTTCCCTACAACACCGGCTGGCACCTGGCCCACCACGTGGACATGGGCGTGCCCTTCCGCAATCTGCCCGCCTTCCACGCCGAGTTGGTGCGGGCCGGCTATGTCACCGAGGGTCTGACCTACCCCAACTACCGCTCGCTGTGGAAGGCACTGGCCTCGGACTGAGTCCCGGCGACGCGGAGCCGGTCGGGCGGCTGGCGGCCGGTGGCTCAGGACGGACGGCGCCTCATGGCGCGGTACCGGCGGACCAGGGCGGCCGTGGAAGAGTCCTGACCGCCGAGGTCGGGCTCGTCGGCGTCGGAGAGCGCCGGGGCCAACTGCACGGCCATGGCCTTGCCCAGCTCGACACCCCATTGGTCGAAGGAGTCGATGCCCCACACCGCACCTTCGGTGAACACCGTGTGCTCGTAGAGCGCCACCAGCTGTCCGAGCACCGACGGCGTCAGCAGCGGGGCCACGATGGTCGAGCTCGGATGGTTTCCGGGCATCACCTTGTGGGGCACGACGTCGGGCGCGGTCCCGTCGGCGGCCACCTCCTCGGCCGTCCTTCCGAAGGCCAGCACCTTGGCCTGGGCGAAGCAGTTGGCCATGAGGAGGTCCTGCTGGTCGCGGTACTCGTGGGTGGAGCGCCCGAAACCGATGAAGTCGGCCGGGATCAGACGGGTGCCCTGGTGGATGAGCTGGTAGAAGGCGTGCTGGCCGTTGGTCCCCGGCTCCCCCCAAAAGATCTCCCCGGTCCGTCCCCACACCGGGGAGCCGTCCCGACGCACGGACTTGCCGTTGGACTCCATGGTCAGCTGCTGCAGGTACGCGGGAAAGCGGGCCAGCCGCTGGCTGTAGGGCAGCACGGCATGGGTCTCGGCCCCGAACAGGTTGGCATACCAGACGTTGAGCATCCCCTGGATGACCGGCATGTTGGCCTCCAGCGGGGCCGACCGGAAGTGCTCGTCGATGACGTGGAACCCGGCCAGCATGTCGGCGAACGCCTCCGGACCGATGGCCACCATGAGGGAGAACCCGATGGCCGAGTCGGTCGAGTACCGGCCCCCCACCCAGTCCCAGAAACCGAACATGTTGGCCGGGTCGATGCCGAACTCGGTGACGCCGGCCTCGTTGGTCGACACCGCCACGAAGTGCCTGGCCACCGCGACCTCACCGGCACCCAGTCCCTCGAGCAGCCACCGGCGGGCCGCTGAGGCGTTGGTCAGCGTCTCGAGGGTGGTGAAGGTCTTGGAGCTGACGACGAACAGCGTCTCGGCCGGATCGAGGTCGTGGGTCTTGTGGTACAGATCGACGGGGTCGATGTTGGACACGAACCGGAAGTCGATGGCCGGCGTGGCGTAGTCCCGCAACGCCTCGTGGGCCATGGCCGGACCGAGGTCGGATCCCCCGATGCCGATGTTGACCACGGCGGTGATCCGTCGGCCGGTGGCGCCGGTCCACTCGCCGGAGCGGAGGCGTGATGCCACCGAGGCCATCCGGCCGAGCACCCGGTGGACGTCGCCCACCACGTCCTGTCCGTCCACGACCAGGCGGGTGCCCTCGGGCATGCGGAGGGCCACGTGGAGCACGGCCCGGTCCTCGGTCGTGTTGATGTGGCGGCCGGCGAACATCGCGTCGCGGCGTGCCTCGACGCCGGTGCGTCGGGCCACGTCCATCAGGGCGGCCATGGTCTCGCCGTCGGCCCGGTGTTTCGAGTAGTCGAGGGTCAGGTCGCCCGCGGTGACCGTCATGGACGAGCCGCGCTCGGGGTCCTCGGCGAACAGCTCTCGGAGGTGGCGGTCACGGATGGTCCCGAAATTTGCCACCAGCCGCCGCCACTCCCCGGTGGTGGGAACGTCGACCAGGCCCTCGTCGTCGTTCACGCTGTCGCGTCCATTCCGCTCCGTTCGTTGGGCCCGATGGTGCCTGTTCGGCGACGGCGGGCCACGGTGGCACGCATGGCACCCGCTCCCGACCTGCCTGAACGAGAAGATTACCCACCATTCACCTTCGGGCAACGCGGCGATCGCGTCCCGTTCACCTGGCCTCCGTAGGGTGCCTGACGATGGGGGCTCAGCGCGACATCTGGTGTTCACGCCCGGCCCGGACACCGGGCCGGCGAGGGGAGCGGGATCCCCGGGGCCCGAACCGCCCCGGGTGCTGGACCCCACTGCCTCTCACGGCAACCCCCCCCTGCCCGGCACGACCGGTGCGGCAGCCCAGCAGCGGTGTGACCGCCCGGACCCGGCGGCGGAGCCATGACATCGCACAGTGCGCCCTGTTCCGGAGGGTCCGGGGTCGTTGGTGACCCTGGCCTTCCGCGAAGCCGAGGACGGCGTGCTCCCGCCCCTGGGGCACCCGACCATCCTGATCATCGACGACGACTCCCCGTCGCGTGAGTCGCTGGCCGCCATCCTGTCCGTGGAGGGGTTCGACGTGGTCACGGCCACCGACGGGGCCGAGGGGGTGGCCCAGGTGACGGCGGCCAACCCGTCGTTGATCCTCCTCGACATGGAGCTCGGCGACTCCCAGGGCCTGTCGGTCTTCCGCCGCATCAGCACCGTGTCGTCAGTACCGGTGATCATGGTCACGGCCCGGCGTGACGAGCTCGATGCCGTACTGGCCCTCGAGGCCGGGGCCGCCGACCACATCATCAAGCCCCCCCGGCCCCGCGAGCTGACGGCCCGGATCCGGGCCGTCCTGCGTCGGGTCGGAGATCCCGCGCCCTTGGCCGGGGTCGGGCCGCCCGAAGGCGTCCACTCCCTGGGGCCGGTGCGGATCGACATGTCCCTGCGTCGGGTCACGGTGCGCGACGAGGAGGTGGAACTGTCGCGCAAGGAATTCGACCTGCTGGCCCTGCTGGTCTCCGAGGCCGGCAATGTCGTGACCCGGGCCCAGTGCATGGAAAGGATCTGGCGCGACCGGACCAAGGGGGACAGCCGCACCCTCGACACCCACGTCAAGCGGCTCCGCAAGAAGGTCGAGCTGACTCCGGCCCAGCCTCAGCACGTCCTGACGGTCCGGGGCATCGGTTACCGCTTCAAGCCGTAGGGGTCTGCCCGACTCCGGGTTCGCCACTGCGCTCCCCTCATTGGCCAACGACCGTTGAGCGGGCGGGCCCCTAGGGCTTGCAGCACCCACCCTCCCCTGCCGTAACATGGGGGAGGCGATGGAGTTCGCCGTAACCGCCGGCACCGGCTGATGACTCCTACCGGAACAGCACGAGACGCGATCCCGGAAGGAGCGAGGGTGTCCCCAGTCGGACCTGGCAACGGCCCGCGAATCCCGGAGTCACCGCTGCGTCTCGCGGCGATCGCCGTCGGGGGGTCCCTCGGTACCGTGGCCCGGTACGCGATCGACCGGTCCGTCGTGCCGCCGCCCCTGGGATTCCCCTGGGCCACCTTCACCGTCAACGTGGCCGGCTCGTTCGTCCTCGGCATGATCGTCACCCTGGTGGTCGAGCGGTGGCCCCCCACCCGTTTCGTCCGGCCCTTCGCCGCCATCGGCTTCTGCGGGGGGTTCACGACCTTCTCCACCCTGGCCGTCGAAGCCACCCAGCGGGTCCAGCACGGCCGACCGGGCCCGGCCGTGGTCTACGTGACGGCGTCCCTGGTCGCCGGGCTCCTGGCCGCCACCCTCGGCATGACCCTGGCCCGCGGACGGCTCCTGCCCGTCCCGAGGGACCGTCCCGTCCCCGACCCGGACGACCTGGGCTCCCTCTCCGCGGCAGTTCCCGACGAGGCGGCGCCGTGACCGTCCTCGGGGTCATGATCGCCGGCGCCTGCGGTGCCGTCCTCCGGTACCTGGTGGACCATGTGGTCCAGCGGCGGGCCGGCTCGGCCTTCCCGGTCGGCACCATGGTGATCAACCTCTCCGGCTCCTTCGTGCTCGGCGTCCTGACCGGGTCGGCCCTCCACCACGGCATCTCCGTCACCTGGCTGACGGTGGTCGGCACCGGGCTGATCGGCGCGTACACGACCTTCTCGACGTTCACCTTCGACTCCGTCCGCCTGGCGGAGGCCGACCGGTGGGGTCTGTCGCTGCTCAACGTGGCGGCCAGCATCGTTCTGGGCCTGGCCGCGGCGGCGGCGGGCCTGGCGTTGGGATCGTCCGCCTGAGCCGTGCGACACCCTACTTGTCCCAAAATGTTCACCGAATGATCACCCCGGTGTGGCCCGTCGGACGTCCCCCGTTCATCTGACCTCCGTACGCTCCGGTCGGAGGTGGTGTTGGCCGATGGTCACCGAAGGCGACGGCATCCGGGTCCTCGTGGTGGAGGACGAGGAGTCCTACCGTGAGGCCCTGACCTCGGGACTGGGCCGGGAGGGCTTCGAGGTCGAGGTGGCCGCCGACGGGATCGAGGCACTCCGGCTGTTCACCGAGCGGCCTCCGGACATCGTCCTGCTCGACGTCCTCCTGCCCGGGATGCGCGGCATCGCGGTCTGCCGCCGCATGCGGGAGCTGGCCCCGGTGCCCATCGTGATGGTCAGCGCGGTCAACGCCGAGCTCGACGTGGTCCTCGGCCTCGAACTGGGCGCCGCAGGCTACGTCACCAAACCGTTCCGCCTCCGTGAGCTGGTTGCCCGCATGCACGCGATCCTCCGGAGGGTGTCGGCGGGCGCCGGCCCCGCCGACGAGTACGGCGGCCCGACGCCGGAACTCCGAGCCGACGACATCGAGCACGAGACACGCCCCGACGCCAGCTTCGGGTCTGTGACCGTGGACTTCGTCCGTCGCGAGGTCACGGTGGAGGGGGTCCGGACCCATCTGTCCCGCCGGGAGTTCGACCTGTTGGCGGTGCTGTTGTCCCCGCCCCGGTGGGTGCGCACCCGGGACGAGCTGATCGACCTCCTGTGGCCGGACCGGTTCCTGTCGGACAGCCGCACCCTGGACACCCACATCCATCGTCTCCGGGCCAAGCTGGAGCCCGATCCCACCGAGCCGCGCTACATCGTCACGGTGCGGGGGGTGGGATTCCGGATCGATCCTGACGGCACCCCCAACCCCCCTCCTCCGCCACGGGGGCTCTCAGGATCGGCACCGGACGGCCACAGCCGGACTGTCAGGGCCTAGGCCGACCCCCGTTCTCGTGGTCGGGGGCACCGCAGTCGGCCGGGTCGCTGAATGGTGTCAACGGACATCGGGGCCGACATCGCCCTCGTGCTGGTGGCGGAGCACACGCAGCAGCTCCTCGTAGGGACCCAGCAGGTAGGCCTGGTCCCCGGGGGCGAAGCGGGTGCCGCGGCGGGGCGGGTGCTCCAGCCGGCCACCGTCGGCGGCCCGGCTCAGGGCCACCACCCGGGTCTGGGCCGGCAGGTCCACCATGGCCAGACCGTCGAGACCCCGGGCCGGGACCACGGTCAGCCGGCCCACCAGGAACGGCTGGTCGCCGACGGTGAACGATCCGAGGATGTCGAGGCCCAACGCGGCACCGACGAAACGGGGGGCGGCCAGGGCCGACGTGGACCGCACATGGCGGAAGTCGAAGTGGTGCTCGACGGTGTGGCCCAGGTCGCGGTCGAACACCCGGAGCACGACCGGTACGCTGGTCCACCGCACGCCCAGGTAGTCGCGCACGGCCAGGCCGGTCTCGATGTTGGTGAGGTCGTCGCTGGTGAGCACGGCCACGGCCACGGCCGAGTGGACGTTGGCGTCCTCGAGGGTCTGCCGTTGGGTGGCATCGGCGATGAGCACCGGCGCCCCGAGTGCCCGGGCATGGTTGAGGAACCGGTTGTTCTCGTTCCGTTCCACCACAACCACCTCGCGGCCCTCGGCCTGCAGTCCCTCCAGCACCCGGATGCCCACCGAGCCGAGGCCGATCACCACCACGTGGCCCTCGAGACCGATCAGCTGCCGACGGCCGAGGGACTGCTCGATCCGCCACGACACCAGCACGTTGGTGATGAGGGCGAAGACCGTCGTCAGCAACGTTGCGCCCCCGGCGATCAGGAGGATCCCGAAGATCTCCATGGCCGTGGTCTGGTTGGCGAAGGAGAAGTCGCCGTACCCCACCGTGGAGATGGTCTCCACCGTGAAGTAGAGGGAGGTGAGCACGGACATGTGGCCGCCGTGGGGGAGCCGGTAGGCCAGACGGAGGATGACCGTCGACACGATGATGAGCGTGGAGGCGGCCACGACGGCGAAGCGGAGGGCGCTGTCGTCCCCCGATCCCGTCAGCGAGCGGAGGCGCGCGAGGGGGCCGGCCCGGCTGCGGCGGCGGTGGACAGCGCTCCCCACACCGCCGTCCCCGCTCCTGGCGGGCAGGAGGGCTGCCCCCTCGAGCTCCTCGGGCGTCCCGATCACGGTCACCCGGTCACCGATGTGGACCTGGTGGTCCCGGCCCGGGCAGGCCACCGTGGGCGAGCCGTCCGCCGGCACCACGGCGATCGGTGCGAGGGCGCCGAACAGGGCGCGGAGCGTGGCGAAGCGGCCCACCTCCACCTCGGACGTCACGAAGTGCGTCCCGGCCAGCTCGATCTGGTACGAGTCGCTGCCCAGGCAGGCCTCGACGATGGACGGGGCGGCCAGGGCGGCCACGTCGAGCACCGTGCCCGGCCCCGTGACCTGGGTGACCGCCGCCCCCACGGCGGCGTTGGCCAGCTGCACCACCACCCGGATGTCCGGCCGCCGTTCACTGACCAGCAGGGCGGTCTCCAGCGTCTGGACCTCGGTCCTCTCGGCGCAGACCACAGCCCGGGCCGAGGACAGGCCGGCCCGGTCGAGGAAGCCCCCGATCCTCGGGCTGCCCACGATGAAGGGGACCTCCCACGCCTCGACGATCCGGACCAGCCGCAGGTCGGGCTCCTCGTCCACCACGACCACCCGGACCCCGGCCTGGTGGAGCTGTTCGACCATGCGAAGGCCGACTCCCTGGAGCCCGCACACGATGACGTGGCCCTCCCACTCGGCCACGGGCGTTCCGTCCATCCCCGTATGGTGCCCCAGCAGCATTTCTTCCGGATTGCCGGAGTGTTTCGGGATGAATCGCCGCCCCCCGGTCGGGCCGGTGGGGGAATAGACGTTCGCTTCCTCTGTTGATCCCCCCACAGCCCACGCTGGTGACATCCGGAGGAACGATGGACGAGACGACCGAAGAGACGACCGAGACCGAAGAGACGACGGAGACCGGGGAGTCGGCGGAAGAGGGGCACCTGGAGGCGGGCCGCGCCGCTGTCCAGAACCTGCCCCTGCTCCCACTGACCTCGGGCGTGGTGCTGCCCGGCATGGTGTTCACCATGGCGCTGGAGTCCGACGAGGCCAAGGCGGCGGCCGAGGCGGCCGGAGCGGCCGACGGTCACTTCGTCGTCGTGCCGTTCATCGACGGGCGCTATGCATCGGTGGGCGTGGTGGCCGAGGTCATGGAGGCCGGTCAGCTCCCCGGGGGCATGCCGGCGGTGGCGGTGCGCGGGGTGGAGCGGGCCCGCCTGGGTACAGCGGTGCCCGGCACCGGGCACGCCCTGTGGGTCGAGGTCGAGGTCATCGCCGAGGGAGCCGCCGCCGAGGAGGCCGTCGAGCTGGCCCGGGAGTACCGGGCCGTGGTGGAGAACATCCTGTTGAGCCGGGGCGCGGGACGGCTGGCAGAGAGACTGGCCGATGTCGCCGAGCCCGGTCGGGTGGCGGACATGGCCGGATACTCGCCGGACCTCTCGCTGGCCCAGAAGGTGGAGGTGCTGGAGACGCTCGACGTGCCGGCACGCCTGCGACTGGTCATCGCCTGGTCGCGTGAGGTCCTGGCCGACCTGACGCTGCGCGAGCGCATCAAGACCGACGTCGAGGAGGGCATGGAGAAGACCCAGCGCGAGTTCCTGCTCCGACGGCAGCTGGAGTCGATCAAGAAGGAGCTGGGCCAGATGGGCTCGGCCGAGGAGGGCGAGCCGGACGATTACCGGACCGCGCTGGCCGAGCGCCTGCTGCCCGAGGACGTGCGCAAGGCCGTGGAGAGGGAGATCGACAAGCTGGAGCGGATGAGCGAGCAGAACCCCGAGCACGGCTGGATCCGCACGTGGCTGGACACCGTGTTCGAACTGCCCTGGGGCGAGGAGTCCGAGGATCGGCTGGACGTGATCGAGGCCTCGCGGATACTCGACGAGGACCACGACGGCCTGGCCGATGTGAAGGACCGCATCCTCGAGCACCTGGCCGTCCGCAAGCTCCAGGCCGAGCGGGGGTTGACGCCGGTGGGAGGGCGCGGCGCCGGTGCCATCCTGGCCCTGGTCGGTCCTCCCGGGGTCGGCAAGACGTCATTGGGCGAGTCGGTGGCCCGCGCCCTCGGGCGTTCGTTCGTGCGGGTGGCACTCGGTGGGGTGCGGGACGAGGCGGAGATCCGCGGCCATCGCCGGACCTACGTCGGGGCGCAGCCCGGTCGGCTGGTGCGGGCTCTGCGCGAAGCCGGCACCATGAACCCGGTGGTCCTGCTGGACGAGGTCGACAAGCTCGGTGCGGACTACCGGGGCGACCCGTCCTCCGCCCTGCTCGAGGTGCTCGACCCGGCCCAGAACCACACCTTCCGTGACCACTACCTCGAGGTCGAGCTGGACCTGTCCCGAGTGCTGTTCATGGCCACGGCCAATGTGGTCGACACCATCCCCGGGCCTCTGCTCGACCGGATGGAGGTCATCCGGCTGGACGGCTACACCGAGGACGAGAAGGTGGCCATCGCCCGCCATCACCTGGTCGGCCGCCAGCGGGAGCGCGCCGCACTGGGACCGGAGGACGTGACGGTCACCGACCAGGCCCTTCGGACCATCGTGGGCGACTACACGCGGGAGGCCGGCGTGCGCTCGCTCGAGCGCGAACTGGGCCGCCTCCTCCGCAAGGTGGCCGCCCGGATCGCCTCGGACGGCCCCGCGGCGCCGGTCACCGTGGACGCCGACGACGTCCGGCAGTGGCTGGGTCGGCCGCAGTTCTTCTTCGAGTCCGCCGACCGCACCGCGGTGCCCGGCGTTGCCACCGGACTGGCCGTCACCGGTGCCGGAGGGGACGTGCTCTACGTGGAGGCCACCATGATGGACGGCCCCGAGGGGCTGACCCTGACCGGTCAGCTGGGTGACGTGATGAAGGAGTCGGCCGAGATCGCCTTGTCCTATGTGCGATCGCACGCCGGGGACCTGGGCATCGACCCCGCGGTCTTCGCCGGGAAGAGGTTCCACCTCCACGTGCCCGCCGGGGCCATCCCGAAGGACGGGCCCTCGGCCGGGATCACCATGACCACTGCCCTGGTCAGCCTGTTGCGGGACGTTCCGGTCCGCTCGGTGCTGGGCATGACCGGCGAGGTCACGCTGCAGGGCCGGGTGCTGCCCATCGGCGGAGTGCGCCAGAAGGTGCTGGCCGCCCACAGGGCCGGTCTCACCTCGGTGGTACTGCCCGTCCGCAACGGCCCGGATCTGGAGGACGTGCCCGAGCTGGTCCGTGACCAGATGGCCTTCCACCTGGCCACCGACATCGGCGAGGTGCTCGAGGCCGCCCTGTCCGGGCCTGGAGCGGATGCGGCCGGTGCGGACGGGCGCGCCGGCGGGGGACACCCGGTCGCCGCCTGACCGACGGTGGGGAGCAGATCGCCCAGCTGGTCATTCGGCCAGCTCGTCACTCGGCCAGTTCGTCGGCGAGGATCGAGGCCAGCCGGAGTGGCTGGTCGCCCTGGACGCTGTGGCCGGCGCCGTCGACTGTGATCACACGGTCGGCGGGTCGGCGGCGGTGGAACTCGGCCTCGTCGGCATCGTCGACCACCGGGGACAGCGCTCCGCGGACCAACAGGACCGGGGCCTCGATGGCCTGGAGATCGTCCCACAACGGGCCGAAATCGACCGAACCCACGTGCATACCGCCGGAGCCGGCCGGCCGGCCCAGCTGGTGACGCCAGGTCCACGTGCCGTCGTCCCGTTGCACCGCGTTGTGCAGCACCCCGCGGCGGAGCGAGGACTCCGACCGGGTCGGGTTGAACCGGATGGTCCGGTCGAGGATCTCGTCGAAGCTGGCGAACGTCTCCGGTCCGGCCAGGAAGGCTGCGATGTCCGAGCTCTTCTCCCGGGTGACGCCCGGCGTGATGTCGATGAGCACCAGCCTCGCCACCAGTCGGGGGTGGGCGTGGGCCAAGGCGATGGAGGTGGCACCGCCGAGGGACATCCCGACCACCATGCGGGCCGTCGGGGCGAGCCGGCCGACCACCACGGCCAGGTCCTCGGCCATGGCCTTCGGATCGAGCACCGATTCGTCGCCCGGCCAGTCCGAGTGACCGTGCCCGGGCAGGTCGACAGCCACCAGCGGTCTGGCGAGGGCCAGCGCCACCGTGTCCCACGTGTGGGCGTTCTGTCCCCCGCCGTGGACGAAGACCACCTCGGCCGGCCCGGTGCCCCACACCAGGGCGCTGACGGACCGGCCCGGTGCCACCTCCACGAACTCCCGAAGCACGGTGGGAGGGCCGGTCCAGGGCAGCCCGACCTCGGTGGCGTTCTCGTGGAAGAGCGAGAACTCGTCGTAGCGGCCCGGGTCCGGGACGCTCATGCCGGCCGCCCATCGAGCGCGTCGGCGTTCCGACGCCCCAGGGCGGCCACCAGCGTCTCCAGGGTCTCGTCGGACATCTGCCCCGGGGTGGTGAACCCGACCCGGTCGACCAGGCCATCGAAGCGGTCCACGATGTCGTCGGCCACCTCCTCGGGTGACCCCACCGCAGCCAGTGTCCCGAGCATGGTGTCGTCGATCATCCCCGGCATCTCCTCCCAGCGACCGGTCTTGGACAGCCGGTTGAGCTCGGGCTGCAGGTCCTCCCATCCCTCCACCTCCAGGACCGGCCGGTAGGCGGGGGTGGATGCATAGAAGGAGAGCAGCCAGCGACCGGCCGACCGGGCCGCATCCATCTCCGCCTCGTCGCGGCCGCAGCAGACGATGACCTCACCGGTCACGGTCAACTCCGATCGCTTCCGGCCCGCCCGGGCCAGGCCCTCTCCGATGGCCGGGAGGGTGCGCCGGCGGAAGTGGTCAGCGGTGTTGAACGGCATCACCAGCACCCCGTCGGCCACTTCGGCGGCCAGGCGCACCATCTGCGGGCCCAGGCCTCCGATGGCGATGGGGGGCATGCCGAACGGGAGCGGTCCGGGGTTGAACATGGGGGGCATCAGGGTGTGCGATGAGAACTCGCCCCGGAAGTCCAGCGGCTCGCCCGTCTCCCAGGTGGCGAAGATGGCCCGGAGGGCGCCGACCAGCTCCCGCATACGGGCGATGGGCCGGTCGAAGGACGAGCCGTACCGCTTCTCCACCTGGGTCCGGATCTGGGACCCCAGGCCCAGGGTGAACCGTCCCCGGGTCAGCAGTTGGAGGTCATAGGCCTGATGGGCCAGTTGGATGGGGTTCCGGGGGAAGGCGATGGCCACATTGGTGGCCAGCTCCAGCCTCCGGGTGGCCCCAGCCGCCAATACCAGCGGTGTGAACACGTCGTGGGGCCCCTCGAAGGTGAAGGCCCCGTCCACCCCGAGCTCCTCCAGCCGGCGGGCACGGGCGGGGGCGTCCTCGAGACCCGGGAGGAGTGCGTCGATCTTCATCGGGCCATGTTCGCATCCCGGGAGAGCCGACGCCCACCGGCGCTCCGAAGGCCGCCGGGGACCATTGGCCCTGGCGATGCACGGGGTCGGTGCCACACTGGGGCCATGCCACCCGTGACGTGCACGCCGGACGAGGCCGCGGCCCTCATCGAGACCCGGGACACCATCGGGTTCGGGCTGGGACCGGCCAACCCCGATGCGTTCTTCACCGCGCTCGGACACCGTGACGACTGGGAGGACCTGACCTTCGGCGGTGCGCTCCTGCTCGGGTTCTACACGGTCCTCCTCCACCCCGGGGTCTCCTACCGGAGCGGGTTCTTCGGTCCCGCCGAGCGCATGATGCTGGCCCAGGGGGCCAACATCGACCTGGTACCGGGTGGGTTCCGCCAGTTCGCCCCGATCCTCCGGCGCTACTCCCCGCGGGTGATGACCGCCCAGGCCGCGCCCCCGGGCCCGGACGGGGGGGTCAACCTCTCGCTCCACCTCGGCGCCACCCTCGAGGAACTGGAGTTGGCCGGGAGCGACCCCGACCGCCTGCTGGTCATCGAGGTCAACCCCAATCTCCCCCGGACCTGCTCGCTCGGACCCGAGTTCACCAACACCATCCCTCTCGAGATGGTCGACGTGCTCGTGCAGGCCGACGGTGCGCCCTTCACCCTCCCCGCCACGCCACCCGACGCCACCGACCGGGCCATCGCCGAGCGGGCCCGGGAGTTCATCGCCGACGGGGCCACCCTGCAGATCGGCATCGGAGCCGTGCCCAACATGGTGGCATCGCTCCTGGCCCAGGGCACCGGTGGCGGGTACGGGGTCCACAGCGAGATGTTCACCGACGGCCTCATGAACCTCCACCAGGCGGGCAAGGTGACCAATGACGCCAAGAGCGTGTTCAACGGGGTGTCGATCACCACCTTCGCCCTCGGGTCGTCCGAGCTCTACGCCTGGTTGGACGGCAACGACGACGTGGCGTTCGTGCCGGTCCAGGTGGTCAACGACCCGACGGTCATCGCCCGCAACCACTCCTTCGTCTCCATCAACGGCGCGCTCAGCGTGGATCTCTACGGCCAGGTGGTTGCGGACCACATCGACGGCCGGCAGATCTCGGGGGTTGGCGGTCACGAGGACTTCGTGGCCGGGGCGGAGATGCGGCTGGACGACCACTCGTTGATCTGCCTCCGCTCCACCGCAGTGGCCAACGGGGTCACGCGCTCGCGGATCGTGCCGGTGCTCCCCGAGGGATCCGTGGTCTCCACCCCGCGCCACCACACGGGGGTGGTGGTCACCGAGTACGGCAGCGCCGACCTCTCGGGCCTCACCGTCAGCGAGCGGGCAGCGGCGTTGGTCGAGATCGCCCACCCCGACTTCCGCGACCCGCTCGGCGAGGTCGCCTCCACGCTCGGGCGGCACTGACCCCCGTGGATGATCCGCAGCCGGCGGGCTCGTTGACCCTGGCCACCTTCAACATCCACATGGGCGTGGACGGGTGGGGCCGTCCCCACGACATCGTCGGACAGTGCCGCGCCCTCGGTGCCGACGTCTACGTCCTGCAGGAGTCCTGGGCACCCGACGACGGGAGCCCGAGCACCGCCGCCCGCATCGCCGAGGGCATCGGCCACGAGGTGGTGGCCGAGGTGGCCCTGTCCCATGGTCGGCTGTACTCCGCACACCCGGAGGCCGACCGCCGGTGGGGACCTCCGCTGTACCAGTCCCGCGGCCCGCTCCACCTCGACGGTGAGCGGTGGGCCTCCTCGAGGGAACCCGCCCACCGGGCCTTCGAGCGGGGACGGTGGGGCATCGCCGTGCTGTCGGGGGTTCCGGTCGGTGGGGTCGAGGTCATCCCGCTCGGCCAGCTCCGTCGGGACCCGGCCCGCCGCGAGGTGATCAGGGCCGTGGCCCAGCTGGACGGAGGGCCGTTGGCCATCCACGGGACCCACATGTCCCACATCACCCACGGGTCCCACGCCCAGTACCGGCTGCTCGGCACCACGCTGCCCCCGGTGACCGCCGCCGCGGTCCTGGCCGGGGACATGAACCTGTGGGGGCCGCCGGTCAGCTCCTATGTGCGGGGATGGCGTCGGAGCATCACCGGGAGGACGTGGCCCGCGGCCCGGCCCCACAGCCAACTCGACCACGTGATGGTGACGCCCCCCGTGAGGGTGACCGCGGCCCGGATCGGCGAGTATGCCGGCTCCGACCACCGGCCTGTGGTCGCCACCCTCTCGCTCCCCCCGGTCCGCCCCGGACCGGGCACGTCGCATCGCACCCGGGGACACCCAGAGAGATAGCGTCGCTCCGTGGCCGACCCGCTGAGCGACTTCGAGCAGTCCACCTTCTCCCACGCCGGGGAGACCCGGGTCGTCTACCGGCAGGGGACCGGGCCGGCCGTCGTCGTGATGAGCGAGATACCCGGCATCACGCCCGCGGTGGCCGGATTCGCCCGCAAGGTGGCGGCCTCGGGCCTCACCGCCGTCATGCCGCACCTGTTCGGGCAGGACGGTCGGGGCCCGTCCCCCGGCTACGTGGTCTCGTCGCTCACCCGCGCCTGCATCGCCCGGGAATTCACCGTGCTGGCCACCGGCCGTACCAGTCCCGTCATCGGGTGGCTCCGCGCCCTGGCCGCCGAGGACCACCGGCGGTGCGGTGGGGCTGGCGTGGGAGCGGTGGGCATGTGCTTCACCGGCGGCTTCGCCCTCGGCATGATGGTCGACGACGTGGTGGTGGCCCCCGTCCTGAGTCAGCCCTCGCTGCCGTTCCCGATCTCCAGGGCTGAGCGCCGCGACCTGGGTCTCTCGCCCGGGGACGTGGACCGCGTGCGGGAGCGGGCGGCGGCGGGTTGCCAGGTCCTCGGGCTGCGGTTCACCGGAGACCGGGCCAGCCCGCCCGAGCGCTTCGAGCACCTCCGCCAGCTGCTGGGCGAGGCCTTCATCGGTGTCGAACTGGACTCGTCCAGGGGCAACCCCCACGGTCACCGCACGATGGCCCACTCCGTGCTCACCGAGGACCTCGACGACCGCCCCGGCACCCCGACGCGGGCCGCCCTCGACCAGGTCCTCGAATTCTTCACCGAACGGCTCGGGCCGTGAACCGCCGGGCCGCGGCGTGGCAGGCCCGCGGCCAGATGCGGGACCTGTGCGGGCAGCGCATCTTCACGGTGGACATCCCGGCCCGAGGCTCGGCGCACCAGGCGCCCCTGCTCGTGCTCCACGGCTTCCCCACGTCCTCGTTCGACTTCCACGCGGTGGTCGACCGGCTGGCCTCCCGCCGGAGGGTCCTCCTCTTCGACATGCTGGGCTACGGGCTCTCGGACAAGCCCGACATCGCCTACACCATGGAGGTCCACGCCGACACCGCCGTGGCCCTTGTCGCCGACCTCGGGGTGGACCGCCTGGGGCTGTTGACCCACGACGTGGGTGACACGGTGGGAGGGGAGTTGCTGGCCCGCCATCTCGAGGGCCGGTGGGACGTGGAGATCACCGACCGGACGATGACCAACGGGAGCATCTACGTGGAGCTGGCCCAGCTCAGTGAGGGCCAGCGCTTCCTGCTCGGTCTGCCCGACGAGCGGCTGGCCGAGGACACCCCTCTCCACCGCGACACCGTGATGGCAGGGGTGGAGGCCACCTACAGCCCGGCCACTCGGGTCGATCCTGAGGAATCCGCCGCCTCGTGGGAGATGATCGATCACCATGGCGGGACGCTCCTCCTGCCCCGCCACATCCGCTACGTCGAGGAGCGGATGCGCCATGAGTCCCGGCTCACCGGGGCAATTGAACGCCACCCCTCGTCGTTGGCCGTGGTGTGGGGTCGGGACGACCCCATTGCGGTGCCCACCATGACCGACCGCCTCCGCCTGGCCCGCAGTGAACTGGACCTGGTCGTGCTGGACGGGGTCGGCCACTATCCGATGGTCGAGGCGCCCGACCGGTTCCTCGACGCCGTGCTCGGGCCGGCCGGGTGATGCCGGGCGTTCCGTCCCCGGACACTTCGCCAGAGGTGGTCGGGGGTGACGGTCAGGGGGTGCAGAGGACCTCCCCGTGGACGGCCACGAACCACCCGTCCGGTGAGGCCGCCCACCTCCGCCAGGCGGCGGCGAAGGACGACAGGTCGCCCGGCGTGGCGATGGCCCGGTCGAGGAGCTGGTCGGCCAGCGCCGACCTGGTGAAACGATCGGCCCACAGTCCGCCCCACCAGTCCCGGTCCTCCGGCGTGGCGAAGCACCAGGTCGAGGCGGACGGGACCACCGAGGAGCACCCGGCGGCGCGGGCCCACGCCAGCAGGCGCCGACCGGCGTCCCAGTTGGCCCCGTTGGCCCGGGTCAGCTCGCCGTAGGCGATGACGGCCCGGTCGAGCTCGGGGTCGTCGGGGAAGTAGCGGAACCCGGGGTAGTCGCCGTCGCGGGCGGCAACGATCCCCCCGGGACGGCAGACCCGGCACATCTCGACGAGGGCGGCCACGGGGTCGCCCACGTGCTGGAGCACCTGATGGGCATGGACCACGTCGAAGGTGCCGTCGACGAAGGGCAGTCCGAAGGCAGTGCCCACTTCGAAGGCGACGTTGGAGACCCCAACCCGCCCGGCCACCGCCCGGGCCTCGACGAGCACCTCCTCGGACGTGTCCACTCCGACCACCGGTCCCGGCGCCACCAGCCCGGCCAGATCGCAGGTGATCGTGCCCGGGCCGCAACCGACGTCGAGGAGCGACCGGCCGGGGCGGAGACGGTCGACCAGATAGCCGGCCGAGTTCTCCGCCGTGCGCCAGCGGTGGGATCGAAGGACACTTTCGTGGTGGCCGTGGGTGTAGGGGACATCGGTCATCCCCCCAGCATGCGCCTGGGCCCTCCCCATTGGCAAAACAGAAAATTGAACCTGTGATATAAGCTCTGCCGATGGCTGCATCCGAGTGGCTCCGTACGTTCGTCGCCGTCTACCGGAGCGGTTCGGTGAGTGCGGGGGCCTCCCGCCGCGGCCTGTCCCAACCGGCGGCCAGCCAGCAGTTGGCGTCGTTGGAGCGCCGGGTGGGGCGACCGCTGTTCACCCGTACCTCCCACGGGGTGGAGCCGACCCGGCGGGGGCGGGAGCTGCATGCCCAGGTGGCCGACTCACTGGACCGGCTCGAGCACGTCCTGGAGGGCCTGGAGGGCGGACGGTTGGCTGCGCCGGCCCCGGTGCTGCGACTCGGCTCGTCGGCCGAGTACTTCTCGGCCGCCGTCGTGCCACGACTCCGGCCCGGCGGCCCGGCGGTCGAGGCCCGGTTCGGCTCGGACCGCGAGAGCCTCACCCGTCTGGAGCACGGCGAGTTGGACGTGGCCGTGACCAGCACCATGCCGTCGAGGAGGTCGCTCACGTCCCAGCCGATCGGGATGAAGCGGTTCCTGCTGGTGTGTCCGCCGCGGTTGGTGCCGGTCCCTGCGGTGGGCTCCCTCACCGAGCTCGGCGACTGGCTGGCAGGGAGGCCATGGGTGGCCTACAGCGCCGAACTGCCCCTGACCAGGCGTTTCTGGCTCACGGCCCTCGGACGGCCCTTCGCCGGCGACCTGAGGTTGGTGGCACCGGACCTCCGCGCCGTGGCGGCGGCCGTCGAGCGCGGCCTGGGATGCAGTCTGCTGCCCGACTTCTCCTGTGCCGGTGCGTTGGAGCGGGGCACCATGGTCGAGCTCCACCCGGTTGCACCGACGGTCCCGTCCGAGCCGTGGTTCGCCTGCACCCGGGTGGCCGACCTCGACCGGGCCCCGCTGGCCGACTTCGTCGCCGATCTGGCCGCAGCGACCCTCAGCGGCTGACGGCGGGAACCGGCCGGCCGTCCTCGAGGTAGAGGGTGCCGCCCGTTGCGGCAAGGGCCTGGCTCACCCGGCGGCCCACCGGCCCGCTCAACAGCTGGTCGGCCTCGTCCGGCGTGACCCACCGACACTCACTGATCTCCTCGGCCTGCAGGACGATCCGGCCCCGTGCCGCGGTCCCGACGGTGCCGCAGTCGAACAGGAACCGCAGCCCCCCGGCCCGGCGGGGCCTGGGACGCAGGAAGTCCACGCAGACGAGGCGTCCGGAGTCCACGGTCAGGCCGGTCTCCTCCACCACCTCGCGGCGACAGCCTTCCCAGGGTGACTCCCCGTCCTCTTCGAGCTGGCCCCCGGGGATGGTCCATCCCGACTTGTAGGTGGGCTTGAGGATGAGCAGGCGGCCCGATCCCTCGCGGATGAGGGCACCGGCGGAAGCGGGGATGCGCGGGAGCGCGAAGTCGGCCACGGGTCCATCATCACCGATCCCGAGCGGTGCCGGACCACAGGCGCCCGGTCGCCCGGTCCACGCCCTACACCCGGGCCATGTTGTCGAAGCGCGTGTGGTGGCCGATGAAGGCCAGGCGTTGCAAGCCCGTCGGGCCGTTGCGGTGCTTGGCGACATGGATCTCCGCCGTGCCTTGGCTTTCGGTGGACTCGGGGTTGTAGATCTCGTCGCGGTAGATGAACATCACCACGTCGGAGTCCTGCTCGATGGAGCCCGACTCGCGGAGGTCGGCCAGCATCGGGCGTTTGTCCTGACGCTGCTCGAGACCGCGCGAGAGCTGGGACAGGGCCACCACCGGCACCTCGAGCTCGCGGGCCAGGATCTTGAGGCCCCGGCTGATCTCGGACACCTCCACCTGCCGGTTCTCCGCCCCGTGGCGACCGGTCATCAGTTGCAGGTAGTCCACCACCACCAGCCCCAGACCCTCCCGGCTCTTGAGCCGGCGGGCGCGGGCCCGGATGTCCATGACCGTGAGGTTGGGGTTGTCGTCGATGAAGATGGGGGCCTCGCTCATCCGGCTGATGGCGTTTCCCACCTTCGCCCAGTCGGCCTCGCGCAGGTTGCCGGTACGCATCCGATTGGCGTCGACCCGGGCCTCCGAGCCCAGTAGTCGCTGGGTCAGCTCCATGTGGCTCATCTCGAGGGAGAAGAGCAGGGTCGGCACCCCCAGCTTGATGCCGGCGTGTGCCACCATGCCGAGGGCGAAGGCCGTCTTCCCCATCGAGGGACGGGCCCCGACCACGATGAGGTTGGACGGCTGAAGCCCGGACAGCAACTCGTCGAGGTCGGTGTACCCCGTGGCCAGCCCGGTGATGGAGTCACCCTGGTCGTAGAGGCGCTGCAGGTGGTCGAGGCCGTCCCCGAGCAGGTCCCGGAGCGGCGTCATCGAGTCGACGACCCGGCGTTGGGCCACATCGAAGACCAGGCTCTCCGCCCGGTCCAGCACCTCGGACACGTCCTCGGGCACGCTGTAGCCGAGCTCGGTGATCTCGCCGGCCACGCCCACCAGCCGCCGGAGCAGGGCGTGCTCCTCGATGATCCGGGCGTAGTAGTCGGCATTGCCGATGGAGGGCGTGTTGGCCTGCAGCGAGACGAAGACCGAGGGATCGCCGATGGTCTCCAGCAGGCCGCGGCGGCGCAGCTCCTCGGTCACCGTCACCCAGTCGGCGGGCTCCCCCTGGCTGAACAGCGAGGTGATGGCCAGAAAGATGTGCCCGTGCGACGACTTGTAGAAGTCCTCGGGCTTGCAGATCTCCATCGCCGAGGCGATGGCGTCGCGGGAAAGGAGCATGGCACCGAGCAGGGACTCCTCCGCCTCGAGATTGTGCGGGGGTACGCGACCCGCAGACATGCCGCCACCCCCACCGGGTGACGGCAGCCGTCGCGGTCGCGTGTCGTCAACAGCTTGAACCATCGTGCGTCAACCCTCGCCGACTCGCCCTGTGGAGCGTAAGGGCCGCTTCCTGGGGAAATCGTCGAGCAGAGGTGTGGACGAACCGTGGACAAGGTGGGCTCGACTGCGGAAAGAACGGGGCACTCCGCCATCATCCCCGCGGGGTGTGACGCCGCGGTGGATCCCGGTGAGCCCCCGGCTGTGACCGCGGTCAGCCCCCGGCTGTGACCGCGGTCAGCCCCCGGCGACGACGTCCACGGTGAGCTCGAACACCACTCCGCCCAGGAGCTCGACCCGGACACTGTGCTCGCCGACGGTCTTGATGGGCTCCTCGAGGACCAGGTCCTTGCGATCCACCACTGCGCCCGTCTGCGCCTCGACCTGCCGCACGATGTCGGCGGCCGAGACCGAGCCGAACAGTCGGTCCCCGGTGGCGCGGGCCTGGATGGTGATCGCGTTGCCCACCAGCGTCCGGGCCACGGTCTCGGAGGACTCACGATCACGAGCGTCGCGGAGGTCCCGTGACCGGCGCATCGCCGCGGCCTGGGACTCGATCCCCGGTGATGCGGCAATGGCCTTTCCGGCCGGAAGCAGGTGGTTGCGGGCGAAACCCCCGGAGACGTCGATGATGTCCCCCCGCTTGCCCACTCCATCGACGTCGCTCCGCAGCAGGACCTTCACCTCAGGACTCCTCGACGTCGATGATGACCTCGTCGGCCACGACCTCGGTCAGCGTGCCGTCGCCGGTGCCGGTGACCTCGAGAACCTCTTCGACCTCGCTCACCACGGCCTCCCTCGGCGCGTCGTCGGCCAGGGCCGTCGATGTGGCGTCAGCGGACAGCGAGCGCTCCTCGTCGCGACGGCCGCGACCGGCACCGCCCTGACCGGAGTAGCCACCCTCACGACCGCCCCGGCCACCCCCGCGCCCGCCCGGGCGCTCCGTGGTGGTCCGCTGGGTGTAGGGGAGAAGTACCAGCTCGCGGGCGGTCTTGATGGCGATGGCCACGTCGCGCTGGTGCTGGGTGCAGTTGCCCGACACCCGACGGGCCCGGATCTTGCCGCGGTCGCTCATGTACTTGCGCAGCAGGCCCACGTCCTTGTAGTCGACCCACTCCACGCGGTCCTTGCACAGTGCGCAGGGCTTCTTCTTGATGCGCCGACCCGTGTCCTTGGGGGCGCGCCGGGTGGTTCCCCCGCGATCGTTGTTGCGTGCCATGGCTAGAAAGGCTCCTCGCTGTATCCGTACCCCTGGGCGTCACCGGCCGAGCCCGACCCGCCTCCCGCCGGTGACCCGCCGCGTCCACCACCGCCGCCTCCACCGCCGCCTCCGGGGCCGCCTTCGCCCGGGCTGCGCCGCTCGTTCTTCGTCACCTGGGCGGTGGCCCAGCGGATGCTCGGCCCGATCTCGTCCGCCACCACCTCCACCTTGGAGCGCTTGTCCCCGTCGGGAGTCTCCCAGCTGCGCTGCTCGAGACGGCCGGTGACGATCACCCGGGCTCCCTTCGACAGGCTCTCGGCGGCGTTCTCCGCCATCTCGCGCCAGCAGACAACGTCGAAGAACGAGGTCGCCTCCTCCCACTCCTGGGTCTGGCGGTTCTGCCACCGTCGGTTGACGGCCAGACCGAAGCTGGAGGTGGCCTGTCCGGTATTGGTGAAGCGCAACTCGGGATCGCGGGTGATGTTCCCGACCAGTGTCACGACATTTCCGTTGGCCATGGTCAGCCCTCCCCACTCGTAGCCGCGGCGGCGGCCCGGCGGCCCGCCACCTTGTCCGGCAGTCGGATCACCTTGTGACGCAGCACCTCGTCGGCCAGGACGAAGACGCGCTCCATGTCGGCCACCGCAGGTGGCTCGGCCGTGAACTCGATGACGACGTAGTAGCCCTCGCGCTTGTGCTGGAGCTCGTAGGCGAACGTGCGCCGGCCCCAGCGTTCCACCCGGCCGGGGCTTCCCCCCTGGGCCTTCAGTGCGGCAAGCGACCGGTCGAGCACCCCGTTCACCGAGGCCTCGTCGGCACCGGTGTCGAAGATCACCATCGTTTCGTATGGCCGCATGCGCGGCTCACCTCCCTCTGGATCGGGCAGCGGACTGCCCGAGCCCCACGGCGCGGGGCAGGTCGGAACTGGAGGCCACCGCAGGTGGCCGGAACAACCGTTCTACCCTACCGGCAAACGCCGGTGACCCGGAACCGCCCCGACGGCGACCCTCAGTGGTAGACCTCGGCGTCGGCCGGGAAGGCTCCGGACCGGACGTCGGCGGCGTATGCGGCCACCGCCGCCGTGGCCAGGTCGCCCAGCTCCGCATAGCGGCGGACGAACTTGGGCACCGTGGCGTTGAAGCCGAGCAGGTCGTGGAGGACCAGCACCTGCCCGTCGCAGGCCGGCCCGGCACCGATGCCGATCGTGGGCACCTCCAGCGACTCGGTGATGGCCGCGCCGACACGCTCGGGGATCCCCTCCAGCACCACCGCGAAGCAGCCGGCGGCCACGATGGCCTTGCCCCCCACGGTCAGCGCATGGGCCGCGGCGTCGTCCCGGCCCTGGACCCGGTACCCACCCATCACGTTCACCGACTGGGGGGTCAGCCCCAGATGCCCCATCACCGGGATCTCTGCCGACACCAGGGCCTCGATCATCGGGACGCGGTTGGCACCCCCCTCGAGCTTGACGGCCTGTGCCCCGGCGCGGATCAGGGTCGCGGCGTTCCGTACCGTGTCCACCGGATCGAGGTGGTAGCTCATCCAGGGCAGGTCGGCCACGATCAGCGGGCGCGGCCTGGCCCTCGCCACCGCGGCGGTATGGTGGGCCATGTCCTCGATGGTCACCTGCAGGTTGTCTTCGTAGCCCAGCACGTTGTTGGACACCGAGTCCCCCACCAGGATCAGGTCGACGCCGGCCCCGTCGGCGACGCGCGCCCCGGGTGCGTCGTAGGCCGTCACCATCACCAGAGGCGGGTGGCCGTCCCGGCGCTTGGAGCCGCGCACGAGGGGAACGGTGACCGGCACGGACCGGGGCTCGGGCATGGCATCCTCCTGATCGAACCGTCCAGCGCCCTGGGCTGCCGGCGGCATGGGCGGTGGCTGTTGTCGGCCACCGCGGAGCACAACGTAGTGCCGAACTGAGCTTAATGGCCCGCCAGCCCGGAGGGGAGCGGCCGCGGCGGTCGGTGCCCCCGTGTCCGCCGTGGGGCGGACCGGCCCCGTGGCATGGACGCCCTACAGTCGGGCCATGACTCCCACCCGCTTCACCGGACGCAACGCCCTCGTCACCGGGGCGGCGTCCGGCATCGGTCGGGCCACGACCCTCCGGCTGGCCACCGAAGGTGCCCGGGTGATGGCCGTCGACGTCAACGCCGGGGCGCTGGCGAAGCTCGAGCTGGACTCGGGCGGTCTCGGCGGGGCGATCACCGCCCTGGTCGGCGACGTCTCCTCCGAGGAAGGGGTGATCGCCCTGGTCAGTGCATCGGCGGAGCTTCTGGGCTCGCTGGACGTGGTGGTCAACGTGGCCGGCGTGCTCTCCTTCTCCCACACCCACGAGGTGACGCTCGACGAGTGGAACCGCCTGATCGCGGTCAACCTGACCGGGACCTTCCTCGTCTGCCGGGAGTCGCTCCCCCACCTGTTGGCGAGCCGCGGCAACATCGTCAACCTGGCATCGACCGCGGCCCACAAGGGCCAGCCGTGGGCCACCGCCTACGTCGCGTCCAAGGGCGGCGTCCTCGCCCTGACCCGGGCGCTGGCCGTCGAGTACGCCGCCCAGGGGGTGCGGGCCAACAGCATCAGCCCCGGCGCCATCGACACCCCCATCACCGGGGCATTCCACCTTCCCGAGGGTGCCGACGCCAAGCTCCTGCGCCGGGTGACGCCGCTCGGACCGTTCGGGACGCCTGAGGGAATCGCCGCCGCCATCGCCTACGTGGCCTCGGACGAGGCGGCCCACATGAACGGGGCCGACCTCCTGATCGACGGCGCCACTCTCGCCTGATCATCGCCTGAGCCCGACCGATGGGGATCGGGGTGCCCCGAGGTCAGCCCAGGGTGGACCTGCCGCCGGTGGCCCACCAGTCGGCGGTCAACTTGAGGCCGGGCAGCGAGGACCGGGGCATCAACTCCTCGTAGGTGCGGCGATACCCGGTATGGGCGATGAGCCACTCCCCTTCCCGCCTGACGTACCGGTCGGTGTAGAACGCCGCACCCTGGACGTTGACGCCGAGATCGGTGAGGATCACGACGTCCTCGAGGGCCCAGACTCCCGTGGCCTCGTCAGGTCCGTTCAGGTCGATCTCGGGGTGGTGGCAGCGGTGGCTGCTCAGCATGGTCGTCGACCCCATCGAGGTGCGGAGGAACTCCATGATGGCGCCGCGCCCTTCGAACTCGTAGAGCCCTCCTCCGTACCGGGCGGTGGCCTCGGGGGTGAAGCACTTCTCTATGTCGTCCCAGAGCTTCTGGTCGAGGCACCGCAGATACCGGTACTTGAGGCGCTTGATCAGCTCGATCTCGACGAGGTCTTCAGGCGTCATGGCTGCTCCAGGGGCTGGGATCGGTCGGGGTCGGGGATGCGGGCAGGCGCCCTCTCACCGGATGGTGCCGGCTCCGGGAATGAGGGGCAGGTCGAGAGCGGTGACCCAGCCGGCGGGGAGGGCGTTGACCGCCGGTACGGCGTTCAGGGCCCGGAGTCCGGTGGCCAGGCAGCCGGCCGCGGCGGCGTCGCGCCCGCTGCCGTCGGTGAAGCGGAACGCCGTCTCCTGCGTGATGGTCGGAGTCCCGTCGATGACCACCCGGTACACGTCGTCCTGGTTGCCCCTCGGCCAGTCGGGCGCGGCATCGGTGCCCACCCGGTTGACGTGCTCGAGGCAGATGCGGGCCTCACCCTCGACGATCCCGTTGATGGTGAACCGGATGGCGGCCACCTCGCCCGCGTTGATCAGCCCCTTGGCCGTGCGGATGGGCCGGTCGGTGACCCACTTCTCCCACGTGGAGGTGATCTCGTCCAGCTCGACGCCCACGGCGTGGGCCATCATCGGCACGGTGGCACCCCACGACATCACCAGGATGTCGGTGTGCTCCAGCAGCGGTACGAACCCGGGCGGCCGTCCGATCCCCATTTCGTCCTCGTAGTCGCCCTCGTAGTTGATGTAGTCGAGGATCTCGAGGGCCCGGACCTGGCGGACCTCGCTGCACAGACCCATCAGGGTCATGGGGAAGAGGTCGTTGGCGAACCCGGGATCGATCCCGGTGGTGAAGCACGACGCGCCACCGGCGGCACAGGCCTCGGTGATCGGCTCGATCCAGCTGGGCGGGTTGAGGGACATCGACGGCCACACCCAGGGGGTCATGGCCGTGGAGCACACGTCGATGCCCGCCCTGAGGAACGCGCCGATGTCCCGGATGTTGTCTGCAGCGTGGGCCGCGGTCGGCCCGAAGTGGACGAGGGCGTCGGGACGGAGCGCCACCAGGGCGTCGAGATCGTCTGTGGCCGCCACCCCCACGGGGTCGACGCCGCACAGCTCGCCGACGTCCCTTCCCACCTTGTCCGGGTGGCTGACCCCCACGCCCACCAGCTCGAAGGCCGGATGGCGGACGACCTCGGGGATGACCATCCTCCCCACGAAGCCGGTGCCCCACACCACCACGCGCTTGGGTGCCGCGGTCATCGCATCATCTCCCCGGAGTTGACCATCAGGTGCTGACCGGTGACCGCCTTGGCGTAGTCGGAGGCGAAGAACACCGCGACATCGGCCACCTCGCCGTCCTCGGTCATCCGGCGGAGCGGGAACCTGCCCACGATCCCCTCGAGGACCTCCGCCTCGGTGATCCCCCGGCTGGCCGCCGTGCCGGTGACGTACATCTCGACGTTGGGGCCCCACATCCAGGACGGGACCACCATGTTGCACCGGATGTTGTCGGCGCCGAGCTCGTCGGCCAGGTAGTACATGGCCGAGAGCAGCGCTCCCTTGGACGCGGCGTACCCGCTCTGGGGCAGGGCCGGCTGGAACATGGACTGGGAGCCGATGAGCACTACCGACCCCCCGCCACCCGCCTTCATCGCCGTGGCCACCGGGCGCAGCACGGTGAGTGCCCCCAGGACGTTGGTCTCGAAGGCCTTCCGCCACGCCTCGAACCTGAGGTCGTAGAGGCCGCCCCACACGTTCTCGTAGGCCGCCACCTGGATGAGGGCGTCCACTGATCCGAACCGGCTGAGGGCGTGGTCCACCAGGGCGTCGCACGATCCGGCGTCGGTGATGTCGGTGACGTGGGTGGTGACCCGCTCACCGTCCGGATCGAGCTCGGCCGCGGTCGACTCGAGCGTGCCGGCGGTGCGTGCGGCCAACACCACGTTTGCCCCGTCGCGCAGGGCACTGGTGGCGCACTCCCGGCCCAGGCCCCCGCCCACCCCGGTCACGATGACGGTCTTCCCGTTGAGGATCATCCCCCTCTTCTAGACCAAATCGAGGTGGAACGCGTTCCAGTTGCCCGGAGGCGGGTTGGTCCCCGCCTAGAGGCTGGCCCGGCCCCTGAGAGGCTTGCGGGCCACCGCCTCCACCCCCGAGCCGGCAGGGTACATGCGCGCCAGATGGTTCCACGAGCACTCGGCGCAGACCTCCACGACGTAGCAGACCACGGGCTCCTTTCGGCGCCAGTACCGGGTGAGCTCGGCCTGGGTGGTCACGCACCGGCCCCCCGACGGAAGGCGCGAGCCGAACACGAAGGTCACGTCGACCAGGTCCGCCTCCTCGCAGATCGGGCACTGCTCACCGGTCGGGCGACCCAGGTTGCGGGCGGCCCGGAGGAGCTCGGGGTGGGCATCGCACACGTCGAGCCGGGACAGCCGGCCCTTGCGATACTCGCGGATGACCGCATTGCGGGCGAGCTGGTACTCGACCTGCCCCCCGGTGGGAGACGTCTGCACTCCGTCGAGCGATCCGGGTCGGAAGCCCACGGGCCAAGGGTAATCCCTCGGGCACCGTTCCGACACCGTTCCCCGACGTCTCATCGGTTCCGGCGGTGGTCCAGCCACTGCCGTGCCAAGCGTATGTATTGCACTGATATATCGGATTGATATATCATGCTGGCATGTACCCGGCGAACGGCCAACGATCGGCGCCCTGATGCTCGATCTGGCCATCCTGGGTCTGCTGCACGAGCAGGAGCTGCACGGCTACGAGATCCGCCGACGGCTGCGCGACGAGCTCGGCCTGTTCGCCAATATCTCGTTCGGCTCGCTCTACCCTGCCCTCTCCCGTCTGGAGAAGGCAGCGGCGGTCACGGTGACCGGGTCGACCGGCAGCGCCGCCACTCCCCTCCCCTCCACCGGCTCGCTGAGCGGTGAGCGGGCCGGGCTCCGCGCCCGGCGGGCCGGGGCGGGGCGGGGCACCAAGCGGTCCCGCAAGGTGTACCGGATCACCGACAGCGGCCGGGAGCTGTTCGACCAACTCCTCGACGCCGACGAGCCGGCCGGGACCGACGACGCCCGGAGCTTCGGCCTCCGGCTGGCCTTCGCCCGGTACCTCGCCCCCCAGGCCCGGCTGGGCCTCCTCGAACGCCGCCGTTCCCAGCTCACCCGGCGCCTCGCCGTCGACCGGGCCCGGGCCGCGGGGGAGCGCCTCGACGTCTACACGCGCTCACTGGTCGAGCACAGCACCGAGGCCACCGAGCACGACATCGCCTGGCTCGACCGCCTGATCGAGTTCGAACGCCAGAAGCAGGCACCCCCTCGATCCGAACCCCGCCATCCCCACGACGGGGACGCATTGACAGCAACGAAGGGAACCAATCCATGACCACCATCCGCGTCGCCATCGCCGGCGTCGGCAACTGCGCCAGCTCCCTCATCCAGGGAGTCGAGTACTACCGCGGGGCCGATCCCACCGAGACCGTCCCCGGCCTCATGCACGTGGTATTGGGCGGCTACCACGTCGGCGACCTCGAGTTCGTGGCGGCATTCGACGCGGATGCGGCGAAAGTCGGCACCGACCTGGGGAAGGCCATCTTCGCCGGTCAGAACAACACCATCCGCTTCGCCGGCGTGGGCGAGCTCGGTGTCACCGTGCAGCGCGGCCCCACCCTCGACGGATTCGGCAAGTACTACCGCGAGACGGTGGAGGAGTCGCCGGCCGAGCCGGTGGACGTCGTCGAGGTCCTGAAGGAGTCGGGGGCCGATGTGCTGGTGAGCTACCTCCCGGTCGGATCCGAGCAGGCCCAGCGGTTCTACGCCGAGGCCTGCCTGCAGGCCGGTGTGGGGTTCGTCAACGCCATCCCGGTGTTCATCGCCTCGGATCCCGAGTGGGCCCGCAGGTTCCGGGCCGCCGGGCTCCCCATCGTGGGGGACGACATCAAGAGCCAGGTGGGCTCGACCATCGTCCACCGGATCCTGACCCGCCTGTTCGAGGATCGGGGCCTGGCCCTCGACCACACCTATCAACTGAACGTGGGCGGGAACATGGACTTCAAGAACATGCTCGAGCGTGACCGACTGGAGTCGAAGAAGGTCTCGAAGACCCAGGCCGTGACGAGCCAGATCGAGCACGGGACCCTCCCCGCCGACGACGTGCACATCGGACCGTCGGACCACGTGCCGTGGCTCCACGACCGCAAGTGGGCCTACATCCGGATGGAGGGTCGCAACTTCGGCGACGTGCCGCTCAATCTCGAGCTGAAGCTGGAGGTCTGGGACTCGCCCAACTCTGCCGGGGTCATCATCGACGCCGTCCGGTGCGCCAAGCTGGCGCTCGACCGGGGCATCGGAGGCCCGCTCCTCGGACCGTCCGCCTACTTCATGAAGTCGCCGCCGGTGCAGTTCCACGACGACGTCTGCCATCAGATGGTGGAGGAGTTCGCCGCCGGGGAGCCCAACCCGGTCTGGCCCGAGGACTGAGACCGCACGGCACCGGTCCCCGCCGGCCGGCCCGCGGCCCGCCCCGGCCCGTCAGGCCCGGTCGGACCACCACGCCCGCACCCGCCGACGGGCCTCGTCCTCGCCGAGAGGTCCCTCGTCCATCCGGAGCTCGAGCAGGAAGCCGAGCGCCCGGCCCACGTCCCGCCCCGGGCCGATGCCCAGCTCCGCCATCACCTGGGACCCGTCGAGGTCGGGACGGATGGCGTCCAGCTCCTCTTGTTGGCGGAGCTCGACGATGCGGGCCTCCAGCTCGTCCATGCGCCGGGCCAGCGCCCGGGCCTTGTTGGCATTGCGGGTGGTGCAGTCACACCGGGTGAGCTCGTTGAGCTGGTCGAGCAGGGGCCCCGCATCGCGGACGTAGCGGCGGGCGGGCCCGGTCCGTCCAACCCAGCCGATAGGTGTGGAAGCGCAGGTGCAGATTGACCAGTTCCGTGACCACCTCGACGTCGTCGTTGGAGTAGCGCAGCGCCTGCATCCGGTGCCGGGTCATGCGGGCCCCGACGACCTCGTGGTGATGGAAGGTGACTCCCCCGTCGACGTAGGCGCGGGTCTTGGGCTTGCCCACGTCGTGGAAGAGTGCGGCCAGCCGCAGGAGCCGGTCGGGCCCGGTCTTGTCCACCACCGCGAGGGTGTGGGCCAGGACGTCCTTGTGCCGGTGGATCGGGTCCTGCTCGAGGGCCAGGCCGGGGAGCTCGGGCAGGAACTCATCGGCCAGACCGGTGCGCACCACGAACCAGAGGGCCACCGACGGGACCGGGACCATCACGATCTTGTCCAGCTCGTCCCGGATCCGCTCCGCCGACACGATGGCCAGGCGGTGGTGGTCCGACCGGACCGCCTCCACCAGCTCGGGGGCCGGCTCGAGCTCCAGCCGGGCGATGAACCGTGCCGCCCGGAGCATGCGCAAGGGGTCGTCGGCGAAGGAGACCTTCGGGTCCAGCGGCGTGCGGAGACGGTGCTCGGACAGGTCGACCAAGCCGTCGTAGGGGTCTATCAGCTCGAGGTCGGGCAGCTCGAGGGCCATGGCGTTCACGGTGAAGTCCCGACGGGCCAGATCGTCCTCCACCCGATCCCCGAATGCCACCTCGGGCTTTCGGGAGTCGGGCCGGTAGGCCTCGGCCCTGTGGGTGGTGATCTCGTAGACCTGGTCGCCCCGCCGGCAACCGACGGTGCCGAACCTCTTCCCCTGGGTCCACACCGAGTCGGCCCAGCCCGACACCACCGCCTCGATGGCGTCGGGTCGGGCGTCGGTGGTGAAGTCGAGATCGCCACCGCCGGCCGCCGGGTTGGCGTCGGGCTCTGAGACGATGGCGTCGCGGACCGAGCCCCC
>Ga0307373_10002736_pt1 | contig 31523 bp, 27 predicted proteins | sample OX2MG_FD_202534 | JGI IMG/M metagenome (GOLD analysis project Ga0307373, IMG submission 202534) | Soil microbial communities from Risofladan, Vaasa, Finland - OX-2 | ecosystem: Environmental > Terrestrial > Soil > Coastal area > Acid sulfate soil | place: Finland: Risofladan, Vaasa | collected...
GGACTTAAAATCCTTCGGCCGCAAGGCCGTGTGGGTTCGACTCCCACCCCGGGTACCAAAAATCCTTCCAATGGAATTGTTTCCGTTAATGATTGCGCGGATAGAGGCCAGCTGCAGATGCTCAGGCCGGCCTGAGTTTCGAATTAGGCGAAACTCAGGCGCGGGAGAGCGATAGAGGTTGAGTTTTACTGCAAATGACCGCCGTGGTTATGGCCTCCGTCACGATTGTCACGGTCGTCGCCGCGAGGGTCGCGATCCCAGCCATTGTCCTGACGCCATTGCTGATCGCGCCCATTCCACCACTGGTGGTACGCGGTGTAGCAGCGCTCGCGCTGCGCGCGAAGTTCCATCCACGCGTGATTCGCCTGGCGGCTGTGGTTGCCATGCTCGCGCATTTCTTCCGTGAGCCTGCCTTCGGCTTTTTGCGTGCGTTGCTGGCACTTTTCCATGCCTTTGCGGTCTCGTTCCTGGCCTTGGCGGTTCTGATCGTCCTGCCCATGCGCAATTTGAGGAATCGCAACGCCGGTAAACAGCACAAGCAAGCCCAGCGTTGAAATTGCGAGAGCCGCCCTCTTGATTTTTGTGGAAACGTAATCTCGGGTAACGCTCATCGATCTCTCCTATAAGTTAAGTTCTCGGCGGCTGGTGACGAGTACGGCTTGGAAACTTCGAGGGCGTGCGGCGATGAACTATCTCGCCGGAACGTCAATTCGAACGGGTGAGCTTTCCGTGGCCTGGCAGCCCATTTCCTGCCAGCCCATTTATCGTCCCATCGTCGCCCAGCGAACGGCGAAAAGATATAGGGATAAGTCCCCATATTGGCTGAGGAAAGTCAGTACGCCGTTTTGGCACGCGCGCGCCCGAGCGGTGGTATGTGGTGAGCGCAGCCTCCGGCGCTTGGGTATTCGTTAGGCGCTGCACGCATTTCCATGGGTGGATTCGTTCGTTGTAACGCGAAAGGGCCGCGGATCGTCTGTTGCATTGCGTCCTTAAATACTAGGGCCTGCTGCGCCCGATGCGGGTGTTTGTGTACACCGGTTGATGCGAACCAAAATCACTGCGGTATTCATTTTTCGGCGCGAATGGAGTATACATACGCGTCTTCTACAATCATTTGAGCAAGAGGTGACATTGTGAACGCACGGCGAGTTTTCGTTTTTTCAGTTTTCCTGTGTCTCTGTTGCCCGTTGGGCGCGTCTCCATCTCAAAAATCAAAAAAGAAGGCGCAGAAAGAACCGGCGCGGCAATCCGCGAAACACGAAGAACGGAAGCCGACGGATCGGATGGCCGCGGCCACGTTCTCCGGACTCGCGCTGCGTTCCATTGGACCCGCGATGATTTCCGGGCGCATCGTGGCGCTCGCCGTGGATCCGACGAACCGCGCGCACTATTACGTCGGCGCGGCGTCCGGCGGTGTGTGGGAAACGAAGAACGATGGCGGGACATGGAAGCCAGTGTTCGATCACGAAGGCGCATATTCAATTGGGGCGCTGGCGATCGATCCGCGAAATCCCTCCGTTGTGTGGGCCGGCACGGGAGAAGCCAACAGCCAGCGCAGTGTTGCCTATGGCGATGGAATTTACCGTTCGGATGACGGCGGAGCGAGTTGGAAAAACATGGGGCTCAAGGATTCGCAGCACATCGGCCGGATTGTCATCGACCCGAAGGATACGAACACGGTTTATGTCGCGGCCGCGGGGCCGCTGTGGAACGGCGGCGGTGACCGCGGACTTTACAAAACCACGGACGGCGGGAAAACGTGGGCGAAGATTCTTTCCGCCGGTAAGTACACCGGAGTGGGAGACGTCGCGATGGATCCGACCGATCCCGATGTTCTCTATGCAGCTACGTGGCAGCGCGAGCGAAAAGCATACGCAATGATCGACGGCGGACCGGAAAGCGCGATCTACAAGTCGACCGACGCGGGCAAGACCTGGACAAAACTAACGCGAGGCCTGCCTAAGGTTGACATGGGCCGCATCGGATTCGCGATTTCTCCCGCGGATCACAATGTGGTCTACGCGGAGATCGAAGCCGCGGATCACAAGGGCGGCATTTTCCGTTCGACCGATCGAGGAGCGACGTGGCAGCGCCGGACGCCGTTCAGCGCGCAGGGCATGTACTACGGGCAGCTCACGGCGGACCCGAAGAATGTGGACCGGCTGTACATCATGAACGTGATTTTGATGGTCTCCGACGACGGCGCGAAGACCGTCCATCCGCTCGGCGAAAAATGGAAGCACGTCGATAATCACGTGATGTGGATCGATCCGAACGATCCGAATTACATGCTCGTGGGTTGCGACGGCGGCCTCTACGAGAGCTACGACCGCGCGAAAAATTGGACATGGAAGGCGAATTTGCCGCTCGCGCAGTTTTACGATGTCTCCGTGGACAACGCGAAGCCGTTTTACTTCGTCTACGGCGGCACGCAGGATAATTTCTCCGTCGGCGGACCTTCGCGCACCACAAGCGCCGCCGGAATCACCAACGGAGATTGGTTCGTGACGTCGGGCGGCGACGGGTTTCATTCGCAAGCCGACCCGCAAGATCCCAATACGGTTTACGCCGAATCGCAATATGGCGGCTTGGTGCGTTATGACCGCGCCACAGGCCAGCAAAAAGGAATCCAGCCGCAAGAGGCCGCGGGCGCGCCGCCGCTGCGCTGGTGGTGGGATTCACCGCTCATCATCAGCCCTTTCTCGCACACCCGGCTTTATTTCGGCAGCAACATTTTGTTTCGTAGCGACGATCGCGGTGACAACTGGACGGCGATCAGCCCGGATTTGAGCCGCCAAATCGATCGCAACACCCTGCCTATAATGGGCAAAGTGTGGGGTCCGGATGCAGTGGAGAAAAATGCGTCCACGTCGGCCTACGGCGAAATCGTCACGATCTCGGAATCGCCGCTGAAGGAAGGCGCAATCTTCGTGGGAACCAACGACGGCCTGATTCAGTTCACGCCGGATGGAGGCAAGACATGGCAGAAACATGGAACGTTTCCCGGTGTGCCCGACCGCGCATTTGTCACGCGCGTGGTTGCTTCGAGCCACAACGTGAACACGGTGTATGTCGCGTTCGACAATCACAAGAACGGCGATTTTCATCCGTATCTGCTAAAGAGCACGAACAACGGTGATACGTGGACATCGATTTCCTCGAATCTTCCCAAGAATGGCGCGGTGCTGGCTTTCGCGGAAGATCCCGTGGACGGGAATCTTCTGTTTGCCGGCACGGAGTTCGGCCTCTATTTCAGCGTGAATGGCGGCGAGAGGTGGATTCAGCTCACCGGCAACTTCCCTGTGATTTCCGTCCACGACTTGGAAATTCAGAAACGTGAAAACGACTTGGTGGTCGCGACGTTTGGCCGCGGCTTTTACATCCTCGACGACATGAGCGCGCTCCGCAATTTGAAACCGGACGAGCTCGAGCAGAAGAGCATTCTGTTTCCCGTGCGCAAGGCGCCGATGTATATCCAATCCGAACGCGTGGGACTCCGTGGAAAGGGCTTTCAAGGCTCCGCATTTTTTACCGCTCCGAATCCGCCGTATGGCGCGACGCTCACGTACTATCGCAAAAGCAAGCTGCTGACCAAAAAAGAGCAGCGCGAGAAGGCCGAAAAAAACGCGGCAAAAGAAGGGAAGACCTGGCCCTATCCGACGGCTGCCGAATTTCGCGCCGAGGCTGAAGAACCGCCGCCTTCTTTGTTCTTCACCGTTTCCGACTCGTCCGGCAACCCCGTGCGCCAGATCCCGGCGACCAATGCGCCTGGCTTTCATCGCGCCACGTGGGATTTGCGCTATCCGGCGACGGCTGTTCCTTCAAAGCCGCCCACTCCAGAGCAAAGGATTTTTTCGCCGGGCGCATATCGCGGGCCGCTCGTGATGCCCGGCACGTACACGGTGACATTATCGAAGCAGGTGGATGGCGTGGTGACGCAGCTTGCCGGGCCGCAATCGTTTGACGTATACGCGCTGGGCGCGGGAGCCATGAAGCCCGGGGATCAAGCGTCGCTTGCGGAGTTCCAGCAGCAGGTCGCGCATCTCTACAGCGCGCTCTATGGGGCGCTCGAGACGGCGAATAGCGTTAACTCCCGCCTCGACGTAATCACGCGCGCACTCGAACAAGCTCCCGCCGCGTATCCCAAACTGATCGCGCAAGCCGACAGTCTGCGGCAGATGAATAACGGCATTCTTCGCACGCTGCGCGGCGACAACGTCATGCGCGCGCGGGGCGAAGCGGTTCCGGAGTCCATCGAGGAACGCGTGGGGACCATCATGGATAGCGAGCGCATGTCCACATCGCCTCCAAGCGGCACCGACCGCCAGGATTACCAGATCGCGTCGCAGGAATTTGCCCCGGTGCTCGCAAAACTGCGCAATCTGGTTCAGGTTGATCTCGTGAAGCTGCAAAAGGCGATGCAAGACGCCGGCGCGCCGTGGACGCCGGGAACAATTCCCAACTGGCCCGAGAAATGAGATTGTCGCGCTTACGTGCGAGCCAGCCATGAATTTATTTTTTCGCCGGAGCTTTTTCGTGCGGCTCCGCTTCTTTCGCACAGGAGGAATCAAATGCGTGTAGCGTCTCGTGTTCGTCTGTTCATTTCATTGGCGGCTCTTCTGATTTGCGCACTCGCGGCGGACGTGCCGGCCGCGGCGCAAACGCTTGGCAAGGATTCGCTGGCGGGAATGAAGTGGCGGCTGGTGGGTCCGTTCCGCGGGGGCCGCGCGGAAGCGGTCGCGGGCGTTGCCGGCAATCCCAGTGTCTTTTACTTCGGAGCCGTAGCTGGCGGAGTGTGGAAGACAACTGACGCCGGCTTGACGTGGAAGCCGCTCTTCCAGCACCAGGCGGTTTCCTCCATCGGCGCGATTGCCGTGGACCCGCAAGACCCGAACGTAATTTACGTCGGCACCGGCGAAGAAGCGCTCCGAGGCGATATCTCCTACGGCGACGGCATGTACAAGTCCGTCGATGGCGGAGCGACGTGGACGCATATCGGCCTGGATGATACGCGCCACATCGCCAAAATTCTGATCGACCCGCACGATCCCAATATTATTTTCGTGGCGGCGATCGGCCACGCTTGCGGACCCAATGCCGAGCGTGGCGTGTTCCGTTCGACGGATGCCGGTAAGACGTGGCAGAAAGTTCTTTACAAGGACGACAAGACAGGCGCGGTCGACCTGACATTCGCAGTGCAAAATTCGCATGTGCTCTACGCCGCCATGTATCAGGAGCTGCGCACGCCGTGGGGTTTCACGAGCGGCGGACCCGGCAGCGGCATTTATAAATCCGTGGACGGCGGCACGACGTGGAAACAACTCAAAGGCCACGGGCTGCCGGACGGAGTGCTTGGACGCATCGGAATCGCCGTGGGCGCGGACCAGGAGCGCGTGTACGCGTTGATCGAAGCCAAAAAGGGCGGGCTCTACCGCTCAGACGATGCGGGCGCCTCGTGGCATTTCGTCACGGGCGATCATCGCTTCCGCCAGCGCGCCTGGTACTTCACGAACATTTACACGGATCCCAAGAACACCGACACGCTCTATATTTTGAATACGGGAATGTACCGCTCGACCGATGGCGGCAAGACATTCCAAACCATCCCCGCGCCGCATGGCGATCGTCACGACCTGTGGATCGATCCCACGGATACGTCTCGTATGATCGAAGCCGATGACGGCGGCGCGACGATTTCGGAAGATAACGGACGAACCTGGAGTACGGAGAATAATCAGCCGACTGCCGAGTTTTATCATGTCGCGACGGATGACCGATTCAATTACTACATCTATGGCGCACAACAGGACAATTCCACCGTCGCCATTGCCAGCCGCAGCGACTCTGGCGCCATCATCGACAAGGATTGGTATGACGTGGGCGGCGGCGAAAGCGGCTTCGTGGTGCCCAATCCCAAAAATCCAAATATCGTTTACGCCGGTTCGTACGATGGCCTGATCACGCGTTACGACAAGGCCGACGGCCAGGAGCAGGACATCAGCGCGTGGCCGCTTAATCCCATGGGATGGGCCCCGGCGACCCTGAAATACCGCTTCCAGTGGACCGCTCCGATCATGATGTCGCCATTCGATTCGAACACGATTTATCATGGCGCGCAGGTGCTCTTCAAAAGTACCGACCAGGGCCAGAATTGGACGGTCATCAGTCCGGACCTGACGCGCAACGACAAAAGCAAACAAGTTTCCTCGGGCGGCCCGATCACGCAGGACAACACCAGCGTCGAATATTACGACACGATTTTCGCCGTCGCGGAATCTCCGCTCGCGCGCGGATTGATCTGGGTCGGAAGCGACGATGGGCTGGTTCACCTGACACGCAACGGCGGGAAGTCGTGGTCCGACGTGACTCCAAAGAATCTGCCCGGCTGGAGCCGCATCGACACCATCGAGCCTTCACCGCACGCTGCGGGCACGGCATATCTCGCGGCCGATCGCAGCCGCTGGGATGATTACCATCCTTATCTTTACAAGACAAACGACTATGGCAAGACGTGGACGAAAATCACCAACGGGCTTCCGGATAACGTCTTCACCCATGTGATTCGCGAGGATATTAAGCGCAAAGGCTTGCTCTTCGCCGGCACGGAAACCGGAATTTATGTTTCATTCGACGACGGCGCGCAATGGCAATCGCTCCAGTTGAATTTGCCGACCGTGCCCGTTCACGACATGACCATTCACGGAAACGATTTGATCGTCGCCACGCATGGCCGCGCGTTCTGGAGCCTCGACGACATCACGCCGCTGCGTCAGATGAATTCAACCGATACCAGCGCCGCCGCGTATTTGTTCAAGCCCGAAACAGCATATCGTTTCGGCGGCGGACATTTCCGGATTCCTCCCGGCTTCGCGGCCGGTGAAAATCCGCCTTCGGGAGCCGTGATCGATTATTCGCTGAGCACTGCGCCGAAAGATCCCATCACCCTCGAGATTTTGGATGCCAAGGGGAAAGTAATCCGGAAATATTCCAGCAAGAAGAAGGCCGCTGCACGGCCGGGCGGGTTTTCATTCTTCGGCGGCGAACCGGCAAAGCTGCCCGCGAAGGCGGGACTGAACCGGTTCGCATGGGATTTGCGGTATGCGCCGCCCAGCATCGTGCCGGGAGCTGTTTCTTGGGGAGGAAGGCCCGTTGGCCCGCTCGCTGTCCCGGGAAACTATCAGGTGAAGTTGACCGTGGCGGGAACAAGCTACACGGAGCCGTTGAAACTCGACGAAGATCCGCGCATTCAAGTCTCCGCTGCGGATTTACAGAAGCAGCTTGATTTCAGCCTGCAAATTCGCGACCGCATCACGCAGGCCCATGACACGGTGAATCAGATTCGCGAGATTCATGGACAACTCACCGCGCTCGAAAAGCGGCTTGCCGGAAATCCGAAATCGAAGGCCACGGCCGATGAGGCGAAGGATCTTGACAAGAAATTTACGGCCGTCGAGGACGCGCTGATTCAGGTCAAGTCGAAGAGCGGCGAGGACCCGCTCAATTTCCCGATCATGATCGCGGATCAGTTGATGGCTCTCGATGGAACGGTGGAAAGCGCAGACACGGCGCCAACGCAGTCGTCACGTGTCGTATTTGATCTGTTAAGCAAGCAGCTCGACACGCAACTGGCAACGTATCGGCAGCTCAAAGACAAAGACCTCGCCGATTTCAATAAAAAGGTTCGCAGCGAGGATGTTCCGGCGATCTCCGTATCTTCACCAAGCGGAGACGCTGGCGAAAGTGCTTCAAAATAGTTCACGCAGCATTTGATTCGGCAGCCAAGGGCCGCGCAAATCTCTTCTTCGTTGCGCGGCTCTTTTTCTTCGGACAATTTTCCTCCACTCCTTGAGGCAGCGCCGCGCCTGTCGTATCATTTCGAACCAGATGGCAAACGCTAAAGAACCTATTTGGAAGCCGGCCACGCATTGGATTGGCTCCGGGGGTGGCTGGCTGCTTCGCCATGTCGTCAGCGCCCTGGCCGCAACACGCATCACGCCCAACGTGCTGACCGTGATTGGCATGGTGGTGAACGTCTGGGCTGCGGTGCTATTTGCGTATGGCGAATTTCGCGGCGCGGCTGCGGTGCTTTTCCTGGCCGGTTTTCTCGATATGGCCGATGGCCAGGTGGCGCGGCGCGCAGGCCGCGTGACCGCGTTTGGCGCGTTCCTCGATTCCACGCTTGACCGCTATTCCGATCTTGGCCTGTATATGGGGCTGGTTGTTTATTACACGCTGATCGGCCGGCCTTTTTACATGGGGCTTGCGGCGGTCGCCATGGCCAGTTCGTTTATGGTCAGCTACGCGCGCGCGCGCGCCGAGTCGCTGATCCCTTTGTGCAAAGTCGGTTTTTTGGAACGGCCCGAGCGGCTGGTCTTGCTGATTCTGGGCGGCGCGTTTCGGCGCATGGCACCCGTGCTGTGGGTGATTGCCACGCTGTCGACGCTGACGGTAATCCATCGCGTGGTTTACACTTGGCAGGAAATTCGCGCCGGGCGATTGATCCCCGGCAGCCGCGAATCGTTCTAGCCGTTTTTTGTTCCGGCCGGACGCGCGACGTGCTCGTCGAGTGGCGCCGAAACAATGGCGTGGACGCGATCCCTCAACTCTTCCACCTGTTCCTTCGGCATCCCCATCGTCTCAATCGTGTCGTGTAAATAGACGGTAATTTTCCCGGGATAGAGCATCCAGTCGCCCGTGCGATGAAAATCATAAGAGCCGACGATGCTCATCGGCACGATCGGCACGCCGAACTTGATCGCCAGCCGGAAGACCCCTTTCTGAAAAGGTTTCATGCGCCCGTCGCGCGTCCGCGAGCCTTCCGCGAACGCGATCAGACTCGTTCCTGAATCGAACGACTGCTTCGCCCGGCGCACCATTTCCTCCAGGCTGGCGCGGCTGCGATCGTCTTCGCCGGGCACAGGCACGTTTCCAAAGCGCCCCATCATCCATCCGTAGGCAGGAATTTTGAAATGCGACGCCAGCTCAAAGCCGCGCACGAATTGCGGAATCGCGGAGTAGATGACGAACGGGTCAAAAAGGTTTACGTGGTTGCACACAAACAGGCTGGTGCGCGCGGGATCAAAACCCGGCGAGCGGCGCACTTCGAATTTCACTCCGGCAAGCCGCAGAATGTTGCGAAAGAAAATGCGCTGCGGGCGGTCGTTCTTCCGCGGATCGATCACCATTCCCAGCGCGACGAGCAGCGAGCACAGCACGAAAAAATGCAGGCCGCTCACGGCCCACAGTAAGGCAGCGCGCACTTTCAGGTAAACGGATTTCATGCCAGAATGTCCAGTGCGCCCGGAAGCACGTCCAGATGCTCGCATTGCAGGTGCAGACTTTCACCGTCGATCATCACCGTCACTGGCGCATCAAGTGAAAATTCAATTTCGCGTACCGCCGCCCGCGAAGCAAGCGGATGCTCGATGTGCGTTCCGTCAAAAAGCGTGTGAAGATTGCAAAGCAATCCGATGCGTCCAATCGGCCCCCAGCGAACATATTCAATCAAACCGTCGCTCGAATCGGCGTTGGGAGCGATCATCATTTTGCCGCCCGTGAATTTGCTGTTGTTGAAGGCAAGAAACAAGCAGCGACGCCGGTCGAATTCCGCGGCGCCATCAGCGCGCAATGGAAACGCGCGGCGGTCCAGGCGCGCGAGGCACGTCAGTACGCCTAGAATGTAGCCGAGCTCGCCCCAGCGCTTGAAGTGGCGATTCGTGATGTCCGCTACATCCGCGGCAAAACCCAGCGTCAGTAAATTGATGTAATGCAGTTCGCCCTCGGCATGTTTCAGGCGAATGACATCGCACGGGCTGCGCTTGCCGTTCACGATAGCGTTTGCCACAGTGCCGACATCCTCCGCCTGGCGATGATCGCGAAAATCGCGCAGAAAGGAATTCCCGGTTCCCAAAGGTAAAAAGGCAAGCGTGCGGCGGTCGCCCGCGCCGTCGCTGGGCAAAGGGAAAATGCCGTTCACGATTTCGTACGATGTGCCGTCGCCGCCAACGGCGAGAAAATTTCGATAGCCCAGCTTTTGCGCCTCGCGCACCAGCTCCACCGCATGGCCTGCGGCGTGAGTCTCCGCAACATCGATTGCAACGCCCGCGGACCGTACGCGATCGAGCGCCGCGGGTGCGAGCTTTTCGCAGCGCCCGCCGCCCGCCGCAGGATTCACAATCGCGAGAAAACCGGTCTTCACGCAAACTCCCTTACACGGAAACCATCGCGGAACGATCCATGGAGCCACGAATCTCTTCCGCCAAAACGTCGCGCTTGATTTTCAGCGAAGCCGTGCGCGGAAAATCGCGCCTCCAAACCAACATACCGCTGACGCGCTTGAAATCCGGCAAGAGGCGATTCCGCTCGGCGACTTGTGAGCGCAGCACATCGGCGAATTGCGCGGCGTCGTCGAAACGCATCACCAGAACCAGTTGCTCGCCAGTCATCGTGCGCTGCGGCCAGACGTAATTTGCCGCGAAGATGCAGAATTCCTTCACGGAAATTCCCTCGAACGCACGCTCGATATCTTCGGGATAAATATTTTTTCCGCCCGCGGTGACGATCATGTTTTTTCTGCGACCGAAAAGCTGCAGATGTCCCATCGCGTCGATCCGGCCCAGATCACCGGTCATCAGCCAGCCATCCACAATCGTCGCGGCGGTCATCTCCGAATCGTCGAGGTAGTGCGACATTATGGTCTTGCTGCGTGCGGCCACTTCTCCCACGCCTTCCGCATCAGGATTCATAATGCGCACTTCCGTCCCCGGCAGCGGCTTCCCGACCGTGTCCGAGCGAAACGGCTTGAAATCATTTAGCGTGATCACCGTGCCGGCTTCCGTCAGTCCGTAGCCGTTCCCCACTGGAATGCCGAGGTCGTAAAAAAACTGGAGCGTCGCGGGCTCGGTAAACGCGCCGCCAACAAAAATAGCTCTTAATTGTCCGCCGAACGCTTGATGGACATTCGCCAATAGCAACCGACTCAGCCGAAGATGCGGCCTGCGGCGGGTGCATGCACGATTCAAAGCGATGAGCCGGCCAAGCATGCGGCGGCGCGGCGCCGGCAGTGCGTCGAATCGCAGGCGCATGGCTCGTTCGAGGCTTTTCAAAATCATGGGCACAAGCGTTACATACGTGATGTGGTAGCGCGTGAACGCGTCGCGGATGAATTCGGGACGCAGCGTCCGCAAATGCACAACGGTGGCGCCGCAAACAAATGGCCCAATGAAGCCGATCATGAAATCGATCGCGTGATTTGTCGGAAGAATGCTCAGGTAACGCACGCCGGGCCAGAAGGGGAAAAGCGATGTGAGCGCACCGCACTGCTCCAGATAATTCCCGTGCGTCATCACGCAACCTTTGGGCCGTCCGCCGGTACCCGAGGAATAAACGATGGACGCCCAGTCGTTTCGTGCGCGCTCGACAAATACCGGATCGCCGGTCTTGCGGAACTCTTCCCAGCGCTTCGCGCCGTGCAACTCCGCGTTGGCGGGCACTTCGGTGACAATGGCTGTTTTCAACCCTGACTTCGCAAAACCTTCACTTTGTGTGATGGGCCGCCACAAATGATATTCGGCAATGAGAATATCGGCCTTGGAATGCGCGAGGAGCTGCAAATGCTCAGGCGCGGTCAGCTTGTAATCGAGCGGCACAAGCACGCCGCCGCAATAAAGAATTGCGTAGGCGGAAATCAACCACTTCCACTGATTCGTCATGATGATCGCGGCGCGAGACCCGGCGGTGAAGCCCGAATCTTGCAGTGCGCGCGCCAGCGGCAGCGCCGCCTCCTTGAACTGCCGGTAGGTAAGGCGGCAATTCTCGCGTTCGCGGTCCGCCTCAATCAGGCACACGTCATCGGGCCAGCGGTCGAGCGCGGCGCGCAAGGCTGCGCCCAGCGAGGGATATTTGCGGAGATCCAGCATCACAAACGCGCTTGGATGCGCGCGGCCAGCGTGCGGAAATCGCTCACGCCCTGGAGTTCATAGTCCGGCAGCTCAATCTTGAAATGATTCTCGATTCGTGTCAGCAAATCGAGCGCCTGCAAGCTGTCGATGCCCAGCATTTTAAAAAAATCATCGTCGGGAGAAAGCTGCGCGCGCGGAACCTTCGAATGGCTCGCCGCCAGCCGCAGAACTTCCTCCGTGACTTCGTCAAGCGATGGCATAGGCCCCTTTTGTAACGCAATGCAGTGCGGCGCAATGGGCGCCGCTCCTCCGCATTATATCGCGCGGCTTCTTTTTACTTCAGGCATTGATGAAGCCAGCCGTCCCAGCGCGTGAGCGCGTCGATTTGCGCGCGCCGCCGCTAAGTTGGGAATCCGAAACCAACGATCACGGCAAGTACGGCATTGTATCCTTGCTTTCCACGAATTTCCGCAAGCTCTCTTCCACGGCGGGACGGTTGAAAAGCTCGCAGAAAAGCTCAATTTCACGTCGGAGGTCTTCATACGGAACCGGCTTGATGAAACGTTTCGCGGCAACCGCCGTGTCGCGGTCGAATTTGTGAATTTGCGCGGCGGTCGCCCGAGCCGCGCGCAACGCCTCGCCTTCAGCAGTCACCTGGCTGACAAGTCCAATCGTTTGCGCCTTCGCCGCGCCGAAGCTCCGGCCAGTCAGCAACAGGTCGCGCACCACTCCATTGCCGAGGTCGCGCTTCAGCCGCGGAATTCCGCCGAATCCGGGAATCAATCCGAGGCGCAGCTCCGGGAAGCAGAAGCGCGCCATTTTGTCGGCGATGATCAAATCGCACGCCAGCGCCAGCTCGAAGCCCCCGCCAAACGTGACGCCATGCACTGCCGCAACCGTCGTCACTGGCGCGGCGTCAATTGTATTGAGCACCCCGTGAATGCGCTGCAAAAAATCGCGGACGCCGGCGATTCTTTCGTCGGCGGGCAGCGGCTGCGAACGGCGATGGAGTTCGCGAAGATCAGCGCCCGCGCTGAATCCGGCGGGCAGGCTGCTGTAAATAATCAACGCGGCCGCGGCTTTGCCTTCGGATTCGAAAGCTCTCGCAAAGCTCTCGAGCTCCTCGAGCGTCGCCAGCCCAATTTCGTTGCACGGCTCGCGATGCAGCTTCAGCTCAATCACCGCGTTCGTGCATTCCCAGGAAAGTGTTTGGCCCTTGACACTCTTCATGCGTTCCGTTTCCGATAGAGCTCTTCGATCTGGCTCTTCATGTGCGCAGTGATTGCTTCGCGCTTCAATTTGCCCATCGCCGTCAGCAATCCGTTCTCGATTGTGAAGGGCTGGCGTTCAAGATGGAAGACGCGAATTTGCTTGTAATGCGGCAAATGTGAATTCATTTTGTCGATGGCCGCTGAAACATCTGCCTCACTTAGGCCGGAATTTGCCGTGGTGGTCACGATCGCCGCCAAATAGCTGCGCGTGTTGCCCACCAGCGCCACTTGCTGCGCTTGCGGCAGCAGGCTGGCCAGCTCATCTTCCATGGGCTCAGGCGCGATATTGTGCCCGGAGTTCAGAATAATCAAATTCTTAATTCGGCCCGTGATTTTCCAGTGGCCGCGCGCGTTCACTTCGCCACGGTCGCCGGTATGAAACCAGCCATCGCGAAGCGCCGCCGCTGTTTCTTGCGGCCGGTTCCAGTAACCCGAAAAGATATTCGGCCCGCGCACAAGGATTTCCTCGTTTTCGCCAATCTTCATTTCGATTCCCGGGATTGCCGGACCGACGTAACCCGGCTCAACGAACGCCGGATCGTCCATCGTGCAAATTGCCGTCGTTTCAGTCAAGCCGTAGGCTTGCAGAACGGGAATGCCCAGCATCATGAAAAATTTCTGTGTCTCAACGGAAAGCGGTGCTGACCCGCAAATCAGCGCATTCAACCGCGGCCCGATTCCCTTGCGCATCGCCGGAAAGATCAGCGCATTCGCGAACGCCAACCAGATGTCGTCGCTGAGATTTGCTTCGTTGGTTCCGCGCCGCAGGTGAGCGGATCTCGCCCGCTGGAACATCGCCGCGATCCATCCGCCGCGGCCGCGAATTTGCTCTTCGATCTTCGTTCGGACGCGTTCGAGCAGCGCCGGCACATTCAAGAAATAATTCGGCGCCGCTGTACGCATTTCATCGGCAAGTTTCGTCAGGTCCGTCGAGAGCGAAAGCACGCTATTTCGTGAAAGAGAGCTCAAGAGCGAAATCCACGATGCGGCAAAATTGAACGGCGTCCAGTGGAATACCTGTTCCGGCGTGTTTCGCGTCCCCATTAATTCGTCGAGGCGCGCCGTGGTACACAAGAGCATGTGATTGATGTTGGCGGCGGTCAGCACAACGCCTTTCGGCTCGCCGGAAGTTCCCGAAGTGTAAATGATCGTCACGGGATCGGAATCGAGCAGCGTTTTTGGCGGCGAAGCCGGCACGGCCGGCGCGGCGAACACGTCATCGAAGAGCGAAGTCGCGGGTGCTTCGGAGAGCGCATGAAGCAGCGCATCCCGCAGCTCCCCGCTTTCGCAGCAGACTCGCGCCGCGCCGCTGTCGCGCACCATCACGGCAAGTTCCGCGGCGGCCTGGCGCGCGTATAACGGCACAACGATGACGCCCTCAGCCATCAGCGCTAGATCGAGCGCGGCCCAGCGAATGCTGTTCGGAGCGAGCAGCGCGCACCGCGCTCCCTTCTTGAGCTCCGCCGCCGCAACGAACCCGCGCGCTTTCGCGATCAGCGCCAGTAATTCGCTCGCCGTGACGCCGGTGATTTCTGGCACTCGGATTTCTTGCAGTACCGCCGCGTCGCCCGCTTTCTCAAGGCGCACGAAAATCCGCTCGAGGAAGTTCATGCGCCGTAGGTCTCGATCAGCTTTTGGAGATTCGGTCTCAGCGGCGGCAAATACTCCTCCCAGGTGAGCCAGCCACTCCGCAGCGGAAACTCCGGATAGCGCTGCGCCACAAACTTCTCGAAGTACATGCCCATCCGCGACATCAGCCGTAGATTCTGCGCCACCGTGCGACCGATTCCTTCGCGCACGGTTTCTTTCTCGCGGCAAAGCATCTCCAGTGCATCGAAGAGCTTCGCTTCCAATTCCGGATCGTCGACAGTCAGCAGCAAATGATTATGTCCGCGCTGGCGCATCAAATTGCGGATGCGCTCGTCCATTGTGACGCCCAGCGACGGCACGCCAGCGGGCATTGACGTGACGATCGCGTGATAGCGCGACGACGCCATCAAATGGCACACGCGCAAAATACTCACGATCTGGTACATGTCATATTCGTCGGAGCAAAACACCGGCACGCGGCCGCCGAGTTGCGCCGCGAACCGCTCGCACGCATTTCGATCGAGCATCTCCATGCCCACGCAGACCAGAAATACGGGATGCTCCTTGCGAAACCGGCCAATTGCCCCGGCAAACGCGGAAATATATCGCGAATACGCTGCCTCGACTTGGCGCCCGGACTTGTGAAAATAAATCGAGCGGTAATGGCTTTCTTTGTATGCGCCGGTCAGCGTTCGCACGGTGGCTTTTGCAATCGACGCCTTCACCGGCCACCAGAACGGATTGATCGGGCACGCCACCAGCACAGGCGTTCGGCCGTCCCATCCCGCGTCGCGCAATACTTTTTCGCCGTATTCCGGACCGCGCGGCTCAAACGTCCACGCCGTGTCCGTGCCCAGTTCCGTCGAAATACCCAGCTTGCCCAGCAGCGCTTGCGATTCTTCGCTTCGCGTGATGACGACCGAATCCTTGCAGTAGCGCCGGCACATTTTTTCGACGATCGGGTCCATGTAACCCGCTTCCGCGCCATACCCGATCGAAAGCCGGTTCTGCGCCGAGGCCAATCCAAGCGATCCGATCATCATCGTTGCGAGCGCATTCGCGAATTTGCTCTTGAACATCGATCCTTCGCACGCTACTACGCCGTGATACCGCGGCACTTCACGATTCAGAAACGGAGGAAACACGTCGGGCAGCCGCACTTGGCGCGCTCCAGCGAAATAGCCGCGAGTCAGATCGAAATTCTGCGTCATCACGGCGAGGTCGATATTTTCATCGCCCAGCACGCGCCGCACCTGGCGCACAATTTCCTCGACGCGCAAATCCGAGCCGGTGTTGCGCGCGCCGCAATAGCACGCGAACAGCAACCCCAGTTTCTCTCCCGGCCGCCAGCTCTTGCCGCGGCCAAGCATCCAGGAAAGTTTCGCAAGCTCGATGGAACCCGCCACCCACGCTTCGAGAAATAGATCCATCATCGCGGAATTTCCTGCGGAGCGGGCGGCGCGGTTTCGCGCGGCCAGTCTGCGTACGGATAGGCGAAGTGATTGTCACGGCTGAACTTCAGCAGTGGAAAGCAATACTGCGAGAATGGCGCTGGCTTGCGTCCCATTTCCGCGACGATGCGCGAATTGTCGAATACCGTGTTCCATGTCAAATAAGGAAGAAACACTTTGAGCAGGGTGGCCAGTTTTCCCGCGTTCCCGAAACGTCCCGAGAAAACATTTACCATCCCCTGCGTGGAGCGCTCGAGCGACGGCAGAAAAACAGGCGCGCTCTTGCCCTGCGCTTCCGCTAGCGGACGCGTCAATTGCAAATACGTTTCGGAATCGCCTCCGGAAGATAAATGATAAATTTCATGCGCGGGATTCTCTTTCAGGTGCAATGTCGCAATCGCGCTGGCCACATAGTCGGCGGGCACTATGTCCACGCGGTCCGCGGGACGAAAAGGCAGTGCCGGCAGTCCAGCCAAAAACGCGAATGCCTTCACCATCTCGAACTGATTCGTCTCCGGCCGGCGGCTATCGCCCAGCACGATGCTGGGCCGGAAAATCGTCCGCGACACGTCGGGAAGAAGCTCGTGGACCATGTGCTCGCTGAATTTCTTCGTGCGCGCGTATGGATCGTAGTCGGAGCGTTCCCATTCAATCGCCGAATCCTCCTGAACAATTTCGTTTTGCCGATGCCCGGCGACGGCGACCGTGCTGACATGGCTGAATCGCCGCAAACCATGATCGTCGCGCGCGCGCATCGCCAGCTCGATCACCTGCAACGTGCCGCGCAGGTTCACGTTCATGCAGACTTTTTCGGACTTTCGATTGAGCGACGCGGCGCAATGAATCACAGAGTCCGTGGTGCGCGCGAGGCTTCTGTACTCGTCCTCGGCCAGTCCGAATTTCGCGCCCGTCAAGTCGCCGCGGAAAATCTGAATGTGCGATGCGAGGAAAGACTGGAAACGGGGGAAATCCATGTGCAGTTGCAGCGCGCGCCATAGCCGCTCGCGCGCCTCTTGCTCATTCTTTGCGCGCACCAGCAAATTCAGCGGCTCGCCGCTCCCATCGAGCAGGTTTGCGGCGACGTGCGCGCCGATATAGCCGGTTGCTCCGGTAACGAAAATGGCCACGGGTTCGCGGTCTCAGGGTGTTGCCGCGGTAGCCGTTCTTCCGGCCGCGGCATCCACGGCAGGCTCGTCCGCGTGCGGCGTTTCTTCGCGATTCCGCGTCACCACCGGGCGGCCTTCGATGAGAGGATAGCACCACTTCCGCAGCGCCGGGATGTGGACATTGATCCAGTAATCCCACCAATCGATGGACCGGCAATCAAAGCCGAAATCCGATTTCTCCTCGGGCGGAAGCGCTTCCATGAGCCGTTCAATGTTCATGGCTTCGAATGTATGCTCGTGATGCAAAATGAACGGTTCGAAAAGATGGACGAGTTTGATGACGCGCTCGAGCTCCCGCTCGCGCCGGGCAAATAGCGAGCGATTGAAGCCCACGCTGGAAACGCCGCGATTGATCGCCTGCACCACGGCCTTCTGCGCCGGCGCCGAGAGCGTGTCGTAACGCGCCTTGGAAACGGGAATCGCATCGAATCTCGAGCGCAGCCAGTGCCCGAAGCCATTTTGCGTGCGGTAGAACTTGCGGTGCGCCAGGCTGGTCAGTTCGATCGAACGCCGCATGTTGCACGGATTCGTCACCGATGTGGCGAGCTGGTAGAGCGATTCGTGTTTGCGTTCGATGAGCGCCGCGGCGATCAGCGTCATGCCTCGTGTCACCACGTCCACGGGAATGATGTCCAGGCATTTGCGCTCGTTCGTGGGAAGCTGGCGAAAATATGTTCCCAGCAAGTACGAAAGCGAAGCGGATGTGTTGATGCCTTCGTTCCAGCCGCGAAACGGTTTCTCGAGCGACGATTCGACGATCGACGGTCGCACGATCGCGATCGGCAATCCGGCGCCATGCTTCACGATCAGCGACTCCGCGATGCTTTTCGTTAGCGTGTACGTGTTCGGCCAGCCAAGCTCGCGCGCCCGGCGCGTACCCGCATCCGTGAGCGCCTGCCGGAGCCACCGCGTGCGGTTTTTGCGGATCTGATTGTCGAGCGCGGTGCCAGTTAAAGTTTTCGCCGCGGTAGGCTTTGCGATTGCGACGCGGCGAAATTCGTCCGTCACTTTGGCGCTTTCCGCTTGCGCTTCGGTATCGCGAATTAAAGTTCGCAGCGACTCCCATTCTTTTTGCGCGTCAAAATCGGAAATACCAGCCGGCGTGTAATCCGGCGTAAGCGTTTCCGTCATGCGCCCATCGCGCGCGCCGGCCACGTAGCAGGTAGAGAGATGTAAAAGCGCAGCATGATCCGACTGCCGGATGAAATCGAGCAAATAAGCGGCGGAATCCACGTTGGCGGCAAGCGCGTCTCGCAGGTCGGGGTTGAAATCTGTCAAGCCGGAGCTGTTGATCACCAGATCCACCGTTCGGGCGAGTCGCGCCTGGGTTGCTTCGTCCAACCCGAGCCCCGGTTTGCTCAAATCGCCATCGAGGACTTCGATTCGCTCGGCGAGAAATTTGCCGAATTGAGAGCCGTGTCGCTGCGCCAGTGGATCGAAGACGGGTGATTCGACGGCTTTGCGAAAACGCTCCGCCGCGCTGATCGAGCGCCTGCTCCGCACTACAACATAGACTTTGCCGATCGCAGGCACATCGGAAAGCAGATTCGCCAGCCAGACTTTGCCGATGAATCCCGTCGCGCCCACAAGCAGAATCTGCTTCCCGCGCAGGGAGTCTCGAACAGAAAGCCTGGCGATTTTTGCGCCCGGCCGGCCATCTGCGCGGAAATGCACCACGCGGAGATAATTCTGCGGCGAAGGCCGCGCGGCCGGGAGAATTGCGTCGCGCAGAATTTCCGGATGCGCCGCGACGCCCAGATTTTTCGCCAGCCGTTCGCGCGGAACGCTACCGTCCGGATTGCCGCCGATGAGCCGCGCCAGCGGGCCGCGCGGGCGAATCACGGGATCGAGCAATCGGCCCGTGGCCAGACCGTCGCGAAATTCCAGCCGATTGGAAATTAGGAATTCGACGCCCAAATGCTGCGCCAGCGGGCGCATCACGTGGTCGAGTCCCTGGCTCACCAGGGCAATGTGCTCGCCTCGCGCCTGCGCTTTCTGCAATTCGTCCACGCCGCGCGGCTTGAGCGCGGGCTTTAGCAGATACTGAAAATATTCCTCGCCCAGCAGGTCCAGGCGGTCGCAGCTCACTCCGCGCAATACGGTGTGCAGCACGCGCGTTGCGAAAGCGCGGTTGCTCAGGTAGAGCGCTGGCCGTGCCAGCGCCAGCGTGAACATCGCGCCGCGGCGCGTCCAGCGTTCGAGGAAGCTTTGCGCGTTCCACGCGAAAAACGCGACGGGACGCACGGCGGTGAGGTTCAGCAGACTCCCTTCGACGCGCCAGTACGTGACATCCTGGCGCACCTTCGGGCGCGCGGCGCGCTGCGCCAACCCGCCGTCATCGCGGCGGTCCGGTTCAGGTTGAAATGTTCTCAGGGAATCCATTTTGCAGAGAGATACGATACTTCAGGGAAGATTGAAAGTACCATTGTCGCGGTCAGGAATCAAGGAGTTGTCCGCTAAGACCTGCATTTGCCATCGGATACGCGCAGCCTCGGCGATTTCTCAGCCTGCCGTATTGGCCAGGGCAATGCTTACGATTGCAAAGATGTAAAACAGGAACATCAGCGACAGATACGTTTTCGCTTTGCTGCCTGCGCCGCGAAATTCGTGCCACGCTAACACTCCCCAAAGCGCCGCGACCATCGGGGCGGATTGGCCGATGGCGTAAGAAATCGCGACGCCGGTGAAATTCGCGGCTACCAAATTGAAAACCATCCCGACCCCCCAGATGCACCCTCCTGCAAGCCCGAGAAGATGCGCGCTCACGGGCGCTCGAAAAAATCCGCCGATCTTCACCGGCTCGCCAACGAGCGGCCTGCGCATCAGATACACATTGAAAACGAAGCAGGAAAGCAGCGCGCCCAGCGTCAAAAATACCGATGCCGTGTACGGCCCCAGCGGGGCACCCGCCGTCAGCGCGTGCGCCATAAACGGCGCCCACAGCCCCATCAAAATCCCGGAGACGACGCACACGACGATGCTCTTGCGCGAAACAACTCGCCCGCCGCTGCCGAGCGCCGCATACGATTTGCCATCGAGAATTACCGCGACGACCGCGAAGACCACACCGAGCGCCAGCAATTCCGCGTTTCCCCTCGGCTGCAACACGTAACTGAGCACCACGCCAACGACGAGCGCAATTCCAATGGACACGGGAAACGCGACGGCCAGTCCGGCCATATCAATTCCCGCGACGAGCAGCAGGTTGGCGAGGTTGAAGATCGCGCCGCCAATGAGCGCGTAAATGATATTGCCGCGGCTGGCCGTTTCCAAATTCACCAGAAAGCTCGACGGGCCGCCATGCAGGCTGCCCATGGTGAACGCGAGAATCAGCGAGAGCAGGAAAATGCCAATGGCATAGTCCCAGTAGAAGAGTTCGAAGCGGTAATTCTTCACGCCTTTGTACGTGTTGGCCCACGAGCCCCAGCAGATCGCGCTGGTGAACATCATGAAAAGCGCGGCCGGAAAACTATGAGGCGTAAACATCGCGCGCGTTGCCTTTCTCGAATCGTTTTTGAATCCCAGCCATGCGGGCCGAAGAACGTCACACGGGATATCAGAGTCCGGCAGCGGCGGCAGGACGCTGCGCGCGGAGAAGGGCGATCACGTCGTCGCGCTTGGACATGGCGCGCGCCCCTACTTTCGTGCAGCACAGCGCAGCGCACGCATTGGCGAATGCCCCCACGCGCTCGAGGTCCCACCCGCGCAGCAGCCCGTAGGACAGTCCGCCCATGAACGCATCGCCGGCGCCGGTGGTGTCCACAACCTTGACGCTGAACCCCGGCACGTGGACAACTTTGTCCCGGCTGGCGATCATGCAGCCGTCCGCTCCCATGGTGATCGCCACGAGTTTGGGTCCCATCTCGAGGAGCTTGCGCGCCGCGCGCTCGTGATCGTCTTCGCCGGTAAATTCGAGCGCGGCCGCTTTACAAGGCTTCAAGACGTCCACCAATTTCAGCGCCAGGGTCAATTCTTCTTGCGTGCCCAAGTTAGCCTGGCAGAAAAAAGTCGGTGCGACATCCAAATCAAAAACTACACGGACATTTGCCTCATGCGCCACTTGCATCGCCTCGCGCAGCGGCGTCAGCGGAAGCTGCGAGGCTTCGGTGTGGAAATGCTTCGCTTTCTTGATATGCGGAGCAAAACGCGTCATCACCTGATGCACGGAAATTTTCCCGGTTACGTTCGGGAACATGTAGATACAGCGTTCGCCGTGGGCGTCGACGGGAATCCAGGTCATCGACGAAAGCTCGCCTTTGACGACTTCGATCCCCGACAAATCCATGCCATCTTCCGCGAAGGCCTGCTGAATGATTTGGCCGTTGCCGTCGTCGCCGATCAAGCCAAGCCATCCGGATTTTGCGCCGAGCCGCGCGACCTGCGTCAGGTTATTGGCCGTGACGCCGCCCGCGTGAATTTCGAGGCGGTCGGCGTTGATTTTTTCCTCCGGACCAAGCAGCCGCGGCACAATGGCGAAGAAATCCACCGTGCAACTGCCGATTCCAACAACTTCGGTTGCGTCATCCATGATTCCTCTTTTCGATTTGCGCCCGGAAATCCCCTTCCGTGCGTGGCAAACCTCCGAGCTGCTTATAGTTCTGGCAGGGGCGTGTGTCAAGGGCGAATGGACGGGGCTACGGGTGGGGAAACCATAACGGTGAGAAACAAAAAAACAGCAAAAAATTGGCGATTAGAAGAACGTTGGACACTTTATTTTGTGTGATTTGGCAGAGATTTTAATTTTCCATATTGTTGATTAGGGATTTGTGAGTGAGATGCCGGGAAACGGCGTGGGAGGCGGGCTACGCGGAGCGCGGACTCCACCGTGGCTCTACCTGGACTTTTTTCGCCGAGGCACCGAGGATCAGTGGTTTGTGTATCATGCCTAAGCTATACGTATATTAATAGTTAACAGACATTGCAGGTCGTTTTTACAAGGCAGCCTCAAAGGGATGTGATGGGCGTCACATCGGAAAGGAACGAATCAGCGATATAGTTTATTGCAAGGCTTCTGATTCCGTGGGAGGCACCACATGCGACAAGAAACTTCAACGGAGCGATCGTGGAACGGGCGAAACCTGAAGATTGCGCCGGTCAGTCCGGCGGAGCAAAGCAAAAGGATTCGCGATGCCGTCGCGGTGCGAGCATTCCAGATTTGCGAAAGCCGTGGTTGCGGGGCCGGGCATGATGCGGAAGACTGGCGGCGCGCCGAGTCGGAAATCGTAGGGCCACTCAACTGCGGGCATCTCGTGTTGGACGACAGGATCTGGTTGAGCACCGATGTCGCGTCCTTTGAAAAAGGAGAGATCGAAATCTGCGTGGAGCCGCGGCGCCTCACGATTTGCGGAACACCCCGTGTCGGTAAGCCATTCCAGTCGCCGGAAAGCGGTGGTTCAGGTTCGCGCAAGGGTATGATCTTTCGCTTTCTCGACTTCCCTGTCGAGATTCTACCAGCGCGGGTTACAGCCAAATTCAAGGGGCGCTTCGTGGAAATTGATTTGCCCAAAGCTCAACCGATGCGGAAGGTTCGTGGCGCAAAAAGCGCGGCCTAACGGCTGACGGAAACCACAGGAACGTTCAAGATGCTAATCCGTGGGAGAATCAGGGCAATTTTTCCCCCTCAGAACGACTGCGCGCTACGCACATCGACGGTTCCCCAAAGCATGGCGCGCTCCGATCCGGCACAGTTCGTGGCCAGTTCGGCCGGTGGCTCTCCAAAACTTCGCAGCACGACGACAGCATCATCCGTTGCGGCGCGACGGACGGCCCACGAGAGTCGATTGCGATACGAGGGTGCGGCGCCGTCAAGTATGTTGGAGAGAGAGAACGCATCGAAGGAGCCGGCAGCACACGACTCCAAGTAGGAAGCCGCGTCGGCAAGGACAAAGCGAATGCGAGGTATTTTCGGCTGAGGCTCGCGGTTTGTTTCACCCAGAAGGAGCGCCCGCGCGTAAGGGTTCGCGGCGTTTGGATGCGTGGCAAAGCCGCGTTCCAGGCGCTTGCGGAGCACCATTCCGAATTTTGGCGGCAGGAAGGAAAGGAACCGCGGCGCATACGCCGCGCGCAGGATCATAGGAGACATCAGAGCGTCGAAGCCCATGCGGAAGCGGAGTGTGTTGAGATGCTTCGTCCAGAAAACCATCTGTTCGGAGACGTCAGAGAGGGCAAGGAAGATGCGTACAACTTCTGCCCGCCAGCCGATAAGCGGCATGAAAGCCCGCGCGAAATTCATCGCCCGCTCCGCATCACCCGTCTCGAGCGGGGCGCCGGCGGCGCGGCGCTCGGCGTAGGCAAGCTGGGCTGGATTGATGTCACAAGCGACCACTTCGTGCTCATCGGCGAGGCGCAGCGCCGTGGCGCCAGCAGACGCGATGCAAAACACGCGGGTTTTGCCGTGGAAGGCCGCGTGCTCAATCTCCGCATCTTCGTACATGCACCCAAAGAGCAGGCGGTGCGGGCCGTTTGACGAACCAAAGCGCCCCTCGTGCCAGACTGTTTCCGACATCACAGACGGCCACCCGGAATCGCGCCGCACACCCAGACCAGCACGAGGAAGGCGATGTTCTTCACGACCATACCGGCGGGCTCATGGATGATGCGCCGGGCCCACAGGAGTCCATTGGCATTCAGCGCGACGAGCAAGGCTGTCTGCACAATCGCGCAAATGCCCGGAGCAATTCCAGCCATCACCCACACGGCGAGGGCGACTTCCATGATGCCGAGAGCCTTGAGGAAAGGCCATCCGAACCGCAGGCCGAGCCGCGGGACGGCCGTTACCACGGCCACTTGCGATTGCACGCGGCCAAGGATCTTGCACCATAGCCCCTCATATAGCCAAACAGCCGCGACACTGGCGCGTATGATGATTAACGGCGGGAAGACGACTGCGTCGTAACCGTGCATGTAAAGCCTCCCGGAGGGGCGCACCGCGGTTTAAGGGATTCCGCGACAGCCGGACGCGTGGCTGGATTTCCAGGGGACATTGCGGCGCTGACGCCGCGGAGGATGTGCCGGTGGAGCTGGCTTACGAGGAACGCCTCGAAAGGACGCCAGAGGAAACGGGGACGCAAGTAGGCGTTATAGTTCGTGATGAGCAGCACGTCGGTTGTATTGGCACAGCTACGGATTTGGTACGAACCCCCAAGCGTGAGGACGCAAGCCTCGACCCCCAGGCGTTGCTCAACGACCTCGAATTGCAGGAAATGCGGCGGATCGACTGCCGTGATGCGCTTTACTAAATCCCCGCTCTTGTATACGCAGCGCACCGTTGCTCCGATGCGAGTCTTGTCACCTTCCGTTCGGATGGGGCGGGGCAGCACCGTCCGAAGAAGGAACGGCGGATTCCCGGGAACTTCCTCGTAGAACATGATGCGAGTCCAAACCGCTTCCGGGCTGGCATCGAAGCGGATCCGCGTCGCGACCGCTTCAGGTACCGCTTGGCGCGCGAACAGCCAACTCACCGGCCGATACCACGCTGCCCGATGCGTTCCGAGCCGCGCTGCCGTGGGCCGCGGTTCCACCACCTGCGCCTCGGCGTTCCGGCCAGTGATCATGCGACTCCTCCTTTGTCGAAACGTCAGCGCAGACTGCGCCAGTCAGCCCCGGCCAATCAGAATCGCCACACGTAGCCCGCTCGATCCAGCGCCCACTTCTTCACTGCGGAGTGTTCGAGCACCGAGGCCGGCTCCTGGAGCGTGGCCAATTGCTCACAGCGTGAACGTCCAAAAACCAGGTGGCTCATGCTTACAAAGACATTCCCCTTTGCGAGGTCACGCCCGCCAGCACCTTAGCGTTTAATGTTCCGCCAAACGCGCCGGCAAGAGCGCCAATGAACGCGGGAATGATGTAGATGTGAGCCACCATGGCGGACGCAAACCAATGACCCAGCACCGCAGGCCCGAGCCACGCGCCGACCCACGCGACCATCCACTGGCCGAAGTACCCATCCATTCCGTGAAACAGCCGATAACGGAGACCCCAATGGACTATCGCAGCGGCAATCGCGCTGACGATCAGCAGAACGACGAAAGCATGAAAAGGCATACCGATCAAGGGAGCGCCCATAGAAACCTCCTAAGAATGATTAGACCGCCTGGCCTGACTTCACCACATCACCGCGCGAAAACCCGGCGTAAAGCGGCCACCCTTATCGCGAGCCGATCCGGCGCAGCTGGCGCTGGGTTTGGGAGGGCAGCAATGAACTCGCCAAGCTTTCCCATGGTGTTCGAGCGCGATGACCTCTTACCATTCAGCGTACAGGGCCGATTCGACCGCCATTGCCGGTTGGGGACGTCGCGACAAGGACCAGCGAAACCAGATAGACCAGAATCCCCGAGCCGATTAAGGTAGCGCCAACGAAGGCAAAGAGAACAAAGGACAGCGGATGGAACCACAAAAGACTCACGATTTCCACGAGCAGGCCCAGAATGATCAGAGCACTCGAGATTCGAAGAAACCACCTGATTCCAAGATTTCGGAAAGTCATTGGCCAGGACTCCAGAATTTCACGTGATTCAGCGCCGCGACGTTGTGGATGGTGTCGTGGCAGCCGCTCGATATGCAGGACATCTGATTCGATGTCAGCGTGCTCATGATCGCCGAGTGGATGGGATTCTCTTCAAAATCACGCGCGCCTTCGTGGCAATGCAGGCATTGGTTGTTGTTATAGCCGCCGGGGATCCGAATTGGATTGGGCGGAGTCGTCACATACTGCATGTAGATTCGTTTGAGACCTTGCAGCTTATCCTTCAGGGGTCCGTAAATCGAGTAATCGGCATGGCAGGTGTAACAAGCACTGTTCGCCGGGACTCGGTGATTCTGAAAATGCGCGGCGGGAATGTAACTGGGATCGTCGACATACAGACTTCGCCCATAGGGAGCCATGGCGTGGCAGGAGATGCAGAAGCGAGTTTGCTCCGAGCGCTGGATGTGAGTGTTCATTCCGCCGATGAGAGAAAGAGCAGGAAGAACGCACAGCCCGAGGAAAGCCAGAACCTTGCCGGTGGGGCTCACCGTGACGGATGGGCGAATGAAAAAAATGGAAGCCAATGCGATCGCAACAACAATCTGAGCGATCAGTACGCCCGTTAATCCGGTCACGAACCCTCCTCATGCCGCCGCCAGGAATGAATGCGGCAATGATCTGGCGCGAAGGAATCGTTGGAGATTTACTTCTTTTTGGCAATCTCGCGGATGTAGGAGACGAGCTCCTTGATCTGAGCGTCCGTCAGCTTACCTTTGTATGCCGGCATGGTCTTGCCCATGCCGTCGGTTATGACGGCGGTCAACTCCGCGTCAGTTTTCTTCTGCACCTCGTCGGAGCGCAGGTCCTTCGCGCCCAATTTCTTCCCCATTAGGCAGTTGCCGCTGCCGTCGGCGGCATGACACACGGCGCATTTTGTTTTATAAAGACTCGCCGAGTCATCGGCTCGCGCGGATACGTTCAGGAAAAAAACGAGCGCGCACGCGAAAAGTACCTTCTGGATAATTTTAGCCATTTGACAGTTCATCTGCATCCGCCTTTCTCTGCTGAGCTTCCGATTATGAATGATCCCACACCGCGCCATCGAATTTCGGCCTCGCTTCAAAACGAATACTGTAGCGAAAACGTGACATTGCTTCCGTTAAAATCCTGCAACGGAAGGGCCGCCAACCCTACGGGATTGGCGATGCCGCGATCATTGTACCCGTAGTAGCCCCATGCCGTCTTGTATATCGTGTTCTTGTAAATCTCCAATGCCAGGCTGACGTTGGGCTTGAGGTAATTGAAATCGAGCGGCCCCGTGGGCTGCCGCGGATTTATGAAAAGAGTGCTGCCGCGCACGATGCTTCCGGCGTATCCGACCGCGGCCGTAACGCGCTTAACCGGCTTCCACATCATGTCGCCGTATACAAAGTGATCCGTGTTCTTGTAAAACGAAAGCGCGCCGAGCGGACCCGTGGCGCCGGCAACGGGGCACGGCGCGGTGAACACAGTCGAACCGGGATCAGCAAAGCAAATTTCCGCCTGGGTGGAGATGTTTGTGTAATCGTAGCCAAAATCCGCCCAGAAGCGGGGATTGGGAGCCAGCGTGGTCACCAGGCTGAACGTCCGGTCATGTTCGAGATTATCGACCGTAAACACATTGTCGCGGTTCTCGTGGATGTCGATCGCGCCGCCAATGCTCGCCCATTGCGTTGGAGTGTACGTCGCGTGGATTCTATAACTTTGCAGTTGGCGCGGGCTGATGCGCGTGAATGAATTGTCGTTGTAGCCGAACATAAAATCGGCGCTCAACCTCAGTTTATCGGCCGGGCGCGCGGAAATGCCCAAGAGGAGGGCATTTTCGTGGATATTGGTGATGTTTCGGGATGTATCGTTGCCCGCCACGGGGCCGACTTCCGTGATCGAGCCGTCTGAGTTGAGGGTGCAAACGGAGGGAAGCGCGCCGGAAACTAAGGCGCAATCGCCGCGCGCCGCCAGATAATCATTGGCCGCGTCTCCAGTAGATCCTCCTGGAAAATAGATCACCCCGGTATTAAAGGTGGCGCTGAAATCGGCAATCGTGCGGGCCGTGTACAGGTACCCGATGCGCGCGTCGATGCGGCGCGTGACTTCGTACTCGAACTCAAGCGTATTCGTCTTGAGATTCTGCCCCAGGAACTGCGAAACCAGTTGATTCACTATGTCGGCGCCGGAACCCGAAGAGTGCTGCGGACAGTTCGGCCCATTGTACGGAGCCGCGGGGCAAACCGTGGCGAAAGTCGCCGGATTCACCTGCGCAATGGGAAGCAACAATCCGGCATCCCCGGGTGCTGGCGGGGGCGTCCCAAACAGGTTTGTGCCGGCCGTGGCCCACGTGCTGGGAATGCGCCAGTTGTCGTATCGAAATTCATCGACAATGTGAAGCTTGCTAGTGACGCGATAATCACCCTCCCAGTCCGCAGTGACGGACACGCGCTTGGCGTCAGCTGGCCCGCCAAGCGTGCTTCCCCGGCTGACGGTCCGGCTGGTCCAGGCGTTCACGACTTCGCTGAAATCGAGAGTCGAATTCTTATCACTGCTATAGCCCAGCGAGCCGGACATTTCGAGATTCTTGAAATAGCTCGACTCAAAACCGAGCCGCTCGGTTGGGAACGATCCCCGCGGACGGCCTACGCGGTTGTACGCAAGGTAGCCGTTGCAAGCCGCGTTTGCGGTGGGCGGCGTGGTGAGCGAATTGGCAATCGGCGCGGCACAGGGCGTGCCACCTGCGGTATTGAACACGATGCCGAGGTCCGCGGGAGTACCGTTAGACAGCACAAAGGGGAAATTCTGGTCGGTCACCGAGTTGTCCTGCTTGAAATAGGTGAGTAATTCGTCGAAGGATAGCGTGGTCTTGGGAAAGAATCTGTAGTCCACACCCGCGCGGTAGGCATTCGTCGTATAGTGATAGGTCTCTGCCAGAAGCGGTTCTGTTCCTCCGTCGAGCGTGGTGAATCCCGGACCTTCATTGACGTTGTGCGAATATCCCAGGCGGAAGCGCAAGCGTGATTCAGGGAACAACGTCAGGCTGTAATCCTGCATTCTGCGGACGAGATCCATCGCGTGCGGTGAATTGACAATCGCAAGGGCCGGAACCGAGCTCGCCGGATTCAACGGGTTCGCCAGCAGATTATAATCCCAGAAATCCTTATCGCGCCGGAACATGGCGTTGAATTCGTACCATTTGTTCTTCGAAATATGCAAGCGCGTGACATCGTTCGGATCGCCGCCGTACCCGAAGTTGCTGAGGGTTAGGTTGTCAAAGAGAAAACCTTTGTGGTCGCGCGAGCGCATATCCAGGGTGTAATTAAACAAGCGCATGCCCGAGCCGAGATTCTCGAACGTATCGTAATTGTCGATATTTCCGTTGACCATGCTGTCGCGATAGCCGAACTCGATGGTTTGTTGAACATTGTACTCGCCGGACTGGACCCCCTTCGTCTCTCCCGAATTGTCCTGCTGCGCCAGCAGAGGCGCCGAGATCAGAGCCAACGCGATCAGCAACAAGAAAGTGCAAGAAATTCTCATGTCGAGCACCTATTTGAAAAAATCCTTGTCAAAGTTCGAGCCGTGAATTTGCGTATGGCAAAGCGTACACGCCTGAAATTGAGTGGACTGGTTGTGGAAAGAAGGCGCGCCGGGCGCGTTCGCGAACGACGTCGTGTGGCACTGCAGGCAGAGGAGGTTGACGTTGCTCACTTTCAGCAGGTGCGGGTTGGGAGATCCGTGCGGATCGTGACATGCCTCGCAGCCTTCCACTTTCACAACTTCATGCTCAAAGACGAACGGCCCCTGTTTGTCCGCGTGGCACGTAAAACAGACCGCATCCTGAGCGGCCGACGAGCGCAATTGGTGAGGCCGCTCGGTGCCGTGCGGATTGTGGCAATCGGTGCACTGTATAAGTCCCTCATTCACGCGGTGATGAAACGGCATCGCGAACTGCGCCCTCTGTTGCAAGTGGCAGGAATAGCAAAGCTCTGGCTGGCGCTGAACGAGCAGGAACCGCGCTTCCTTGGCGTGGTGCGGCGAGTGACACGATGTGCAGGACACGCCATTCCGAGCATGCAAGGAATTGATCGCGTGCATGTGCTCCGTGCCTGACGCATGGCACGCCAAGCAGCGTGCGTTGATTTGCTTGGCCGAAGCCTTCTCGAAAAGGAAAAGCTTGGAGGTGTCGCTGGGATCCGCGACGTGGCTGGCCGCCGCGCCATGACACGCTTCGCAGCCCTGCTTGGATGGGCCGCCCCGCGTATTCAGCGTGGTGTTCCAGTGAGGCGATTTTTCCCAGCTCGCGTATTCGTCCGCGTGGCAAACCTTGCAGGCATCCGAACCGGCATACCGGGACGAAGCCGAGGCTGGTGGAGAAGAAGAATTCGCCACCGATGCGCGGGTCTCCGGAGGTTGCTTTTCCTGCGCCCGCGTGGACGCTTGATGTACGAGCAGGAAGGCAAAAACGGCGAGAGCGGCAATCACCAATGTCTTAGCGCGTGCCATCTATCCTCCTAGGCAACTTCCAGCGCCTTCAAGGACTCAACATCAATCAGGGCCCGACGTCGGCGACATCAAACTTCCTTCGACCGAAAATTTATACATAAATCTGATGTTTTGACTGTGACCGTGGTCACTCTTCTGCATTCCCTTTACAGAATTCGCCGCCTGCGGAATGTCCTCCAAATGCCACCCTCCTCGGCCAAGCAGTACAAATTTCCACGATCGGCGCAGCGGCCGCAATGACTGCAGTCACGAAGGGGCGTGACTCTTATCACACCAGTACGGAAGGGCCGAGGCGGATATTTCGCAACTGCAAGGCGATGCATTGGGAATTTCTGAGAAATTGTGGAAATTCATGAGGGCATTTCATCGGCGAAAAAAATTTTCAGAGGCTCGGCGAGCCGTCGAATGAATCCCTACGCGCCGGAGTAGCTCCAGGACCGAAGCCTTGGTACGAACCGGTTCCATCACGATGCGGACATTCTCTCTCTTCGGCGACAAGTTTCCGGCGGTACTACAGGCTGTGCAGATAGGCGATCAGATCATCAATCTGTTGCGGGCTGAGGGCCTCGCCAAACGCGGGCATCATCCCGCGGCCATTCACGATCGCCTGCTTCACAAACCGATCGTTGGCGGGCAGGCCGCTCGGCAGATATTTATTTTTGAACACTCCCTTCATGGCCGGCCCATTCAAGCCACTGGAAGAATATGCGTTGTGGCAGGAAGCACAATAGAGCTGAAAAATGCGCCGGCCGTTGCTTTGCTGGGCACTTAGACCCAATTCAGCGTCGGATTCCTTGGAGAGATCCCGGCCGCAAGCGGACAGCAAGGCCGCCAGCACAAGACTCACCAGAAAGATAGATGCTCTCTTCAAATGTCTATCATATTCTGAAAAGGCGTCGGCAGGGACGCCAATTCCGTTCGGGTGAAGGATGGGAGTTTCGCTTGCCGTTTCGCTCTCAAGCCGTTGCGACAGGAAGCCGCACCATTTCACGCAGGGCATTGTAATGGCGAATCAAAGGAGCTAGCCGAACTTCGTCACGAGACCACCGAATTCTGTGATTTTTGGTGTTGAAGGCAGGGCAAGTCTTGTCTTTGCAATTGTGACATTCAGAAAGCTGATGTAGTGCAGACCTACCCTCTTGAAGTCA
>Ga0307373_10002738_pt1 | contig 31517 bp, 31 predicted proteins | sample OX2MG_FD_202534 | JGI IMG/M metagenome (GOLD analysis project Ga0307373, IMG submission 202534) | Soil microbial communities from Risofladan, Vaasa, Finland - OX-2 | ecosystem: Environmental > Terrestrial > Soil > Coastal area > Acid sulfate soil | place: Finland: Risofladan, Vaasa | collected...
CGGTTGGTCTCGAACTCGTCAGGGGTGCGCCACCTCGGCGCCTGGACGGCGGTGGGCGAGGAACTCGCGCCTATCGCCGTCATCACCAGTAGCTCCTAATGCCGGTCCTGGCGACTATCTCCGCGCCGACCGTGCTCTGGTATCTGTCCCGCAGCACCGGGCTGGTGCTGCTGGGCCTTCTGACCGCCACCCTGGTGCTGGGGGTGGCGATCCGGGCGGGTTGGGCGCCTCGGAACTGGCCCCGGTTTGTCGTCGCCGACCTCCATCGCAATCTTTCGCTGCTCGCGGTCCTACTACTGGCACTCCATGTGATCACGGCGGAGCTGGATCCGTTTGCCCCGGTCGGCTGGCTCGCGGTGGTAGTGCCCTTCGTCAGCAACTACCGGCCGATCTGGCTGGGCCTTGGCGCCCTCAGTGTGGACATGACCGTCGCCGTCATCGCCACCAGCCTGTTGCGCTCGCGTCTGAGGCTCTCGACCTGGAGAGCGGTGCATTGGCTCGCTTATCTCTCCTGGCCGGTCGCCCTTCTGCATTCTCTGGGGACCGGAACCGATACCCGGCTGAGCTGGGCCTTCGACTACGAGTTGGTGTGTCTGGCGCTGGTGGTGGCCACCATGCTGGTCCGGCTGTGGCAGCTGCCGGCGGCGCGGCGGTGGTCCCGCGCGGCCGGCACCATGCTGGTCGCCGCATCGCCCCTCGTGGTGCTTACTTGGGCAGCCCTGGGGCCTCTCCAGCCGGGTTGGGCGAAGTCTGCCGGCACGCCGACTTCGCTACTGGCTAGCGGCTCCTCAACGTCCGGCCAGGGCACGACAGCGCCGCCGGCGACGCCGTCCACCTCGCTGAGCTACTTCCAGGCGCCGTTCAGCGGCACCCTGACCGACCGTAGCTCGGGAGCGCTGGAGACGGTCGTCATCTCGGGTGATGTCCTAGGCGGGATGAGAGGCACCCTTGACGTGAGCCTTCAGGGCACGGCTGCCGGCGGCGGGGATATCTCGGTCACCAGCGGCCAGTGCAGCTACCGACCGGCCACCATCCCCGGCGTGTTCGCGGGACGGCTGTCGACCATCCAAGGAGGAACCCTGGTCATGATCATCGGCAGTGGCTCGCCGGTCGCCTTGGATCTGGAGATCCAGTCCCAAGGCGGATCGGGAGCGGTGTCCGGGCTGGTCACGGTCGGGCCCGTGCCAAGGGGGGATACCGGGGGCGGCGGCGAGGGATGACAGTGGCAACCTGGCCGGTCTCTGAGGACGGCGACGGCCCGACGCCCGCGGCGCCGCACTACCGGCTCCTGGCCGGACCTCGCGACGGCCGGGCGGAGACGCTCGCGGCCCACAGGGAGCGGCTTGGACCCCTATTGGAGGCGCTCGGCCGTCGCCAGAGCTCAGCTCGCATCATCGACCTGGTGCGTCGGTCAGGTCTCCAGGGGAGGGGCGGAGCGGGCTTCCCCACCGCTGTGAAGCTGGATGCGGTCTCGAAGAACGCAGGTCTGGCAAGAAATCCCGTCGTCGTCGCCAACGGCAGCGAGACCGAACCGATCAGCCGCAAGGACCGAGTCCTGCTCACCTTGCGGCCCCACCTGGTTCTGGACGGGATCGAGGTGGCCGCCCGCGCGGTGGGAGCGCAGCGAGCTTTCCTGGTCACACCCTGGGGGGCCCCCGAGGCGGCGGCGGCGGTTCGCGTGGCCCTGAAGGAGCGCGCGGCACATTTGCCGGGGGGACTGGTGCCGGAGGTGGTGACTGGTTCGCCTGCCTTCGTTGGAGGGGAAGAGACCGCACTCCTTCGCTGGCTGGAGGGCACTCCTCCGCTGCCAAGATTCGGCCCGCCCAGGCCGTTCCAAAGGGGCTGGCGCGGGCTTCCCACGCTGGTCCAGAATGTCGAGACACTGGCCAATCTCGCTCTCATCTCGCGATTCGGTGCGGATTGGTTCCGCTCCGATGGCACCGACGACGAACCCGGCACGACGCTGGTCACGGTCGCGGGCTCGGCGACCAGGCCGGGCGTCTATGAGCTCTCCATCGGCACCCCGCTGCGGAGGCTCCTGGAGACGGCTGGATGGTCTCCGACCAGTTCGGCCCTCCTCCTCGGAGGGTACTTCGGGACCTGGGTGGAAAGCCAGGCCGCCCTGGGGGCGCTCCTTTCCCGGGCCGGGGTGCGGGTGCTGGGCGCATCCTCGGGGGCCGGAATCGTTCAACTGCTACCCGAGGGTGCCTGCGGTCTCAAAGAGACCGCCAGGCTGGCCACCTGGCTGGCGCTGGAGACGTCCGGACAGTGCGGCCCGTGCGTGCGCGGACTTCCCGCCGTCGCCGGTGCTGTCTCACAGCTCGCCCAGGCGCACTCGGTCCCGCAAGGATTGGAGGCAAGGATCGGACAGTGGTGCGACGACATCGAGGGTCGTGGCGGGTGCCATCATCCAAACGGGTTCGTGAACCTGGTGCGGTCCTCAGTGGCGGTGTTCGCTCCGGAGCTCGAACTCCATCGCCGGGGACGGTGCTCAGGCACGGTCACGGCCGGCTTTCCCCTCCCAGCGCACCATCGGGAGCGGCGGTGAAGCAGCAATTCCTGCGGGTCAACCCCACCACCTGCGTTGGGCACGGAATCTGCGCCGAACTGCTCCCGGAGATGATCCGTCTTGACGATTGGGGGTATCCCATCATCGACGGCGATCCCGTCCCGGAGGAACTTCTCCGCCTCGTCCGTCGCACCGTCGCCGCCTGTCCCGCACTGGCACTTTTCCTCTCTGACCAAGCAGGGCCCCGGAGACCGCGATCGGCTGGAACGCGATCGGCTGGAAGAGGTTGAGCCATCAGGACTGGCCGGCCCGCCCCAGCTGAACTGCGAGACCGGACGCCTCGCCGTTAGCAGGTTCGGACCGCCTTACGGGTACGGTCGGTCAGGTTACCTGCACGGCCCGCAGCCGCCCAGAGGTTGCCTGCAACGGCCTGCGATGGGAACACGACGTTGACCCAACCCGTGCAGGAGTAAGTTGTTGTCCCGTGGGCTGGGTTTGGCATCACGACGGTCACATTGGGGTATACCCGAGCGTGACGCGTTCGCCCTATTGCTTACCCTGAGTGGCCCGGCGGCTGATGATGTCACCGACCCGCACCTCGAAGCGACGTGTGCACGAGAATGAGGTCCACGACCTAGAAACCCGCTCTGGAACTCAACTCGAACGTCGCGTTGGTTGGTTGATTAGATATAGTGAGGATATGACCAGAAGACGGTTGGCGATCTCGGCCAGTCTAATAATGGCCACCGTTTTGGTCGCTGGTATCTCATTCCTTATCGGCAACAGTTATGCAATTGTAACGACGAGCGTTAGGCAGGTGACTCCACGACAGCTGGCCAACGCCATGGAGAAAGACGACTTCTACTCCCAGTACAGGGGCGCCACCTTGCTGGTTCGGGGGATCGTCTCATCTGTAAACAGGCATGGTCGTGGAGCGATCGTAGGATTCAAGACCAAGTCAACCTTCCAGGCCTCATGTGTGCTGGGAACGTACCCATCGACAATTCACCGGGGGAGCGCAATCGCGGCCCTGAGTGAAGCCGCAGCCGCGGAACGACTTTCGTCCACAGTCGTGCTCACGAATTGCATACTATTGAGAAGCAGTTCCGGATAACTCGACTCCAGATCGTGGTGCTGATTCTGGCCACTCTCGCCGTGAACCTCATCAACGACTGCGCTAAAGCCAGACCGCTAAGCGCCCAAACCTAGGAGGCCTCAAGAGCATGAGCCAAGCCGAAGACTTTAACGCCCGCACCATCGCCGAGTTCCGCGCCCACAGCGGAAAGGTGGGCGGCGCCTTCGCTGGCGCCCCACTCCTGCTGCTCCACAGTATCGGGGCCCGAAGCGGCCAGACCCGCGTCCACCCGGTGATGTATCTCTCCGACCACGAACGCTACATCGTGTTTGCCTCCAAGGCCGGCGCGCCCACCAACCCCGACTGGTACCACAACCTGAAAGCCCACCCAGGCGCCACCATCGAGGTCGGCTCCGACAAGATCGAAGTCACCGCCACCGAAATCACCGGCGGCGAACATGACGACCTCTACACCCGCCAAGCCACCCTCTACCCTGGCTTCGCCGCCTACCAGGCCAAAACCAGCCGCCGCATCCCCGTTCTCGCCCTCACTCCCAAGTAGCACGGCGGCCCTGGGAGCGGACCGCCTGCCTCAGCGGTGCGGCCAGGTGGGCGTGCCCCCCGCTTGCTCTGCCTGCTCGGTCTCGGTCCCTGGGCCTGGGCTGGGACTCTCCGAGATCTGCTCACCACGCTGAGCGCGCTGTCTGGTACTAGCCCGCACTTTGGCCTTCTCCCAGAGCAGCTCAGAGCCCATGAGGATGTCGGCGGTGGCGATGTTGGTGGCAAGGGGTACGTCGTGCACATTGCAGATTCGCAACAGCGTCTGGATGTCGGGGTCGTGAGGGTGCTTGCCGAGAGGGTCGACGATGAAGATTACTGCGTCCACGTCGCCCTCCACTACACGGGCCGCCATCTGGGCGTCACCTCCGAGGGGGCCGGACTTGAGATGGTGGACCTCGAGTCCGACCTTCTCCTGAAGCAGGCTGCCGGTGGTGTCAGTGGCTAGCAGGTAGCAGGCCTTGAGACGCTCGCGATTGTAGGTGGCGAAGGCCACCAGATCGGCCTTTTTGCCGTCGTGGGCGATGATGGCCACGTGTGGGCGCAGTGCCTGAGCCAAAAACCCACCTCCCTGAATCCAGGGCGCTGCCCTGGTGCATCTAGACCGGGCTCCCGAGTGCGTGAGAGCGAACTTCTCAACAATACCGTGCCACGGCCCGTGGTGGAGTCGGGTCCAAGTGCGTCAGTACGCTTCGCGGAACGTCCCCGGACAGCGGGAGACTCCCTTCGTTGAGATCATGGCCTCCAAATCCCACGATTGGTTCGGACAAGCGGTGTTATCAGGCGCCATCGTCGAGTCCAATCCAAGGGCCCAAGGCCAGTCTTGGGCTAGCCGCCGGACCTCCACTAGACACGCGGACCTGACGACCGCGAAGACGTCCGCCCCTAGATTACGAGTAGCCCTCTGCCGAGGCGTGCCGAAGCCACAAATCAGCAGAACCGCAAAGGGCCAGCGGCGAGCGGAGATCCGCCTCATGCCTGTGCCCTTTTTTTCACAGCTCCCCGAGCGGCGAAGCCAGCAACTCCACAGCACACTGGCAGGCTCGACCGCTCGATCTGATGGACGAGGCCTGGCGTCTGGGCGCGACACGGCAAGCTACTGGGATGGCCGGTTGTTTTGCCCTTAGCTGGACACTTGGAGCCCTACTCGCCGACACCCTCTCGGCCCGAGACTCCTCCGGTGCGAAGGTAAACGGCGCTCACCGCAACGGACGGGGATCCTCAAATACGTAGGTCACCATGGACATCGATGGGTCGGTCTCAGCATCACAGGTGCATCTTCCGGAATCGGTGCGGCGACGGCGCGACTGCTTGGCGCGCTCGCTGTAGAACCCGATGTCCCCGTCCCCTGACAGGTCTGGCCGCTTGACACCCAATCGGTGGACTCCTACGGCAGGCTCGATGTGCTCGTGAATGACTCCGGCTAGGTCTGCACGTCCCCCTTTAGCAGCTGGACCCGGCCGATCTGCGCGCCGTCTTCGAACTCAACGTGGTCGCGCCGCTTCTGAGAATGCAGGCGGCCCTCCCCGTCATGCCAAGGGGTTCAGGCGGAGCCGTCATTCACGTGAGTTCAGCCACGTCGCTGCGGTTCCTCCGCGGGCTGAGCGGCTACTCCGCCAGCAGGGCAGGGCTCAACATTCTCTCCCAGGTCGAACGGCTTGAGTTGACCGGTGCGGTCATGACGGTTTCGGTCGTGCACCCGTCGATACTGGCCACCGAGTTCCACCAGCGGCTCCGCGCCGGCCAACTTGTCCGCCGGGCCCGGCGGATTCCAGCTGACCCGCGGGAGTTGGTGGGCGCCGCCATCGCCGGTGCCATCTGCGACGGTGAAGCACACGTCCTCGTTGCCGATCCACCCCGGCCAATGGTCCGCGGAGACCTTGCCAGCTGGGGCACGCTGCTCGCCGGTCAGGACCCGGATGTGCGGCCGCGCAGTCACGGAAGTCTCAGGCTTCGGTGGCCACGACTCAGCGGCGAGGGCTTCGAGGCGGCCTCCGGCCCTGCAGCTGAGTGGCGCGGTCGCCGGCGGCGGCGGAGCGCGCCACGCCGACCGAGGCGAGGGCACGGGTGGCGGGACTGGGATCAGGCCGTGGCCATCCGGCCTCTCAAGTGGCTCCGCTCGGCGGGGTTGAGGGTCAAATCCAGGGCCCGCTGGAAGGACCGTTGCGCCTCCGCCTCCTGGCCCAGCTCTCGCTGAAGTTCGGCCCGGGTGCTGTGCAGGAGGTGGTACTCGTTCAGGCTGGTGGCCAGCTGCTCGACCTCGACCAGTGCCGCCCCGGCACTGACCGCGCGCCAAGTCGCGACCGCCCGGTTGAGCTTTATCACCGGAGACGGATCGAGGTCCAGGAGGCGATCGTAGAGCCTAAGGATCATGGGCCAATCGGTGCCCTCCCAGCTGGCCGCCTCGGCGTGGCAGCCGGCGATCGCCGCCTGGAGCTGGTAGGGGCCTGGCTGGCGGAGCAGCACGGCTCGGTCCAGCAACTCGACCGCCGAGGCGATCTCCGCTCGATCCCACAGGGAGCGGTCCTGGTCAGCCAGTCGTATCAGAGCACCGGTTTGGTCGAAGCGCCCCCCAACCCGGGCCAGCTGGAGTCGGAAGAGGGCGAGCAGGCCCATCGCCTCTGCCTGCCGCGGCAGTACCCGCACTACCAACCGGGCCAGCCAGGTGGCGTCCTCGGCCAGGTTGCGGTCGTGGGGGATCTCCCAGCTACTGGAGAGGTAGCCCTCGTTGAACATGAGGTAGAGAACGGCCAGGACCTCGCCAAGCCTTTGGTCGAGGTCGGCCGGAGCCGGCATACGATAGGGGATGCCCGCCTCCACGATCTTGCGTTTGGCCCTGACTATCCGCTGCGCCACGGTCGCTTCGGAGGTGAGGAAGGCGCTGGCGATCTGCCGGGTGGTGAATCCGACCACGGTGCGCAGGGTCAGCGCCAGTTGGGCATCGCGCGAGAGGGCTGGGTGGCAGCAGGTGAACATGAGCCGGAGCCTCTCGTCACCGCCCTCGGCCAGCTCCGGCCGGAGCTGAGCTGCCCTGGCCTGGAGACCCTTCCGTCTGCGCAGGCGGTCCAGAGCGCGCCGCTGGGCGACCGTGGTCAGCCAGGCTCCGGGACGCCGGGGGATTCCTGTGCTGGGCCAGGCCCTGACGGCCGCAAGCAGGGCGTCCTGGGTGCAGTCCTCAGCCAGGTCGAAGTCGCCGTACCTTCGCATCAGGGCGGCCGCGACCCGGCCCGCCTCTTCTCGGAAGACCGAGGCGAGCGCGGAGTCGACGGCTCCTGGCTCAGACGCTGGTCAGGCCTCGACTACCGGCCGGATCTCGACTGACGAGCTGGCGGGCCAGGACTTAACCATCTCCAGGGCGGCGTCAAGGTCGGGAACCTGGATGATGGCGAAGCCGCCAATGACCTCCTTGGTCTCGGCGAAGGGACCATCGACGACGGTCGGCGTCTCGCCGCCGAAGCGCACCGTGGTGGCTCGGCTCGCCGGTTGCAGTTGCTCTCCGCCAACGATTGCCCCAGCCTCGCTGTACTTGTGCCACCACTTGTCCACTTTGGCCATCACCGCGGTCATGGATTCACCTCCAGGGGCGTCGCCGTCGGCGCCAGCGAAGAGCAGCATGTACTTCATCTCGACTCCTTTTCCAGCCGGGCTAGCAATGCCCAGTCTCTATATACGACGAACCGGGCCCGCCCCGATCGACATCCGGAGAGGAAGCACCGAATCGGCGACCGCCGGCGGATCCATCCGGCCCGGATAGATCCGGCTGGGAGACCGAATGTGCTCGAAGAGCCCTTCGCGTTGGAGCAGAGCCGCGGTCCAGGCAGGCGGGAGAGACGAGGGCCGGGCGGCGCGGATCACCGCCTCAAGTCAGGACCACTGTGCCCGGACCATGCGGACCGGCAGTCATCGTGGCTGGACCGGTGGGGTCCCGCCGTGGCCGGGCGCTCCCGGCCACGGTGGTCCCCCAGCTCACCGCCGCGGTTAGGTTCGCGCTGGGATCTCAGGGCCGGACCGACCGGTCGGCTTTTCGCCCGGTGGAGGGTCAGCCCGCTCGCCGCCCAGGGTCCGACCGGGATCGGTCCAGGGCGCCTGAAAGCCGTGACTCCTCCAGCGCTGCGAGTCGGGACCGAACCTGTCCCGGGCCCGAAATCCGATGCCGCCAAGCGGTCGCGGGATTCGTGGCCGCCGACTGGCCGGCGGCGCCACTGGTTGGGCTGTTTGCTGGTCCGAGGCGTTGGTCTGGCTGCTGGTTGTCATGTCTAGCGACTCCTAACTGGATGGACGATGAACCCAGCCTGCTCCGATTTCCTGGAAGCGCCATGAGCCCGGACTTGGAGATTCTTGTGAATATCGGTGGCCACTCTCTGGGCGGATCTCAGTTAGGCCGGCCAATCAGGGTCGCTTTACGCTTCGGGTCCGACGGCGGGGCCGACTGGTGATTCCCTCCTTGGCCACCACGCTGATTGAGCCGTCCGCTTCCAGCTCCACCAAGAGCGTGTCCTTGACGTCCTCGACGCCATGCTCGCGGAGAGCGTCGTCGGCATCCTGCTGGTCCAGCCCCTGGCTGCGGAGTGCCTTGGCTATCCAGTGCCCCTGCGACGCCAGCACTGTGGAGTTCGGCTGGAGCAGTCTGCGGATCAGCGGATTGCGAAGGCGGCCCTGGCCCACCACCCAGTTCACAGCCAGCAGAGTCCCGATGATCAGTAGCCCGCCCAGCAACGAACTGTCGGGGCCGGTCATCGCCGGTTGGACGGCGTTGGCGACCAGCAAGACCAGGACCAGGTCGAATATGGTCATCTGGCCCAGCTCCCGCTTGCCGAAGATTCTGAGACCGATAATCATCACCAGGTAGACGGAAACGCAGCGAACCACGATGTCCCAGGGGGCGATGGCGAGGTGGGTCAGGTCCATGGAGTTCCTCCGGTTGTGGTGGCGGCAGCGTTCGCCTCCGCGTTATCCGCGTGGAGTATCGGACTGATCGGGCTGGCGCCGAGACGGCTAGCCGAGTTGGTCGTCGGCGTCATTCCGGCAACGGTTGGCGGTGAGCCCCGCGCCGGCCCACCGACTGGCACCTCTGGAAGTGGAACGGCCAACGGGATGGGCAACTTTCGATGAGTGGTGACCATGGCCTCCGCGCCTACGGCCGTCTGGCCGTAGGCGATGCAACGTCCGCTCCACCGCCGTCCCGATGTGGGGGTTATCCGCCGGGAACCTGGCGGCTGGCGAAGCCGGGCCGGACGGGGAGCGAATGGTGCCGAGCTAGGAGGCGGGATCCGGAGATAGGTTGGTGTCGTCATCGAGCAGGAGCCATGGCAGAGCCTCCGCCATCGGCTGCAACAGCACGTTGAGATGGTGTCGGTCGAGCTCAGGCCCGGCGAGTAGCCCCAGGGCCGCCGCCAGCGCCGCGCGCTCGGCCTTGCCGCCTACATTGCCATGCTCGGCCTTCCAGCTGGCCAGCGCCGACCGCCCTTCGGTCAGACCGAACAACATGCTCTGGACCTCATCCCACTCCTCGGTCCGCTGGTGACGTTCCAGCGCCGCTTGGGCTGCCTGCTCCGCCGCCCGGAACTCGTCCAAGTGGGCCTCACCGACATGCCGGTCCCATCCTTGGGCGACCCGCTCGACCCCCTCCCGACCCAGCTCGCGAATGTCCCCGGCCAATCGATCGATGGTGCGGTCTTGGGCAGGGAACCCGTATCCCTCCGAGTCAAACGTCATTGCACTCCTCCCAGCGGCGGGGATGGACCCGGCTGGATGATACGGCCACGCTGTCGGCGGCGCAGCAAAGTCTGGCAGGCGGTTATCTCGCAACTGACATTCCCAAAAGCGAGAAGGCGATTCGGCCGCCCGCTGGCGGAGCAGCGGCTGGGGCGGGTCAGCGGCAGCAATCATCCGCTTTCCCGGAGCGTGGAACAAAGGCGTCGGGCCGCGAGCCTGGCCCAGATCATCTCCCCGAAGATGTAACTGAGGTAGTGGGATCCAGCCCAGACAGCTCCACGATGAAAGTAAAGAGAACCATTCCGAGGGCCGCCACCCGCGAGTCAGGCAAGGCTCTCTGAGTTCGGCAGCGGGGATGGAGGATCACCGTTGCCTTCGCCGCCAGCTCTGCGGACCCGCCTTCGACCACACCCGCAGAGCTCTCTTCAAGGAGAAGTCCGGCTCGTCAGGAACTTGGCGCCGAGGCCAGATGCCCGGTCCAGGAAACGGTTAGGGCGAAGTAGAGTGGGCAGACGACGTGGCGCCAGCGCGGCAGGGTGAAGGAGGGCGACTGTGACCGAACTTGAGAACATCCGGGAATGGGAAGGCAAATACGTGATCGATCCCGACGAGCAGCAGATCGGCCGGTTGGAGGACGTCTACTTCGACGCCGAGTCCGATCAACCGCTCTTCGTCACCGTCCACACCGGCCTGTTGGGCCGGCACCTGACCTTCGTTCCCACCGAGGGCGCGTCTTTGGGCCAGGGCTATCTAAAGGTGGCCCGGGTCAAGGCAGAGGTCAGCCAGGCCCCCAACATCGAGTTGGGCGGTGATCTGTCGGCCGAGGAGGAGGCCCGCCTCTTCCAGTACTACGGGATCGCCTATGCCCCAGCATCGACCGAGGCCGGCCGACGGTTGATCCGACACTAGTCCAATCGTCTGCCCCGGCAGATCCAGCTGCCGCGCCCGGGCCTTGGGAACTGATTAGGCTGGACCGGTGTTGGTCGCATCACCCACCTCAGTGGCTGCTCAGCCGGGACGGGCGGAGAAGCGCCCCCAGCGTCCTGCCCGAGCCCGCCGTCGCGGTTCGGTTGAGGCCCGGGATCCCTGCCCCCCGCCGAGCGGGTCCGATCGAGCCGCCGCGGACACCCGGCACCGCGAGGGGGATCCACCCGGGGCACCCAATTTCAGACCGTAGCCGTCCGAGAAGCCTTGAGCTCGACCGCTGACGACAGGTCGCCGTTTCTACGTCCGCCACAGCACCGGGTGAGCCCGAAGGCAATCTGGTACTGGGCGGTGCGAGCTGGGATCGGCTGGCTGGTTGTGCTGGTAGCGCAGATCGTCTGGCTGGCGGTCAGCCACCACGTGAGCGGTTGGCAACAGGTCGGCCTGGTGGCCACGGTGGTGATCGCGGCCGTCCACCTGACCATCATGCCCCAGTGGCGCTATCGGGTCCATCGCTGGGAGGCGACTGCGGTTGCGGTCTACACCCAGTCGGGGTGGTTCCACCAGGAACGCCGCATCGCTCCCCTCTCGCGGATCCAGACCGTCGACAGCGAGCGCGGTCCGATCGAGCAGCTCTTTGGATTGGCAAACGTCACCGCCAACACCGCCTCGGCCGCCGGCCCGCTGCGGATCTCCGGCCTGGACCTCGAGACTGCCCAGCGATTGGTCGATGAGCTGACCTACCAGACCCAGCTCAGCCCTGGCGACGCGACTTGATGCCCTTGGCCGAGTCCGACGGCCCGGCGGCGGCGGCCCTGGCGGGCTGGCGGCGGCTGGATCGCCGCATGCTGGTGCTGCACCCGATTCAGGAGCTGATCCGAGCGATCCCCTGGCTGGTGGCGCTGCTGATCGCCGGCGGCAGCAGTGGTCACGGATCGCTGTGGGGACTGGCAGGCGTCGCCGTGGTGATTTTCGCCGGGGGCCTGCGCTGGTTCACGACGACCTACCGGATCGCTCCCGAGCAGGTCCAGGTGCGGCGTGGGCTGATCCGACGCCAGACCCTCACTGTGCTACGCGACCGGGTGCGCACCGTGGACGTCACTGCCAACGCTCTGCACCGACTGCTGGGCCTGGCCAGAGTGACCATTGGCACCGGCCGCTCCGATCGCAAGGACGACGGCGGTGTCAAGCTGGATGGCCTGAGCAGGGAAGAGTGCGCCTGGGTGCGTCAGGAACTACTCCACCATCTCCCCACGCGTCCCGCCGGCTCGCCCTATCGGCAGAGTGAAGCGCCTTCCGACAGCGCCACGGAGGTGGAGCTGGCCCTTTGGGACCCCCGCTGGATCCTCTACGGCCCCTTGACCCTGTCCGGGCTGATCACCCTGGCGGCGGTTGTCGGTTTCGGCTATCGCATAGCCAGCGAGGCCAACATCAACCCCGCCCGGGTAGGCCCAGTGCATGATTTGCTTGGGAGTCTCGGTGCCGCCTCCCCCGCACTTCTGATCGTGGTCCTGTCGGTCGCGGCAATGGTTCTGATCGGGCTGGCATCCGCTGGCGGATACGTCCTGGCGTTCTGGAATTACCGGCTCACCCGCCAGTCGACCGGTACTCTCCACATCAGCCGAGGGCTGCTGACCACCCGGGCGGTGACCCTTGACGAGCGGAGGCTGCGGGGGGTCGAGCTGAGTGAACCGCTCCTTCTGCGGGCCGCCCACGGCGCTCGATGCATCGCCATCGCTACCGGGCTGCGGGTGGGCCGGGGTGCCGAGGTGGGCGGATCGATGCTGGTGCCACCGGCGCCGCGCAAGCTCGCCGAGACGGTTGCCGCCACCATCTTGGGGGACATGGAGACGGTGACCGGTCCCCTGGCGCCGCACGGGCCGATGGCCCGGCGCCGACGCTACACCCGGCTCCTGCTGCTGGGTTCGGCGGCGCTGGTGGCCCTGGTCGCGGGTTGGCAGGTAGGCCCACTCCCGGCCTGGCCCTGGCAGGTGGTGCTGGTCCTGCTGTTCGCCAGCCCGCTCCTGGCCGCCGACCGCTACCGGAGTCTCGGACACGCGGTGGTGGGCGGTCGCCTGGTGACCCGATGGGGTTCGCTGGTGCGCCGTCGCTGCATCCTGGCCTCTGACGGGATCATCGGCTGGAACATTCACCAGTCATTCTTTCAGCGCCGGGTGGGGCTGGTGACGCTGACCGCGACCACGGCCGCCGGCCGTCAGGGTTACCGGATCCAGGACATCACCCTGGCCGAGGCGGTGCGGGTGGCCGAGAGCGCCCGGCCCGGCCTGCTGTCCGTCTTCGTCTCATCGGGCCCAGCGATCGCCAAGTCCTAGGCGCGGGTACCTCGACGTCGGGTATGGCCGGGTCCCGCGGGGGCGACTCGCCGGGACCAATCGCCTTAGTAGGACGGCCGAACTGCCCCGCGGAGCTGCTGGCCCGGTCCCGGTATCAGCCCGACTCCACCCCCCGGCTCCAGGTTCCCTGAAGCGGCCGGGCGGGCGCCAGCAGCTGACTGGAGTCAGCCCCTGGTTGGCGCACCGCTCGGGCCATGGTCGGACTGACCGGCCCGTCGGGCCAGAGCAGCCAGGCCTGGTCGGCCAGGTACTTCTCGAGACTGGTCGCGCCCCGGTACTGGAGGATGGAGTCGTCCAAAGTCCAGGCCCACTCGGCGCCGCTCACCCGTACCCCCGACAGGCCCGGCTCCGACCACAGCACCTTGGTGACCCGGTCCAACCTCGCCGGGTCCAGACGGAGAGCCACACTGACGTGGCTGCTCTCCAAGACGGCGACCTCCTCGGCCTCCAAGTACTTGGCCACGGCTAGCCTGATGACCCCGACCAGGTCGTCGAGGAGTGGGCTGGCCTCGGCCAAGAAGGACAGCGCCCGGGCCAACAAAATCGCCGACCGGTCACTCCCGGTCCGTACCAGCCCCAGGGGCGCGGATCCCCAGACCGCCGCCAACTCGACCGGGTGACTGCGGTCTCGGAGCTGGGCATCCAACTCGGCCAGCGTGGGCCAGTGGCCGCTGCCCGCAAAAGCCCAGTAGGACGCTTCCAGCAGCCTCAGGTGCTCCGAAGCCCATGAGTCGATGGCGTCCAGGGCCTCCGCTCGGAGGTTGGCGCCCGGATCTGGGCGCTCCGTTAGATTCATACCGATTCACCCGTGTTGGGGACGTACGCCTGATACAACCGGTCTAGCATCTGAACGTTTCGCCGCTCGCCCTCGGCCAAGCCTGTTGCCACCGGGGAGGACTCCCCGGTTGGGCGCAATTCCTGCCATCCTTGGATTGATGGCTCGGCTACCCTGCTAGAAGGGAGCCAGTGATCGTCGCCGGGCGTTGGATCGAGTTACGGGGGAAGTTAAGGATGGGACAGCGGCCATCGGACCGGCGCGGCGACGGAGACCTGCCCTGGAACGACTCCCCGGCCGATGGCAACGCCATTCCGGGGCGCGACGAGCCAGATCCCGCCGAAGTGATCGGAGACGAGGACCGTCCCCACGACGTCTCGCTGCCGCGGCGGCAAGATTGGGGCGACCGGGAAACCCTCGACGAGCGCCTTCGCGAGGAAGAACCCGACACCGGGCCCGGCTCACCCCGTGCGGGAGACGAGGGAATGGAGATCGTTGAGGCGGACGGCGAGGACCCGTTCGCCAGCCAGGGGCAGGACCAAGAGGACAGCGACCTGCCGGCGGAGGAGGCGGCGCTGCATGAGCACCGAGGGCCGGGCAAATAGCGCCAGCTGTAGCGAGGACCAATCGCGGGGATTCAGACGGACGGGGGCGGCGTGGCTGCTGCCTCGGCATCGCCCCCGTCCGCGCTCGAGGCCGGCGGCGACCAGCTACTGGTCCAGGTCTGGCTGGTCTTCGTCGGTGTCGTCGTTGTCTAGCTCCTGGTCGTCCTCGTCTTCATCTTGGGCCGGATCATCGAGGTCATCGGGAGGCGGCTGGTCGGTCGGAGATTCGAATGTGAAGGGCTGGTTTTCTGACATAGCTGGAGCCTACCTGCCTCCTACCTAGGACATGGCTGGCGATCTTGGCTGACTCACCGCCGGCGCTCGGGACCGCGGCGAGTCGGGACTTGGTGAGGCGGTCAGGCCGGTAGCGCGGAGCCAGAGCCCAACTCTTCCGCGGCCGCTTCCAAAAGCCGCAGCAGCTCGACCACGCAGTCGCCCACCGGCACGATCCGTTCGGCGACGAAGCGGTTGGCCACAGCTTCCACCGCAGCCTGCTGACGACGGTCCAGCTCGGTGATCAGCCGGTGACCCCGGGGAGTGCGCACCAAGTGGACCTCGCGCCGGTCGCGCTCGTTGAAGCGCCGCTCCGCCAGCCCGAGACGCAAGAGCCGGTCTGCCATGGCCGTGGCCGATCCCCGGCTCAGCCCCAGAGCCTCGGCGAACTGGCGCATGGTCAATCCATCGGCGGCCAGGCTCCGCAGTGCATCCGCCTGGCGAGAAGTCACCAACTCGGCAACCTCCTGGCCGCCGGACTTGACCGGCACGCTGAGCAGGCCACCCAGATGTCCGTGCAGCCGTTTGAACTGCTCCAGCAGTTCCACAGCCGTCCACTTGGCCTGCGCCGACGATACATGCGCATCGCCGGCCCTGGGGTCACTTCCAGTCATTCGCCGCGGCTACCTCCGGTGCCGGTGAATCCCGGCCCGTGCCGGGTGGGCCTCGCTGAGCAAATCATGGCACGCCTGGCTGTCCGTAGCCCAAGCAGGATGTTTGGTACCGAACCGATCGATCACCTGACCCCACCCGGTCCTGGCTTGGTTTACCGGCCGGCCCGAAGCGGAAGCCTGATCTCCTCTTGGTCGGGCGGAGGCTGGGCTCGGGAAGGTCGGGATCGCGGCCTGCCGGAATCTCCGGCTCGATCGGGGTGACCGACAGGAGGGTGGAAGTTAGGGTTTCGCCGACACGCCGAGGCTACCTCGACGCGGAAGGGACCGAGGGCAGCACCTCGCCAGGGCCAGCTCGCCGACGCTCGGCCGCGGTTGGGCGGCTACCTTCGGGACCGGCCCAGACGCCGAACCCAGTTCCACAGGTCGCGGTGGATGGGAGTGAACTCTCGTAGGACCCGGCGCCCTGGTGCGCCGCTCAGAGTCGCGGCGTCGGCGGCGCGAGCCCCGAACAGGTCGGGTCGATTGTGGCGCCAATCGAGCACCCCGGCCCGCAGAAAGACCGCCGACAGGCTGGCCACCGGGACCGCGAACAGAGCTCCCAAGAACCCCGCCGCCTCGATGCCGACGAAGAGCGCGAGGAGCGCTACCAGGGGGTGGAGCCGCACGAACTTGGCCTGGATCCGAGGCGCGAGCAGGTATCCCTCGACGATGTGGATGGCCAAGAAGAGGATGAGCGTGAACACGGCCAGCAGCGGGCTCTTGGTGAGGGCCAGCAGGAGCGCCACCGCGCCGCCGACGAATGGCCCAACCAGGGGAATCAGTTCGAAGGTGAAGGTGGCCACCGCGATCACCAGAGGGAAGGGAACACCCAGCAGTGCGGTGCCAATCCCGGCCAGCAGAGCGACCAGGAGCGCCATCAATAGCTGGGCCCGGACATAGCCACCAACCACCACGGCAAAGGCGTCGAGGCCGAACGACAGCTCAGTGCGCACCCGGGCCGGCAACAGACTCTCAAGCTGCCCGCGCAGAGCGCGGCCATCCTTGAGGAGCCAGAAGGCGATCACCAGTCCGACGAAGACGTCGACCAGCACGGTCACGGTGCTGCTGAGGCCGTGCAGCAAGATCGCGGTGGCGCCTGGGACATACGAGGTCAAATTGGTTGGTACGACTCCCCCACCTCCCACGTTGATCCCGTGATTGCCCAGCTGAGTTCGAAGATGGGTGATCTCGATGTTGGCGCGGTTGAGCAAATGGGGAATCTGGGTCGCCAAGCCGCGAGCCTCGCCCACCAGCGGGCCACCCACGATGTAGAGCACCCCAGCTACCAGCGCCACCCCTGCCGCCAGCGTGACCAGCACCGCCAGTGAGTCGGGCAGATGAGCGCGTCGCTGGAGCAAGCCCACCACCGGATCGGCGACGAAGGTGATGGCCACCGCGAGCACCAGGGCCAGGATCACGGTCAGGATCGAGGTCAGCCAGCTGGCCACCACCAACAAGAGTTGGTAGCCGACGAAGACGGCCACCACGATCGCTGCCACCCTGAGCCAGGCCCAGGTGCCGGGGGCGACCCCCGCTCCCAGACCGCCCGGCAGCTCCGGCCGGCTTGATGGAGGAGTAGCCGCGGGTGCGCGCTCTGCCCCCTTCAAAGGACCGGGTTTGGATGCGGCCACGAGATCAGTCTACGATCTGACCTGCCAGAATCCGACCTGGATCTGACCGAGGGTCACCCACCGCCGCGCCGGTTTTTTCGGGTACCTGGAGTTGCTTGGTCGTGGTCTGGATGCCCGCCAGCACCAGCGCTGACTGGTCTGGAGTGAGCCGGGACAGCAGCTCCTAGGCGATCAACCCCAAGGCGACCGGGCCCAACCCCATCTCCTCAGCTACCTGAGATTCTCCCGGTCACGACCGTTCCTGCTTCGGACGCCTGGCGAGGCAGTCGACGCGCCTTCCAGAGGTCGCCCCCCGGCACCAGACGGTTGAGCAGCAAGGTGGCGCCGGCCATCGCCAACAGCCCCACCGAGTAGGCCGAGAATATCAGCGCGCCGACCGACCACAGGATGGCCTCCACGAACGGGCCCACTACCAGAATCGTGCGTCGCTGGCTGGGATGGATACCGTCGATGAAGTACTTCCAGCCGAATCCGAGCCAGGGAAAGTCGCGGCTGTACCAGACCCGGGGGGCGAACCGGATCCGGAAGGCCCGCAGCGCCAGCGCATGGGAACCTTCGTGGGCAACCAGCACCAGTGCCATGAAAAGCCAGATCATCCGAGCCCTCCGATAGTCTGGCCAGGCCAGGTCGTGCCGCTAGGCATCTGTTCTCTCGTCACTTTCCTCCCCGCTTCCCTCCGCCACCGTACTCGAAAATGGTCGCCCGGTCCAGCACCCCGTGTCATTCCCAGTTCCGGTCGGGTCGCGGCGCCTCCGAACCGGCCCCACCGGGCGGGGAGAACCTGGCCCCGGCCCGACTTTTGAGCCGGAAGGCACCGTCGCCAGTCCTCCTAGCCGCGCGGCCCAGGGCCACCGGCGGGCCTGATCGTTCCCGTTGAAACTCGGCGCCGAAGGTCGGGCGGATCGGCGCTGGTCAGGTTGATCAGGATCGCCGGGTCAAATCGGAACTATCCTAGGCCCGGTTCGGACCAGCCCCGGTCCCAGCTACGGTCACTTTCGGGGGGTCCGGGGAGACTCGGACCGCACCACTGGAGGGACGAACCGTCAATCGCGGTCCGGGGGCGGCTGATCGGGATGGCTGGCCCCTTGGGGTGCCGTCCGGCTCGGGGTCGCGGCTGGGGCTCAGGAGATGACCGAACCCGCTGACACCAGCCCGACTGTGCGTCGAGCCGCAGCCTCAGACCAAGCTCAGATCGCCGATGTCTACCTCAGCGCCGTCCACCAGTCACTGCCTTGGTTGCGGCTGGCCCACTCCGACGCCGATGTGCGCCGCTGGGTGCCCGAGGCGATGCTGCCCAAGCATGAGGTCTGGGTGACCACCCAGGCTGGAACCGTCCGGGCCTTCGTGGCCCTAAGCCCAGGGCGGGACTGGGTGGCCCATCTCTACGTCGCTCCAAGCTCCCAGCACCGAGGCCTGGGCAGCCAGCTCCTCGAACAAGCCAAGCTCCGCAGCTGGGGGTGGCTCCGGCTCTGGGCGTTCCAGCGCAACGTGGGCGCTCGAGCCTTCTACGAGAACCGCGGATTTCGCGCGGTTCTGTTCACCGATGGCTCAGGCAATGAGGAGCGCGAACCCGACATCCTCTACGAGTGGGAGCTGGCGCAGGCCGAGGGCTAGAGCCCTTGCGCGGGAGCCGGCACCGGAACTGGGGCGGTGCCTGGTTCCGCTAGGATCCAGGGCGTGTCCGAAGTGGTTCTCACGCCCAGCTCGGTAACCCGGGTCCGCCGGCATCCGGAACGGGCCAATTATCGGCGCGACACCATCTACGGAATCCTGGACGAGGGACTGATCTGCCACCTCGGGTTCGTCGCCCAAGGGCGGCCCTGGGTGATGCCCGCCATGTATGCGCGAAAGCGCGACTTCATCTACGTCCACGGCTCCCCGTCCTCCCGGATGCTGAAGACGTCCGCTTCGGGGGTGAAGATCTGCCTGACGGTCTCTCTGCTCGACGGCCTGGTGCTGGCCCGGTCCGTCTTCAATCACTCCATGAACTACCGCTCCGTGGTGGTGAGCGGACGGGCCCAGCTGGTCACCGACGTCGACGAGAAGATGGTGGCCTTCCAGGCGCTGGTGGATCAGGTGATCAAGGGACGCTGGGAGGACGCCCGCCATCCCACCCAGAAGGAGCTCAAAGCCACCAAGGTGCTGCGGCTGGATCTGAAGGACGCTTCGGCCAAGGTGCGCCAGGGGCCGCCGCTTGATCCCAGCGCCGATCAGGTGCTCCGAATCTGGGCCGGTGAGATCCCGCTCCGGGTGCGGCCGGACCCGCCCATCCCGGCTCCCGACCTGCCAGCGGGGATCCCCACCCCGGACTACGCCGAGCACTACCGGCGCTAGCGCCGCCGAACCGGTACTAGCGGTCGATCAGCAGCGCCAGCTGGCTGGGTCCGCCGGCAACGGCCTGGCGGAGGCGCCTCTGCACGCCCCGGCCATGAAAGTGGGTCCAGAGGCCGCCCACCAGCCAGATGAACAGGAAGAACAGCGACAGGGTCGGCTTGTGGGTGTACACGAGCGCCAGCTCGCTGACCCAGAACCCGACCCAGCCGACGGCCAGCCACATAAGCAGGGCCACCACGAAGGGGCGCCGTGGGGGCAGGATCAGATACTTGCCACTGGCGTTGTTGCGGACCGCCAGCAACCTCTGCCCCTTCTTATCCAGCTTGGAGAACAACACCGTGGCCGCCTGACCGTTGCGAACCGCGAACCCTTCGGGAACCGCCTCCACCAGCTGCTTGGCGGAGCTGCTGGAGTCCTTGATCCAGAACTCGGAGACGCTGAGCACCGGGCCGGAAGCCCTGCCGCCGGCCGTTTTGCGGCGGGCCTTGCGTTGGGTCAGGCCCTCCACGCTTCCGGAGATCATGTTGAAGTAGGAGCGCCGGCCCAGAACCGTTATCTGAAGGATCTCCACGGACGGGCGCGACCATACCAGCCCGGCCGACGGACGGTCAACGCGGCTCGCCCCAGCTCCGCTTCAAGCGTCAGCCGCCCGGTCCGACGAAGCTACTTCGGATCATCCGGCTCGCCCCGGCTGGCATTGGCGCGACCGAGGCTCCAGTAGCCCTTGGCGGAGACGCGCTCGCGTTCCAGCCCGCTGGCCAACAGGTGGTCCCGCAGCGCCACGGCGACCCTCAGCTCGGCGGCGATGTAGACCTGGCCCGGGCTCCTGGGGAAGGTCCAGCGGCGGAGCCGCTCCAGGAGCAGGAGTGGATCTCCAGGGCCGGTGTTGCCCCGGTGGATCCAGTTGAGCACGGCCTCTGAGCTGGACTTGATCGGCTGCTCGTCGAGGGGACCGCCGACCTCCAGGATGGCCCAGCCGGAACTACCGGATGGCAACGCTTCCAGCATGGCCAAGGCGCCGGGGATGTAGGTCTCGTCGCCGACGAAGAGGTGCCAGGCCACCTCCGGTGCCAGGGTGATCTTGCCCCGGGGGCCGACCACCTCCGCCAGCAGCTGGCCGGGCCGCGCCGCGACCGCCCAGCGGGCCGCCGGGCCGTCCCCGTGCATGACCACGTTGAGGTCGACGGTCCCGGCCTTGGGGTCGGCCCGGCGGATCGTGTAGCGGCGGCTGACCAGGGTGGTGGCATTCAGGGGCAGACGCAGCATCAGGTCCTGGCCGGGGGCGTGCCGGAACCCCTGGAGCGCCTGGCCTCGGAGCCGAATCTGCCGCAGGTTGGGGCCGAGGTCAGATACCTCCGCCACCTCCAGGGACATGGTCTGGGGCTGGGGCAGGGCCGGAGGCTTAGGGGACGCCGCACCGGGTGCGGCGTCGGCGCGAGCTGGTGGGTCCGCGGTCATACGGACAACCGTAGTCGGAAGCCGCGACCGCCGGGCGCGGGGGCAAAGTCGGCCGACTCTCCGGCACAGGCCAGGCAGCACTGGCCAGGCCGCCGCGAGCGCTTTCCCATCCCCGGACCAGCTCCGGCTCAGGCGGCGCCGGGTTGGAGGCTGGTACAGAAGGCGCAGCGGCTGGCCTTGACGGGGATCTCGCTTAGGCATTCTGGGCAGTGCTTGGTGGTGGGGTCGGGCAACGGGTGGCGTTGAACCCGGACCAAGAGCGCTTGGTAAGGCCGCACCACCAGCCAGTACAGCACCGCGGCTACCAGCAGGAACGAGATCAGCGCGTTGATCAACTCGCCGTAGGTGAACTCCGAGTGGTTGACGGTGAAGAAGAGGTTGGCGAAATTGGGCTTTCCGAGCACAGCCGCGATCAGCGGCGTCAGCAAGCCCTTGACCAGGGCCTGAACCACGGCAGTGAATGCGGCGCCGATCACAAATCCCACCGCCAGGTCGATCAGGCTGCCTCGCAGCAGGAATCCTTTGAAGTCGCTCAATGTGTCACCTCCACGCTCTGGACGGGTTGGTCACCGGCGCCCAATTTCCGGGCCGAACCGGCCGATTGGACATCCCCGTAGCAGTCAGGCCCTCCCCACCATCAGCCCGCGGCCTTGGCTCCGTTGGGCTCGGAACGGGCCTGCTGATAGGCCTCCCAGGCCCGCGGCCCCCATACCGTGGCCGGCCCTCCCTCGAGTAGCAGCGTCACCCCGATGGCCTCGGCGACCTCACCCGGGGTCGCGCCCCGACGGGCGGCGCCGCGGCCGTGGGCGGCGATGCAACCGTCGCACTTCTTTACCACCGAGATGGCCAGCGCAATCAGCTCTTTCTCCTTGGCTGAGAGCTCGCCGTCCACCATCACCGCGCGGTGGGTCTCGGCGTAGTGTGCCCACACTTCGGGGATCGCCTGGCGAAGTTCGGCGATCGGCTGAGCGAGATCCTTTAGCACCTTCGAGTAGTCGCTCATCTGGCTTCCTCCTCGCCTCAGCTATGTCCGGGTCTTAGTCCGGATCGCAGCTGAGTCGTCTCATGCCCAATCATCGCGCGGGAAAGGTGCCGCAGCTGACCGATCGGGGCTGGTCTACCACCAGTTTCGACCTGCTCTGCCACAGCTTGGCCTGGTGACCAGGGGTCAGCGCTTGCACTTCAACCGCGAGTACCCGGCAGGCCCCCTGCCCCGGCACGCCGCCGCAGGAAAGCTTCCCCACTGGGTTGGCGCGACGGGTGGCTGCTCGGACCGGAGCCTCGAAGCTGGGCGAGTTGGCCCTCTTCCCCGGCGACCTCAGCCGCCTCAGCCCCTGAACCAGGCAGCCCTGGACTAAGCCAAGGCTGGCCGGCGCTGAGCTCTGCCGATCAGGGGGATGCCACTTATATCCCGGGCGTCTTATCCGGTCGGGCCGTCCCCGCCAAGTTCCCGAGCCCGCCAGTTGGCCGCCTGGTAGGCCCCGTCGCGGAGCAGCGGGACGACGTCGGAGACGTTCAGGGCCGAGGCCCACTCGATCTCGTCGCCGTAGCCACGGCTCCGTTGCTCTCGTCCCGAGACGCACTCCCGCAGGACCTGGCGAAGTCCCTGCTTGCGGGCCTGCCGAAACGCCGCCGCCGCGGCGGCGGCCTCCGGCGACCTCCGGCGCCGTCTCAGCCCATCTATGATCGCGCCAGCCCCGATCAGGTCCTCGAGCGCCGGGTCAAGGTTGCCGTCGCCCCAGCGCTCCCCGGCCGCTATCACCGAGATCACCGAGCCAGAACGCCGGGCGAAACGGGCCACCGCGAAGGCGTTCCGGAGCGATCCGGCCAGTACCAGCGCTCGGCCCCCCATGGCCGCCGCCGAGACCGCCGACCCGTTGGGCGAGGGCAGCACGATCGACATCCCTCGAGGGGCCCGGCTGAGGGTGGCCGGAGAGAGCGAGTAGGGCCGCTCAGAGGTGACCAAAGAGCGGCTCACCGCCACCTCCGCTCCCAGGTGCCTGGCCAGTGCCAGGGCGTCCTCCTCGTGCCAGGGGTGGGGATAGACGAGGCAGCCGCGCTCCACCGCCACCGCCACCGTGGTCGAGAAAGTGATGACATCGACCACCACCACCACATCGGACTCCGGGGCTAGCGCCGCCGCGCCGTCCAGCCCCCAGCCGAACCTGACCCCAAAGCCAGCCTGGTCGGCAGCAGCCTGGCGGTGGAACCCGTAATCGGCCGGGCCGGTTGCGAGGGGGGGTTGGAGGGGACGCACAGCCCCATAGCTTGGGGGATGGGGGGTCGCCGAGCGGCCCTGGGAGCTGGCCCGGCCAGCTCCCACCTCGAGTCCCGCTCTCACTTCCCGGTGAGTTGCGCGGAGCTGACTTATAGTTGGCGAATGGTGCGCCCTAGTAGTCGTGGGGCTAGGGCCTGAGTGGCATTTCCTAGCACCCTTGGAGAGCTGCGGGGCAGTGAGTACCGGATGCGCTCGGTCCGGGAGGAGCTGCGGGACAACCTGGTGGATGCCCTGCGCCACGGCCAGGAGCGCTTCCGGGGACTGTTGGGGTATCAGGACACGGTCATCCCTCAGATCGAGAACGCCCTACTTGCGAGTCAGGACATCGTCTTCCTGGGGGAGCGCGGCCAGGCCAAGTCGCGGTTGATCCGGGCCATGACCCAGCTCTTAGATGAGCGGATCCCAGTCGTCCGGGGCAGTGAGGTCCATGACCATCCCTACGCCCCCATCAGCCGCTACGGACGTGACCTGGTGGAAAAGCTGGGGGACTCGACCCCCATCGAATGGATCGGACCAGAGGCTCGCTTCGGGGAGAAACTGGCCACCCCCGACACCTCGATCGCCGACCTGATCGGGGAGGTCGACCCGATCAGGGTGGCCGAGGGCCGCTACCTGGCCGACGAGCTCACCATCCACTACGGGCTGCTGCCCCGGGTCAACCGGGGGATCTTTGCCATAAACGAGCTTCCCGACCTGGCCGAGCGCATCCAGGTGGGTTTGCTCAACATCATGGAAGAGCGGGACGTGCAGATCCGCGGCTTCCAGGTGCGGCTGCCCCTGGACGTGATGGTGGTGGCCACCGCCAATCCCGAGGACTACACCAACCGGGGCCGGATCATCACTCCGCTCAAGGACCGCTTCGGGGCCCAGATCCGCACCCACTACCCCCGCTCGGTTGAGGCCGAGGTCGAGATCATCGAGCAGGAGCGAGACCAGTTCTCCGGGTTGGGCATCGAGCTGCGGGTGCCCCCCTATATGCGCGAGCTGGTGGCCGAGATCTCACAGCTGGCCCGCCGCACCAGCCAGATAAACCAGCACTCCGGGGTCTCGGTGCGCCTCTCCATCGCCAACTTCGAGAGCCTGTGCGCTAACGCCCTGCGCAGGACCATCTTGCTCCAGGAGAGCGAGGCGGTTCCCCGGCTCAGCGACCTTGGCGCGCTCTCGGCGTCGACCCTGGGCAAGCTGGAGCTCGAGACCTGGGAGGAGGGCGAGGACCAGACGGTGCTGCAGAAGCTTCTTCGCAGCGCCACCGGCAACGTCTTCCGCCGCCACTTCTCGGTCCAGGAATTCGGTCCCATGCTGGCCCGCTTCGAGCAGGGGCTAACCTTCGAGGTCGGGGAGATGGTTCCGGTCGAGCGCTATCAGCTGCTGGCCGACGGCATCCCCGAGATGAAGCGCATTCTCTCCGACCTCGACGAGCCGGCCCAGCCCGGCTCGACGGCGGCTGCTCTGGAGCTGGTCTTGGAGGGATTGCACCTGGCCAAGCGACTCAACAAGACGGTTGTGGATGGCACGACCGTCTACGGCAGCTAAGGGGGCCGTGGCCTCCGTCCGCCAGCGCTACAGCCGCTGGGACGGCACTCAGCTAGGTGAGCTGCCCGACTCCGCCGAGGTCTTCTCCCGGCTGGCCGAGGACGTCTTTCACGGGTGGGACTTCGAGTCGGCGCTGCGCCGGCTGCTTAGCCAGGGGTTCAAGGACAGCGCGGGCCACCGCCTGCAGGGACTGGAGCAGCTGCTCGACCAGCTCCGGCAGAAGCGCCAGCAACAGCTGGAGCGCTACAACCTCGACGGCCTCTTCAGGGACATCGAGGAGCGGCTGGACCGGATCATCCAGAAGGAGCGACGGACTCTCCAAGAGCGCCTGGAGACGGCCCAGGGCACCGAGAGAGAGGAGCTGGTGAAGAAGCTGGTTGGAAGCCGGCTGGCAGAGTTGGACTCCCTACCTCCGGAGCCCGGCTCGGCCATCCGGAGGCTGCAGCACTACGAGTTCCTGGACCAGGGCGCCGAGGGGGACTTTGCCGACCTCCTGGCCGAGCTGCGCCAGAATCTGGTGGAGTCGCACTTCAAAGAGCTGGGCCAGGCGCTGCAGCAGATGGGTCCGGAGGATGTGTCCCAGCTGCGGCAGATGGTGGCCGACCTCAATCAAATGCTGGAGCGGCGGCTCCGGGGCGAGTCCCCCGGCTACCCGGAGTTCATGGAGAAGTGGGGACGGTTCTTCCCTGACCACCCCCCGGACCTCGACTCGTTCCTGAGCCAGCTCCAGCGGCAGATGGCCGAATTGGACTCCCTGATCCAGTCCCTCTCCCCCGAGGCCCGCCAGCAGCTCCAGGAGATGATGCAGGCGGCGCTCGGTGACGATGGACTCCAGGGAGAGCTGGCCCGGCTCTCCCTGCTGCTCTCCCAGCTACCGTCCCAGCCGCCGTCGGGGTCGCGGTTCGGATTCTTCGGCGGCGAGGAGCTCGACCTCCCCGGGGCCATGGACGTGATGGGAGAGCTGCAGCAATTGGACTCCCTGGAGCGGGGCGTCCGTCAGGCCTACTCGGGCACTGAGCTGCCCCCGGACCTGCTGGAAAGGTTGAGCCAGAGCCTAGGCCCTGACGCCGCCGCCAGTGTGGCCCAGATCCAGGAACTGATCCGCGAGCTGGAGGCCAAGGGCCAGCTCCGGAGTGGCCAGGACGGACTGGAGCTGACTCCTCGGGGGGTTCGCAAGATCGGCCAACAGGCACTGGGAGACATCTTCCAGCACCTCTCCGCGGACCGATTCGGCAGCCACCCACGGGAGACCCCGGGGACCGGCAGCGAGCCGGGCGATCAAACTAAACCCTACGAGTTCGGCGATCCCTTCCGTCTCGACGTGGAGCGCACTCTGATGAACGCTCTGCGCCACAGCGACGGCAGCCGCCCCCTGCGACTGGCGGTGGATGACTTCGAGGTTTACGAGTCCGAGCAGACGGTGCAGACCAGCACAGTGCTGATGCTCGACATGAGCCGGAGCATGCCGCTGCGTGGTTACTTCTACGCAGCCAAGAAGATGGCGCTGGCGCTGGAGTCTCTGATCCGCACTCAGTACCCGCGGGACACACTTTACGTGCTCGGATTTTCAGACTACGCAAGGGAAATCGCGCCCGGTATGCTCTCGCAACTCTCCTACAGTGAGTACGTCTACGGCACCAACATGCAGCACGGACTGATGCTGGCCCGCCGCTTGCTCAACCGTCATCGCGGTGGCAACCGGCAGATAATCATCGTCAGTGACGGCGAGCCCACCGCGCACATGGAGGGAGCCCACGCCGTCTTCATGTATCCACCCCTGCCAGAGACGTTCCAGAAGACCCTGCTGGAGGTGCGACACTGCACCCGGGAGGGCATCGTGATCAACACCTTCATGCTGGAGAGCAACCAGTACCTGGTGCAGTTCGTCAAGCAGCTGACCCGGCAGAACCGCGGCCGCGCCTTCTTCGTCAGCCCCGACCGGCTCGGAGACTACGTCTTGGTCGACTACGTGGCCTCCCGGACCAGGACCGGCTGAGCGGTGCCGGTCCACCGGCTGGACGAGGCCCACCGGCAGTTCCAAGAGCGGCTGCTGACCCAACTGCGGTCGCGCTACGCCAGCTGGGACTTTTCCTCCCGCGAGGACGACTTCGGGTTGCTGGCCTGCAAGCGGCAGGCCCAGGTGACGCTCTCCCTGGAATCGCTCTACGCGGAGTCGAGCCGGGCTGGGGCCTCGGTCCCGGAGCAGATCGCCCGGTTCGTGACTGCGGCTGGGCCCCGGCTGAGCTCGGCGGAGCAGAACCCGGCCAGCTCCGGTCCGACTCCGGACCCGGGCGCCCTGGTTTGGTGCGTGCGGACCGAGCGCAGCACCCGGACCTACCGGCGGTTCGCTGAGCTGGCCACCCGGGAGCTTCCCGGTGGACTGCTGGCCTTCGTGGCCGAGGCGCTTCCCGGAGATGCCATGCGCGGGGTCTCCCGGGAGGAGGCGGCTGCCGGGGGCCTGGGCGAAGAGGACCTGGTCCGGCACGCTCAGCACAACACCGGCCTGCGGCTGGACCGCTGGCGCGCCCTCCTGGGCGAGTCCGTCCCGGAGCAGCGCTGGCTGTTCAGCGACGACATCCTCTTCTCCAGCAGCCTGCTGCTGGTTCCGGAGTTCCTGGAGAGGCTGGGCCGGCTGGGGGCGGGGCGGGCGGCGCTGGCCGTTCCCGACCGAGCCATGGTGGTGGCTGGGGTGGGCGAGGCGGCCGCTCCGGAGGTCATGGTCCCGATCGTGCGTCGGCTCTTCCGGCTGGCCAGCAACCCGCTCTGCCCGGTGCTGCTCAGCACTGACGGGCAGCGGCTGGAACTGCATCCCGCCGAGGTGCGTCCGACCCGGGGGAGGGTTAGCTGGCGTCGAATCCTGGGGACGGGCCCCACATGAGAGTCGTGGCGGGGGCCCCGCCGGGACTGCTGGAGGCGATCAACAAGATGCGTTCCGAGGCTCGGGCCCGGTACGGAGAGCCCTTGATCGAGGTGGGACCAGCTGGCAACTCGCTCCGGGCCACCGTGGCCCTGCCCTCCCAGGAGGAGGAGCTGCGGCGGCTCAGCGGGGAGTTCTGGCCGGGGGCGGCGGTGCACATCCTGGTACTGGCCACTCGCCGGGCCCGGCTGGCCCTCTATCCCGACGCCGGACCGCTCGACGTCTGGAGAAGGCCCCGGCAGGGGTCGGCTGACCGAGGTGAGCTGACCACTCAACTGCTGCCCGGGGATCCGCCCGCCGGGTTGCTGGCGGTGCGCCCGGGACGGTACCTGGTCCGAGCCCCCGGCGACGCGCTGGGCTGGGTGCTCCAGACAGCCCGGTTCCGACTCGGCCCCAGCCCCACCCCGGACGCCGGGGGCGACGGCTTGGTCGGTGGCCCCAGCTGGGACCCCGGGGTGGTCCTCAAGACCGCGCTGGGTCTGCTGGGCCGGGAGTATGTCTGGGGCGGGACCGGAGGCCCGGGTGTGGACTGCTCGGGACTGAGCTGGAGAGCCTACCTAGCTGCCGGGGTGCTGCTGCCCCGAAACAGCCGGGCCCAACGCCGGGTGGGAGCCAAAGTGCGGCTGGCCGACCTTCAGCAGGCGGACCTGATCTGCGCCGTGTACCGCGGTCCCAAGCGAACCAGCCACGTGGCCTTGGGTTTGGGTCCGGACGAGGTGATCCACGCCTGCAGTGAGTGGCACCAGGTGAGGCGGGAGCCGCTGGCCGATTTTCGGGCCCGTTACCAGGTCCTCACCGTTCGACGACTGCCGGGAGCGCTTCCTTCCGGACGGTAACCTTGCCCTGATGGAGGCATCGGCGAGGCCCGCACCGGCCGGTTCCGAGGTCCTGCGCCCGCCGGGTGAGCTGCGGCTGCCCCCGGCCCTGGCCCAGCTCCGCCAGCGCCGGGTAGACGTGGTGGGGGTGGCCAGCGTCGAGGGCGGCGAGATGGCCCGCTACCTGCTGGCGGCGGGATTCACCAATCTGGTGGGCCACGACCAACAGCCGGATCGCCAGGGACTGGCACGAGCCCACCATCGGGCCCATGCCGGCCTCGGGCCCGAGGAGCGCGAGGGGCGGCTGCGAGAGCTGCTGGACGGGCTGGCCTCGCTGCAGATCGGACCCGACTACCTACGCCAGGTGGAGAGTTCGGCCTTGGTGATCCCCACCCAGGCCTGGTTTCTCTCGCCCGCCAACGCCCCGCTCCAGGAGCTGAGGCGAAAAGGGCATCCCTTCTACTCGCTGATCCAGGCCTATCTGGACCTGGCCCGGGGGGAGGTGATCGGGGTCACCGGGAGCCATGGCAAGTCCACCACCAGCGCCCTTCTGGCCGCGGTCCTGGAGCAGACCGGGATCTTCCCGGCCGTCTGGCTGGCCGGCAACGACCGCCACACCCGCCAGGCCCTGGAGGCGGTGGCCCGCGACCCCGGCCAAGGCTGCCTGATCCTGGAGATTAGCAACCGGCAGCTGCTGCAGATGGACCGGGCCCCCCGGGTGGCCTGCCTCACCAACATCACCGCCAACCACCTCGACGAGCACGGTGGAATGGCCGGCTACGTACTGGCCAAGCAGCGCATCTTCGCTCTGCCAGGCTGCCGGGTGGCGGTCCGCAACGGCGACGATCCGCTCAGCCTGAGCGGCGATCTGGCCACCGCCATTCGCGAGTTCCGCTTCGCCGCCACCGAGGCGGGGCTGGCCGGCCACGACGGCGCCTACCAACTGGACCAGACACTCCAACTGCGCTGGCAGGGCGAGTCCCGGCCAGTCCTGCCGGTGGACAGAGTCCCGCTTCGGGGCCAGCACAACCTGGCCAACGTGGGGGCGGCCCTGAGCCTGCTGGCGGCGGTCAGTGAACCGGACCCTGCGGCGCTGGAGCTGGCGGCGGCGGCCATCGAGCGTTTCACCCCGCTCCGCCATCGCACCGAGTTGGTCCGTGAGCGCGCCGGGGTCGAGTACGTCGATGACCTCTCCAGCACCACCCCCCAGTCCACGGTGGCGGCGATCCGAGCCCTAGGCAAGTCCTGCATCCTCATCGCCGGCGGCCAGGACAAGGGGATCGGTTTCGGCGAGCTGGTGGGGCTGGTGGGCGGGGAGGTGAGAGCAGTGATCCTCCTCCCCGGCGAGGGCTCGGACCGGCTGGCGGCGGAGCTGGCGGAGGCCGGCCGCGAAGAGCTGCTCCACCGGGTTGGTCGGCTCCGGCCGGCGGTCGAGCTGGCCCGCAATCTGGCCCAGGCTGGAGAGGCGGTGCTACTCTCGCCCGCCTGCCCGGGCTTCTTCACAGCCCATTACGGCGAGGGCGGCTTCCGGCAGGCGGTGCTGCGGGCTACTTCTCCTCGTCCACGAAGGGAGCCAGCCTGACTGGGTCCAGCTCCAACAGCTCGAAGGTCGCTCCGCAGTTGGGGCAGTCGAGGAGGTCGCCGACCTCTTCCACCTCGCCAAGGTCGAGCTCGGAGCCGCAATCGGGACAGCACTTGGCCTGGACGATGCTGGCCGCCACCCTGGTCCTCCTCCATGCCCAGCGCTGATCTGACCGGACCCGGGCCCCCGGGCCAGTGGATCCACGCCCAACTGTTCGGGCAGAGTGTACCGGCTGGATCTCAGCTTTCCCTGGGCGAAGGAAGCACTCCCCTGGAGCCGGCCGAGGAGTTGGGCCGGGTCCTGGGCATCCCCTCGCTCTGGCTGAAGCGGGAGGACCATTCCCCGACCGGCTCCCACAAGGCCCGCTGCCTCGGGTACCTCTGCTCGACCCTGTTGGCGGAGGGGATCAGCCAGGCGGTGATCTCCTCCTCTGGGAACGCCGCCACGGCCGCGGCCGCCTTCGCCTCGCTGGGAGGCATCCGCCTGCTCAGCCTGGTGTCGCCCAGAACCCCCCGGGTCAAGCTCCAAGCGCTGCTCCGCTATCCCCAGCCGGTGGTGCTAAGCAGGCATCCGGTCGGCCTGCTCCACCACGCGGTCCGGAGCTGGGGACTGGCCGACCTCAGGGCCTCGGTCAACCCGCTCGCCCCCACTGCCTACCGAGGTATAGCCGCCGAGCTGATCCAGGACGGGCCTCCGGCGGCGGTCTTCCACTTCTCTAGCAGCGGAGCCACCGCGCTGGGGCTGAGCCAGGGCTTCGCGCAGCTGCTGGCGCCCTCCCAGCGACCCCAGCTGCATGTGGTCGAGAGCGCACCCGGCGGCGAGCTCACCCGGTCCTGGTACCCGGGCGGGCAGTCGGAGAGCGCTCCAGTCAGCCCGGTGGGAGAGCTGGGCACCCGGCGCTCCCGGCTGGCTCCCCGGGTGCGGCGCGCGGTCGGGCAGAGCGGCGGCCGAGGCTGGCGGGTCACCGAGGCCGAGCTGGCCGAGGTCTTGGATCTGGCCCGGAGCCATCGGGTCGAGACCTCCTGGGAGGGGGTCGCGACCCTGGCGGCGATGCGCCAGGCGGCCAACCGGCCGGAGCTGAAAAGAGCTGGCAGATGGGTGGCGCTTCTGACCGGAGCCGCCGCCCAGCTGGACTTGGAACCCTCCGGGGAGGAGGAGCTGGCACTGGTGCGGGCGGAGACGCCAGCGGAGCTCGACCTGGTCCTGGTGGCTCGGGGCTTCAAGCGACCGGCGGCCGGCTGATGGCGGAGGGCGGCCGGGTGATGTTCGTGGGACCGGACCCATTGCCGGCGGTGGCCAGCGGTCTCCCGGTGATCTGCGCCGACAGCTGCGGAATGGGGGTAGGGGCCGGGGCGGCTTGGGAGCGCTTCCAGGTGAGTGGCGTCCAATCCAGCCTATCGCTCCTGCAGCAGCCAGCCGTGCGGGCGCGGGTCCGCTCCTCGGTGGACGCGATCACGGTCTGGAAGAGCTCGGCGGCAATCGAACGGGTCACCTCGGAGCTGGGCGTCAGGCTGGCCAACTCACCGGC
>Ga0307373_10002739_pt1 | contig 31513 bp, 33 predicted proteins | sample OX2MG_FD_202534 | JGI IMG/M metagenome (GOLD analysis project Ga0307373, IMG submission 202534) | Soil microbial communities from Risofladan, Vaasa, Finland - OX-2 | ecosystem: Environmental > Terrestrial > Soil > Coastal area > Acid sulfate soil | place: Finland: Risofladan, Vaasa | collected...
TCGTCCTCTACGACCGCGAAGAGAGGATTCTGCTCCGTAACGACCAGGCGGAGAAATTCTTCCCTGAAGTCGCCGACCTACTCGTGCCTGGAGCCAAGATCGAGGATTTGACCCGCACGCGTTATCGTCGTCTCCATCGGCACGCATCGGAAGCAGAGATTGAGAGGGCGGTGCAAAAGCGGTTGCAACAGTTCCGCAACCCCGGCGTCATACCGCCCGATCAGCTGCCCGATGGGCGTTGGACACAGGCCATCGAGCGGCGCACCGCCGATGGCGGCACGGTTTGCGTCCGCATCGACATCACCGAGCTCAAGCAGCGCGAGCGCGAACTCGAGGCGGTGAGCGAAACCTTGCGCAAGAGCCAGGAACACCTGACGCAGGCACAACGCACCTCGGGCACCGGCAGCATGGAGCGCGACCTCAAGACCGGCGAGGTCAAGTGGTCGGACGAATGCGGCCGCATGTTCGGCCGCGATCTTGCCCTGCCGCCGCCGCTGCGGCACGAATTCCTCACCCTGGTCCATCCCGACGACCGGCCCATCTATGAGTCCTCGATGATCGCCTCAGAAACGGGGGTTGCGTCCGAGCCGTTCAAATTCCGGGCGGTACACGGCGACGGCGCGGTCCACTGGCTGTACTGCGAATCAACGATACAGCTGGATGCCGATGGCAAGCCTTCGAAGCGCACCGCCACCTACCGCGACATCACCGTCGAGCACGAAGCCGAGGAAGCACTGCGAGCGATGGCCGACGAGCTGCGGCGCAACCAGGAATACCTGTCGCAGGCCCAGCGCCTCGCGCAAATGGGCAGCGATTTCCGCGACCTGCGCTCCGACGTTGCCGAGTGGTCGGACACCAGCTACGAGATTTTTGGCGTCGACAAGACGTTCGTGCCGACGACCGAGAACTTCCTCAAGCTCGTCCATCCCGACGATCACGCGATCGTCGCGCGCACGCGCGGCGAGATCGCGGCGGGCAAGAACCCGGAGCCCTTCGAATACCGCATCATCCGGCCGGACGGCGCGATCCGTCACATCGCCCGCGAGTGCGCCGTCGAGTTCGATGCCAACGGCAAACCCCTCTTCATGGTCGGTACGATCCGCGACGTCACCGCAAAGCGCGCCCACGAACAGGCGCTCCGCCGCAAGAGCGCCGAGATCGAGGAGCGCAACGCGGAACTCCAGCGCTCCAACTCCGAGCTCGAGCAGTTCGCCTATGTCGCCTCGCACGACTTGCAGGAGCCGTTGCGGATGGTGGCGAGCTACTGCCAGCTGCTGCAACGCCGTTATAAGGACAAGCTCGACACAGACGCCAACGAGTTCATCGCCTTCGCGGTCGAGGGCGCCAGCCGGATGCAGCGCCTGATCAACGATCTCCTCGCCTACTCTCGCGTCGGCCGCAAGGGCGGCGATCCCGCGCCGTTCGAATTCGTCGAGGCTGTCGACGGCGCGCTCGCGCGTCTCAAGAGCGCCATCGCTGACAGCGGCGCTGTCGTGACCGTCGGTTCTCTGCCGCGCATCGTCGGCGTGCGCATGCAGCTGACCCAGCTCATGCAGAATCTGATCGGCAACGCGATCAAGTTCCGCCGTGACGGCGTGGCGCCGGCGATCAGCGTTACGGCGACAAGCGAAGGCGCGATGCACCACATCGTGGTCGAAGACAATGGCATCGGCATCGAGCCGCAATATCTCGAGCGGGTGTTCCTGATCTTTCAACGCCTGCACGAGCGCAACAAATATCCCGGGACCGGCATCGGTCTCGCGATCGCGAAAAAGGTGATCGAGTATCACGGCGGCCGCATCTGGATCGAATCCACGCCGGGCCAGGGCAGCCGCTTCAACTTCACGCTCCCGGCGGCCATCCAGAACGGAGCCCACGATGCCTGATACATTTAACAGCTCTCATCTCGTCGAAGTCCTGCTCGTCGAGGACAATCCGGGCGACGCTCGGCTGACACAGGAAGCCCTGCGCGAAGGCAAACTGCGGAACAGAATTCACCACGTGCGCGACGGCGTCGAGGCGCTCGCCTTCTTGCGGCGCGAGGGGGAATACTGCAATGCGCCTGTACCCGACATCATCCTTCTCGACCTAAATATGCCGCGCAAAGACGGGCGCGAGGTGCTTTCGGAAATCAAAGAAGATCCGCAACTGCGGTTCATCCCGGTCGTGGTGTTGACCACCTCCGAAGCCGAGAACGACATCGTCAAGAGCTACGAACTGCACGCCAACTGCTACATCACCAAGCCGGTCGACCTGGAAAAATTCACCGCTATCGTGCACTCGATCGAAGACTTCTGGCTGCAGGTCGTGACGCTGCCGCACCGCGACGAGAACGTCGCTTAGCGATTTTCGGGAAGCGAATCCACGATGTCAAATGCTGACGCTTCCCTGACGACGCGCGCCCTGCGCATCCTCCTAATCGAGGACAATCCGGGCGACGCGCGGCTGACTCAACTCCTGCTCGAAGAGGCGAGCGACTTCGCCTTCGAGATGACGCACGTCACCAGCTTCGAACAGGGCATGGCGGCGGTCGGCGACGGCATTTTCGATATCGCGCTGGTCGACTTGTCACTCGGCGATTCGCACGGCATCGACACCGTCCGGCACATGCATCGGCGCGCGCCGCTGATGCCGATGATTGTCCTCAGCGGCCTCGAGGACGAGACGATGGCGATGGCCGCGCTGCAGGAAGGCGCGCAAGACTATCTAGTCAAGGGCCAGGGCGACGGCAATCTGATCAAGCGCGCGATCCGTTACGCGATGGAGCGCAAGCGCGTCGAGGCTCAGCTGGTCGAGACCAAGAACACCGCCGAGGCTGCGAGCCGTGCGAAGACCGAATTCCTCGCCAACATGAGCCACGAGCTGCGCACGCCCCTGAACGCGATCATCGGCTTTTCCGAGATCCTCAAGCAGGAACCGCTCGGGCCGCTCGGTCATCCGTCCTACCGCGACTACGTGCGCGACGTCTATGAAAGCGGCGTCCACCTTCTGCGCATCATCAACGACATTCTCGATCTCTCGAAAATTGAGGTCGGCAAGCTCACACTCACCGAGACACCGGTCGAGCCGCGCGAGGCGATCGAGTCCTGCATGCGCATCGTGCGCGAGCGCGCCGATAACGCCAAGGTCAATCTGATCGCCGACATCGCGCCCAATATGCCGACGCTTAACGCCGACGAGCGCATGGTGAAGCAGATTCTGCTCAACCTGCTGTCGAACGCCATCAAGTTCACGGCGGCGGGCGGATCGGTGCGCGTCGTCGCGCGGATCGACGACAAGGACGGCGCGATTATTCAAGTCGTCGACAACGGCATCGGCATCGCCGCCGCCGACATCGAGCGCGCGTTGCAGCCTTTCGAGCAGATCGACAGCTCGCTCCACCGAAAATATCAGGGCACCGGCCTCGGTCTTCCCCTCGCCCGTTCGATGTGCGAGCTGCATGGCGGCCGCTTCACAATCGAGAGCACGGTCGGCCAAGGCACCACTGTGACGGCGCACTTTCCGCCCGAGCGCAGCCTCCGCAAGGCCTCGGCGCCGGCGACGCTCAACGTCGCTTAGACCTTCGCCCTCTTAGAACGTTCCCGGATAGGCGCCGCCGTCGACCAAGAGATTCTGGCCGGTGATATAGCCGGCTTGCGCGCTGCACAGGAACGCACAGGCGGCGCCGAACTCGTCCGGCGTGCCGAACCGCGCTGCCGGAATCGTCGTCAGCCGTCGGCGTTGCGCCTCTTCGACCGAGATCTTCGCGTTCTTGGCCATGGTTTCCGTGTTGGCACGGAGCCGGTCCGTGTTCATCGCACCGGGCAGCAGGTTGTTGATCGTGACGTTGTGCGCCACGGTCTTGCGCGCGAGCCCGGCGACGAACCCGGTCAGGCCGGTGCGCGCACCGTTTGACAGGCCGAGAATGTCGATCGGCGCTTTCACCGCGCTCGACGTGATGTTGACGATGCGGCCAAAGCGCCGCGCGATCATGTAGTCGACCGTAGCCTGGATCAGCGCGATGGGCGTCAGCATGTTGGCGTCGAGCGCCTTGATCCAGATGTCGCGCGTCCACTCGCGGAAATCGCCGGGCGGCGGGCCGCCGGCATTGGTGACCAGAATGTCAGGCTTCGGACACGCTGCCAGCGCGGCAGCACGGCCATCCGGCGTGGTGATATCACCAGCAACGGCGGTGACTTTGGCGCGGTAGCGATCGCGCAGCTCGGCTGCAGTCGCTTCGAGCGCATCGCGGCCACGCGCCGTGATCACCAGTTCGACGCCCTCGGCCGCCAGCGCAGCAGCACAGCCCTTGCCCAGCCCCTTGCTCGCGGCGCAGATCAGCGCGGTCTTGCCCTTGACGCCCAAGTCCATGTGTCCTCCGACCCTGTCGCGAAGATGCGACGCTATTTCCTAGGGGTCGCGTGCAGCGGCGGCAAGGACTTGAGATAGACCGCGATCGCCTGGCGGTCAGAATCGGTGAGCATGGCGGTGCCTTTGACCACCTCGGCCATCTGCTTGCCGACGGTGTCGAAATCCGGTGTCTCGCCCGTCTTCAGCAGCTTGGCAATATCGGCAACGTTCCACTGGCCGATGCCGGTGTCGTTGTCCGGCGTGATGTTCGCAGAGCGCATGCCATCCGGCCCGTTGGGATTGCCGGCATAGGCGTGGCTGGGCTCGAGGCCACCAAGCACGTCGCGCGGCGTATGACATTCCTGGCAATGCACGACGGCCTCGGCGAGATACCGGCCGCGGTTCCATTCCGCGCTCTTGTCCGCAACCGGAGGCAGCGGCCCCGCCTTGAAGTACAGCAAACGCCAACCGAGCAGCAGCGAACGGAATTCGAACGGGAATCGGATCTGGTCGGATTTGTTGGGCGCCGGATCCGGCTTCAGCGCCATCAGGTAGGCATAGAGGTCGGCGACGTCGCTGTCGTTCATGCGGCTGTATGCGGCGAAGGGAAACACCGGATACAAGTATCGACCGCCGGGGCCCTCGCCGTCGCGCAGCGCCTGCCGGAAGTCTGCGAGCGACCATTTGCCGATGCCGTGGACCGGATCGGGCGTGATGTTGGGCGTGTAGAACGTACCGAATGGCGTGACGAGGGCGCGGCCGCCGGCCAGCGGCGCGCCGTGATCCTTCACATCGGTGTGGCAGGCGGCGCAATCGGCGGCGGCGAAGACGTAGGCGCCACGGGCAATCGCCGCGTCATCGGCGGCGTACGCCGGCAATGCGACCAGAATGGCGGGAAGAACGAAAGCGGCGAGCCAGTGCTTCATGGTGCAGTTTCTATGCGGCGCGTAGGGAATCAGGTTGGCCGTCGCCGATCAAGTCCCACGTTTGGGACATATCCCATGTTTGGGACATATCCCATGCGCCGATATGCAGGATCGTGGGCCGCCATTCAGGCGGCGTCGCACCTAGCTAACGGGACCGGCAACGTGCGCGGCGAAGCCCGGCCGCGGCTGAAGCCGGGCGTACCATCGGGCGAGGTTGGGCAATTCCGGCCGTTCAATCGGATATTGGAACCAACGATGCGCCCAGATACCAATGCCGATATCGGCGAGCGTGAACGCATCGCCGGCAAGATAGTCGTGCGCGTCAAGCTGACGCTCAACCATCTCCCAGAATGCAATCGCCTCGATGCGGTAACGAGCGAGCATCGGAAAGTCGCGTCGCGGCTCCGGTGTGCGGTAATAGCCTTGCAGCATTCCGCCGAGCGGCGCGTTGAGGCGCGACAGCTGCCAGTCCATCCAGCGCTCCACCTCGCTGCGCCGCGCCGGATCGGTCGGATGGAGCGCGGCATCGCCGTAAACCGCGCAGAGATAGCGCAGGATGGTATTAGATTCCCAGATGACGAGCTCGCCGTCTTTCACCGTCGGCACGAGCCCGTTCGGATTCATCGCGCGATAGGACGGCACGTCGTTGCCGCCGAACTTGCCGCCCCAATCGAGCCGCTCGTACTCGATGCCGAGCTCGGCGCAGACCCACAAGACCTTCTGCACGTTGGACGAAGTCGTGCGTCCCCAGATCGTCAGCATGTCCCCCCCTCTTGCGTCCGGCGCCGCTCCGCCTGGCTAATCGATTAGGCCGAGCTCGAGCTTGGCTTCCTCGGACATCCGGTTCTTGTCCCAGGGCGGCGTCCAGACCAGCTTGACGCGCGCGTCCTGCACGCCCGGTACGGCGGCGACCGCGTCGTGCACCTGGCCGGGCAGTGCACCCGCGACCGGGCAAGCCGGGGTCGTCAGCGTCATCTCGACGTACACGACACCGTCTTTGTTGACGACGAGCTCGTAGATCAGGCCGAGATCGACCAGGTTTACCGGGATTTCGGGATCGCGCACCGTCTTGAGCGCATCGAGCACCTGCTCGCGCAACGCGGGATCGCCCTCGTCCGGCGTCGGCCGCTCGACGTCGGCCATCTCGGCCACTTCCTCCGGATCGTCGCGGAGGAACTCGAATGGATCCTGGCCAGAATTGTCGCTGCTCACCGCCTACTCCGTCTTCACAGTCGCTGTCGCTGTCGCCGTCGCCGTACCATTGGCGCCGTTCTTGAGCGCGGCATCGAATGCGTGCCACGCCAGCGTCGCGCATTTGACGCGCGTCGGATAAGCGCGTACGCCCTCGAGCGGCACTAGGCGCTCCATATCCTCGGCGAGCGCTTCCGGCACGGCGGGCGCCGTCTGGCCGGTCACCTCGGCATGGAAGCCTTTGAACAAGGTGTCCGCCTCGGCCAGGGTCTTGCCCTTCAGCACTTCCGTCATCAGCGACGCCGACGCGGTCGAGATCGCGCAACCGCGACCGTCGAAGCTCACATCCTTGACGCGGTCGCCGTCCAGTTCGAGATAGACGGTGACGCGGTCGCCGCACAGCGGATTGTGGCCGTGCGCCAGATTGGTCGGATGCGCCAGCGCGCGGAAATTGCGCGGATGGCGTCCGTGGTCGAGGATGATGTCCTGGTAGAGCTCGCGCGCGTCCATGATCTTCACGCAAACAGCTTCTGCGCCGTGGTCAGGGCGGCAGCGAGCGCGTCAATGTCGCGCTCATCGTTGTAGATGCCGAGCGACGCGCGCGTCGTGCCAGCGAGGCCGAGCTTGTCCATCAACGGCTGGGCGCAGTGATGGCCCGCCCGCACGGCAACATGGTGCTGGTCGAGCACGGTCGCAAGATCGTGCGGATGAACACCCTCGACGTCGACCGACAGGATGCCGAGCCGGCGCTGTCCGGCTTGAACGAGGCGGATGCCCGGCAGGCGCGACAGCCTGTCGACGCCGTAGCCGGTCAGCTCCTCCTCGTGCGCGAAGATCGCTTCGCGGCCGAGCGCCTCGATATAGTCGAGTGCGACCGCCAGGCCGATGGCGCCCGAGATATCGGGCGTGCCCGCCTCGAAGCGATGCGGCGGCCGTTGGAACGTCGTCTTCTCGAAGGTGACGAGCTCGATCATGTCGCCGCCGCCCTGCCACGGCGGCATGGCCTCGAGAATCTCGCCCTTGGCGTAGAGCACGCCGATGCCGGTCGGACCATAGGTCTTGTGGCCGGAGAAGACATAGAAGTCGCAGTCGATCGCGCGCACGTCGACCGGCATGCGCGGCGCTGCCTGACACCCGTCGACCAGGATCTTGGCGCCATGCTTGTGCGCCAGCCGCGCCATGGCTTCGACGGGCAGCATCGCGCCGGTGGCGTTGGCGAGCTGTGTCACCGCCACCAGCTTGGTGCGCGGCGATAGCCGCGCCTCGAATTCGGCCATGTCGATGCCGCCGGAAGCGTCGATCGGCGCGACGACGAGCTTCAATCCGGTGCGCTCGCGGATGAGCTGCCACGGCACGATGTTGGCGTGATGCTCGAGCTCAGTGATCAGCACTTCGTCGCCGGGCTTGAGGAAGGTCATGCCCCAGGAATAGGCGACGAGATTGATGCCCTCGGTCGCGCCGCGCACGAAGACGATCTCGTCGCTGCTGGCGGCGTTGAGGAATTTGCGCGCGGTCTCGCGCGCGCCTTCGTAGAGATCGGACGAGCGCGCCGACAGGCGATAGACGCCGCGATGCACGTTGGCGTAATCGCTGCGATAGAACTCGGCAACCCGGTCGATCACCGTTGCCGGCTTCTGCGCCGACGCCGCACTGTCGAGGAACACGAGACCGGCATTGCGCTCGAAGATCGGGAAATCGCGCCGCACCACGCGCGGATCGAGCCGGTGCCTGATGCCCTGAATCCGCGGCGTGCCAGCGAAGGGCGGCGGATTGTTCGGCAGCGGGCTGACCCTCGGCGCGTGAGTCATCGACCGTCTCCCGCCGCGAGCCAACGCGCGACATGACGGCCGAGATGCGCGCGCATCGTCGCGTCGTCCTCGATCCGCTCGATCACCTCGGCGGCGAACGCCTCGATCAGCATGCGCCTCGCTTCCGCAACGGGTATGCCGCGGCTTTCGAGATAGAACAGCGCCGCCTCGTCGAGATCGCCGACGGTCGCACCGTGACTGCACTTGACGTCGTCGGCCAGAATCTCGAGCTCGGGCTTGGCGTCGATCGCCGCACGCCGGCTCAGCAGCAAATTCTTGCTGAGCTGGTTGGCGTCGGTCTTCTGCGCCTGCGGCCGCACGCCGATGGTGCCGATGAAGACGCCATGGGCGCGGTCGCCGGCGACGCTCTTGAAGTATTCGCGAGTCGTGCAGCGGGGCGCGGCGTGATCGACCACGGTCGCGATCGTGCCTTCCTGCTCGCCGCGCAGCAGCGTCGCGCCGAAGAGGCCGCAAGCGGCACCCTCACCGTCGAACTTCAGATGAATGTCCGTGCGCGCGAGCCGGCCGCCGAGCGACAGCGTGAAGTTTTCGTAGCGCGCGTCACGGCCGAGCTCGACCCGGTTGTGGCCGAGATGGATCGCCGCCGCGCTCTCGTCCTGCAGCTTGACGTGACGCAGCACCGCGCCGGCGCCGACGCCAATCACAGCGACCGCGTTGGTCCAATAGGCGCCCTCGCCCGCATAGGTCTCGATCAGCGTCGCGCGGCTGTTCGGACCGAGCAGAATGAGATTGCGCAACTGCGACGATCGCTCCGCCGTGCGGTCGAGGTGAATGATCTCGATCGCGCCGTCGAGCGCGACACCAGGTTCGAGCGCGAGCACGACGCCGTCGGCGAACAGCGCGGCGTTGAGCGCGACGAACGGCTGGCCGCCGATGGTGTCGGTCTCGCGCACTGCCTGCTCTACAAGATCGGGGCGATCGCGCAACGTCTGTGCCATCGACGCGAGCCACGCGCCCTTCGGCAGCTCGCCGATCGCGGAAAGCTGCGGCGCGAATGCGCCGTCGACCAGCACGATGCGATGCGCCGCGCCGGAATAGCGCCAGGATGCGATGTCGGCCTCCGTCGCGCGCACGGAACCGGCGACGGGCGGAAACGGCGCGCGCTGTAGCGGCCGGAGATCGGTGAAGCGCCACGCCTCCTGCTTGCGCGTCGGCCAGCCGAGCTCGCTGAAGCGGCGGATTGCGCCTTCGCGGCGATGCGTCAGCCATGTCGGCTCGGGCGCGGCCGGCCGCGCCTTGAACGCCTCGACATAGGGCTGGATCTCGGCGAGCACGCTCACGCCGCGTCTCCATACGCGCTGTAGCCGGTCTGTTCGAGCTCGAGCGCCAGTTCCTTGCCGCCGGATTTGACGACCTTTCCGCCCGACAGCACGTGCACCCGATCGGGCACCACGTGATTCAACAGCCGCTGATAATGCGTGATCATCACGATCGCGCGCTCCGGTCCGCGCAGCGCATTGATGCCGCGCGCCACCATCTGCAGCGCGTCGATGTCGAGGCCGCTGTCGGTCTCGTCGAGTATGGCGAGCTTGGGCTCGAGCATCGCCATCTGGAAGATCTCGTTGCGCTTCTTCTCGCCGCCAGAGAACCCCACGTTGACGCCGCGCTGAAGCAAATCCTCACCGATCTCGAGCAGTTTAAGCTTCGTGCGCACTGCCTTGAGGAACTGGCCGGCGTCCATATCGCTTTCGCCGCGCTGCTTGCGCACGGCGTTGAGCGCCGCGCGCAGGAAATACATGTTGTTCACGCCCGGAATCTCGACCGGATACTGGAACGCCAGGAACACGCCGTCGCGCGCGCGCTCGTCCGCCGCCATCGCCAGCAGATCGCGGCCCTGGAACAGGACCTGTCCCGCCGTCACTTCATAGCCCGGTTTGCCCGACAGGACGCCGGCGAGCGTGCTCTTGCCGGAACCGTTCGGCCCCATGATGGCGTGAACCTCGCCCGCCTTCACGGTGAGATCGACGCCTTTGAGAATCTCGCGGCTTTCGCTGATCCGCGCGTGCAAATTCTTGACTTCGAGCATCATCCTAACTCAATCGTTGGATCGACATCCTGCATCCTTCGAGACGCGCTCCCTCGCCGCGCTCGGGACCGCTCCTCAGGACGAGGAGACTTTTCTTAATGCCATCAAGAAACGTCCTCATGCTGAGGAGCGCGGCATCAGCCGCGCGTCTCGAAGCACGCACCCTATTGATGCAGCTCATCATCAACCCACGCTGCCTTCGAGGCTCACCGCCAGAAGTTTCTGCGCCTCGACCGCGAACTCCATCGGCAGCTCTTTCAGCACTTCCTTGCAAAAACCGTTGACGATCAGCGACAGCGCGTCCTCCTTCGACAGGCCGCGCTGCTGGCAATAGAACATCTGCTCGTCGCTGATCTTCGAGGTCGTCGCCTCGTGCTCGACACGCGCGGTCGGATTTCGTGCCTCGATATAAGGCACGGTGTGCGCGCCGCATTTGTCGCCAATCAGCAACGAATCGCACTGCGTGAAGTTGCGCGCGTTCTCGGCCTTGGGCTGGATCCGGACCAAACCCCTATAGGTGTTCTGGCCCTTGCCGGCCGAGATGCCCTTCGAAATGATGGTCGAGCGCGTGTTGCGGCCGAGATGGAGCATCTTGGTGCCGGTGTCGGCCTGCTGGTAGTTGTTGGTGATGGCGACCGAGTAGAACTCGCCCACGGAGTTGTCGCCTTCGAGGATGCAGCTCGGATATTTCCAGGTGATCGCCGAGCCGGTCTCCACCTGGGTCCACGAGATCTTCGCGCGCGCGCCGCGGCAGGCGCCGCGCTTGGTGACGAAATTATAGATGCCGCCCTTGCCCTCGGCGTCGCCGGGGTACCAGTTCTGCACCGTCGAATACTTGATCTGCGCGTCTTCGAGCGCGACCAGCTCGACGACCGCAGCATGGAGCTGGTTCTCGTCGCGCTGCGGCGCGGTGCAGCCCTCGAGATAGCTGACATAGGCGCCCTTGTCGGCGACGAGCAGCGTGCGCTCGAACTGGCCGCTCTTCGCCGCGTTGATGCGGAAATAGGTGCTCAGCTCCATCGGACAGCGTACGCCCGGCGGGATGTAGGCGAACGAGCCGTCGCTGAACACCGCGGAATTGAGCGCGGCGAAGAAATTGTCGCCTTGCGGCACGACCGTGCCGAGATACTTTTTCACGAGCTCGGGATGCTCGCGCACCGCCTCGCCGAACGAGCAGAAGACGATGCCGAGCTTGCCCAGCGTCTTTTTGAACGTCGTAGCGACCGAGACGCTGTCGAACACGGCATCGACCGCGACGCCGGCGACGCCTGCAAGCGCGGCGCGCTCGTTCAAGGGAATGCCCAGCTTCTCGTAGGTCTTGAGCAGCTCGGGATCGACTTCGTCGAGCGACTTGGGCGCGTTCTGGCGCTTCGGCGCCGAGTAATAGGTCGCCGCTTGGTAGTCGATCGGCGCAATCCGCAGCTTGGCCCAATGCGGGTCCGCCATGGTCTGCCACTTGCGGAATGATTCGAGCCGCCAGTCGAGCAGCCATTGCGGCTCATGCTTCTTCGCGGCGATGAAGCGGACGGTGTCCTCGTTGAGGCCCGGCGGCGCGCTTTCGCTCTCGATGTCGGAGATGAAGCCGTATTTATAGCCCTCGCGCAGCGGCGCGAGATCGCGGGCGGCGGTATCGGTCATGTCACGGCTCCCTGCCGGTTCGGGCCGGGCTTCGGCGGCAGCTTCATCCACTGGCCGAAGATCGCCGCGGGCGTCATCTCGGCGAGCGTCATCGCCGCGAGCGCGGTGCCGACGGCATCGTTGATCCGCTTCCAGTGCGGCTTGGTCGAGCAGAAATCGGTGCGCGTGCAGTCCGGTCCGTGGATCGAGCATTGCGTGACGCCGATGGCGCCGTCGATCGCGGCAACCACCTCGGCGATCGAGATGGCCCCGGCCGGCCGCGCCAGGCGATAGCCGCCGGCAGCGCCGCGCGAGGCGGTCACGAGGCCGCCATGGGCCAGCGCCTTGAGCAGCTTGGCGACGGTGGCGCGCGGCAAGCGCGTCCGCTCGGCCAGGGTCGCGGCGTTCATCTGCTGCTCGGGTTGGCCGGCGAGCTGCGTCGCGACGATGACACCGTAATCGGCGAGCTTGCTGAGGATGATCACTGCGAACCGCTCTGATTTAGGACTGTTTCGGTACTCAATAGGTTGGCACTAAAGCGCGGCTTTCAAGCCGAAACAACCCTTTTGTGGTCAGGGATTTGCGACGGACTGCCGCGGCTGCGACGGCGGCATTAACCCTATTCAGCCAGGCGTGCTTAACGCCCACAGCCGCCATTAACCATATTCTCAAGCAACGGATTAATAATTCTCTGTGATATATTGGTTTTGAAACATTTTTCTTCGAGAATTCTCCCATGCATCTCCGTCGCGTCGTTGCCTTCGCGGCGGCCGCCCTCGTGCTGGCCGCTACGCCCTCCCTCGCCGACATGGTCATCAAGCTACGCGACGGGCGGGTCATCACCGTCCCGGTGCAGCCCAACGACGTCGAGTCGCTGAGCTTCACCGGCTCGAATTCGGCAGCCGCGCCCGGCGGCTCGGCAACCGCACCATCGGTCGCGGCACCCATCCCCCTCGCCACGAGCTCCGCAGCGGTTGCGACGGCGCCGGTCACGCCGCGCGACGGCGGCGCCCATCCGCCGGCCAACGCCCTGATCTTTCCGCCGATGCGGCCGGACCATCCGAGCGGCCGCATCCTCCATGTCGGTCCGAACCGCGCGATCAAGGTGCCGAGCGAGGCCGCCAAGCAGGCCAAGGACGGCGACGTCATCGAGATCGACGCCGCCGACTACCGCGGCGACGTCGCGGTGTGGAATCAGAACGACATCGTCATCCGCGGCGTCGGCGGCCGGCCGCATCTCTATGCCGACGGCGACGCGGCCCAGGGCAAGGCGATCTGGGTCACCCACGGCGACAAGATCCGCATCGCGAACATCGAGTTCTCGGGCTGCAAGGTGGCCGACGGCAACGGCGCCGCGATCCGCGCCGAAGGCGCCGGCCTCACCCTGGTCAACGCTTATATCCACGACAACGAGGACGGCATCCTTTCGGCGCCTAATCCGAAAAGCGACATCGTCATCGAGAATTCGGAGTTCGCGCACAACGGCACGACCAGCGGCTCGACGCACGGCATCTATATCGGCAACGTGCGCAACTTCGTGCTGCGCGGCAGCTACTTCCACGACACGGTGACGGGCCATCACGTCAAGACGCGCGCGCTCAACAACTACATCCTCTACAACCGCATCCTGGATTATCCCAACGGCACGGCGAGCTATTCGATCGATGTGTCGAACGGCGGCCGCACCTATGTCATCGGCAACGTGATCGAGAAAGGTCCGCGCGCCGAGAACTACGCGATGATCGCCTATTCCATGGAAGGTCCGACCAATCCGCTGCAGGAGCTCTACGTCGTCGGCAACACCATGGTGATGGACCGCAGCTCGGGCCTGTTCGTCCGCTCGCGCTCGCCCAACGCCGCGTTCGTCGCCGACAACATCATGGCCGGTCCGGGCATGCTGATCGTCGGCGCCGGCGTCTTCGTCAACAACGTGCTCGCCGGCACGCGCGCCCAGCCCGACCAGCTGAACGCCAATGGCAGCCACGGCAACCGCGTCGTCGCCAACGTGCGTTTTTCCAATGCGGCGCATTACGACTATCGCCTGCTGCCGGGCTCGCCGGCGATCGGCGCTGGCGCGGACCCGGGTACCGCTGCCGGCTTCAGCCTGCGGCCGACCTATGTGCCGCTGACGCCGCTCGGCATCGCAGCGCGCGCGACCACCGGACCGCTCGACGCCGGCGCGATCCCGTTCCAGCCGGCGAGCTGACAGTGTTCGTCGCCCCTGCGAAAGCAGGGGCCCAGGGCCAGTTGTGCAGCGACTACCCCCGGATCAAGTCCGGGGCAGGCTCTGGATTCCGGCTTTCGCCGGAATGACGTCATTTGTGCTTTGTCAGCGCGTCCCAGTATGCGCGATAGGCTGCGATCGTTTTCGCCACCGCGGCGGGCGGCGCGTTGCTATCCGGTCGCGTGGCGCGATTGCCGGCCAAACGAACCCGCGCGCTCGTGTCCCTGACAATTTCGCCACCGGCGAGCCGGTTGCCGGCAATGCGCGCCGACGTGTCGGACGTGACAGCGGTAATTCCGCCGGTGCCGATCAGCGTGTTGCCCGTCACGCGCGCTTTGGCAGCGCGGAAGAGATAGATGCCCGGCTGCTCGGGACAGGCGAGCACGACGTTGTCGCGGATGGTGCTGTCGCGGTTCTCATCCTTGTCGCAATTGCCTTCGCAAAATTCGGGACCCGTCGCGCTGCCGCCGAGCGAGAGACCGCGCGTATACGGCACGTGGCGGAGCCGGTCGGCGCAGAGCACGACATTGCGCTCGATCAGCGTACGGGACGAGTTGCCCTTGAAGAACAGTGCATAGCCGAAATCATCGGTGCGCGTCGCCGGATGATCGAACGTCTTGCCGTAGTCGGCGATGAGATTGCCGCGCACGATCCAATGCTTGCCGCCGACGACGTCGATCGGCGCGATCGGATTGTCGGTGTGGCGCACATGCGTGCCGAAGAGCCAATTGTCCTCGATCCGCACGTCGTTGGGGAACCGTTTGCCCTCGCCGTTGCCTTTGATATGCGCGTTGTAATCGTGGATGCGATTGTGCCGGATCAGCGTGCGATCGGCGCCGTTCACGATGTGGAACGCATGCTCGCATGCCGTATCGGCGGTGCAGGTGCCGGCGATGTCGAGATTCTCGAACACCCAATCCGATGCCGCGACCTTGATGAACTCGGTCGCGTCGGAGCTCAGCTCGACCTCGCCGAGGCGGCGCGCGCGCAGAATAATCGGATGGCCCCGTGTGCCGCCGTGATGCAGCCGAATGGCCGGCAATGCGTAATGGCCGGGCGCGATCATGATGGTGTCGCCCGGCCTCGAGCGCTGCAGCGCGGTCAGGATATCGGCGACGTTGCCGGCGGTGATCTCGCGCGCCGCGACCGGAGCGGCCGAGCAGCACAACAGCACGCACGCGGCCAGCGCCGCTCGCTTTGTCATCGCTGCAATATGCCCTATCCTCCCCGCCCAGAGATAGCGGGGGCACATGGATTTTGAGTTCTCCGACAAATCGAAGCGCATCCAAGGCCAGCTCAAGGCCTTCATCGCCGAGCATGTGGCGCCGCGCGACGCCGAGTATCAGCGCCTGATCGAGACCGGCGTGTTTCCGCCGCCCTTCATCGAGGAACTCAAGGCCAAGGCCCGCGCCCAGGGCCTGTGGAACCTGTTCCTGCCCGACCTGAAACCGGACGAGCCCGGCACGCAGATGTCGAATCTCGACTACGCGCCCTGCGCCGAGATCATGGGCCGGATGCTGTGGTCGGCCGAGGTGTTCAACTGCAACGCGCCCGACACCGGCAACATGGAGCTGCTCCATCTTGCCGCGAACGCCGAACAGCGCGCGCAATGGCTCAAGCCGCTGCTCGAGGGAAAAACTCGCTCGGCCTTCGCCATGACCGAGCCCGATGTCGCGTCGTCGGACGCGACCAACATCCGCACGTCGATCCGGCGCGACGGCAACGATTGGGTGATCAACGGCCGCAAGTGGTTCATCACCAACGCCGCCGATCCGCGCTGCAAGATCTTCATCGTCATGGGCGTGACCGCGCCGGAGCGGCCGGAGCCGTATAAGCGCCAGAGCATGGTGCTGGTGCCGGCGGGCACCAAGGGCCTCACCGTCGTGCGTAACCTGCCAGTGATGCACGAGTTGCATCCGCAAGGTCATTGCGAGGTCGCGTTCGAGAACGTGCGGGTGCCGGCCGCCAATCTGCTCGGCGAGGAAGGCGGCGGGTTCGCCCTCGCCCAAGCCCGCCTCGGTCCCGGCCGCATCCATCACTGCATGCGGTCGATCGGCGGTTGTGAGATTGCCGTCGAGCGCATGATCGCGCGCGCGCGCGCGCGCAAGACCTTCGGCGCGGCGCTCGCCGAGCATGGCACGGTACGCGAGTGGATCGCGCTGTCGCGCATCGAGATCGAGCAGGCACGGCTGCTGGTGTTGAAGGCGGCGTGGCTGATGGACAAGGCCGGCAACAAGGCGGCGCGGCGTGAGGTGGCGCTGATCAAGGTCGCGGTGCCGCGCATGCAGGTGACCATCGCCAACCGCGCCATCCAGGTGTTCGGCGCCGCCGGCCTGACCCAGGATACGCCGCTGGCCGATATCTGGAGCTGGGGCCGCGCGCTGCAGATCGTCGACGGGCCCGACGAGGTCCATCTGCGCGCTATCGCCCGCGCGGAAATCAAGGCAGCTACGGCCGCCAAATAGGCTATTGTTCTTCGTTTGTTCTCATGCTAGCTTCCCTCATATCTGAGGGAGGAAGCCATGATGATTCATAGCAATCGCGGTGTCGGCGGCTGGGATGGCCAGGCCATCGCCGTCCTGTTGTTCGGCTGGTTCGTCGCGCTCTACGTCACCCTGACCTGAGGGCTGCGCCGCCCGCAAAAGTTAAATTCTGCGAAACGAACCCAATTTCGCCGCCCCCAGAGCCGGTGTTGCGACACGGTGACGATTCCCGTCGCTTCGCACCCGCGCTATGGTCGCCGCTATGAAGCTCCTGGTCATCGAGGATGACCGCACGGCCGCGGCCTATATCGCCAAGGGCTTGACCGAGTCGGGCTACGTCGTCGATCAGGCGTTCGAAGGACGCGACGGCTTGTTCATGGCGTCGAGCAGCGGCTACGACGCCTTGATCGTCGACCGCATGCTGCCGGGCATGGATGGGCTCGCGCTCATCGCCGCGTTGCGCGCCGCCGAGGTGCGCACGCCGGTGTTGATCCTGAGCGCACTGGGCGCGGTCGACGACCGGGTCAAGGGCTTGCGCGCCGGCAGCGACGACTACTTGGTCAAGCCTTTCGCCTTCGCCGAGCTGCTCGCGCGCATCGAGGCGCTGCTGCGCCGCGGACCGCCGGTGCAAACCACCACCAAGCTCAAGGTCGGCGATCTCGAGCTCGACCTGTTGGCTCGCGCGGTGTCGCGCCAAGGCCGACCGATCGAACTGCTGCCACGCGAGTTCAGCCTGCTCGAATTCCTGATGCGCCATGCCGGCCAGGTGGTGACGCGCACCATGCTGCTCGAAAGCGTCTGGGATTATCACTTCGATCCGCAGACCAACGTCATCGACGTGCATATCAGCCGGCTGCGCCAGAAGGTCGACAAAGGGTTTGCGCATCCGATGCTCCAGACGGTGCGCGGCGCCGGCTATCGCTTGAGCGTCGAATAATCCCTTGGGCCGCTTCTTCAACACCAACGCCTTCCGCCTCGCCGCGCTCTATTTCGCGCTGTTCGCGGCGTCGGTGCTGACTCTCTTTGCGTTCTTCTATCTCTCGACCGCAGGCTTCATCGAAACTCAGATCGAGGCGACGGTCGGCGCCGAGATCCGCGGCTTGCAGGAGCAATACGAGCAGCTCGGTGTCGGCGGCCTCGTCGCGCTGGTGCGCGAGCGCAGCCTGAACGAGCGCGTCGACAACATGATCTACGTCATGACCGATCCGTTCCTGCACGAGGTCGCCGGAAATCTTTCGGGCTGGCCGCGGCGCACCACGCCGGTCAAGCCGGGCTGGATCACCTTCCCGTTCGAAGTCCACACCCACGCGGGGAGCGAGACGCACACCGCGCTTGGCACGCAGCTCATTCTCGGCGGCGATCGCCTGCTGGTGGCGCGCGATTTGCACGACGCAACCGCGTTCCGCCAGCGGGTGCTGAGCACCATCGCCTGGGCGGCGCTGATCAGCCTCGGCCTCGGCATCATCGGCGGCCTGCTGATGACGCGCCAGATGCTGCGCCGCGTGGAATCCGTCGCCAACACCACGCGCCACATCATCCACGGCGATTTCGCCCAACGCATTCCGCTGACCGGCAGCGGCGACGAATTCGATCAGCTCGGCGGCAATCTCAACGCCATGCTCGACCAGATCGAGCGGCTGATGGTCGGCATGCGCCAGGTCACCGACAACATCGCGCACGATCTGCGCACGCCGCTGTCGCGCCTGCGCTCGCGCCTCGAGGTCACGCTGATCGAGAAGCCCAACACGGCGCGCTACGCGGAAGTTCTGCGCGAGACCATCGCCGAAGCCGATCAGCTCCTCGGCACGTTCAACGCACTGCTCAGCATCGCCGAAGCCGAAGCCGGCTCGCGCCGCGACAGCGCGGCGATGAGCGATCTCGCGGAGATCGCGCGCAACGTGGCCGAGCTGTACGAGCCGGTTGCGGACGACAAGGGCCTGACGCTCGCGGTTAGCGTGCCCGCGACGCTGCCGGTACGCGGCGACCGCCACCTGCTGTCGCAGGCGATCGCCAACCTGCTCGACAACGCGCTGAAATATACACCGTCGGGAACGGTATCGCTGTCGGTCGGGCGCGACGGCGACGCCGCGCGCGTCGAAGTCACGGACACCGGCCCGGGCATTCCGCCGGACCGGCGCGAGGTCGTCTTCGACCGCTTCGTCCGCCTCGAAGGCAGCCGCTCGACGCCGGGCAACGGCCTCGGCCTCAGTTTGGTCAGGGCGGTCGCGACGCTGCACGGCGGCGCCGTGCGGCTCGAGGACAACGATCCAGGCTTGAAGGCGATCTTCACTCTGCCGGCGACGCCGGCGACCCAGGCGGAGACGGTCAGGGCGTCAGACGCTCGCCCCGCAGCGTAACCGCGGCCAATGGCGGTGTTAGCCGGCGACCCAGGCGCCGCGACAGCTCGACCAGCTGACGCCGGACGTCATCCGTGCTGACGCCCGCGCTGCGCACCACTGACACCATCAGGGCGTCGCCGAGCAGTTCATCGAGCTCGACCTCGCCCGTCATCCGCCACCGCATGACTCACTCCTTAACCGAGCTTAACCAAAGCGCCCGCGAAGAGCATGATGGGACTATCAGCGGTAACCATGTCCGTATTAAGGCGCGGGCCGGGCTCTTCGACGGCATTCGGAGGTGGCCTCCATGCGCGGCACGCCGGGAACCGGGATGTCCCGGCCGCGTAAGGCATTTCGTAAATCTTTTTTCACTACGTTTGGCTCGATGGCGAACGCGAACTCGGGAGACCTCATCGGCGCCGGCCAGGAGGCGTTGCGGCAAGGCCGCTTCGCGGACGCCGAACATTGGCTTGGCCTGGCGCTGCAAACGGCGCCGGCGTCGGCCGAGCTCATGTTCCTCTATGGCACCGCGCTGGCGCAGACCGGCAAGCCCGCCGAAGCGATTCGCTTCCTCACCGCCGCGCTCAGCGCCTTGCCCAACGACGTCGCGATCATCAACAATCTCGCCACCGTGCTGCGGCAGAGCGGCCGTCTCGACGAAGCCGAGCACCACCTGCGCCGCGGCCTCGCCGTCCATCCGAAATCACCCGATCTGCTGGCGAGCACCGGCCACGTGCTCCGTGCGCAGGGCCGCGGCGAGCCGGCGGCGGAATGTGCCAGTCTTGCGCTCACGCTGGTGCCCGACCACGCGGAGGCGCTCGTGCTCGCCGGCCAAGTGCTGCGCGACGCCGGCAAGGCGCAGGACGCCCTCGCCTATTTCGAACGCGCCGTTACCGCCAAGCCCGATCGTGCGGCCCTCCATGTGTCGTTGGCCGAAGCACGCTTCGCCCTCGGCGATATCGCCGGCGGCGCGGCCGAGTACGAATGGCGCTGGCGGCACATGCCGATGCCGGAAATGCCGGCGCCGCTGTGGGATGGCGGCGCACTCGGCCCCGACAAGACGCTGCTGCTGTGGAGCGACGGCGGCATCAGCGAGACGGTCCGGCTTGTCCGCTTTGCCTATGCGCTTCATACCTTGGTCGGCCGGGTCACGGTCGCCGCCGCCCCCGAGCTGCTGTGGCTGCTCGCGTCGGCGCCCGGCGTCGATGCCGTGGTTCCCTTGGGCGGTCCCTATCCGGCGTGCGACGCGCACCTGCCGATCGGCAGCCTGCCGCATCGCCTTGGCCTGCGCGGCGATGCCATTCCGGCAGAAATGCCTTATCTCGCGGCGGATCCCGTCCGCGCCGATCCCTATGGCGCACGTCTCGCCGGCGGTGGATTCAAAGTCGGGCTCGCGTGGAGCGGCGAAAGCGGCATGCGCGCGCCAAGCCTGGCCGAACTCGCACCGCTTTTCGCGATCCCCAACGTCCGCATCTTTGCACTCGATCCCGCCGGACCGAGCGCAGCAGCCGCCGGCCTTGCCGACAGGGTCGTCGATCTGTCGGGCTGTGTTGGCGATTGCGCCGACGCCGCGGCCGTGATCGGCCAGCTCGATCTGGTGATCGCGCCCGACGGTCCGATCGCGCATATCGCCGGCGCGCTCGGTCGCCCGAGTTGGCTCATGCTGGGTCGCGACGCCCATTGGCGGTGGCTCGCCGGTCAAACCGGCAGCCCGTGGTATCCGTCGTTGCTCCTGTTCCACGAGAATGGCGGCGGCTGGTTCGGCGTCGCACAGGAGATCGCGAACTCGCTGGCGCTGTTCGCGGCGTCGGCGGAACCGGTGCCGACGGTCGATCCGGTGCGCGCCGCCGGCTACGCCCGCTTCTTTGCCGGCGATGGAATGAAGATCGGGCTGGCGCTCGACGGCGAGACGCCGTTGCTGTCTGACCTCGCGCCGATCCTGTCGCGATCGGGTGTGCGCTTCTACGCGCTCGATCGCCGCGCCGCGATCCAGGCCGCCCGCAACACCTATGGCGCCCAAATCGGCGACTTCGCCCTGGCCGAAGGCTCGCCCGCGGACGCGGCTGCGCTGGTGAGCCAGCTCGACCTTCTCATCGCCGGCGATAACCGGATCGCCGCCACCGCCACCGCACTCGGCATTCCGGCGTGGGTCATGCTGCCGGCCGATGCGCCCGCGCCGCGTGCCCAAGGCGCGGCGACGTGGCTATTCCGTCGGGAATACGGCGCCGATTGGAGCGGCGTCGTCGAGCAGATCGGTCATGCGCTGGCAGCCGCGCTCGTGCCGCGACAGGCACAAGCCGGCTGAGCCGGCGCTTCAACCCTTTCGGAATCAAAGCGCCGTCGCGCCGGCTCCGCTGCGCCGGCTGACACGCTGCATCGCCGCCGCCGCACACGTGGCCAGCAGGACCACCAATACGCCCGCGCCCCCGAAGAGGGCCGTAAATCCGAACTGCCGTGCGACGATCGCGCCGAGTATCGGTCCGGCGCCCTGGCCGACAAAGAAGCACGCGGCGAACAACGCAAAAGCGGCGCCGCGGGCTGTCGGCGCCAACTCGCTACCCTGAGCCTGCAATGTATTGTGCACCATGTAGAAGCCGAAGCCGGCAACGACGAAGAGTAGCGCGACGAGCGTCCACGCCAGCGGCCAGGCCATGATCAGGTACATCACCCCAGCGAGCGCGCCGCCCCACGCCATCATCCGCCACGGTCCGAGCCCATGAATGATTTGTCGCGCGAAGATGCCGTAGCCGACGCCGCCGAGACCGAAGCCGGCGATGGCAATGCCGGCCTGGGCGGCGCCGCCGCCGTGCTCCGCCAGCATCGGCGCAACGAACGGAAACAGTCCGAAAAAGAGAATCCCCTCGCCCGCCACTGCGCCGAACACGAGTAGCGCCATCGGCGATGCGACGACGGTGCGGTAGCTTGCGAATGCGGCACGCAGGGTCGGCCGCTGCCCCGCCTGTTCCGTGCCGCGCAGCACGTAGGTCACGACGCCGAGCGAACCGGCAGCGATCACGGCGGCGGCAGCAAAGGCCCAGCGCCAGCCGATGGTCGCGGCAAAGGCGCCCGCGCCGGCCGCGCCGATCATCTGTCCGGCGATAGCGACGATCATCACGCGACTGATCGCCAGTTGGCGCTCGGCATAGGCGATGCGGTCACCGAGGAGCGCCCATGCGATAGGAATGATGCCGCCGGCAAACGCGCCGGCGACGACGCGTCCGCCGACCAATTCGCGATAATGCGGCGCCACGGTGCAAAGCGCGGATCCAATGGTGACGCCGACAAGCGAGATGGAGATCAGCCGCACCTTGCCCAAGGCGTCCGCTGCCGGACCCAACACGATCTGCATCCCCGCATACGGAAAGCTGTAGGCCGAGACCAGCAGCGCGGCGCGCGACAGGTCGACCCCAAGATCGCCGGCGACGATCGGCAGCATCGGATCGAGTGCACGGGTTTGAACCGCGCTGGCAAACGCGGCGAAGCTGAGCGCGATCAGAAGCGGCAAGGCGAATCCCCCTCGAGCGGCAGGATAACGGCCCTTCTGTCCCGCGAGCGCAAAAAAGCCGCGCGGTTCACGCGCGGCTTCGTTGCGGGCCCGGCGGAGCCGCCGGACTCAGCGGATGTTGAAGAACAGACCGATCGAGGGCGCGACCGGCGGCGCATAGACCGGCTGGGGTTCATAGATCACCGGCGGCGGTGGCGGCGGTGGGTAGGCGTAGCCCGGCTGATAATAATAGTAGGCGTGATGTTCGCGCCGTTGGTCGCGGTCGGGACCCCGATCGTGACCCCAACCATGACCATAGTCGTCGGCGAACGCCGCCGCCGCGGCACCGAGCACGGCCGCAGCCAGCATGGCAGCCAAGATCGGGCGGCCCATCCGACTGATCCGATTGTTCATCCGAACCTCCTACCTCGGTTACTTCTGGGCCGGTGCCGCGGGCTTCGCCGTCTTCGGCGCGGCGTGGTGCGCGTAATGTTCAGCGATTCTGCGGAACACCGCATCGGCGTTCTTCTTTTGCGCGTCGGACATCGACTGGTAGAGATTGTCGAAGGCCGGCACGAGCGTCTTGAGACCATCGGCATGCGCTTGCGCGATATCAGCGTAGGTCTGCAGATTCTGGACCGCCGTCATCGTGCGCACTTTGGCGTTCCGCTCGCGCACCAGCTTGTCGATGCTCGCGGCGTTGTCGCGCATCGCCTGTGCGACCTGCTGCCATTGCGGCTCTTGCGCCGCCGTGATGTGCAGCCGCGTATGCAGGCTCTTGATGCGCGCATCAATGCCGTAGCCCTGCCGCGAAACAGGCTTCGCCGGTGTCGGCGCGGGCGTCGCACTTGGCGCGGCGGGCGCGGCAGTCGGCGGCGGTGCGCTCGGCGTGGTCTGGGCGAGCGCGGGAACGATCAGCAGGACGGCAGCCAACGCTACAACGCCGGCAAACGCGCCATGCCGCTTGGTGGTATCGATCATATGAGCCTCTAGGGTTGTTCGTGGGTTTGGAGACGCACAATCAACATCAAACATATAACGGCACGCCTGCGCCGGCGGCCTTGCGTGGACGATGTCGACAAATATCCGCACGCCTTCGTGGCGCTTTTAAGGCGCAATCGAACGCTCACTTGCCGAACAGGCCTTTGATCTGACTGCCGACACAATGACAGCGACGACGCTCGCCGACCCGCCGGTTTGGCGCATACCGGGCCCGTGCTATGGTCACAGCCAACGGGCGACCACAGCCCAGCGACCGGAGGAATACATGCACGCCGCAGACCAAGACCAGGCTCGTCGGCCGATGCACGCCAGGACCTGACGCCGTGCGGTTCGGAATTTTCGGCGGCGCGCGCGTTGCCAGCGGCGGTCCGTACGGCGACAGCCATGGCTATGCCGGTTATGTCGCCTATATCGGCGAAGCCGACCGGCTCGGCTTTCACGCGGTATTTCTGGTCGAGCACCATTTCACCGGCCAGGGACAGGTCTCGGCATCGCTCAATCTGCTGAGCTACCTCGCGGCCTGCACGTCGCGCATCCGCCTCGGCACCGCCGTCGTCGTGCTGCCCTGGCACAATCCCGTGCTGGTTGCCGAACAGGTTGCAACGCTCGATCTCCTTTCGGGTGGCCGACTGGATTTCGGTGTCGGCAAGGGCTATCGCGATTACGAGTTTGCCGGCTTCTGCGTTCCGCGCGCGGAGGCGACGGAGCGTTTCGACGAAGCGATGGACGTGATCCGCAAGGCGTGGACCGGCGAAGGTCGCTTTTCGCACCACGGCAAGCGCTGGCACTTCGAGAACGTCGTGGTCGAGCCGGCGCCGGTGCAGCGTCCGCATCCGCCGTTCTGGCTCGGCGCCGGCAGCGAGGAATCGATCCGTCGCGCCGCACGCGAAGGGTACAACCTCCTGCTCGATCAGATCGGCTCGACCGACCTGACCATCGAGCGTGTCGCCACGTTCCGCGACGAGTGCCGACGCGCCGGCCGGCACTACGACCCTCTGATGGTGGGCGCGACGCGCGGCCTGCAAATCTTGCGCAGCGACGCCGAACGGCCGGCCGCGTGGGCGCGCCGCCAGAAAGTGCTCGCGAACGTCGGCGCCTTGGCGCGCGGCCGTGGCGCCGAGCGCTATGTCGATCCGCGCAATTTCGCCGGTCCGCCGCAGGAGATCGACGATGCGCCGCTCCTCGGCACGCCAGCGGAAATCATCGCGCAGCTGAAGCGGCTCGAGGCTGGCGGCGTCGAGTACGTACTGCTGGTGGATCCGGCGCCGACGCTTGATTCGCTGCGAATTTTCGCCGACGAGATCATGCCCGCGTTTGCGCGCGCACAGGCGGCCGCACACTAGCCACGGAACCTTCTTCCATGCCGGCGCGTCTATCCGGCGGATGGCTACTTGTTCGCGGAGGTCGCCATGTTACGGAAGTTGTTGCTCCTTTTTGCGGTGGCGCTCGCGCTCGACGGCTGCGGCGTTGTTGCCGCTCCCTGCCGTGTCGGCTCCGGCGTGATCAAGGCGGTGCCGCTGGTCGGCCACGTCGCCGCCACGCCGACCGATGCCTGCGCCGACATCATCGACCCGGATTCGATCTCGAACTCGTGAGTTGCGCCGGCGGACGCACTGCGGTACGGCGTGGTCGCATGAGGACCACGATACGATGGCTGCTCGCCCCTATCTTCGCGGCGCTGCTCGCCGGTTGCGGCGCTGGCGGTCCGGCGCACGGGCCCGCTGATTCGCGGGCAGCTGCGGTCATCGATATGGGTTTCGAAAGCTTCACGCCTGCGACCGTGACGGTCAAGGCCGGACAGACCGTTGAGTGGCGCAACACGTCGCCCATCACACACTCGGTGAGCTTCGATCCCACGGCGGCGGCGACGGCGGGCGACGCCACATTGCCGGCGGGCGTGCAGTCTTTCGCATCCGGCGATATCGCCGCCGGCGACGTCTACTTGCACGCCTTCACCGTGCCCGGCACCTATCACTATTTTTGCACGCATCACGAAGGTGCCGGCATGACCGGCGCCGTTATCGTGCAGTAGGCAGAACACGGCTTCCAGCCGTTACGAATTCGCCGTCCGGCGCGACCGCTGTCATTCGACGGCCGAAAGCGCTGGCTCCGGCGCATTCGACCGCGGACCATCGATTTCAAAACGCCGCCGCGGCAGCGCGTGCATCCGCCCTAGTAATCAGCGCCATAACGAAAAGGTTTCGCGGCCACGGTTCTACCACGGCACGGCGGCGTGTCGGCCGCCCAGCACGCGATTGCCTGCCGCAACGAGGACGAGACGGCCGGTCAGCGTCGGGCTTCGATGTTCTTGCGGACGATCGCGACGATGATCAAAACGAAGGCAAAGAGCCGCAGCAGATAGATCGACGGCGCAGTGTTCTCGCTGTTGCCGCCAACGACGGCGAGGGCGCCCTCGCCGGCTGCCATGAGCCAGAATGCGCAGGCGAAGTACGCAAAGAAGCGGTCGCGAGTGCGCCGCCAGAACTTCAAGAAGAACAACCCGAGCACCAAATAACCGGTCGTCAACGCGCCTGTTATGAAGCTTATCGCGGTATCGGTCATCGGCGCCTCAATCCATTTCCCAGATAAATCCGTAGAGCAGCAATCCGACGGCGAATACTGCCGTCGCCATCCGCGCCGGGCGGAGGTCAATTTCGGGGAGAAGCACGATGTCGACGAAGAGCAGCAGGTTGTTCACGGCAAACGCGACGAAAGCCAGCGCGCTCCAGAGCAGAAGCGGCGAGCGATTGCGGACGAAGCTGCGTATCAAAAGCAGCATAGCCGCGAGGCTCGTCAGGAAACACAGAAAGTAGATCGCAGATGGAAAATTAAGAGCCATCGTCCTTGTCCTTCCTGAGTCTGAAGGCGTCGGCAAATATCTCGATATGGGACCGCGGCGTAGACCAGATGACGTTCATGATCGATGAAGGAACGCTGGCATAGGCGCCGGCCAGCTCGTCCACCAACTCCGCGAGCTCGGCCGTCGCCGGTCGATAGCGGAAATGTTCTGTCGGCTCCTGTGCCACAAACTCGGCGCGCTGTAGGGCGATCAGCGCGTCGCTCACGACGAGTCCGCTCGCGCGCAGCTGGCGGATCAGCTCCGCGGTCGTCCACGCGCGCGACGGTTCCTGGCGCAGGAGCAACAATACCTCCAGCTCCCACACCGAGCGGATCGAGGTCCGGAGAAACCGTTCGAGTTTCTGAGTCAACACGTTTGGGCGCTCTTGCCGGCGATGGTGCAGCCAAACGGAACGCCACGGGACCGCGGCCGCTCCAGCTCGGACGAGGTGGTTGGCCACTGTAATTCAGTTGCGCGAGCGAAAGCGACTGCTTCGGTCTCGCCGGGGCGAGCCCCGTCGCGCCAAGGCACAGGATGGCCGCCATGCGCAGTCTTTGGTATCTAGGGCGCTGGATGGGTGGCCGAGCGGTTTAAGGCACCAGTCTTGAAAACTGGCATAGGGGCAACCCTATCGTGGGTTCGAATCCCACCCCATCCGCCATGGCGGGTCGAGCGCTCGCTTGGTGCCAAGGGGCGGCGCTACCCGACGCCACTCGTGCGGTCGCTTGCCCAAAATGCGGCCTGAAAACCTGAAATGCGCGGGTAACCTCTTTGGCTCGTGGCCGCACCGTCGACGCGTACAAATCGCCGCGCGCGGTACCGGCCCCATCGAGCGAGTCAGCCTGTATCCTTGAAGGGTTATTACCCGCTCGCGCGGGAAGATCGCCCGCACCGTCGTGCCCTCGCCCTGCCGGCTCTCGACTGCCAATGAGCCGCCGTGCAGCGCGAGCAGACGCCGACAGATCGCCAGGCCCAGGCCGAAGCCGCCCTGTTTGCCGTCCGGCGCAGAATCGGCGCGGAAAAACGGCTCGCCGACATGGCCCAATGCGGCCGCCTCGATGCCCATACCGTTGTCGGTCACAGTGACGGCTAGGCCGCCCGTGCCGATGACTTCCGTGCCAACCAGAATCCGGCCACCCGGTCCTGTGAACTTAACGGTGTTCGACACAAGGTTGAGCATGATCTGCTTCACCGCGCGCGGATCGGCCATGAGCTCGGTCTTCGCCATCCAGGGTGCGCAATCGATTTTCACGTCGCCATCTTCGATCCGCGTCGCGAGCATGCTCAGCGCCGTCCGAAGCGCCTCGCCGAGCGCGACCGGCTGCTCCTTGATGTCGAAGTGACCGCTCTCGATCTTGGACATGTCGAGAACATCGTTGATGAGTTCAAGGAGATGCTTGCCGCTGACGTTGATGTCTTGCGCGTACCCCGCATAGCGTGCCGACAGCGCACCAAAGAGCCGACTGCACATCATATCCGAGAAGCCGATGATCGCGTTCAGTGGGGTACGCAATTCGTGACTCATATTGGCGAGAAAATCTGACTTAGCCCGATTGGCGGCTTCCGCCTGCTGCTTGGCTGCGATCAGCGCCTCGCGCAGACGGTCTTGCCGGTCGCGCCCCTCGCGTTCCGCAGTCACGTCCCGGAATGTGACGACATGCTGCAGCGGCGTTCGATAGTCGTCGAAGATGATGGCGGTGGCGTGCTGCACCCACCGCACTGTGCCATCATGCAGGACGATCCGGCTTTCGCCCGCCGCGGAATCGGCGCCCTTGAGCGCTTCGAGCATTGCGCTCTCGTAGCGCGCGCGATCGTCGGGATGGAAGAAATTGAGCAGCGTTTCAGCCGATGGCGGCGGCGTTTCGAGCGGCAGATCGAATATTCGATATGCTTCTTCCGACCACGCCATCCTGCCCGTCACCAAGTCGCGCACGATGCTGCCGTTCGCCGAAATCTTCTGCGCAAGCGAGAGGTGTTGCTGACTGCTACGCAACATCTCATTGGTCAGGCGCAGCGTCTCCTCGCGCTCCTTCAGCGGCGTGATGTCCCAACGGATGCTGATCGTTCCACCGTCAGCGGTACGTCGCTCGATGATCTGGCTCCAGCGGCCGTCCTGGTAGGCACGCTCGATCGTCTTGCTGGCTTCGCGGTGTTTCCGCATCCGCTCTTCCACCCAACGCTCGGCATCGCGATTGGCATCGAGGACGGGCCCGCCCTCGACATGAGCCCGCAATAGGTCTTCGTAGCGCGTGCCGGGAGCCAGCAGAGCCGCCGCGGTCGGGAAATAGTTCCAGGTCGCACTATTACAGAAGACGATGCGATCGTCCGCGTCGCACAACATGATGCTGGCCGGAATGTATTCGAGCGCCTCGACAAACCGTTGCGTCGCGTTGCGCGCTTGCTGTTGCGCCTGGCTTTCGGCGCTGATGTCGGTCGTCGTCCCGCAGTAGCCGAGGAAGACGCCGGTTGCGTCGAATCGTGGCTGCGCGCTCGTCCGCACGGTGCGGGTGCCGATAGGCGTCCCAATACAATAGACCAGGTCGGCGAAGGCCTCGTGCCGTTCGACGCGTCGCAGCAGCTCACGCACGACCGCATCGCTCCGATCGGCCAGCATATAGTCGAAGCGTTTGCCGACGCCGTCGTGTTCCGGTACGCCGCAACTATCGTGACGCGGTCCGATAAATCTGGTGAAGACGAGGTCTGCACCGGTTTCCCAAATCCAGGTGCGCGATTGGCGCAACGCATACTCGAGTAGTCGCGGCGCCTCGCCGAACGGCGGCCCGGGATCGATTGCATGCTCACGGTCGGCCGGGCCAATTCTGTTTTTCGGCGCCCGCCGACTCACACCCAGGTCCGCCCGCACCGTTCTGCTCCACTATCACGTGAGCACGGTTCTCTACAAAAAGTCGCACAGACAATCATTAGCTACAACAAGGGATTAACCATGATGTACGGGATGTCAGACCCTGCTCGACACGGAGCATAAGAATTTCGAGCAACATACTGATATAGCGACGTTAATTCTGTTTTCTGCCCCGGATAGAACTGGCGCCTGATTCATGCTACGCCGACTCGGCGTCAATGCTAATTACGTACGCTTTCGTACGCTACAGCCGGCGTAGGGTGGGGCGTTACTGATGGAACCGTCGCCGATCACGCATCCGATCATCGCCGAGGGTTACGCGTATTGGCTGTGCAAGCGCGGCGACCGGCCCTTGCCCGCGCGTGCCGATCTCGAACCCAGCGAGATCAAGCGGGTCCTGCCACACATGATGCTGGTCGACGTCCTCGGCCCCGGCCGCTACCGGTATCGTCTCATCGGCACCGCCTGCGCCCTGGCGCATGGCATCGACGCCACCGGCTTGGCCCTCGACGAGGTACTCAAAGATTACAAGTACCGGGACCACGTGATCGGGCTCTACGACCAGTGCGTCAACGAGCAGCGGCCAGTCTACTCCGAGAGCCTGTTCTTCTATGAGCTGGGAACCGAGATCGAACGCCACGTCAGAGTTCTGTTCATGCCGTTGTCGGCGAAGGGAACGATCGTCGACATGGTCTTCGTCGTCCAGGTCATCGACTTCATGGACGAGGCTGTACGCAACCAGCACTTCACCTCGATCCGCCCGCACAAGGAACTAAGCCGCGTCACGCTGTGACGGGTGACTGGACGTCGCTTGCCTAAAATGCGGCCCGAAAACCTAAAATGCGCGGGTAACCAGCTTGCCGCCCATCGGGAACGTAGTTACCATCCACCTGCTAGTGGGGGACGGGCGCTAGCGGGGGTCTGCGTCGGACCTGGGAATTGGCAGTGTCATGCCCGCGTTGTCGCGTCTTGCTCTTGTGAAACTACCGCTCGGTAGTGACGATGCGGATTCATCCGCATCGCATCTCGGCAAAGCCCTCAGAGTCAGGGGCCGCCTCGACACGAGCGGCATTATTCACATTTACGGCAAAGTCGTTGGGCAGATTACCGCGGACCGCTTGGTTCTCGGTGCCGATGGGTACGTGGAAGGCGACGTCGTCGCCAACGACGTGCGCATCGGCGGGCGCTTTACGGGACGCATCTTCGCTCGCCACGTAACGCTCGACAGTTCGGCCGACATTACCGGGCGGATCTTCCACCACACCGTCACCGTCGCGAAAGGTGCGCGGATCGATGGGCGCATGCCCTGGCGTCCGCTCAACTATTTTGAAACGCTCGAACACCTCCGGGAGGCGCAGTTATGAATATGTTCACACGCAGCGACAAGGTTCTCGATCAGAGCACGCAGAACACCAACGGCGCGATGCCGGCGCGCGAGAAAGCGGAATCACCGGCGCCGACCGCGACTGACGTCAAGCGACCGTACGCGTCGCCGCAGCCAATTTCCGACGTTGGCGCGCCGCATGCTCGGACGGCGTCGGTCATCAGCAAGGCTCTCAAGATCACCGGCCAACTTGAAAGCACCGAAGACATCCAGGTCGACGGCGAGGTCGACGGCGACGTTCGCGGTCATAGCGTGAAGATCGGCAGCAACGCCAAGGTCAAGGGCAGCGTGTATGGCGAAGAGGTCGAACTCTCGGGCACGATCGAAGGCAAGATCGAAGCCAAGAAGGTGGTGCTCACCAGCACCGCGCATATGTCCGGTGACGTCATTCACCAGGACATCAAAATCGAATCCGGCGCCTTCATCGACGGCCACTGCCGGCCCGAATTGGGCAAGTCGACAAGCAAGGCGGTCCACGCCGCTGCCAAGCCAGTTGTCGCGGCATCCGTGACGCCGGTGCGCGACAAGACACCGGCCGAGATCGGCCCGCGCGCCTGACGCGTTTGCCCTGACGCGTTTGCGAGGCGCGAAGCTTCCCGTCGAAGCCTCGCACGGTCTCGTATCTGTTGCGGAGCGACGGCCGCTCGATCAGTAGAGGCCGCCGATGCCACTGCCGGGAGCAGACTGCGCACGCGGCGGTGTGTTGCCGTCGGTGACAGAAACGTTATGCGTAGCGTCGCCAGCGGCATAAGTGGTGCCCTCACCACCTACCACCTCGGGTGATGCGCTCGGCAGGTGCCCAGCCTTGAATGGCTCCCAGACAACGTTGCGATCACCAGCCTGCGCCAATCGGCCGGTATGGCCGTCGATGCGCACGAGTTCGATGCCGGGTGGGATACGGAAGGGGATGCCGGGTTTGTTCTTAAGCGCGGCGGCCATGAAGTCGCGGAAGGCGGGCGCCGCCGCCGTGGCGCCGA
>Ga0307373_10002740_pt1 | contig 31511 bp, 30 predicted proteins | sample OX2MG_FD_202534 | JGI IMG/M metagenome (GOLD analysis project Ga0307373, IMG submission 202534) | Soil microbial communities from Risofladan, Vaasa, Finland - OX-2 | ecosystem: Environmental > Terrestrial > Soil > Coastal area > Acid sulfate soil | place: Finland: Risofladan, Vaasa | collected...
GTGTTCGTGACGCTCGCGATCCTCGTGTTCAACTTCTTTCCGGTGACCGCGATCATGATCGTGATGCTCGCGCTGCTCAACGACGGCGCCATCCTGTCGATCGCCTACGACAACGTTCACTATCGGAATCGTCCTGAGGCGTGGAACATGCGCCTGGTGCTCGGGATGGCCACGGTGCTGGGTGTGGTGGGGCCCTTGGCGGCATTTGGCCTCTTCTACCTCGGCGATCGCGTGTTTCACCTTGGCCATCCGCAGCTCCAGACACTGATGTACCTGATGCTGTCCGTGGCCGGACATCTGACGATCTTTCTGGCTCGTACTCGCGGCTCATTCTGGTCAATACGCCCGGCTCGAATCCTCTTGATGGCCGTGCTTGGTACGCAGACATTGGCGACGCTCATTGCGGTCTTCGGGCTCTTCATGACGCCACTGGGCTGGGGCTGGGCGGCACTGGTCTGGGGCTATGCCCTGGTGTGGTTTCTGGTGACCGACCGAGTGAAGTTGCTCGCGTACCGGATTCTCGACCCTGTGAAGGCGACAGCGTGGACGGGGAAGCCCGTGCTGATCGCAGCGGCAGCCGCGCCGAGCGGCGGTGCAGGTGCTGATCGGCCAGCAGGGGTCGCTGCCACGGCGACGGTGGCCCCGTTCCATACCGACACGGATCCCGCGGGCCCTGTGTATCACGACCGGACCGACTGTCCCTATGGACAGGAGATCAAGGCCAATGGCAACGACAAGCCGGGCAGGGCTGGCCGCCGCCGGTGTGATTGGTGCACCCATGCCTAGGCGAGGTTGGGTCTGGAGATCGGTGGTTCCCGCCCATCGCGCGTCACCGTCGCGACGGCGACCGTCCGAGTGGCGGTCTGGGGACTTCGTGCGCCGGCGAGGACGGAATCGCGCGCGTCACCGGTGTATCTGCGGTGACGGTGAGCGCCGCACCGTGATGTGTTGATCTCGAGCGGTGCTCCTTCCAGCCGGGAGTAATGTCTTTCTCTGTCCCCCACCTGACGGGCCGCCAGGCTGCATCGACTGCGGCACAGGACGCGGGTCACCGCGCCCCGAGTCGACCAAGGAGAGGCCCACCATGACGACCGGAACGCTGGAACCCGAACTGCTCCACAGGATGCATGCGTACTGGCGGGCGGCGAACTACCTGTCCGTGGGGCAGATCTATCTCTACGACAATCCGTTAGTCAGGCGGCCGCTGGCCCTCTCGGATGTGAAGCCGCTGGTGGTCGGCCACTGGGGCACCACGCCAGGCCAGAACTTCATCTATGTGCACCTGAACCGGATCATCAAGAAGTACGACCTGGATATGTTCTACATCGCCGGTCCCGGCCACGGCGGTCCAGCCCTGGTGGCCAACACATACCTTGAGGGCTCGTACAGCGAGATCTACCCCGACATCAGCCAGGACGCGGCCGGGCTCAAGGCGCTGTTCACCCAGTTCTCGTTTCCCGGCGGGATCTCGAGCCACGTCGCACCAACGACGCCCGGGTCGATTCACGAGGGCGGCGAACTCGGGTATTCCCTGAGCCATGCGTTCGGCGCCGCCTTCGACAATCCAGGTCTGATTGTCGCCTGCATCATCGGCGACGGCGAGGCTGAGACCGGACCGCTGGCGACCGCATGGCACTCCAACAAGTTTCTCAGCCCGATCACCGATGGGGCGGTGCTGCCAATCCTGCACCTGAACGGCTACAAGATCAGCAACCCAACGGTGCTCGCCCGCATCGAGCCCGAGGAGCTGGACCAGTACCTGCGCGGGTGTGGCTGGACACCGTACTTCGTCGAGGGTGACGATCCCGACGCGATGCATCAGCTCATGGCGAGCGCGCTGGACGAGGCCATCGCGGACATTCACCGCTTCCAGGACGATGCACGCAACGGCGGCGTCGCGACCCGACCACGCTGGCCGGTGATCGTGCTTCGTTCCCCGAAAGGCTGGACAGGACCGAAGGTCGTCGACGGCCTGCAGATCGAGGGGACGTTCCGATCCCATCAGGTGCCGCTGCTCGTCGACGCCGAGCATCCGGATCACGTCCCGCTCCTCGAGGGCTGGATGAGGAGCTACGGGCCCGAGGAGCTCTTCGACGGCGCGGGGCGGCTGGTGCCCGAGCTCGCGGAGCTGGCACCGAAGGGCGACCGCCGGATGGGCGCCAATCCCCACGCCAATGGCGGCATCCTGTTGCGCGATCTGCGCATGCCGGACTTCTGCGACCACGCGCTCGACGTGCCCTCTCCAGGCGCCGTCAACGGCCAGGACACGTTGGTGCTCGGTGAGTTCCTCCGCGACGTCATCGCACACAACGAAGATCGCCGGCACTTTCGCGTCTTCGGGCCCGACGAGACGCTCTCGAACCTCCTCGGCGCGGTCTTCCAGGCCACCAACCGTCAATGGGACGCGCGAGCCGTGGAGAACGACGAGTTCCTTGCGCCCGAGGGTCGCGTCCTCGACTCAATGCTGAGCGAACACCAGTGCGAGGGGTGGCTCGAGGGGTACCTGCTCACCGGACGGCACGGGCTGTTCAACTGCTACGAGGCGTTCATCCACATCGTCGACTCGATGTTCAATCAGCACGCCAAGTGGCTGAAGGTCACCACTCAGCTGCCCTGGCGACGTGAGATCGCGTCGCTGAACTACCTGCTCGCCTCGCACGTGTGGCAGCAGGATCACAACGGCTTCACGCACCAGGACCCCGGCTTCCTCGATCACGTCGTCAACAAGAAGGCCGACATCGTGCGCGTCTACCTGCCGCCCGACGCGAACTGCCTCCTGTCGGTCGTCGACCACTGCCTGCGCAGCCGGAACTACGTGAACGTGGTCGTCGCAGGCAAGCACTCGCTGCCGCAGTGGCTGACGATGGACGCGGCCGTGGTGCACTGCACGGAGGGCATCGGCATCTGGGAGTGGGCGAGCAACGACCAAGGCGCGGAGCCGGACGTCGTCATGGCCTGCTGCGGGGATACGCCCACGCTCGAGGTCCTGGCTGCCACATCCATTCTCCGCGAGCATCTGCCCGAGCTCAAGGTGAGGGTGGTCAACGTTGTCGACCTGATGAAGCTCGAGCCGAGCACGGAGCACCCGCATGGGCTGAGTGACCTCGATTACGACTCGATCTTCACCAAGGACAAGCACATCATCTTTGGGTTCCACGGCTATCCGTGGTTGATCCATCGCCTCACCTACCGCCGGACGAATCAGAACCTGCACGTCCGCGGATACAAGGAGGAAGGCACGATCACGACCCCCTTCGACCTTCGGGTGCAGAACGGCCTCGATCGCTTCCACCTCGTCCAGGACGTGATCGATCGGCTGCCGCAGCTCGGCGCGAAGGGGAGCTATCTGAAGCAGATGCTGCAGGACAAGCTCGTCGAGCACACGCGGTACGTCGACACGTACGGCCAGGACATGCCCGAGATCCTGGACTGGAAATGGAGCAACGCGAAGTAGCCGTCGTAGCGATGACGAGCGAGATCAGGGCCACCACCGCGGCTTCCCGGCTGACCTGCGAGGCCGCAGGCGGCTGATGAATGCTACCGAGCGTCGGGCCGAACTCTCACGAACCTTGGATCTTCGAGATACCAGCGTCGGCAAGGGTCACACTCCGCTATGCCGTCAGACTTGCGGTCGTCAGGCGCGGAGGGATCGCTCATGATCCCTTCGGCGCGGGCCAGCTCGGCAAGCACCTCGTCCTCGACGCCGTTCCGACCCATCAGGGTGCTCTCGTCGGGAATGGGCGTCTTCTCTTCCTCATCTGGCCGCTCTTTGGCGGCGAGGTCAGGATTCGACTCGTTGTCACGCGACAACTGATCGGTCATGACCCGGAACCTCTTGGTTGTAAGGGTTCCGGAAACGTCGACGGCAAGCAGGTGGCTGATCATAGGTCGTTCTCCTTCGCGTCTTGGCCGCAGCTTGGAACGTGTCTCGGGCCCCGGATAGCATCCCCGCTCAAACGAATCGCAGCCGGCCTTAGGGGCCACCGATGGTGATCGGCAGCTCGTCGACGTCGAGCTCAGGCGTTAGCGCGTCCTCACGCTCGTGGTCCCCGGAATCGTCGTCATCCGAAGCGTCTCCCTCGTCGGGATCGATCGAATCATCATGGGTCGTCGCATCCTCGCTCATCGATGTCCTCCAAAGTTCGTTGACATTGCTTCATGGTCGCGGTCGACTGCCTCAAGCAGCTGTAGTTGCCGCAACGGCCCCCGGTTTCGCGCCGGGCGTCGCAGCAGAGCTACCACGTGCTGTCGTCTCCGGCTTCGTGGCTGATCCAGGACTACCTAGCATCGTCGGGCGTTGCGCCGCCCGGCGCTGGGTTGATTCGTATATCCATAAATGACTCCTTCAGGCAGCCGACGGTTCCTTTAGGCGCGTGCTTGCACCTCCTAGTGGTGCGTCCGGGAAATGGCTCGACAACGGGCAATCTTCGCCAAGATCTCTTGCACGGATGCGGTCCAGATGAAGGGCGTGGGGTCAGCGTTGTGCATGCTGAGGTACTCCCTGATGGCTGCGGTGAGCGCCGCAACACTGACGAATGAACCACGCCGGATGCGCTTGCTGGTCAATGCGCTGAACCAGCACTCGACGAGGTTGAGCCAGGACGACGAGGTGGGGGTGAAGTGGAGGTGGAAGCGTGGATGCGCGCCCAGCCAGGCCTTCACGTTGGGGTGCTTGTGGGTTCCGTAGTTGTCGACGATGAGATGGAGATCGAGTGTGGTGGGAAACTCCCGGTCCAGGCGCCGGAGGAAGCGCAGAAACTCCTGATGGCGGTGGCGTGGCATGCACTCGCCCACGACAGTGCCGTCGAGCATGTCGAGCGCGGCGAATAAGGTCGTGGTGCCGTTGCGCTTGTAATCGTGGGTCATGGTGGCAGCGCGGCCGCGCTTCATGGGCAGCCCGGGTTGGGTGCGATCCAATGCCTGGATCTGCGACTTCTCATCGACGCAGAGAACGATCGCCTTGTCCGGCGGGTTGAGATACAGGCCGACCACATCGGTCAGCTTCTCGATGAACTGGGGGTCGTTGGAGAGCTTGAAGGTCTCCACACGGTGGGGACGCAGACCATGGTCACGCCAGATCCGGTGGACGGTGTCGGGGCTCACCTTGGCGACCTTGGCCATGGTCCGGCAGCTCCACTGCGTGGCGCCTTTCGGCGTGCTCTCGATGGTTGCCTTGACGATGCTGGCAACCTTGTCTGCGCTGAGCGATGGTTTGCGCCCCCGCCCCGGTGCGATCTCCGTGAGCGCGCTCGCGCCGCCGGCGACGTAGCGGTCACGCCAGAGGATCACGGTGGTGCGCGTGGTCCCGAGATCCTTGGCGATCTGATTGTTGGACACTCCGTCGGCAGCTGCGAGCACGATGGCCGAACGGAGCGCGACGCTCTGCGGCGTGTTGTGTGCTCGCACCCAGGTTTCGAGCACCCGGCGGTCGTCAGCGGTGAGCTGCAGGGCTGCTGCTTGGGACCACATGGGTGCAGGGTAAACGACCGTGCACCGTTTGTCTAGCTATTTGACGGACGCACCACTAGCGACCGGGTGCGGTGCGAATCTCCCGCAGATCCTGCAGCATTCGCAGTAATAACCCCGGCGGACCGTTAGTTCGCTGCGACACATCGGGCGGAGACGCTACGCTCATGAGATCACTGGCCGCAGCGGGGAACGGCACGGAGCGCGAGGATCGCCGCGGACAACGCTTGTGCGCCGGGTGCCGCCCTCAAGCCCAGCGGCGTTTGCACCCACCGGTGGTCCGGCAACGCCGAAGTAGCCGTACCCCCCAGCATGACTCCGAGGTTCCCGAACGACCAGGCGCGCCGACAACCTGATCCCTGTCCTGTCGCGGCTGGGCCACGATAAGCGCCGTCCCAGGCGGTTCTTCGTTCAAGTGCTGCGGGTTAGGCGCGCGGTTCACGGGCGGACCGAACGTTAAGCGGAGCCGGCTGCGCTCAGTCGTGGGTGTTCTGCGTCACGCGGATTGCTCGCGGGAAGCGGTAGGCGCCGTAGAACGCCCAGACGGCGCCGAGTATCAGGAGCACGAAGCGCAGCCAGCCACCGGCGCCGAAGGCAGTCAGACCGATGGCGAGGGCGACCAGGACAATGCCGTCAACGATGGCAATGACAGCGATTGCCCGCGGGTGCCGGCGCTTCCATGGACCAAGAAGCTTCATCGCCTGTGTGTCGTTCATAGCTCCTCCATTCTGAGCGTGTTGTGTGACGGCTGAGCGGGCGCCGCGATGCGTCGGGCATCGCAAGGACGACGTCGCCCGCGGGGAAGGGCGCGCGGCCTTTGTTGGTTGCGCGGCTCTTGGATACCCGGCACCGCCGGACCTATCAACCCGCCGGGGTACCAGTGGCGGCCATTCATTGCCAACGCGGTGTTGACATCTGCTGCCCGTGGGATGTCTCCATACCGAGCGAGCCATCGTCGACCCTATTTCGCGTCGACAATATCGGGGCGGACCGAGGCGGCCTGGCGTCGGGGCATGTCTTCTAATACACCTACGGGCGTAAGAAGATCAGCAACAGGTTTGGGTAGAGCCAGAACTCATGGGGGTAGGACACGACAAGCGTTCGACTTAGAGTGCTTTCGTCGGGAATGGTTGGAGTGACGAATCGATCCCCGCAAGTTGGAAATGCTTGCACTCGGGTGAATCTGTTTCTGCTTGGGGGCGTGACGCGTTTGTCCAGTACGCGTCGGAGTATTCGCCGTATTCCGCCGTCCCGCGCCGTCCGAGGCCGTGCTCGGCCATGCACCGGCCCGAGGGCGCGCTGGACCGCGGGTCACCCACTAGTGCGCTAATGTACGTGCATGCTTCCGCGCGCTGCCGCCATCTACGCTCGGATCTCCCAGGATCGCGAGGCGAACCTTCTCGGCGTTACCCGCCAGATCGATGACTGCAAGGCCGACGCGGCTCGGCGCGGCTGGCCGGTCGCGGAGGTCTACGTCGACGATGACGCCAGCGCGTACAGCGGGAAATATCGCCCGTCGTATCGGCGCATGCTCGATGACATCGGAAGTGGACAGATCGATGCTGTGGTTGTCTGGCACCTTGACCGGCTACATCGCCATCCAAAGGAGTTAGAGGAGTTCTTTGAGGTGTGCGCGAGGGCAGGGGTCAGCCAGCTCGCCAGCGTGTCTGGCGACGTCGACCTGAGCACCGGAGAGGGCCAGTTCTTCGCGCGCATTCAGGGTGCGGTAGCGCGAAAAGAGAGCGACGACAAGAGTCGGCGAGCGAAGCGGAAACATCTTGAGATCGCGCAGGCCGGGCACTGGTCGGGGAGCGCGCGCGCGTTTGGCTACGACGCCACCGGGAAGATCGTTCCTGAGGAAGCCGCAGTAATTCGCGAGATGACCCGACGTCTCCTGGGCGGCGAGTCGCTTCGCACCCTCGTTCGGGATCTGGATGCGCGGCAGGTTCCGACGCTGCGAGGCGCTCGATGGTGCATGCAAACGCTTCGTAGCATCCTCAAGCGCCCGGCTCTCGCTGGTCTACGTACGTTGCGCGGCGAGATCGTCGCGCGCGGGGTCTGGGAACCAATCTTGAGTGAAGATGAGAGTCTGAGAGTGCGCGCACTGCTCGCCGACCCCAGCCGTCGGCTCACTCGGCCGGCGCGCAGCTATCTCCTCAAGGGCTTCCTGTTTTGCGACGTCTGCGGAACGAAACTCATCTCGCGACCCAACCACAAGCGAAGGACCTACGTGTGCGGGTCTGGACCGGGCCTGGCCGGTTGTGGCCGGATATACATCGTGGCCGAGCCACTCGAGGAGTTCATAACTGAAGCCGTGCTCTACCGGCTCGACACCCCGGAGCTCGCCGAACAACTCCAGCGGCATGACGAGCCTTCGGCGGCATCCTCAGACCTCATCGCCGCGGTGAAGTCGGATGAAGATCAGCTTGACGAGCTGACACTTGTATGGGCGCGAAAGCAGATCTCCCTAGCGGAGTGGCTTGTCGCTCGGAAGGAAATCGAGGCACGCCTTGCCCACCAGCGCTCCCAACTTCGCCGAACCGATCGCAATCGCGCACTCCGTGCGGTGGTCGGTCAAGGTGACGCGTTGCGACTCCGTTGGCAGGGGCTCAACCTTGACAGCCGGCGGGCCGTCGTCGGCGCGCTGCTGGATCGTGTGGTGGTGAGTCGGTCGCGCGCCCCTGGGCGAGTCATTTTCGATCCGGACCGGCTGAAACCCGTGTGGAAAGTGTGAAGGGATTTGCTTGGTCCCTAGGCCGAACCACGTCGACGTTGCCGATCCGGGTGTGCTGCGCGCCAACGCCGCTGTCGGTCCGCAGATGCGATGTTTGAACGGCAGTCAGGACAGTAATTGGGCGTTTGCGGCGCAGGCTTTTTGACGGGCGTGTAGACCCCGACACAGCCAGAACACACGGCGAATCCAGACGAGCCGTGCAGCCGAAGAAGTAGCTGCTGGACGAGCGCCCCGAAGAGACCGTCGACCGCTAGGACAGCCGCGCGACGCCGCGTTGATCGAAACTCGAGGTGCGGTCTGGCAAGATCGAGGAGCCCACTTACATACCGGTCGAACATGAAACGGGCTGTACCGTGAGATGTCGACCATGAGGCCAGTGGACGTCGGCTCACACCGAACTCTGGCTCGGGGCTGGCGCGCTCGCCAGCGTATCTCTCCCTATAGAGGTCCGTAAGGGTCGACCAGTCCCAATCGTCCTTGGGCCTGATCATGTATGGCCAGGCTGCACCGCGCCGCTGAAGTTCTTCTTCCAAACTTGGCGGTAGATAGTCGCCCACCTCACGCCGGTGGCCGAGTAGAGCTTCGGCTCGGCTGCGTGGGTCTTCTGAAATGACGCGAGGAGGCCAGCTTGTAACCTCGCTCACGGCCCACGATGGAACCGGATGGGCGTTCTCAAGCGCATCTCCAATCACGAGAAGCGAGTGCAGCATCGTTGCGCTTGACCGCCAGTACTGCACCGGTTCCCAGCCGGCCAGGCCTTGCATTGACGCGCTTGCATCCGAGAAGCCCATCCGGGTCTGAAAGCTTTCGTTCATCGCACCCAGAGGAAGGCACTCAGTCACTTCGGGATAGGCTGGGCGCGCAGCCCATTTCGGGTGGGCAGCAGCGAGGGGGGCGTGCGTCGTCGGCACGGCGTGCTCGCAAATAGCGAGGACACCGAAGGCGCGTGCGAAGTCGAGCACCCTTCCCTCCTCCAACGGCGCGTACTTAGCCGCGACATTCGACGGCACGTAGGGGCCTGCGGCGGCGTGGAGCGCGGCATACCGCCGAAGCGGATATCCGGGGATGTCATTGGCACGCGACGGCCAACGCAGATCCAGAAAGCGCTCGAGGAGCCTGCGCGGCACTGGTACGAGTTTCGCGCCTCCACGTTCGAACGCCCAGAGAAGTCTCCCGTCCTCAACGGCCACGCGTTGGGGGACCCGAAGCGGCTCCATCTCGACGGCCCGCGAGGCGTTTGATGTGCGTAACGCCATTTGTCACGTCCTAGAACTCGTCATCGACCAATCTCTGAGGCCATTCTAAGTGCGTGGACGCTGTTCAAGGGCATGAGCCGACCTTCTACACGAGGCGTGAGGCGGCGACGCGGTTACGTATCGGGTCTGCGCTCCTCGATCGCTTGATCGCCGAAGGGGAAGTGCGGGTCATTCGACTGCGCCGCAGGGTCGTAATCCCGGCTAGTTCCCTCCGCGAGCTCGAAGGCAAAGGGGCGCGGCCAAGTGAGTGATCCGAACACTGTGATGACGTCTTGGGTCCGAGAAACGTGCAATGGACAAGGGGTGCCCGTCCGGGTGACCGAGCCCGGCGTGTTGAGGCGAGTAGTGAGTCTCATGGGAGGCGTTCGGCAGCCGTCAGCGAAGAAGCTCGATGGCGCAACGTCATGTGGCGCGGCCTGCACGGATGCCTATGTCACGACACCAGCACTCGGCCAACGCCAAGTACGAAAAGGAGCCGCCGATGGTTCCGGCAGCCCCGAGAGACCAGTTTAGCGGGCGGGGGCGCGGCGCCTCGAGTTCCAACGGCACTGCCAACTTGAGGGCGAAAGCGCTCGGCCTCGCCGCAGATGCGTGGCGCGTCTTTCCCCTTCAGCCAAATGGGCGGCGCCCCTTGACACGGCATGGGTTTCTCGACGCCACGACCAACTTGAGCACCGTGGAGCAGTGGTGGCGGATGTACCCCGATGCGAACGTTGCTGTGGCGACCGGCGGGGGCGTCACTGTGATCGACATCGATGTCAAGGGTGGCGTGGACGGCGAAGCCACGTGGTCACATCTGCGAGCAGTTCACGGCGATGTGCCGATGACTCGCATCGTCCGGACACCCTCCGGCGGCCGTCATCTCTACTTCTTGACCCCCGACCTCACTATCCATAGCAGCGTTGGGCGCCTGGGGCCCGGGATCGACGTCCGGAGTGACGGCGGCTATGTGGTTGGTGCAGGCGTCATCGACGGCGTGGCGTACACGACGCTGCCGCATCCTATGGCTCCGGCACCGGACTGGCTAGTAGAGCTGTTGTTGGCATCGGACCAAGAGACGCGTGCTGGCCGATCCCCGTCGGACTGGGGCGCGCTCGCTCGGCACGGCGTGGGCATCGGTCAGCGGAACGTCGCCGTGGCGTCGCTTGCCGGACACCTGCTGCGGAAGGGCGTTCATGTGGGAGTCGTCATCGAGTTGCTCTGCGCGTGGAGCGATGCGCGGTGCACACCGCCACTCTTCCGAACCGAGGTGGTCCGCTGCGTCCAGAGCATCGCCGGCCGCGAGCTTCGTCGCCAGGGTGTCGTGCAGTGAGCTTGCCAGACGACTTCAACACCTTTCATGTCGAACCTCAGCGTCCCACCGTATTCGTCAGCAACCGCCCGCTGCGCGACGTCAGTGCCGACGCGCTCGAAGCGCTCCACGCGGCAAATGACCCACCCACCCTCTTTACACGTGGCGATACGCTCGCGCGTGTCCAGACGAACGAGGGCACGTGCAGGATCGTCACGCTCGGCGAAGACCATCTGCGGGGCCATCTGACGCGGGCCGCCGACTTCATGCGCTGGGGGAGGAACGAAGCCAGGCACGCCAGTCCGCCGCGAGATGTCGTCCGGGACATCCTCGCCGCCGCTGAGTGGGGCTTTCCGCGTTTGCGTGGACTCATCCGCACACCGATGGTCCGCACGGATGGGAGCCTGCTCACGCAGGAGGGGTTCGACGCGGCAACCGGGCTCTTCTACGCTCCGCCCCCGGGCTTTCAGCTACCACCCATCCCCGAACATCCGACGGCAGTCGATGTGCGAGAGGCGATTGCTCTCCTCAGTGAGCCGTTTGCAGACTTTCCGTTCGGCGAGAGGTCGTCCAGGGCGAACGCGCTCGCACTCGCCTTGACCCCGCTGATGCGCTCACTGATCACGGGGTCGGTGCCGCTTGCTGTGGTGGATGCTCCGCAACAGGGGACGGGCAAGACGCTGCTCGTCGACGTGGCCAGCATCATCGCCACCGGCGAGGAGGCCGCAGTCACAACTGTGCCGCGCAGCGACGACGAAATGCGCAAGCGAATCACCGCGCAGCTCCTAGGGGGTCAGTCCTTCGTCTTGATCGACAACGTTGACGGTCCGCTGCAAAGTCCCGCCCTCGCAGCTGCGATCACCGCACACGTGTGGCGCGACAGAATCCTTGGGCATAGCCGGGAGGTGATCGTGCCAGTGGACGTCACCTGGGCGGCGACCGGGAATAACGTTCGCCTCATCGGCGACCTCTTGCGTCGCAGCTATCCCGTGCGACTCGACGCACGGACCTCGGAGCCCTGGCGCCGAAGCGGATTCCGCCATCCGGACCTTTTGGGCTACCTCCACCAGAATCGACCCCAGCTCGTTGCCGCAGCTCTCACGCTGGTGCGCGCCTGGGTGCATGAGGGTCGGCCGAAACCCGCCATCCCGGCGCTCGGCTCGTTCCAGGGGTGGTGCGACGCCGTCGGCGGGGTATTGCTCGTTGCCGGCGTCGACGATTTCCTTCTGAACCTCGAGTCCATGTACGCGGGCGCCGACCCGGACGCCGCTTCGTGGACGGCGTTCCTTGAGACCTGGCGCGAATGCTTTGCGGAGGAGGCCATCACCGCCGCTGCTGTCGTGAGGACCCTCGAGGGAGGCGATCCACGGTTCGAGCCGCTTCGCTCGACTCTACCGGACGAGGTTGCGGATGCCCATCCCGAGCGTCGCAGCCGCGCGCTGGGCACGGCGCTGGCGCAGCGTCAAGAGCGCCGGTACGGACCCGACGGGCTGCGAGTGGTTCGGTCAGGCACTGAACGCCATGCGGTGCGCTGGATCGTCCTCGGAGGGTGAGTCGGTGAGTCTGGTGAGTCGTCCGTCAGTCCTTCGTCGGTTCACGCGGGTTGGCTGTCGAACGACTCACGAGACTCACATGACTCATCTCGGTCCGATGACCGCTCCATATGAGACTCAGCCGACCTGCCCCGGCCGCGGACTTCTCACGTGACCGAGCAATGAGCACTGCGAGCGGGTTCTCGATCATGCTCACCCCGAGAGCGGACGGGTGGGAGGCGACCTGCACGTCAGTGGCCTTCGATCCTCGCATCACGCGCAGAGCCCTCCGCGCTACGCCGGCCCAAGCCCTTGCCGAGATAGCTCGCCAGATCAACCGGTATCGCTACGCGCAGCGCAGTCCGCGCCCGAAGTTGGGTGACTCAGAAGACGACTCTCCACCGGCATCCATTAGGGCCGACGATGAGCGACCCGGTGGGGTCTAGTGTCAGCCTCGCTCAGAGATTTCTGGCGACAGCAAGGCTCGTCTGCCTGTGGTCGATTGGGCGCTCAACAACGCTCACTCCGGGTCGCTCTGCCCGCGTTACGCCTCAGGCGCCAGTCGCCCTGCCGTTCGCGCTCCGCCGGCGTCCCTCCGGCCGGTGGTGGATTAATCCCCTCCAGCCACTTCTCGAACTGTACGTCGGTCAGCATCAGGACGACCGAGCCCGGCGTGGGGGCTGGCACAGAAGAAGGCAAAGCGGCGTCGAACCCGACCCTTGCGAGCACCTGGGCGGCGGTGGACGCAGGTTGGGCCTCCGCATGAGCGGCCCCATCAGCGCTCACCGGGTCAGCGGACGCCTGTTTCGCGCCCGCATCGCGGTGCCCGCCGGCACCAGGCTGCTCGGACACCGCCTCTTCACCCGAGCCATCCTTGCGGTCGCCCGCCCCCTCGAGAACAACAACGCGGCGATCAACGTCGTCGAGCTTCAGGCTCACGCCGTCCATCCGCTCACGCAGCCCCGCCACTTCGAGCGCGGTTGCGCCGACCGATGTGGCAGGCGCGACTCCAGGCTGCGTCGGGACCGCAAGTTCTCCTCGGCTGTCACGCTCGACTCCGACCATCGCGATTACCTCCTCACTTTCTCGCAGCAGCTGCACCCACACACTACGCCGAACGAAGCCGTCGTGCGCGCTTCCTGCGACCCGCTGGATGCGTGCGCAAGAGTGCAACGAATTTCGCGTTGCCTGCAAGCCTCCGCCATCGCAGGTACAGTCGAAACCCCAGTAATACCAGCGCATATACGCGCGCACGTGAGCATGGGTTCTTCCGTGAACCCAAGCCTACTGTCTGAACTGACACTGCGAACGGATACCTGAACAGGTATCTGCATCAGCGTCTGAATGGGTAGCTTGATGGAGCGCAAACTATGAGTCGAAAGCGTCAGCCGCCGAGCAGGGTAAGGTACGCGTACGAGAATCCGACCATCGGCATTCACGTCACACGCGAGGAGCGTGAGCTGCTCAGAACTCTGAGCCAGGAGTCGGGACGCTCGGTCAGTCAGCTCGTGAAGCAGGCACTGAGCATTCTCAAAGCCGACATCGACGCCATACGGACTCATTGCTTGCAAGAAGGGATCGCGAAGGGGAAGCGCATTGGTCGGGCCGAGGGTCGACGCGAAGGCAACGCCGAAACGGTGGCGCGTTACCGACTCGCGTATCCGTGCCCGAAATGCGGCGAACCGATCGTCATCCTGGTTGGCTCAAAGATCGCAGACGCTGCGATCGAGATGCTCGCAGGGGCGGGTTGGCGGCACGCGCAGTGTCACGGGTGAACACCTCCTACGACCCCGCTGGCAGTGTTGCCCTGCCGGTCAATGCGGGCACGACAACCCCAGGGATGAGGACACGGCCTCTGCGCGTCGCGCTCTACGCCCGGATCAGCACGCGTGACAAGGATCAGGACCCTGAACTTCAGCTCGCGCCGATGCGTGAGTACGCGTCGACTAGGGGCTGGGAAGCGCTCGTCTATGTCGATGCCGCCTCGGCCGCGGATATGGCGGGGCGCCCGGCATGGGCGCGGCTGGTCGCCGACGCGCGACAGCGGCGTATCGACCTTGTGCTGGTGTGGAAGCTCGACCGAGCTTTCAGGTCCACCCTGCACTGCTTACGGACGCTTGAGGCATGGCAACGTCAGTCGGTTGGATTCGCTTGCCTGACCCAAGACGTCGACACGACCTCGCCAGAAGGGCAACTCCTTCTCACGATCCTCGCAGCCGTGGCTGAGTTCGAGCGGGGCCTCATAGCCGAGCGGGTTAAGGAAGGGATGAGCAATGCCCGTCGGAAAGGGGTCCGGATTGGCCGTCCCCCTGCGGCCGAGCGACCACATGTCTTGCGCCACCTCGAGGCCGTACGGGCTGCGGTGGACGCCGGCAAGCTGAGCAAGCGCGCGGCCGCCAGGCAGCTGCGCGTTGGCTTCGGAACACTTGACCGCCTGCTCACCGCTCGAAAAGGGGTGGCGTCAGAAACAGCGCCGCTTTGAGTTGAAGGTAGTCACAAAGGAGCCTGCTCCGAAGTGAAATCCTTTCGGCGCGCACTCTGAGCCGATCCACTCGAGACGCCCTCGCACCGAGACTGGTGTACGGGCGGATCGGACGGTGCTTCCAACATCGAGGTCGCCGGCCACACTGCTTGGGCAGTACGAGATGATCGCACCGCCATCTGTTTGAGTGCGGGACCGTGCGAAACGGCACCGCGTTTCGTGGAAAGGCGCCGTGAGCGCATGGCTGACCGCTTCGGCGCTAGCCTCGTGTATGGTCGCTCGCGTGGAGCCCGCTTGGGATGACTTGCGCTGGTTGGTGGTCTTCAATGGAATCGCGGACAAGTGGTTGTGGGGGTTCGACGCTGACGGATGGTGCCTTCGCCATGGTGACCCAGCGATAGGCACCCTTGGAATACTTCCGGCTGCAGGCGAGATGCTGGCGACCCTTGAGGATGCGTTATGGCTGGCAGACGTCTTTGCTTACGACCACGATGCACCGGTAGGCATATCGCCAGCGATGGACGGCGTCTTTCCTGACGCCCGAATCAAGGACCCTGCCGCGGAACCGATTGCACAACCCATCCATCCGCTAGAAGGCGGGTGGGCCTGGGAGTACTGGCAGGCACTAAATGGCGCCTACGGCGCAGCGGCCGAACTCCGCTTCAATGGGTCGTACGTCGTCCGATATGACGACGAAGAGGACGCACCGGCAACCCACTTTTCCCTGCGGTTTGCAGGCAGAGAAGAACTCGTTGGCTTGTACGCCATGGCTGCCAGGCAGGCAGATCTTCTTAGCGAGTATCTGTGCTTGTACCGGGTGCTCGAAGCTGCCGACACCGGAAACGGCACCGCATTCGCCTCTCAGGCACTCGCACGTTTGGCGACCACTGATTTTGGCGTTCTGAAGGTCATTGGCTTGGATGGGCGTTACGACACGGCTCCCAACGCGTTCGACGTTTACAAGCAACATGCCCTACAGGAAATGGCGGCACTGGCTGCAGACGGCCAAGCCGCGCCTACCTACCTCTACGGGATTCGGAATTCCATTGCTCACGGCAAACACAACATCGTGACCGGTCACAGCGGCGAACGCTTCGAACGAGCAGCACGGGCCTTACCCGTCGTGAAGCTCCTCGCGCGGATGGCCGTCGAGCCGACTGCTGTTGCCGGCACATAGACGAGCGTGTGGTGCATGTCACGGGGACGGCGATCATCACCTACGACCCCGCCGGTGACCCGCTGACGACGACGGACGCCGACGGACGCCGACGGCAATGTGACTACCAATCACTACACCGACCACCACGAGGGTGCCGACGTTCACCACCACCGTGCCATCGTCGGTAGCCTCCGAGGCACACCTTGCGGGGGGTCCCCAGCGCGTGAGATCGTCACCCGATGCCCCGCCTCGCATTTCTGTTCGGGGCCGGTGCCAGCTACGGGGCGGGCTCAATACTGCCGAAGCCGCCGCCGTTGGGTGGCGGCCTCTACGAGGAGTTGCGGGCAATGTTCCCGGCGACGTGGGGCAACTTCCCGCCCGATCTGGACGAGCAGTTCCGACGAAACTTCGAAACTGGAATGGATGCACTGTGGCGATCGGGTGTGGAAGAGAGCCAACCGTTGTGGGAAATCGGGCGCTACTTCGCTACGTTCCTTCCAAACCCGGCGGAGCCGAGTTGCTATCTGCGCCTGATCCGTCTCCTCGAGTCCTGCAACCTGATTGATCGGTGCGGCTTCGCGACGCTGAATTACGACTGCCTCTTCGATCTCGATCTTCACGCTGCTGGATTCGGCTATACCGATGGACCCAGGACGGGACCATTCCGTCACCCTCTGTCGGTGCGCTTCTGGAAGCTGCACGGCGGCAGCAACGTCCTGAGAGGGGGAAGCGGCACCTGGTCTGGAAACCGTTTTGTCAACGTCGGTAGCATCTACAGCGGGCCAGTCAAATACGTGATGCCCACTCAGGTGATTGAGCACTTCGAGCGCGATGATCTACCGCCGATGCTCAGCCTGTACGCCCCTGGGAAGGAGACGCCGATTGCTCCCGAAGCCGTTGCGGAGATCCGACAGGCCTGGGCAAACTGGGTCAAGCACAGTGACATCGTCGTCGTCATCGGGGCGCGCATTCGTGTTGGCGACGATCACATATATCGCCCGCTCAAGAAAGCAAACGGCACGATCTGGTACGTCGGAGGCCGCGACGACTTCGAGATAAAGCGCCCGGTGGTGCGGCTGGGCAAGCGCTTCGAGGCGGCGCTAGATGGCGCCTTGACCACGCGCATGGAGGAGCTGGCGGTCCGCTAGACCTTCCAGATGATGGTCAGGCGACCTTCCCCTCCTCGTCTGGCCAGGGTCAGCCGCTCGGGCTGAACGGCTTGAGCCTGTACGTCATCTTCAGGTGCCTTTTGCCCGCTGGTGAGCAGGGCGGACTCGGCAGAGACCCCACCCGATATCCGCCATGATGTTGCGATGAGTTACATCCGAGACGACTTCGCGGCGGCCTGGATCGCCGAGTACTACGACCTCGACCTAAGTCAAGTCGCCTCCGTTCTTCTCGTCGAGTTCGAGTATATGGTGGCTACCGGAATTGCAGTTAAACCGCCCGAGGCGCGGGACTGGCAATTTCGCTACTACACCCCTCGGGAGCTCGATCAAGCGCCAGCTTCAATTGATACCTTACGTATCGCGCGCGATGCCGAACGGCTCGCTGGCGTCCCGGTGGCCGTCGGATTGAGGGTGCTTGAGGGGGAGCTCGAGTTTCTTCACAGACATGGCGTGGCGTAGGTGGTTGCCAACTGGGTGATCCAGTAGAGACCCTCGTCAACCTGATCCGCAAGCAGGTCGACAACGCGCTCCTCAACGGGAACGCTGGAGCGAACATAACCGGGCTGACTCCCGAGCGCCGGCACGACGGTCAAGCACTCGCGTTTCGTCGCGGACGCGGTGCTGAATAGCTCGACGACGGTCACGTCCGCAACCGCTGCGTTCACCAGCGCCGACGTCGGCTCGTTCATCACCGGAGCCGGGATTCCTGCCGGCGCAACGATCACTGTCGTGACCAACGCGACCACCGTGACCATCAGCGCGGCAGCGACGGCGACGGCGACCGGCGTGACCATCACGATCACGACCAATTACGCGATCTATGACCGGCTGGTCGACGCTCTCACCGCGAGCCAGGACGCATACGCTGATCCGAAGTTCTGGATCATCAACGCGCAGACCATCGGCGTCCTCCGGAAGCTGAAGGACAGCCAAGGTCACCCGCTGCTCTCACCGGACACGACGATCAAAGGCGCGGAGCAAATCCTCGGTCGCACCGTGATTCCCGCGACGTCGAGCGCACTGGGGCATGGCGTCGCGATGCTCGTCGATCCGCGCACGATTTTCGTCGCGATTGACCTCACCGGGTACATGCGCATCCTCCTTGAGACGTACGCAGCGAACGACCAGACCGGGTTGCTCGTCGTCTCTGGTCTCGGTCCCAACTAAGGGTCCTCCACGGTGGAGGTACCGGCGCTCGCAACAACTCCCCTGCGCAACGATCTACTTGACGCACCGGGATCAGGTGCAACGCCACGCGCCCGAGATGCTGAGCCCGACAGTGGGTGGGGTGGGTGCGCCCCCGACGTAGGAGAGGGCTGCCTTCACCATGCCGGATCGGCCATCAGGCCCAGAAACCCTGAGGACTACACCGGGGATGGACTGCCAGAGCGCACCCGTCACGTACTCGCGGACCATGGCAGTGACGGTGCTGTTCGCATAGGTGCCCGGACCGTGGTAACCAGAGCCAACGTGTAGGTAGAGAAGATAGTCATGCGGAGTTCCGCCCCCTACCCCGTGAAGTTGCACAACCACGTCAAAGGCGGTGCCGCGCACCTCGCAGGCTGAGGTATTCGCGACCGGCGCACCACAGTCGTTGAAGACACCCACGAGTTCGAGTTGATCCGCTGTACACGACGGGGGCGTCGGGCTAGGGGACGGGGGTGGTCGGCCGAAAGCAAGTCCGACCGTCAGGTTGTGGGCGTTGTGCCGGACCGCGGTGCAGTAGATAAGGTTCGGGCGGTGCTCAAGATCGTATTCGCACCTGACTTCGGCGTCCGTATAGCCGATGAACCGCAAAGGAAGGATGGCTTGGCTGCCGTCCGCGAAGCGCTCAAGGAGGTCGCAGCCACCGAAAGGAGCGCAGACGCTGGGGGCGTCGACTATGGGAACGGGCGTTGGAATATGCGGTGCGCGTCCGATTGCCCCGGTGGCAACTAGTGACGCCACACCGACCAGCAGCACGACGGCTCCGAGCGACAGCAGCGTTCGGTATCGGCTCATGGCGTGCCTTGATTATCGACGCCGCTGAGCGAGGTCGCGACAGAATTGCCGACGACCGCGGCAGGCCCGGGGTACGACCGCCAAGCAGCGATGTTCAGGGACCGGTGGGCCGGTTGCACTCACGTCCGGCTGAATTAGAGCGTTTTCGGTCGGTGGCTGACGGTGCGTCCGTTCCTCAGCAAGACCTCTGGTAACCAGCAAAACCGGACTTGCCTTGCAGCAGCATCCCGATGACGCTGGGAGACTGCTGCGCGTCCGCGACGATTCCGGTCTCGCTCAACACAGTGGTTTGACCGACAGCGTCGAGCGCCGGACGACCCCTACAACTCTGGAGGAACACGCTCGCGCCTCCCTCTCCCAGATGCAGGTACCGTCCGTCCACTATGTGCGATCCGGTGACGAAGGTAAATTCCGCCGAGGTCGTTCCGGCTGGAGTTCCCTCAAGTCCGATCAAGGCGGATCCAACGACCATGATCGGCAGGGCAAGCAACCACCCATGTCGGTAGGTCAATCGGAGACCGCGCCTACGCAGCCGTCGACCCCACAATCCAACGCCGAATCCGCATAGAACCCCTAACAGGCTCAGGATCGCGTACGGCCAAGCTGACGTGGCCACAATGAACCCGACCAAGCCGAGAAAGAAGGCCGGTGCTGCAACCAGCTGCCATTTAGAACCGGGTTGGTGCGGAGGGAGTCGCGCGATGCGATCGGACAACCCAACCACGATCACAATCAGAAGCGCGGTGGCAACGCTGGGCAGTCCGGTTGCGGCCAACTGAGTTATGGGTGCGCTCCATGCCAAAGTGTCCGCCGCTCCGGAGGTCGAAGGGTTTGCGCCGAAAGAGATCCACCGGACAAGGAAGCCCGTCACCGGCAGGAACGCCGTTACCAGCGCAAGTAATTTCCCGCCGGTAACCAAGAGATCGGGGTCGTCGTCGACGAGAGCCTGGGTACTCACAGGCTAGTCGATGTCGTCTGTCAGGGTCGTCTCGCGGTCTTGATCACGGGCGAAAGCGAGATGCTCAACGTCAGTGACGCGAATGGGATAGGTGTAGACGGCAGTCGCGCCGAGATGATCGACGTATGTCAGGCGGAGAGCGCCGCGGTCATCGAGGGTCACTCCAGTGAAGCGAACCAGGATCCCGAAGTGACTGACTCCAGACGCGAACTCTGTCCATTGGTCGGGTGTACACTCACCTGCCACGTCCTTGTGGTCGATGCGGACCGACGCTGTCACATGCCGGATCGGTTGGCGCACATTGACGGTGACCGTCATCCCACACTCGTTGGCGGGGTGCATCTGGCCATCGCCGAGCATGATGCTGAACTCTGGTCGGACAGCCGCGTGGTCCTGCTTCTGCTCACGACGCCGCTGAGCGTCCCAACGCTGCTGCTGCGCCATCAGCTCGTCCTGCGTCACCTTCAGCGACGTCGCCGTCACCTTCAGCGATGCCTCCATCGCCTCAGCCTGGCGTTTGAAGTAGACAAGCGCGGCTCCCGCTACCGCTGCGGCCGAAACGGTGCCCATAGCAGCGACGCCGGCAAAGATAGTCTGCCATGCGCTCGCGTCGAGGCCAAAGAACGAAGCTCCGACCGAAGCGCTCACGACGAACAATGCGGAGTCGCTACGGGACCAGCCATTCGCCGGTGTCGCCGCCGAACCCGTAGTCGAGACCGACCTTCACTCCGGTGATCGGCGTACCGGTTGGCACCTGGAAGGTCACGAAGCCGTCCGCGCTCTCACCTGACCCGATGTTGATCATGTCGCCCGGAAAGCCCGGACCGGCTGTAGTGTCGCCAGCGATGTCGATCGGGTACGAGTGCGATACCGCATCCTGGACCGTGATGTCGGTGAGGATGCTTTGGCTGTAGGTCGCGGTGCCGACGTTCTTATACCGAAATTCAAGGGCGACCTCGTGCATCCCAGCGGCGGGAACGAAGTACTGACTGGCGGACTTCGATGGGTCGACGATCTTGACGAGGGTGATCTGGAGCTTCTCGCCGGGATCGGTGCCGTTCAGCGTGAGCGTGGCACCGACGTGCGCCGCGGCAGCCGCAACTGCGGTAGGTGTAGGGGACGCTGAGGTTTGAGGAGCGGAGGTGGATGGCTGATTGACGATCGTCCCCGCGCCGCAGCCCACGCCCCAGAGCGACGTTGCTGCCATGCCTCCGACGATGAATAGCCGCTTCATGGTCACCTCCCAGACAACCAGTTGTGTCAGCCTGCGACCATCGCGGCACGGGTGACGTCATACGTGAAGACGTTCCCGTTGCTGGCGTAGGCGTCGATCGAAAGCTGCAACTCGATGGTTCCCGTACTGTCGCCGAGGGTCGCCGTGCCGATGCACGAGTAGGTCTGCGCATCGCCTTTCTCGTGACAGGTCATGCCGGGTTGTACGGTGGCGGCGGTGGCGGCGGTGTCGCCGGCCGGGACCACGAGACCTTGCATCTCGATGGGGCCGCTATAGGAGACCAGGTTCGCCGTGATGTAGCTGGCGATCATTGCCGACTTGTCTGTGGGTGTTTGGGTTGTGGTTGCCGCGCCGCAGCCCACGAGCAGCACGCCGAGCGCGAGAACGAGCTTCGTGGTGGCTCCTCCTGACCTCGCCGCGCTCGCCGAAAGGCGAATCACAGCCAGTTGAATGATACTCCGGTGTTCGCGAGATCAAACCGACGGACCTATACATAATCCCGGCCTGCCGGGCACGACGTCATCTGTCGATCTAGACAAGGCCTAACCTCAACGACACTATTGCAAAGTGACGGTCACGCTTCGCAAACCCAGCGCCGAGGAGTACGAAGAATGGTCAGCCGCGGCGCTCAATGTGTACGTTGGCGCGATCGTTGCGTCGGGGACCATGAGCCGGATGCAGCCGAGGAGAAGGGTAGACGTGAGGATGCGGAACTCCTCCCTGATGGGCTCGCCACTCCAGATCAGTGGATCTTCAGGGTGGAGGCAGATGGTGAGCCCGTGGGCTGGCTCTGGTTGGCGCTGCGAAACCCGCGCGCGGAGGCTGGGGTGGGTTTCATCTACGACATTTCGGTAGATGAGTCATTCAGAGGCCGCGGCTACGAGCGAGCAGCGATGCAATCCGCTGAGGACGAGGGGCGGCGCAACGGCCTTCACGCGCTGGCGCTCAACGTCTTCGGCAACAAGGCAATCGCGCGAGCCCTCTATTCAAAGCTGGGTTACCGTAAACCTCGGTCCAGATGAGAAAAGAGCTCTAGCACCTATTTGATCCGCGAAATCGCGGGACAACGGCCAAGATGGCCGTCGACGTCGACGAGTGGCTCGGCTGGGCTTATTCGCCATGAGGGGAAAGCGCGAAGCGGGCCGCATCGTGACCAACGGCCCTTGGCCGCCACGGTGCGGGGGAGCACCATGTCAAGATGAACGACGCAAAGCACAAGTCAGCGAACTGGGGCAAGGTGCTGCGGCAGCTGCTGGTCGTGACCCTCATCGGCTGGGCTGTGGCGACGGAGCTGCGCAAGCCTGCGGCAGAGCGAACCTGGCACGGCAAGCTGGCCGAGCGTGTGCCTTACGATCTCCGCCGGCCGAGCTTGGCTCGCGTGCGCGAACGGATGTGGAACCCGGCGGACCGGCATATCCTGGTCCCCACCGTCTTCGGGGTCGGTTGGACGATCAACTTCGGGCGGCTGCTCATGCCCTGGAAGGCAGAGCTCGCCCTCCCTGACGAGTTCAGCTGATCAGGGCGGTGCGGTTAGGTGGTAGGCGACGCGCACCGCGTCCCTTGCGCGCGGCCCGGGTGCGACCGCCTGGCGTCATGGACGGCGCTGCCCCAACATTCAGCAGTGGGGCGCGGCGCACCAACCTCGACAACCTCGTTCATTCCTAATACATCCCCCTAAGTAGAAAGGGGAGCCTGCGAGGAACCGGCTGCCCAACGTCAAGCGCCCCCAATACGCGGGCCCGATTCGTGCGAGGATGGCGGCAATCTCCTACGCCAAAATTGAGGTACACCATGCTTGACAGAACCTCAAAGCGGCGAGCCTCGCTGCTGGTCCTGATCGCGGCTGTGATCGCGGGTGTTTGGCCGGCAACGGTGTTTGCGGCCACTCAACCGAGGCTGGGAACAGCCCTCAACTTCACGGTCCTGGCAGGATCAACGATCACGAACACCGGTCCTAGTGTGATCACCGGCAATCTCGGATTGTCCCCGGGCTCCGCCGTGACCGGATTCCCCCCCGGCAGCGTCACTGGTGTCAAACACATCACTGACGCCGTGGCGTTGCAGGCGAAGCACGACCTGATCACCGCATACACCGACGCCGCGACGGCGCCGACGACTTCCGACCTGACTGGGAAGAACCTCGGCGGAAAGAACTTGTCCCCCGGCGTCTACACGTTCAGCTCTTCGGCACAGTTGACCGGCTCACTCACCCTGAGTGGAAACGGCGTGTTCATCTTCCGGATCGGCAGCACGCTCACCACCGCGAGCAACTCGGTCGTTCTGCTGAGGAATGGCGCCCAGGCGTGCGCGGTGTACTGGCAGGTTGGCAGCTCGGCCACGCTCGGATCGGCTACTCAATTTCAAGGTAACCTGATGGCGCTGACGAGCATCACCATGGTGACCGGCGCCAACATCCTCAAAGGGCGCGCCCTGGCTCGAAACGGCGCACTCACGTTGGACACCAACCGCATCACCCCCCCGGCCGGCGCGTGCACGGTTTCGTCAGTCACGGTTCCTGGCACCGGCGCCGCGTCCATGCTTCCTGGCCTTGGCATTGGCCTTGTGCTCATCGGTGGTCTCATCCTCGCGGTCGGCCGCAGACGCGTAAAGGGTCGCGACTGAGGCACGCTGCCTTCTGGCTCTCCTCAAGGCCGTCTGTCATCGCATCGTCGAGGCTCGTCCTGGAGCTCAGCACCCGCCGGATTGCTGCCGCGTCGTGACCGGATGAATTCGAGGATCGCTCCGTCGGGCGAGCAGCAGGGGACGAGCCCCACAACCTCGTCCATCGTTAATACGACCGCTTCGAGAGGGGCCAGGTGGTTATTCGCTCTCGAACTCCCGCCACCATCGCCGGCAGACTCGACAGCCAAAGCCAGCGTCGTACGGACGTTCGCAAGCGTTTGGGCGGCCCCGGCGCTAGCATCTTCGAATGAGGCGCGTCGTCGCGAACGGGCTGCTCTTGGCTGCGGTGCCGGTGGGAGTCGGGGTTGGTCTCTCGATGGCGCTCGTGACGTACCTACCGTACTGTCCCGTCAGAGGCTTGGGAACCGCGGACCTCTGCGCAGCCCGGTCCAGCTTCGCCCCGAGTCTGTGCGTCTTGTGTGGTGCCGCCGCAGCGGCTTTGGTGCTGCTGGTCTCAATCGCCGTGCGCCGCAGCGCCTCAAGAGTCGGGATCTTTGATTTGTGCGCGGCAGCGGTCGGTATCGCGCTTGGTCTCTGGGCATCGCTGATGGTTTACGCGTACCCACCGTGTGGGCCGAACCAACTTTGTCTCGGGTCCATCGCACAGCGCTTCGCGACGTGGCAGAGCGCTCTGATCGGAGCACGCGATCCGGGTATGCCGGTCGACTGGCGCAGGCTTCGGTGGCTGAGGCAAGCAATGTGGCGGCTTTCAATCAGTCGCAGCGGCGTCTCCTACTCCTGCTCCGTATCCGCCATCGAGGCTCCGCAAGAGGTCGGATAACGCCAGACGAGATTGGTGGATGTGTTTTGCTCCAAGATGGAGGCCTAACGCCACGGCGAACCTGCGCTGAAATCCGGCAGCACGGGATTAGGCTTAGGTCCGTCGGTTTGAACTCACGCCCCAACCACAACCCCCGATCAGTGTGTGCCACGATTGTTGTATGGGCTTGCTTCGCAGCTACCTCAGGCAGTTTCAGCCCAAGCCGAAGCCAAGGCGATACTACGGTCAGGTGCTGAACGCCAGCGGCGAAGTCATTTCGCGATGCGACTGCAACTACCGTTCGATGACGGCCGCGACACGGTGTGGCCGAACAGAGGCGGCATGGTTGAGCAAGCACCCGGGAGCAAATGGCCCAGCTCAAGCCGTTGCGTTGGTGGAAGCACTGACCGACCCGGCACGGAGGTCGTTTCTTCGTCAGGGGCTATACCAGGTCGGCGTGACCACCGGGCAGAATTGGGGCGATCCAGCGCAGTAGTCCCGGAGCGCCTACAATCCTCCGGCCCTGCAACCCAAGGACCATTGGGCGAAGTTGTCATTCGGCTCGCCAGCTCCTGTCGGCTTCTCGAAGATCCAGTGAGGGTCCGCGACGGGATCGCTCGACGTCGCTCACCGTCTCGCTGAGCTGGGGCATCGAGACCTGGACCCTCACCAAGTCACCGCGATGTACTTGCTCTCCAGGAACTCGAGGATGCCGTCGTGGCCGCCCTCACGACCGAGCCCGCTCTGCTTCACTCCACCAAAGGGCGCCGCCGGGTCCGAGACGATCGGGCGGTTGAGGCCGACCATGCCCGACTCGAGCGCCTCGCTGAACCGCAGCCCGCGCTGCAGATCCCGCGTGTACACGTACGCAATCAGTCCGTACTCCGAATCGTTGGCGAGCTTGACAGCCTCCTCCTCGGTATCGAAGACCACCAGCGGCGCAACCGGCCCGAAGATCTCCTCGCGCAGGATTGCCGCGGTGGGAGGAACATCGACCAGCACGGTCGGCGGGTAGAAGAAGCCCGGCCCATCAGGAATGCTGCCCCCGACCGTGATCCGTGCGCCGTCGCTGACGGCGCCGTCGACCAGCAACGCCACCTTGTCGCGGCCGGCTGCGTTGATCAGCGGTCCCAGCTGGACCCCATCCTCGAGGCCCGGACCGACGCGCAGGGTTCCCATCGTCTGAGCCAACCTGGCTCCGAACTCCGCGGCTATGCCACGCTGCACGAGGAAACGGTTCGCGGCCGTGCAGGCCTCGCCCCCGTTGCGCATCTTCGCCACCATGGCGCCGGCCACGGCGCTCTCCAGGTCAGCGTCGTCGAACACGATGAACGGCGCGTTACCGCCAAGCTCCATCGAACAGTTCACGACGCAGTCCGCCGCTTCATGGAGCAGGCCGCGGCCGACCGCTGTCGAGCCGGTGAATGAGAGCTTGCGCACTCGGGGGTCGTGCAGCATCGCTCCGACCACGGCCCCGGAGCGCCGCGAGGGCAGGATGTTGACGACCCCTGCGGGAACACCTGCGTCACACAGGATCGCTCCCATCACCAACGCGGTGAGGGGCGTGTCGGAGGCGGGTTTGAGCACCACCGTGCACCCGGCAGCCAGCGCTGGCCCGATCTTGCGCGTCGCCATCGCCGCGGGGAAATTCCATGGCGTGACCAGGACGCTGACGCCGATCGGCTGGCGGATCACCAGGATGCGGTTGGTCCCGGAAGGCGCCGTCTGGAGATCGCCACCTGCGCGCACGGCCTCTTCGGCGAACCAGCGGAAGAACTCCGCGGCGTAGGTGACCTCGCCGCGCGCATCGGAGAGCGCCTTGCCGTTCTCCCTGACGATCAATCGTGCCAGTTCGTCACTACGCTCAGTCATCAGCTCGAATGTGCGTCGAAGCACCTCGCCGCGTTGCCGCGGAGGTGTCGCCGCCCAGGCGGGCAGGGCGTCGTGCGCAGCGCCGACCGCCGCCAACCCATCCACCACCGATGCATCGGCCACGACCGCGATCACCTCGCCGTTGGCCGGGTCGTGCACGGTGAAGGTGCGCCCGTCGGAGGCGTCCATCCAGCGGCCGCCGATCAGCAATTGCGTCGACCCACCAACAGCCTCGGGATTCAACGTCGTCGTGGTCATGACTGCATTGCCTTCTCGATGGTGGTGACGATGCGCTCGACCGAAGGAATCGCCATGTCCTCGAGTGCGTCCGCCGATGGCAGGGGAATGTGCGGTGTGGTAATGCGCAACGGTGGGCCGTCGAGGTAGTTGAAGCACTCTTCGGCGACGATCGACACGATTTCGGCCCCCCAGCCGCACAGCCGGGGGTTCTCCTCGACCGTGAACAACCGCCCGGTTGCGGACACTTCATGCAGGATCGTCTGCGTATCGAGCGGTACGAGGCTGCGCACGTCGATCACGCCGGCGTCGATCCCGCGCTCCGCCAGCTGCGTGGCCGCGGCGATCGCGCGGGGCACCATTGCCGCTAGCGCCACGATGGTCGCGTCGGCGCCAGGCCGCAGCACCTTCGCGCTGCCGAGCGTGTCGACCAGCTCCCCATCGGGGACCTCGCCCTTCGACGAGTACAGGCCCTTGTGCTCGAAGAACATCACGGGATCAGGATCGCGGACCGCGGCGGCGAAGAGGCCGATGACGTCCGCCGGGCTGGACGGTGCGACCACTTTGAGCCCGGGTATCGCCATCGCCCAGTTCTCCACGGACTGCGAGTGCTGCGCGCCGAAGCGCAGCCCTCCGCCGTTGCCCGACCTGATCACCAGCGGAAAGCTCACCTGGCCGGCGGTCATGTACGAGCTCTTGGCGATCTGGTTGGCGACCAGGTCCCAGCAGACCGCGAAGAAGTCCGCGAACATGATCTCCGCGATCGGTCGCAACCCAGTCATCGCCGCCCCCATGGCGGCGCCGAGGATCGCCTGCTCGGAGATCGGCGTATCGCGGACGCGCTCGGGCCCAAAGCGCTCGAGCAGTCCGACCGTGGCCTTGAACACGCCGCCCGCGCCGGCGACGTCCTCGCCGAGGAAGACGACGTTGGGGTCGCGGTCCATCTCCTGGGTGATCGCCCTGGCCACGGCTTCGCGATAGGTCAGTTGCGCCATGACCACCCTCCGTCGGACCAGACGTCGCGCATCAGCATCTCCGGCCCCGGCGGTGGGGACGCACTGGCCTCGACAGTGGCAGTTTCGACGTCGCTGTCCGCCGTCTCATCGACGGCGTCGAGGTCAGCTTCGCTGACGCCGTGCATGACCAACCGTGCGCGATACAGCACAATCGGGTCATACGCTGCCCAGGCGGCGACCTCGGCGTCGGGCCTGTATTTGCCCGGATCGGCACGGGAGTGACCGGAGCTGCGATAGGTGCGAGCCTCGATCAGCGAAGGACCGCCGCCGCTCCGGGCGCGGTCGATGCACTTGCGAGCGGTGAGGTACATCACGTCCGCGTCGTTGCCATCGACGAGGATGCTCTCGAGCCCGTATGCAGAGGCTCGATCGGCGGCGGGATTGACGACCGCCGTGACCGTGCCGATCGGCGTGTATTCCATGTACATGTTGTTCTCGCACACGAAAACCACCGGTAACTTCCAGACCGCTGCCAGGTTGAGCGATTCGTGAAATGCGCCGATGTTGGTGGTGCCGTCGCCGAAGAACGCAACCGCCACGCGAGGCTCCTTGCGGTACTGCGCCGACCACGCCGCACCGAGGGCGATGGTGAGAGGAGCCCCGACGATCGCATACGAGCCCATGACGCCGTGACTCACGTCGGTGAGGTGCATCGATCCGCCCTTGCCGGACAGCACGCCGCATGAGCGTCCCAGGAGCTCGCCCATGACCCCGGTCATCGACGTCCCACGCGCGAGCGTGTGCGCGTGACCACGGTAGGTCGCGAACGTATAGTCCTGCTCGTCCATGGCCTCGCCGAACGCGGCGGCGATCGCCTCTTGCCCCAGCGACAGATGACTCGTCCCCTTGACAAGGTTCTGCATGAACAGGTCATAAGCGCGCGTCTCGAACTTGCGCATGCGGACCATCTGCCGGTAGAGCGCGAGCTGCGTAGCCGCGTCGACGCTGCCATCGGGGCGGTGCAACGTGCCCGGATCGATCCCCGGCGGTCCGGCCACCCCGGCGAGATCGTCAGTGGTTGCTGACATCTGCGTGGTCTCCTCTCATGTCGGTTGGACTCCAGCTAGTACTGGTTGGCAACGAACAGTTCGTCGGCGGGGAAGAGGGTCAGCACGGAGCAGCCGTCGGTGGTGACGACGACCTCCTCCTCGATGCGAGCCGCCGACGTGCCGTCGCTGGCGGGACAGTACGTCTCGAGCGCGAAGACCATCCCCTCACGCAGTTCGATGGGATGGTCGAGCGAGTTGAGGCGGGAGATGATCGGGCGCTCATGCAGTCCCATGCCGAGGCCATGGCCGAACTGCAGCCCGAAGGCGTCCATCTCGGTTCGAAAGCCGAAGTCCGTTGCCTTGGGCCAGAGCGTCGCGATCTGGTCGGTGGTCGTCCCGGGCCGGACGAGCGCGATGGCGGAGTCGATCCATTCGCGAGCGCAGGAGTACGCATCGCGCTGGGACGGCGTTGACCTTCCAACCGCGAACGTGCGGTAGTAGCACGTTCGGTAGCCGTTGAACGACTGAATGATGTCGAAGTACGCCTGGTCTCCGGGGCGGATCAGGCGGTCCGAGAAGTTGTGCGGATGCGGGTTGCAGCGCTCCCCAGACACCGCGTTGATCGCCTCGACGTCGTCGGATCCCATTTCGTACAGGCGTTTGTTGGCCAACGCGACGATCTCGTTCTCGCGCACGCCGGGTTTCAGCGCCTCGGCGATGTCCTGGTACACGCCATCGACCATGGCCGCCGCCGTCGACAGCAGCGCGATCTCGTCCGCCGACTTGATCAGACGGGCATCGAGCATCACCTGCTGCGCGTCGCGGACATCGACGCCGGCACGGAGCAACTCGAGAAGCATGGGCGTTTCCGCGATGTCGACGCCGATCGGCATTCCTGCGACGCCTGCCGCCGCCAGCTCGGACTGAATCTCCGCCACGGCGCGGGTGACCAGTCCCGCGTCTGGTGCAACGGCGCCACGGAGGCCGAGCATCCCCGCGCGGCTGTTCTCCGGCCGGATCCATGGCGCGTGCAGCTGATGGTGTCGAGCCGCTGACCCGAAGTCCCACACGATCGGCTCGCCTCCGCGGGGGAGCAGTGCGTAACGAGCAACCTTGTCGCGCGCCCACTCGCCGATCATCGTCGCCGTGACGTAGCGGATGTTGTTGATATCGAAGAGCAGGAGCGCCCCGAGCTCCGACGCGTCGAGCGCGGCACGGGCGCGCGACAGCCGGTACGCGCGAAGCCGGGCGAAGTCGACGCGCTCCTCGAAGTCGACGTTCATTCGCCCGGGGCTCGGCGGGACCGCGCCGGACAGCGGTGTCACCGCTTCTCGCCGTCGACGGAGGGGCCAGCAGCGGGTGAGCGCAGCGCGTTCGGCGATGATTTGAGACCGTCTCCGACCTCGACACCCTCCGCTTGCAGCTCAAGGCCAGAGTTCCTGCCCTGCTCGATGAGCAGGGCTGCGAAGTCCTCCTCGCCATGGCCGCGACCCATCGCAGCCTGCACCTGATGGTAGGTCGCGGCTGCAATGGGCATCGGTACCTCGAGCTCCCGAGCGGCAGCGAGGCCGAGGTCGAAGTCCTTGCGCAGCAGGGAGGTGGTGAAGGTCGGTGTCATATCGAGATTGACGAATGCGGGCGTCTTGTAGCCGGTGAAGACGGAGCCCAGCACGGACCCGTTCATGAACGCCATCAGGGCGTGGCGCGGGACGCCGCCTCTCTCGGCGAGCACCACCACCTCGGCAAGGGACTGCGTGACCACGCCGAGGAAGATGTTGTGAGCTAACTTTACCAGCCGCGCCACCTCTCCTTCGCCAACATACGTCACAGAGCGGCCGATGATGCTCAGCAGCGGCATCACTGTGTCGAACGCCTCGCGCGAGCCTGAAACCGCGACCGAGAGCGCACCCCCCTTGACCGCTTTCGCATTGCCACTGACGGGCGTTGCGAGGAACGCCGCGCCACGTTCCGCCGCAGCCAAGCGGATGCGCTCGGAGGTTGCCCGGGAAACGGTGCTGAAGTCGACGATGATTTGCGGCGCCGACTCCTGACGCAGCAGGCCACCGTCACCGAGCATCACTTCGAGCAGCTGGGGATCTGCGGCGACGATGCAGAACACGATGTCCTGGCCGGCGAGCTCGGCGACGGAGTCGACGACACGAGCACCGCGCGACGCGAGGTCCTCCACCTTGGCGCGGGTGCGATTCCACACCAGCACGCTCTGCTCCGCATCGAGCAAACGCTGCACCATGGCGTGACCCATGCGGCCAGTGCCGATCCAGCCTAGGGTGGGAGCGTGGCGGGAGCTCATCGGAACCTCTTTTTTAGGGTGCCGTATTCACGGCAGGGGTTGCTGGATCGCGAGATCTGCGTGGGGAACCGATGGAGTTGCGGCGACGCCGAGATACAGCCGGGCCACCTCGGGATCGTCGAGAAGGCTGGCGCCGGAGCCGACCACGCGTTCTGTTCGACGAGCAGCCCGGCGCGCCCCCCGGGCGGCAAGGGTGGTGATGTAGTCGAAGCCGACCGGCCGAGCGCGATCCAGACCCCCCGGAGGCGGCCCCACTTCGCGTTTACGGAGCTCGTAGTTGACGCCGGCCCGGACCGGGTGCTCGGCCAGAGCTGCCCCCCGGTCACCGCGGCGGCGCGACGGCGATCGCCTGGATCTCGAGC
>Ga0307373_10002741_pt1 | contig 31508 bp, 18 predicted proteins | sample OX2MG_FD_202534 | JGI IMG/M metagenome (GOLD analysis project Ga0307373, IMG submission 202534) | Soil microbial communities from Risofladan, Vaasa, Finland - OX-2 | ecosystem: Environmental > Terrestrial > Soil > Coastal area > Acid sulfate soil | place: Finland: Risofladan, Vaasa | collected...
TATTTTCCGCCCATTGTGCGCGAAGCGATGATGATCGAGCCGACGGAGACGGAGAGCAAGGAGACCCTCGACGCCTTTGCCGACGCACTGCTGAAGATCGCCGATGAATCGCCTGAGCTGCTGCACGCCGCCCCGCACTCGACCGCCGTCAGCCGGCCGGACGAAGTGAAAGCCGCCCGCAGCCCCGTGTTGAACTCCTGAGACTTTGCCATCGAACCGGGCCAAATTGCGGCGAGCGAAAAGAGCATGATCGGGGCGAGCTGGCAGCTCAACGGCTAGAATTGCTTCCTTCGGTTTCCAGGCGTAGAATCGAGTTGGATTTGTATGGCCCGCAAAATGGAGTTGACTGTGAAGCGAGTGCGACTCACCATAGGCTCGAACCCCACCGACCCCATGGACGACTGGCGTTACGCCGCGCGCGTGCGTTACGATCTTTGGGCGCATTCGCCAATAAGGATTGATGAGGAAAGTGAACCTCGCAGGACCAGGCCGCATGGTGCGAATAGACATGCCGATCGAGAAGTCTATTTTGACGTCGGGACCGAGAGCATCGAAGAACTCGACCGCGCTTTACGGGATCTGGGACATGCTGAGCGAGTCAAGATAGCTGTCGTCGAGGAAGGCGAGGCATGCCAGAATTGCGGGAGAATTCAAACCGTGCTGCCGACGATTTGCCCCTCTTGCGGGCACCGCGATATCGATCCCTGCCCGCATTGTGGCGACGAGGTGCCACGACAAGAATACGAAAAGATATCCGGCGATCTCTTCCGGTGCCCGCGTTGCGGCAGCCAAGTTCGCCTGCAACTCAATCCCGACTTGCTAAACGCCAATCTCTCCTTGAACGAGCCCGTCGTCGTCGTGAGCACCGTTGGGGCCTGAGTTACGATGCGAATCGACGACCATGGCCACATTGTCGTCTCTCCGCGGGAAATCTGCGATGCCCTGGACGCACCAGCTCGGCTCATCAATCATTTCCTGATACCGGGAACGATCTCCCAGAGATCGCATGCGTCGTCGAGCACAATGTCCGTCTCGAGTCACTTCCAGTTGAGGACTGCTGTGGCGTGGGCAGACGAATTGACGCATTTATCTATCGCGATTGGTGGAGCCTGTATTCGCGGTGGGAGTTCGATCTGCGCGAATTGAAGCGGGCTATTGCCGGGGGGTTGCAGAGAGGAGGCGACATTCCCCGTCCGTTTGACGCGTGACGGTGAACGACGTGCCGCGAATTCGACCGACGCGCTGTTGAAAATCGCCGAAGAATCGCCTGAGCTGCTGCACGCCGCCCCGCACTCGACCGCCGTCAGCCGGCCGGACGAAGTGAAGGCGGCCCGCAGCCCGGTGTTGAAAGCGGAGTAGCCGCCGCGGCGATTTTTTTTGGAACAATTTCAGCCCGTCGTGCGTCATAGTAACGGGCACACGCGCTGCGAGCGCATCCCTGCCGCCGTATTTGAGGGTCCAAGCCGCAAGCGAGGACGCTTACGCTACGAGTACAGCCATACCAACGCTTTTTTGGAGGCACCGCCATGTTTAACCGTGCGTCACGTCGCTTGTCGAGGCCGTTTTTCATTCTGGGCGCTTTGCTGGCCATGCTGTCGGCCGTGCCCGCCCAGGCCCAGGGGCTGCTCATCAACATCGAGCCGACGCAGCACGTGCGTCTGCCCAGACCCTACGTGGTGGTCGCCCCACGGCCCGTGCCGCCTCCGTCGAGCTACAAAATCCACGAAATCGACGTCCACGTGAAGCTGCTGGAGCAAGTTGCCCGTGTGCAGGTCTCGCAGTCGTTTATGAACACCGGCAGCACGCAAATGGAAGTCTGCTTTATGTTTCCGTTGCCCTACGACGGAGCCATCGACCAGCTCACGCTGCTGGTCGACGGCAAGGAGTTTCCCGCGCGGCTGCTGCCCAAGGACGAGGCCCGCAAAACCTATGCGGAGATCGTCCGCAAGAACCGCGACCCGGCACTGTTGGAATGGGTGGGGACGGGCATGTTCCAGACGAGCGTCTTTCCCGTTCCGCCCGGTGCCGAGCGGAAGGTCACGCTGCGTTATTCCCAGCTTTGCCGCAAAAACCACGGCCTGACCGACTTCCTGTTCCCACTTTCGACGGCCAAGTACACCTCCCACCCGGTCGAAAAGCTGAAGATCGAGGTGGCCATCGAGAGCAAGGGCGAAATCAAGAACGTCTACAGCCCCACACACACGGTCGAGCTGAAACGCGACGCCCATAACGCCACCGTTATTTATAAGAGCGAGAATCTCGTGCCGAGCAGCGATTTTCGGCTGTTGTACGACGTCGAGTCGGGCAAGCTGGGCACGAGCGTGCTCAGCTACAAGCCACAGTCCGGCGAGGACGGTTACTTTCTGCTTTTGACCACACCGGCCATCGAGCGGGCCGGCGAGCAGCCGAAGAAAACCGTGGTGTTCGTCGTCGATCGTTCGGGCAGCATGACCGGCCCGAAGATCGAGCAGGCCAAGGGAGCGTTGAAGTTCGTGCTGAACAACCTTCGCGAGGGCGACCTGTTCAATATCATCGCCTACGATAACGCCGTCGAGTCGTTTCGGCCGGAGCTGCAAAGGTTCAACGACGAAGCGCGTAAGGCGGCATTGGGCTTCGTCGAGGGAATCTACGCCGGCGGCAGCACCAATATCGACGGAGCTTTGGCCGTCGCCCTGGGGGAATTGGCGGATTCGTCGCGGCCCAGCTATGTGCTGTTTTTGACCGATGGTCTGCCGACCGCCGGCGACGTGAATGAGCAGAAGATCGTGGCCAATTCGCAGGCCAACAACCATGTGCGGGCCAGGGTCGTGGCCTTCGGCGTGGGTTACGACGTCAACAGCCGGCTGCTGGACAAGCTGGTGCGGCAGAACTTCGGGCAAAGCGAATACGTGTTGCCCGACGAGAACATCGAGGAGCGCGTCAGCCGCCTCTATCAAAAGATCGAGGCCCCCGTGATGACCGACGTGGCGATCAAGTTCGCGGTCGACGCGCTGCCCACCGAGGCGGGCGAAGCGGTGAACCGGCTCTATCCCAAGCAAGTGGTCGATCTGTTCGCGGGCGAGCAGCTTGTGCTGGTCGGACGTTATAAAAAGCCGGGCACGGCAAAAGTGACCATCACGGGGAATGTGTCGGGGCGGCAGCAAAGTTTCGATTTTCCGGCCGACCTGGTGGCCGAGAGCAAAGACGAGACGTTCGCGTTCATCGAACGGCTGTGGGCCGTGCGCCGCGTGGGCGAGATCATCGACGAGCTCGACCTGAAGGGGAACAACGACGAGCTGGTGAAGGAACTGGTGACCCTCTCGACGCGACACGGTATCTTGACGCCCTATACATCGTTTTTGACCGACGAGACCGTGCAATTGCAAGCGCTCATGCAGAACGCGTCGACGGCCGGTGATCGACTCAGCCTGCTCCGCGAAACGCAGGGCGCCGGCGCGTTCCGTCAGCGCGCGATCAAGGGCGGCTTGCAACGGGCGGAAAACGCCGATAGTGCCCGGCGACTCAACGAACGGGCGGCGGAGTTCCGCTACGGCGGCGCGAGTCTTTCCAGCGCGGCGGGCCCGGCGTCGGGTGGACGCGCCGGCCTGGCCAAACTGCCGGTTGGTGCTCCGGTGGCCGCTGGCAAACCGGCGGCCGGCCAGCCCGAACTGGTGCGCAACATCGGCAACAAGGCGTTTTATCGCCGTGGCAAGCGTTGGGTCGATGGCACGGTGACGGACGAGCAAGACAAGAACGCCCGGCGCGTGGCCCAGTTCAGCGAGGAATATTTCAAGCTGGCCGACCGATATGGCCGCAAGCTGTCGCAATATCTGGTGTTCGACGAAGCGGTGTTGCTCGAGCTCGACGGTGCGGCCTATCTCATCGAGCCGGTCGACTAATCCCGGCGCGCCGGGACTTGCTCCGCAAGCGGAACGGTGGATGCACCCTACAGATACATCCCCAAGAACCCGCCACGGCCCTCGGTCTCGGCCTGCAGCCGGTCGATGCGCTGCCGCGTTTGCTCGAGATCGCCGGCAGCGATGTAGCGATCGAACTCGACCGCCACGCTGTGCGGCACCGTCTCCTTGAACCACTCGACAATGGGCTCCGTCAGCCAATCGCACGTCTCCCGGACCAATTCAACCTCAAGGTAGCACCGCTCGGTCTGCTGGTCGGTCTCTTCGGTCACGACGGTCCCTTCGAAGCGAAATTCGAGCGTGCCCAATTCGGCACGGTTCGTCAGGTGGAAGGTACAGGAGGCGTTGTACAGATAATAGGTATTGTGGGAGCCGTGGGCTTCAATCGCCTTGAGCACCCTTTCGCACCGTGCCCGAAAGCCCGGCGAGGCGTCGATCGGCACGTCCAACCGGCCCACCGACCGCAAGGGCAGGCAATCGAAGATGATCTCCACATAGCGATTCATGGTCTCGCTCCTTCCGGCACGCGGGCCTGACGATTCTCTCCAGAAAGTGGACTGGCCGGTTGCCGCCAGGCCAGCGTGATCCAGCCGTGTTCCGCCCTAAGTTCCACCAGTTCCAACCGGCCCACACGCGCCCAGTACCCCGGCAAGAGCAGGCCCTGGGAAGCGATCTCCGGCGTAAAAAAGTCGTCGAAACGGTGGCGGACGTAGCTGGCGTCGCGGCTCTGACGCAAGCTCATGCGCCTTTTTCCGTCGGCGACAAAGCCGGCCGGATAGACCTCCAAGTCTCCTTCGCGGACCGCCTTGACGGCCTGATTTTCGCGAGACAGGCGATAGTGGGCCGTCACGTCGAGCGGCGTATCAATAGTCCGCAAGTCCGACGCGAACCGCCGGCCGCGCACGGTGAGCGACGCCCTGCCGCCATCGACACGGAGCACAATCGGCTCGTGGCTGCCGAACGTAATGGCCCAGGGCCCCTTCTGCTCGTCGTATTCAAGTTGCGAGGGTCGCCGTCCAAACAATTCCAGCGACAGCCGATCGAGGTCTGCTTGCCGCAGGGTCTGCCCGGAAAACAGCCCGTCGCCGTAGTTGTTCACCAGCGACTCATGGAGTTGCACCACCAAGGCCGCATCGTCGGGCATCGCCGGCGGCGCCGTGGGGGCTGCCAGTCGTGAGTCGCCGTCGTGAAGCGCCAGCAGTCGGAATTGGCCGGCCGTGCTGGCCATCCGCAACTGTCGCGGCCATTGTCCAAGGCGCACCAACGGGTTGCGCAGCTTGTTCATGAAATCGGCATGTGCCCGGCCAAGCTGGGCATTGGCCTCGGCGTCGAGCCGGGCGTTCAATTGCCGTTCGGCATGTCGCGCGGCGACCCGCTCGGCCGCTCGCTTTTGCTGGGCCACCCGCTTGCTAGCCACCCGCCGCACCACTCGGTCCATCAGACCGTGCTTGTTGGAGCCGATGCCGCGTATCTGGCTGCGGGCGTCGGCCTGCGAAGCCGCAGTCCATACATGAAAACCGCTTGCGTCGAGGTAAAAACGCTTCGTACCCTTCAACTGCGTCGTACTGCTGCTGTAGATCCGTGCCGGCCCATTGTATCCGACGGTTTGGGCGCGGTTCGTGGCGACAATGCTCGTCTCGAACAAAGCACGCCGCTCGTCGGGCAGCAGCCGCGTGCGTGCCCAACCGACCGTCCGCCCGGAACCAAGAATCTGCGTGCCCAGAATCGCGTCTCGCACGGGTTGAGGCTGAACGTCGTTGATCGCCCGCAGACTGCCGCTGGAGACCATTTCTTCAGAGAGACGCACCTGCAGATTCGGATGCGACAGGCGCCGGCGGACTTGGGCCACGACCTCACGACATTGACCATGCTCATGGAGCCAAGCCACGCTGTCGCTAATCGCCGCAACCTCTTGGGCTGTCGGCGGATCGGACATTTCCGCCAGCCGAACGGCAAGCCGCTCGAGCTGTTCGTCGAGTTCTGCCGAGCTGACTTGCTCCACCTGTTCGCGGACCAGCCGGAGATAACGCTGAAGGCTGGCGGCCACGTTCTGGAAAACGGGTAGCTCAAGCCCGGCGTGGTTGGCCCGAAACCTCGCTAAGACACCGTTCAGCGATGCGCCATCGCCGCCGTTGCGCTTTAGTGCGGTCAAAAGATCGGGGAACAGCAGGTATCGCTTCCAGGCCGCGCCATTTTTCCCGCCCGCAGTTAGGTAGACCTCAAGCCGCGCGACTGCCTGGGCCAACTGTTTCCTGGCGGCTTCCACCTCATCGCCGCTGACGGAGGCGACGTCCCCTTTGTGCTCGCGGCACAGCTCGGCCAGTTCCCGACTCCGAGAATCTTGGGCCGCAGCCGGGGCCGCTGCCAACGCAAAACCCATTACCAGGCAGAGAGTTAGGACATAGAACGGCGCATCGATCGAAGGCAGCCGCGCGTTGCTCGAACCGTCCAACGACTTGGACATAGGGCGTTCATCCTCAACCAAAACGGCCCGATCAGGGTAAAAGCTGGCATTCATACCACGCCGAGGCAGGAAATTCCAGCCTCCCCACCAGAAACCCTGATCGGGGCGGTTGAACTTCGCTAGCTTACCTGTTAAACCCATACCTTTCTGCCGGTGAGCTCGACGCATTCGTCAAATTTGACATACGCCCAGCTTACTGGGAAGGACTTCGATGACTCCCGCATGGCACTTTCGCCTCCCGTCGACGCTCAACGTCGGCAGGCGGTGGCGACGCTGGGGTCTCACTGCCACGGATTTGGCCACAGCAACCTGGTGTTGCAACCGTCGGTTCATCGAGAAGTCGGCAGACACGGAAAACTGCCGGTCGAATCGACGGTGGAACTGTCCTTTGTATCAGGGACCGCCGTGCAGGGAAGCCGGGTTAAGAATTAGCCCCGGTCGATTAGCCCCGAGGAGGTGCTTATGTCACGCACTGTTTTGTTGTTTTTGGTCTGTCACTTTTTTGTCATCGCCGGTGATGGCAAGGCTTGGGCGGCCGACGAGGCCGCGCCTGTTTCGGCCGATGTCGAGATCGACTGGCATCACGATTACGGCGATGCCATGCGGGCCGCCCGCGCCGAGGGCAAAATGATGTTCGTCTGGTTCCAAGGCAAGACGCGGAACCAACTTAGCGAAAGGTTCGAGGCCGTCTCGCTCCGTGATCGCAAGGTCCGCAGCCTGCTGGACCGCTTTGTGAGCGTCAAGCTGCCGCAAGACGCCACGATCACCGTCGATGGCGAGCCGGTTCGTCTACTCGAACACGCCGCCTTTCAAGAAATGAACGGCGGGCCGGGTATCGCTATCATCGACTTCGAAAATCGCGAAACCGAGCACTACGGCTATGTTGTCACGACGCTGCCGTTTACGCCGGGCAAGTTCTATCAGTTCCGGCCCGAGCACCTGGCCGTGGTGCTGGATCTGCCGCCCGGAACGCTGACCCAGCGGACCTTGGTCTTTGCGGTGCGGATTCATCCCGAAAAGCCGGCCAGCACCCGCGGAACCATCGATCCGACGCTGGTGTCGGCGGCAAAGCAACATTCGACCTACCAGGCGCGGATTCGCCTGCAAGGCCATCACCATTGGGGAGAGCGGTTTCCGCGCCTTGCCCGGCTGCTGGGACTGAATCCCCAAGAGATCGTGGCCGAAAGTTGGCCGCAGGAAAGCCTGGTCGACGCCGCCGTCGACGTGGTCGATAGCTGGCATCACTCGTCGGGCCATTGGCAGGCAGTCTATTCCAACCAAAGACGCTTCGGTTATGACATGAAAAAGGGGAGCAACGGAATCTGGTATGCCACCGGATTATTCGGCAGCACCCATTGATCTGGCACCGTTCAGCGCCGCCCCCTGCGGGAAGTTGCTTGCCAAGCGCTTCCGGCTGGGGGCTTTTTTTCGTTTATACCGATTGAAAGTCGCCTTTTTACAACAGCCACGTTGAGTTTCTTCGCCACGTTGCCCAAATGCGTGTTACGGTTCTGTACGTGGCGGATGAATCGGTATCTCACGACCGGAGTCAAACGGAGCATGGACGGGCGGGACGTAAAGCGCGGCGGCGGTCGCGGGCCGAAAAGGCCGTTGTCGGCCCGCGCGCTGGTTCCCGGTCGCCGTCCGGCCACGGTCGCCGGCGCTTTTGTTTGCCTGGCATGGCCGCTGTTCCTCGCTGGCTGTGCCTCCGGCCGACTGCCGATGGTCGATCCCAGCGGAGAGCGGCTGTTTGTCGCCGGCCCCGTCAATCGGCAGCCGGAACCCAGGCCGCCGCGCGCGCACGACCTGGTGCGGGTCGAGCTGACGCCCTCGAAGGTCGTCGCTCCCGTCGGTTGCGAGGTGGTCATGATCGCCGGCGTGTGCGGGGCCGACGGCTACCTGCGGGCACGCGAAGGCGTCGAATGGATGTTGTCGCCGGGCGGTGTCGGCGAGTTCGTCACGGTCGGCCGCCGGTCGCCGCTCGATTGGCTGACTTCGTTCGATTCGGGGCCGCGCAAGGTCACGAATACCTACGCCCTCGGCACCACGTCGTCGAGCTATCTATGCTTAAACCGAGGCACGCCCACCGCTGACGACGACTTGCCCGTGGAGCGCGGGCAGGCCTGGACCGCGATTACGTCGCCCGTCGAAGGCGTGAGCTATGTGACCGCCTACGCACCGGGCGTCAAGGCCTGGGATTCTCACCGGCAGACGGCGAAGATCTATTGGATCGACGCGGAATTCGCCTACCCGCCGCCCGCGATCGGTCCCGCGGGCACGCGGCACACGCTTACCACCACGGTCACGCGCCACAGCACGCACGCGCCGTTCGAGGGCTGGCGGGTCCGCTATGAAATCACAGGAGGCCCTCCAGCCGGCTTCGCGCCCAATGGCGGGTCGATCATCGAAGTGCCCACCAACGAGCTCGGGCAGGCAAGCGCGGAAATCTACCAACTCGAAGCAACGCCCGGCACGAACACCGTAGCCATCCAGGTTGTTCGTCCGGCGGACGCACATGGCGAGGAGTTTACCGTCGGTCAAGGCACGACCCTGATGACGTGGAGCGCTGCGGCGACCGCGATCCGCACCACCGAGCCCGCACAAGCTCCGGCCGGGGTCCGGGTAACCACCACGGGACCGGCGCAAGTTACCGTCGGACAAGACGCCCTGTTCCGCGCGGAGATTATGAACACGGGCGCGTCGCCGTTGGCGGGCCTGGTGATCGTCGACCGCTACGACGCCGGACTGCAGCATGCCAGCCGGCCCGGCGCGACGGACCGCGCCATGGAACGCGATCTGGGCGCATTGGCTCCGGGAGAAACGCGGACGATTGACGTGACCTTCCGCGTGGTGCGAGCGGGCCGGCAGTGCAACACCATTGACGTGTACCGAGCGGCCGACCTCCTGGGCAGCGGCAAAGCATGCCTCACCGCGGTCGCCCCCGCTGCCGCGACTACCGCGGGTCGGCCGAAGCTCTCGATTACCAAGAGCGGCCCTCAGCGGCAGCAGCAAGGCAGCCTGGCCATTTTCGATATCGCGATTACCAACAGCGGCACGGCGGCCGCCACGAACTTGACCGTCACCGATCACGCCGAGACGCCTTTGAACCCGACCAGGGCCAGTCACGACCCGAAACAGGATGCCGACGGCGACCTGTTCTGGAAAGTCGCCCGACTCGATGTGGGCCAAACGATTCGCTTTCGGGTGGAATGCCAGTGCCTGGAGCCGGTCGACAATGCCTGCAACCGCGTGACCGCCACGTCGCAGGAAGGCGTCAGCGAGACCGCTGAATCGTGTCTGGAAATCACGGCTGCGGCGCCCGGCCTGAAGGTGTCGATCGCCGACGAGGGCGACCCGGTGTCGATCGGCAAGCAGACGGCCTATCACATCACCGTGATGAACAGCGGCGCGGCACCCGAAAAAGAGGTGGGCGTGACCGTGACCGTGCCCGAAATGACCTCGCTGGTCGCAGCCGGCATCAAAGGCCCCTCGACGTCCGAGACGATCGGCAGAACCGTGAATTTTGCCCCGGTGGCCTCGCTGGCTCCCGGCCAGAAGCTGGAGTTTACGGTGCCGGTGCAAGTCAAAGCCGCCGGCAACGGCGCGGCACTCGTCGATGTGACCAGCCAAGGCCGGGCCGCGCCCGTCAGCGACCAGGCCACCACGACGTTCATCAAATAGCACGAGGTCGTTGATCGTGCGTAGCTGGCCTTCCAGCCCGCAAACTTCCGTCGCGAGTTGGCCATCTTCGAAACTTCGCCAGTTGCGCGACTTCGTTGGCGCTCGGGGCTTTTCGGCTGGCCGACACCTTGGCCGGGCCGCCTGCCTTCTTACGAAGTCAGCTACGGAGTTGCGCATCTTCGCGGTCGTGGTGCGTTAGCCATACTGGCGGGGGGATCCGGTGCAACGTTGCACCCGATCGAGCGGCGAGTAGTTTCATCTGACGGACGGGCTGCGGGCGGCTATAATGCAACTCGTGGCAAATCGTTACGACATAATGAATCCCATCACCGAACACCGCCTGACCATCAATCGCCGCGAGTTCTTCTCGCGCGGCGTCTCGACCATCGGCACCGCTGCCCTGGCTTCGCTCTTGACGCGCGACGGCCTTGCTTCGGCCGGCTCGCCCGCCGGCGCTCTTCCGGGCCTGCCCCATTTCGCCGCCAAAGCGAAACGGGTGATCTACCTGTTTCAAAACGGCGGCCCCACGCACGTCGAGCTGTTTGATTACAAGCCGAAGCTCAAAGAAATGCACGGGCAGCCGATACCCGACGCTTACATTGCCGGCAAGCGGTTCAGCACCATGACGGGTTCGCCGCAGGGAAAGGTGATGCTGGCTCCGGTCGAGCCGTTCGCCCAGCACGGCGAAAGCGGGGCCTGGGTGAGCAGTTTCTTGCCGCAGACGGCGGCCATCGCCGACGACCTGTGCTTCATCAAGAGCATGCACACCGACGCGGTCAACCACGCGCCGGCGATCAGTTTTTTCTTAAGCGGCGCGCAGTTGCCCGGCCGGCCGACGATGGGCGCCTGGCTCACCTATGGGCTGGGCAGCGACACGCAGGACTTGCCCGCTTTCGTGGTGATGACCTCGGTCAGCAAAGGCACGACGTGCGGGCAGATTTTTTACGACTTTTATTGGAGCTCGGGCTTTTTGCCGTCGCGGTTTCAAGGCGTGAAGTTCCGCGGCAGCGGCGAACCGGTGTTGTATCTCTCCGATCCCGACGGCATGAGCCGCCCCATGCGCCGCGGCCTGCTCGACGATCTGGCGAAGCTCAACGAGCTGAAATTGCGCGAATTCGGCGATCCGGAAATTGCCACGCGGATCGCCCAATACGAAATGGCCTATCGCATGCAGACGAGCGTGCCGGAGCTGACCGACTTTTCCGACGAGCCGGCGCACGTGCTCGCGATGTACGGAGCGGACGTGAAGCAGCAGGGCACGTATGCCTACAACTGTCTGATGGCCCGGCGGTTGGTGGAGCGCGGCGTGCGGTTCGTGCAGCTCATGCATGCAGGTTGGGACCAGCACGGCAGCATCACCACCGAGCTTTACAATCAGTGTCGCGACACCGACCAGCCCTCGGCGGCGCTGGTCGCCGATCTCAAGCAGCGCGGCCTGCTCGACGACACGCTGGTGATCTGGGGCGGCGAGTTCGGCCGCACGCCGTTTTTGCAGGGCAACATCGCCGACCGTCCCAAATGGGGCCGCGACCACCACCCTTATGCCTTCACCGTCTGGATGGCCGGGGGCGGCGTGCGGCCGGGAATCAGCTACGGCGCGTCGGACGATCTGGCGATGAACGCCATCGAGAATCCCGTACACGTCCACGATTTTCAGGCCACCGTGCTGAACTTGCTGGGCATCGACCACGAGCGGCTCACATATCGCTTTCAGGGGCGTGATTTCCGCCTCACCGACGTGCATGGCGAGGTCGTAGACGACATCCTGTTGTGAAGGCAATGAGGCATTTTCGGTGGCTGGGGCAGAGCTTGGCCAGATAGCGGCTGGCGCCCATCAACGGCGTGGCGGCCAAGAGATGCCCCGGTTGGACGCACCGGGGCATCGTCTGGCCGCCGAGATGAACGAAGTGCCAGCGTCCACCCGGCCAGACTCTGCCCCAGCCACCGCCAATGTCTCACCCTCGGCCGCGTAAAGTATAGAGGTCTATCTACCGCCTGATCCGCCTTGACCCTGTCGGCGCCCGTTTCTATACTCCCCGGCCCAATGGCGTTGCCGGCAGCCGCGTCGAGAATCTGCGCGGGCGTCTGAGTGGAACGTTTGGCCTACCGAACTCGGTTCAGGGAGAAACCGCATGGATCGCGAATCGACCGCCGCACCCGTAAGAAAATTGCGCGGGCGGCTGCTCTCGTTGGTCGGCGTGCTGACGACGGTCGGCATCGCCTTGCTGATTCGCCACGGCTGGCCGGCGCCGGCCGCCAAGGCCGAGTTGCCTTTCAAGCGGACCGCGGCCAAAAGCACTCCCAAAAAGAAACCCAAGAGCGAAGTCGAACCCGAGGCCCCGCCGGCCGAATTGCCGCTGCCGGAGAACCTCACGGTCATGGCCATCGTCAACGGCGAACGCATCGAGCGGCCGGAACTGGCCCGTGAGTGCCTGCGGCACTATGGCGAAGACGTGCTGGAAACGATCATCAATAAACGGCTGATCGCCGCCGAATGCCAGCGGCGCAATATCCCCGTGACCAACCAAGAAGTCAAAGAGGAAATGGACCGCATGGCGGCGCGGTTCGGACTGGCAACCGAGCAGCTTCTCAAAATGCTCAAGGAAGAACGCCACATCACTTCGCAGCAATATGCCAAGGAGATTCTTTGGCCCACCGTCGCGCTGCGAAAACTGGCCAACGACCGGCTGAAGGTCACCGAAAAGGATTTTCAAGAAGCCTACGACATGCTCTATGGGCCGGCGATCCAGACCCGGCTGATTGCCTGCGCCACGCTGGCCGACGCCGAACGGATCCGCGCGCTGGCGGTCGCCAATCCCGATGATTTCGGCAACCTGGCCAAACAGTACTCCATCGACACCGTCAGCGCAAGCTCGAAGGGGTTGATCCAACCGATCCATCACCATCAGGGCGATAAGAACATCGAGCGCGTGGCGTTCGGCCTGAAGGAGGGCGCGATTTCGGAAGTCGTCGCCGTGGGCGACCAGTTCGTGCTGCTGAAGTGCGAGGCCCACCTCGCCCCGCAACGGGTCGACCGCGCGAAAGTGCAGAAGGTCTTGGAAGAAAGCATCCGCGACAAGAAGCTCCGCCTGCAGGCCGAAAGCATCTTCAAGCAACTGCAAGACAACGCCCAGGTCGAGAACGTCTTCAACGACCCCGTCCGCAGCAAACAGCATCCGGGCATCGCCGCCATCGTCAACGGCGAGAGCATCACGGTCCGCGACGTGGCCGAAGAGTGCATCGAGCGGCACGGCATCGAAATGCTGGAAGGGCTGATCAGCAAGCACATTCTGACGCAGGCCCTGAAGCGCCGCAAAATCAAGATCACCGAGGCCGACCTGCAGGAAGAGATTGCGCGCATCGCCGTCGGCATGGGCAAGACCACCAAGGACGACAAACCCGACGTTCGGGCCTGGCTCAAAGACGTGGTCGAGCACCAGAAAATGTCGGTCGAAATCTATCGCGACGACGTGGTCTGGCCCTCCGTCGCCCTGCGCAAGCTGGCGGGCGACAAGACCGAGATCACCAAAGAAGACCTGCAAAAGAGCTTCGAGGCCAACTACGGCCCGCGCGTGCGTTGCCGGGCCATCGTGCTGAACAATCAGCGCCGCGCTCAGGCGGTGTGGGAACTGGCACGAAAGAACCCCACGCTGGAGAACTTCGCCGACCTGGCCAGGCAGTATACGATCGAGCCGGGCGGCAAAGTGAACGACGGCGAGGTCCCCCCCATTCAACGCTACGGCACCGAACCGCTGTTGGAGCAAGAGGCGTTTTCGCTGAAGAAAGGCGAGGTTTCCGGCATTGTGCAGGTGGGCGACAAGTGGGTGATCTTGTTTTGCGAAGGTTTCACCAAGCCGGTGGGCGTCAAGTTCAAGGACGTCGAGAAGCTGATGTACGGCGACATCCGCGACAAAAAAATCCGGGTGGCGATGGTCCAGCAGTACACCAAGCTGCAAGACGACGCCCGGATCGAGAACTTTCTGGCCGGCAAGGTGCAAGGGGGAGCGAAGGCCAAGCAGGCCGGCGATTCGCTGTTGAACGTTCCGGAGGGAACGCTGCTGGCGCCGGACAACCCCGAGCCGCCCCCCAAGAGCGCCAGCAAGCCGAAGCCCTCGCGGCCTGAAGTGCGATAGCCATTATTTCACGCTGCCGAGAATGAGACGTTGGCGGTGGCTGGGGCAGAGCCTGGCCAAGTGGGGGCCGGCACTTCGTTCAGCTCGGCGGCCAGGCGATGCCCCGGTGGGACGCACCGGGGCATCGCTTGGCCGCCACGCTGTTGATGGGCGCCAACTGCCATCCGGCCAAGCTCTGCCCCAGCCACCGCTTTTACTCGCGGCAACACGTCTCATTCTCGGCCGCGTGAAGTTATTTCCAAGCGAACTCGCCCGCGCTGGCGCTGGGCAAGTGACTGACGCCCATCAAGTGCTTGTCGACGGCACGCGCGGCCTCGCGGCCCTCGTGAATGGCCCACACCACCAGCGACTGGCCGCGGCGCATGTCGCCCGCGGCAAACACGCAGGGCACGCTGGTCATATAGTTGTCGTCACACTTCACGTTGCCCCGCGGGTCAAGCTCCAGGCCAAGCTCTTCGATGGCCCCGCGCCGCTCGGGCCCGACAAAGCCCATCGCCAACAGCGCCAACTGGCAAGGCCACTCCTTCGTCGTGCCGGCGACCTCGCGGGAGGCATGCCGGCCTTGCTCGTCCTGGTACCACTCGATGGTCACGGTCACCAGCCCCTTGACATTCCCCTGCTCGTCGCCGCGGAACTCCTTGGTGAGAATGCTCCAGCGACGGTCGCAGCCTTCCTCATGCGATGAGCTGGTGCGCAACATCATCGGCCAGTAAGGCCAGGGCGAGGCGATCGGCCGCTCGTTACGGCGGGGAAAATAACCCAGGTCGGGCGGCTGCGGCAAAAGCTCGAACTGCGTCACGCTCCGCGCACCATGGCGGTTCGAGGTGCCAGTGCAGTCGCTGCCGGTGTCGCCGCCGCCGATGATGATCACGTCCTTGCCGGTCGCCGTCAGCGAAACCTCCGGCGGAATCGTGTCGCCCTGGTTGCGTTTGTTCTGCTGGGGCAAAAACTCCATGGCGTAGTGAACCCCCTTCAGATCGCGGCCGGGGATCGGAAAGTCGCGGGGCTGCGTGGCGCCGCCGGTGAGCAAAATGGCGTCGTAGTTTTCGCGCAGCTCCGCGACGGGCACGTCGACGCCGACGTTGGCGTTGCAGCGGAACTCGACGCCCTCGGCCTCCATCTGTCGGATGCGCCGCCAGACGCGCGATTTTTCGAGCTTGAAATCGGGAATGCCGTACATCAACAGTCCGCCCGGCCGGTCGGCGCGCTCGAAGAGCGTCACCTGATGGCCGGCCCGGTTGAGCTGCTGCGAAGCCGCCAGGCCGGCGGGGCCGGAGCCGACCACGGCCACCTTTTTGCCGGTGCGCGTGAGCGGCGGCTCGGGCGTGATCCAACCTTCGTCGAAGCCGCGGTCGGCGATCGACATCTCGATTTCCTTGATGGCCACCGGGTCTTCGTTGATGCCCAGCACGCAAGCGGCTTCGCACGGCGCCGGACAGACGCGGCCCGTGAACTCCGGAAAGTTGTTCGTGGCGTGCAGGCGGTCGAGCGCTTCGCGCCATTGGTCGCGATAGACCAGGTCGTTGAAGTCGGGAATGATGTTGCCCAACGGACAGCCGGTATGGCAGAACGGCACGCCGCAGTCCATGCAGCGCGCGCCCTGCTGCCGCAGCTCGTCGGCCGGCAAGACCTTGAGGAACTCGTTGTAGTGCTTCAGCCGCTCGGCGACCGACTCGTTGTCGTGATGCTTTCGCGGATAGCGCATGAACCCCCGAACGTCACCCACGTGTTACCTCCCGCCTTTTCTTACATTCATTCTTTTGGATCGTCTGCTAGTCATCGTCGGTTTTTCGGCGAAGCCAGTAACTCGGATGCCGCTTCGCATGGGCAATTGCCAACACGACGAATTCGGTGTCAATGCGCTCATAAACAACGCTGTATGGAAAACGCTTGACGTTATGCTGTCGAATCTCGCGTTTCGTGCGAGGCTTTTGGATTCTTGCAAACCTGAACGGATCTCTTTCAATCGCCCTTAGTGCCAACGCGACCGCGTCCAGGAATTCCGCACCTAACCCCTCTTGCTGCTCTTCGTAGTGGTTCGCCGCTGCCTTAGATTCCGCCTCCGCTTCGGTCAGGAATCGCAGCTTCACTTTGATTGCCTCCGTGGAAGTTGCTTTCGGATGTCGTCTAATGCCTCTCGCCAGTCGCGAGCCGTATAATCGCCGCGATGTACAGCATCGCTACGCGATATGATTTCCTCCGCCCACGCATCTTCAGCGTCAGGATCCTCCGGTTCAAGACTGTGCAGTAGCTGCGTCGCCATTGCGGCGCGTTGTTGTTCTGGCAGTGCCAGCGCCTGAGTCAACAAGTCATCGACTGTACTCATTGTTTTTCTTCCTTTTAGGGTGCGTTACTCGGTGACTGCTATCAGTGACTCGTGTGGGCGGCCCATTTCACGCCGGCGCTGACCGTTAACCTTCGGTTAAACAATCGACATTATCCTCCCGCCGCCGCCAGCATGCCCACCGGCTCGCCGCGGTGCGCTTCGACCGCGTTTTGCTTCTTGATTTCCGCCAAGGCCCGCTTGTAGTCCTTCGGCATCACCTTGACGAACTTATGCACTAGCCGCGGCCAGTTGTCGAGCACGTAACGGCCACGGGCACTGTCGGTGTACTCCACGTGCTTGCGAATCAGGTCGTGTACCGTTTGCTTGTCTTCGGCATCGACCAACTCCTCCAGCTCGACCATCTCCTTGTTGACCAGCCGCGGAAAGCTGGCGTGCTCGTCGAGCACGAAGGCGATGCCACCGCTCATGCCGGCCGCAAAGTTGCGGCCCGTCTCGCCCAGGATCACCGCCACGCCGCCCGTCATATACTCGCAGCCGTGGTCGCCGACGCCCTCGACGACGGCCTTAGCACCGCTGTTGCGCACGCAGAACCGCTCGCCGGCGATGCCGTTGAGATACACCTCGCCGCTGGTGGCGCCGTAAAGAACGACGTTGCCGGCAATGATGTTTTCCTCCGGCACCAGGCTGCTGTCGCGCGGCGGATAAACGATCACCTTGCCGCCCGACAGGCCCTTGCCGCAATAGTCGTTCACGTCGCCCTCGACGCGCACGGTCACGCCGGACACGCCGAAGGCCATCAGGCTTTGCCCCGCCGTGCCGCGGAAGTTGAGTTGAATCGTATCTTCCGGCAGACCCCGGCTGCCGTAGCGCTTCGTGATTTCGCTGGAAAGGATGGTGCCCACCGTGCGGTTGACGTTGCGGACCGGAAGCTCATGCACCACCGGCTCGCCGTTTTCCAGGGCCGGCTGGCAAAGCGGCAGCAGCGTCGTCATGTCGAGCGACTTGGCAATGCCGTGGTCCTGGTCCTCGGCGTGATAGGTCTTCACATGATCGGGCACCCGCGGCTTGTAGAGGATGGTGCTGAAGTCGAGGCCACGGGCTTTCCAGTGGTCGATCGCCTTGCGGGTGTTGAGCATATCGACGCGGCCCACCATCTCGTTGATCGTGCGGAAGCCGAGCGAGGCCATGATCTCGCGCAGCCCCTCGGCGATCATGAAGAAGAAGTTGACGGCGTACTCCGGCTTGCCCGCGAATTTTTTGCGGAGTTCGACGTCCTGCGTGGCGATGCCGACCGGGCAGGTGTTCAGATGGCATTTGCGCATCATGATGCAGCCCATTGTCACCAAGGCGGCTGTGGCGATGCCCCACTCCTCGGCGCCGAGCATGCAGGCGATGGCGATGTCGCGCGGCGTGCGCAACTGGCCGTCGGTCTGCACCACGATGCGGCTGCGCAGGTTGTTTTTCACCAGCACCTGATGGGTTTCCGCCAGTCCCAGCTCCCACGGGATGCCGGCGTGCTTGATCGACGTGTAGGGGCTGGCGCCCGTTCCGCCGTCGTGGCCGCTGATAAGCACCACGTCGCTTTTGCCTTTCGACACGCCGGCCGCCACCGTGCCGACGCCGACCTCGGCCACCAGCTTGACGCTGACGCGCGCGTCGCGGTTCGAGTTCTTCAAGTCGTGGATGAGCTGCGCGAGGTCTTCGATCGAATAAATGTCGTGGTGCGGCGGCGGCGAAATCAGGCCCACGCCCGGCGTGCTGTGCCGAATGCGGGCGATCTCCTTGTCGACCTTGTGGCCCGGCAACTGGCCGCCTTCGCCCGGTTTGGCCCCTTGCGCCATCTTGATCTGCAATTCTTGAGCGCTGACGAGATACTCGCTCGTCACGCCGAAGCGGCCGCTGGCCACCTGCTTGATGGCACTGGAGCGGCGGTCGCCGTTGGCGTCGGGCAGGAAGCGCACCGGGTCTTCGCCGCCTTCGCCCGTGTTGCTGCGGCCGCCGATGCGGTTCATGGCGATGGCCAGCGTCTCGTGCGCTTCTTTCGAGATCGAGCCATAGGACATGGCGCCGGTGGCAAACCGCTTGACGATTTCCTTGGCCGGCTCGACCTCATCCAGGGGTATCGGATTGCCGGGCCTGAACTCCAACAGCCCGCGGAGCGTGAGCAACTGCCGCTGTTGATTGTCGATCAACTCGCAATACTTCTTGAAGTCGGCCGGACTGTTGAGCCGCGTGGCGTGCTGCAGCTTGGCGACCACTTCGGGATTGAACATGTGCGCTTCGCCCTTTTTCCGCCATTGATATTGCCCGCCCACGTCGAGCGCGAGGGTGTTGGGCACCTTGGTGCGCGGAAACGCGCTTTCGTGCCAGCGGACCGCTTCTTCGGCGATGGTCTCGATGCCGACGCCCTGGATTCGGCTGGCCGTCCAAGTGAAGTATTCGTCGATCAACTTGCGATTGAGCCCGATCGCTTCGAAAATCTGAGCGCCGCGATAGCTCTGCTGCGTGGAGATGCCCATCTTCGACATGACTTTCAGCAGGCCCTTGCCGGCGGCCTTCACGAAGTTCTTTTCGAGTTTTTCGATGGGCATGTCGGCCGGCAAGCAGCGTTCGCTCTGCATCTGCTCCAGCGTGGCGAACGCCAGATAAGGATTGACGGCGCCGGCGCCGTAGCCGGTGAGCAAAGCGAAATGCTGCACCTCGCGCGCGTCGCCCGTCTCGACGATCAGGCCGCACCGCGTGCGGGTTTCTTCGCGAATCAGATGGTGATGCACTCCGCTGGTCGCCAGCAGCGCGGGAATCGGCACCCGCTCGGCGTCGACGCCACGGTCGGAGAGAATCAGCAGCGTGGCGCCCTCGGCAATGGCCTGCGAGGCTTCCTTTCGCAACTCATGCATGCGGCGCTCCAGCGCGGCGGCGCCCTCGGCGCGCGGGAAAAGCATCGAGAGCGTGCGGGCCTTGTAGCCCGGCCGATCGAGCACCTTGATCGCGGCCAATTCCGCGTTGGTCAGAATCGGCTGCTCCAGCCGCAACAGGCGACACTGACCGGGCGCCTCGGCCAGCAGGTTTCCTTCGGAGCCGACCGTGGTGATCAGCGAGGTGACGATCTCTTCGCGGATGCCGTCCAGCGGTGGGTTCGTCACTTGGGCGAAAAGCTGTTTGAAATAGTTGTAAAGCAACTGCGGCCGGTCGGAGAGTACCGCCAGCGGCGTATCGTTGCCCATCGAGCCGACCGGCTCCTGAGCGTCGATGGCCATCGGCGCCAAAATGATCCGCAGATCCTCCAACGTGTAACCGAACGCACGCTGCAGCGCCAGCAAGCCGCCGTTGAGATGCCCGTTGGTAAAATGGCCGTTGGTCGCCTCGCCGTTCATGGCGGGCGGCTTGGGCAACGAGTCGAGCGTGAGCTGGTTTTCATTGAGCCACTGCCGATAGGGATGCCGCGCGGCCAGCTCGTGCTTGATCTCTTCGTCGGCGATGATCCGGCCCTGCGATGTATCGACCAGAAACATGCGGCCGGGACGCAGGCGTCCCTTCGACTCGATTTCGCACGGCGGGATGTCGAGCACGCCGGCTTCGGAGGCCATGATGACCATGCCGCCCTTGGTGACCCAGTAGCGGCTGGGCCGCAGGCCGTTGCGGTCGAGCACGGCGCCGATCGAAGTGCCGTCGGTGAAGGCCATCGACGCCGGCCCGTCCCATGGCTCCATCAAGCACGCCTGATATTCATAGTAGGCTTTCTTGTCGTCGGTCATGCTCTCGTGGTTGGCCCACGGCTCCGGAATGAGCATCGACATGGCCTGCGGCAGCGACCGGCCGGTGACGACCAGCAGCTCCAGCACGTTGTCGAAAATCGCCGAGTCGCTGGCGCCGGGCGTGCAGACCGGCAGAATCTTCTTCAGATCGTCGCCGTATTTTTCGCTGGCCAGCATGCTGCGCCGGGCGTGCATCCAGTTCACGTTGCCGCGCAGCGTGTTGATCTCGCCGTTGTGGGCCAAAAAGCGGAACGGCTGGGCCAGCTCCCAGGTGGGAAACGTGTTGGTGCTGTAACGCTGATGGACCAGCGCCAGCGCCGACTCGAACCGCTCGTCGGCCAGATCGGGATAGAACGGCTCGACCTGGTCGGCCAGCATCAGTCCCTTATAGACGACAACGCGCGACGACAACGTCGGCACGTAACAGTACTTTTTCTGCGTCAGCTCGCTGGCCCGCACCGCCGACTCGAGCTGCTTGCGAATCACGTACAGCTTCCACTCCAGCATGTCGGCCGGCGTGCCGCTGCCGCGGGCGATGAACACTTGCCGAATCACCGGTTCCACGTCGCGGGCGACGTAACCAATGTGCTCGTTGTCGATCGGCACGTTGCGCCAGCCGAGCAACCGTTGTCCTTCGGCGGCGATGATTTCTTCCAACTTTCGCTCGCACCAGTCCCGTTGGGCGGCATCGGGCGGCAGAAAAACGCAGCCGGCGCCATAGTCGCCCGGTTCCGGCAGCGTGAATCCGTGCTCTCGGCACTTCTCGACGAAAAACCCGTGCGGAACTTGCGTGAGGATTCCGGCGCCGTCGCCCGTCAGCGGGTCGCAGCCGCAGGCGCCGCGGTGCGTCAGATTCACCAGGATCTGCAAGCCCGAACGCACGATCTGATGGCTGCGCTCGCCGTGCATGTTGACCACAAAGCCGACACCGCAGGCGTCGTGCTCGAAAGCCGGATCGTAAAGTCCCTCGCCCTGGGGCAAACCGGGGTTCTGATGATTTGTGGTGGGCTGCATCACTTACCTCCGTCGACCTGCATGGACCAGCTCGGGCCGCGCATCGGCCTCGGCGATCGTTTGTCCGTTGTGGTTCTGGGTAGCTCCGACACTCCGTGACGGAGAAGCCTGGGTAGCTCCGTTCCCGGCGCGCCGGGGTGGCGGAATGTGTGTACCGTTGTCCCCATTTTGCTCGGCGAGAGCGTGGTGACCGTTGCCGCCGTTGATTTGCATGCCGCCAGGCGCGCCCTGCTCTCGACCCTGCCGTTGCAACAACTCGACAAACCGCTTGGCGGTCGTCGACAATTCCTTGCCGCGGCGATGAATGATGCCCAGCGGACGCACCAACTCGTCGGTGTCGAGCGGCACCGCGACAAGCGTGCCCGTCTCGACCTCGCGCGTGACGGTCGGTTCGGGCAGCAGGCCCACGCCGGCGTCGATCTCGATGGCCCGTTTGATGGTCTCGATATTGTCGAACTCCATCACGACTTGCACGGCGGCCGCGTGCAAATTCAGCACGCGATCGATCTCGCGCCGGATGGTCAGGCCGCCGTCGAAGCCGACCATCTTCAGGCCGTCAAGTTCGTTCAGACCGACGCAACGGCGGCTGGCGAGCGGGTGCATGGGGGCCGCGACCAGCACCATCGGCTCCTCGCGCCAGGCGAGCGCCTTGACGGCGCGCGACGATTTGGGGTAGCTCACCAGGCCCAGGTCGGCCAGGTCGTCTTCCACGGCCTGATAAACGCGGTCGGGGTGCAAATACTCCAGCCGCACATTGGCCTTGGGGTGTTGTCCTAAAAACTCCTGCAGGCAGCGGTTCATGTGGTGCAAACCCACCGAATAAATCGACGCCACGCGTACCCGTCCGGCCACTTCCTGGTGCAGCGTGCGTACCCGGTCTTCGACCGCGAAGTAACGCTCGACCACCTCGCGGCAGCCCTCATAATAGACCTCTCCTTCGGGCGTCAGCACAAACGGCCTCTTCGACCGGTCGATCAGCTTAACCCCAAGCCCCTCTTCAAGTTGCTGCACGAGCTGGCTGGCGCCCGATTGCGAAATATCGTTTTCGTCGGCCGCCCGCGAAAAGCTGCGTTGACGCACGACGTCGCAGAAAACTTTCAAACCCTTAAGCTGGACCGCCATTGTCTGAATAACCAAACTAAATGAAGCGTGCGAATACTATCTGGATAGGACATACCAGACTATTTGCTGGCAGTCCCGCCGTCAAGCACCTGAACCGAAACAAAATAAGGCGGGGTGATGCTGGCGGGCAGCGGCGGGAAGTCGAGACCGGCCCATACGACTACGACTAAGCTGGCGCGAAACTCTCCCCAGCCTTCACCGGATAACCCCGCAAGAATTCAAGCGCGGTGATCATCCGCTTGCCCGCCGGCTGCAACTCGTGAATTCGCAGGCCGCCGTCTCCGCTGGCGATGACCAAGTCGTCGCCCGCATGAATGACGGTGCCTGGATTTGCTTCCGATCGTTCACTCACCGACGTGCGGCCAAGAATCAGCCTAAGCGTCTGGCCGCCCGGACGATGCCAAAACGTGTAGGTTCGCGGCCAAGGTTCCAGAGCACGAATCTGATTGCGGATGGCCGTCGCCGAGCGAGACCAATCGATCGCCCCGTCGGTCTTTCGCAGCCGCCGAGCAGGACTGGCTTGCGACGGATCTTGCGGCAAGGCGGTGACTTGGCCGGCAGCCAACTCGTCGATGGCCCTTACGACCAACGGCGCTCCCATTTCGGCCAAACGCCGCTCCAACTCGACCGCCGTCTCGTCGGCTCTGATCGGCGTGCGAGCTTGGGCCAGCGCGGGGCCGGCGTCGACGCGCGGCGTCATGTGGATCACCGTCACGCCGGTTTCGGTGTCGCCGTGATAGAGGGCCCAGTTGATCGGCGCCGCGCCGCGATACTTCGGCAGCAGCGAACCGTGCAGGTTGATGCCGCCCAGCCGGGCCACCGCCAGCGTCGGGGCCGACAGAATCTGCCCGTAATCGGCCACGATGAACAGATCCGGCGGCAGCCGCGCCAGCTCGCTACGGGCTTCGTCGGTATTGATGTTCTCAGGATCGAGAACCGGCGTATTGTGCTCGGCCGCCACGTCGCGTAGATGGCTGGCGGGAGCCTCCGCGTGCCGCATGGATCGCAACGGTTGCGTGATCAGGGCCACGACGTGGTGCCGCGTGCCGAATAGTGCCCGGAACAGCGGCGCCGCGAACGGACCCGTGCCCATCATTACCAGTCGCAACGAAGATTGGCTGTCGGCCGCCATGGCTCAGGTGCGTGATGCTTCCAGTTCGGCCAGGCGAGCGGAAATCTGCTCGTCACTGGGAATTTCGCCCCGTTGACGCCGGCTGGCAAATTCCTCCTCGAATTCGACCAGCTTTTCTCGCACCGCCGCTTCGGCCGTCGACGTCAGCCGGTCGATGAACAGCACGCCGTTCAGATGGTCGGTCTCGTGCTGCACGACGCGGCCAAACAGGTCGTCCAAATCGTACACAATCTCGCGGCCGGCCAGGTCATAGGCATTGACGCGGATGGCCTCCGGTCGCCGCACCTCGGCAAACAGACCCGGCAGACTCAAGCAGCCTTCCTCCTGTTCGGAGCTGCCCTTGGGATGGCTGAGTACCGGGTTGATGAAGACGTGCTCTTCGTCTTTCAAGTCCGGGTCGCTCGACAAATTGACGACGAACAGCCGATAGGGTAAATCGACCTGATTGGCGGCCAGCCCGACACCGCGATGCTCTTTGGAGTACATCAAGTCGAACATCTCGCGCACGAGCGTGCGCAACTCGGCATCGACGAGTTGCAGGGCTTTGGCAGTCCGCCGCAACGTGGGATGGGGATAGTTAATGACGCGAAGCAATGGGAATCCTATGGTTTCGATTGATAAGGAAGTTCATTTTATACGGCAAAGGGCGTGGCGGGCGAGGCCGCGTTGACGCTGAGTCAGATCGGGCCTAAAATTGAGCCGCACGTTCATCGCAATTCCTTATCCGACATTGACTTGTGTACGCAATGTTGCTCAGCCCCCGCCCCCCTGCGACTGTCTCGGCCAGCGCAAGCGAGGACGCTTACGCTACGCAGTTAGTCCGTCCCGGCCCCGCGGCGGCCGTCTCGGCCGACGGGATGCTGGCGTCGCGCCGGTGGCGATTGCAAGTCGCGGCGCCGGCGTGGCTTGTGTCGCTGGTCGTTCATGCCCTGTTGGTCATTCTACTGGGCTACGTCGCCAGCCAGCAGTTGCACGGCACCAACGCCCCGGCCCATGCCGTGCTGATCGCCAGTTATGCGGCTCAACCCGCCGAAGAGGATTATTTCGACGACGAGCTGTCGGTCGAGGTTGCCGGCGGCCAAGAAGCGAAGAGCGACGTTCCCTCGGACTCGCCCGACGAATCGGCCAGCGACGCGGCGGCCGGCGGTCTGAAGGCCATCGCCGATGCTCCGCCGCCGGTTGATTCGAGCGCGGCGCTACCGAGCACCGAGCTGGCCGCGGCCGGTACCGGCGACGCGATGTCGGGCACGACCACCGGCGCGGCAGGGTTCGCCAGCGGTCCGCGTCGGCCGGCCGCCATCCGCGGCAAGTTTGCCCGCACCCACGTTTACGGCGTGCCCGGCGAAGGGAACACGTTCGTCTATGTGTTCGACCGTTCGTCGAGCATGGGTACCGGGGCGGGCAGCCCCATGACATCGGCCAAGCGCGAGCTGTTGGCCAGCCTCGACGACCTTGGCGACGAAAACCGCTTTCAGATCATCTTCTATAACGACAAGCAGACGATCATGGATTTGGGCCGCGGTTTCGCCGGACTCGTGTTTGCCGATCCGCGGTCGAAGACGCTGGCCCGGCGGTTCGTCGAGGGCATCATGGCCGACGGCGCGACGCGGCATTTCGAGGCCCTGCAAAACGCGTTGCGTCTGGGGCCTGACGTGATCTTCTTTCTGACCGACGCCGACGAGCCGGGCCTGAGCGACGTCAGGCTGGCGCAGATTCGCCGCCTCAACAGCGGCCGCACGACGATCAATACCATCGAGTTCGGCGAAGGCGCGCAGCCCAGCCGCGAAAATTTTCTGTCTCGCATTGCCCGCGAGAACGGCGGACAATACGTCTACATCGACATCACCCGCCGCGGCGCACTCGACGCGGCGGCCGCGGGGCGAGACTGATGACACGAGATCGGTCTGAACTTCCTAGGATGGGACACGCTGGCGTTAGCGCGGCACGATTTTGGATTTTGGATTTTGGATTTTGGATTCCGAACAATCCAAAATCCAAAATCCAAAATCCAAAATGGCCCCGGTTCTGCGTCGCACTCCTACTCGCGTTACTTGCACGCCCGGTCTGGGGCGAAGACGTCGTCTACCTCTCCTCGCCGCGTAACCGGCAGGCGCGGACGCGCATCAGCGGCGAAATCGTCGACTACACGGGACGGCAGCTCGTCGTCCGCGTCGCTGAGGGCCGCGAAATCAAGCGGCCCGGCCAGCAGGTGGTGAGCATCGAGAGCGAGTGGCCGCCGGGCAAGGCCGAAGGCGACCGGTTCTTCGACGAACACCAGTTCCAAAGCGCCCGGGAAAAGTACGTCGCGGCGGTCCGCAAGGAGACGCGCCCCTGGGCGCGGCGGATGCTGGTCGCCCGAATCATCGCCTGTTACCGCGAATCGAACCAATTCGACGGCGCCGGCAAGCTCTTCATCGCCCTGGTGCGTGAGGATCCCGACACTCCCTACTTCGACCAGATTCCGCTCATCTGGCTGCCCGGCGATACGGCGGCCGCGCAGGCCCAGTCGGCCGAGGAATGGCTGGCCGACGAAAACCCGGTGGCGGGGCTGCTGGGCGCCAGCCGCCTGCTGGCCACCACCGAGCGTGCCCGGTCGCTCGACCGTCTCACGCGACTGATGTTGGAAAAGGACGCCCGCGTCGCCTCCTTGGCCGAGGCCCAGGAGTGGCGGGCGACGATTCCGACGGCCGACGACGCCGAGCTGGCCAAGTGGGAGCAACGAGTGGAAACGTTCCCGGTGCCGTTGCGGGCCGGGCCGTATTGGGTGCTGGGCCGCGCTCTGGCCCAGCATCGACACGCCGACCGCGCCGTGCTCGCCTTGCTGCACGTGCCGATTCTCTATCCCGACGCGCGGTTGCTGGCCGCCGACTCGCTCGCCACGTCGGCCCAGATTCTGGAGAAACAGGGCGACCGCGCGGCGGCCCTGCGGCTCAACGAAGAACTGGTTTCGCTGTATCCCGAAACGAACCGGGCGGCGGAAGCGAAAGCCTCGCTCTTGGCCGCTCCGCCCGCCAGACCGCCGGCGTCGCCCAGCGAGGCCGATGGCTTGGAACAGGCTTTCTTGTCTGGCTTGCGGGCATGGCGTTTGTTCGCGCTGGCCGAACAGCGTTGCCGCCAGCGGTTGGCCGACACGGGCCTGGGCGACGACGACCGCATGCATCTGGCAATCGAGCTTTCGCGCACGTGTACCGAGCACGCCTTGAACGAGGCGCCTGCCGACCGCGGGCCGCTGTGGGCCGAGGCGGTCGCGGCCGTCAAATCGAGCGCTGACAAAGGTTCGCGGCGACTGCTCGTCGAGGCACAAGCGGCGTTGGTCCACCTTGCCCGCGGCGAGTTGACGCGCCAAGAGGCCGAGTTGGCGGGTTCGGCCGCGGCCCCGCTGGATGCCGCGCGGCAAGAGCTTCGCACCGCCATCGGATTTCTGCAGGCGGTCGCGAAGAACGCCGCCTCGGAGGTGCGCCGAAGCAAGCCGCCGGCCCGCGCCCAGCAAGGCGACTTGGATGCCGATGAGCTGGCGTCTTTGCAGCGCAACATCGACTATCAGCTTGCGCGTGCGTTCCGCAATCAGGGCGAATCGTACCCGCCCAAGAGCGCCGACCGCACCAATTCGCTGCGTCAAGCGGTTGAAAAACTGGGGTCTTTGACGGCCGCCGAGGTCACCGATTCCTTCGCCTGGCCGGCGCGGGTTGACGAGGTGGTTTGCCTGCGTCTACTGGAAGATTTCGAAGCCGCCGCGGCACGGCTGCAAAAGCTGAACGAACTGCAACCGCCGCCGGCCATCGCGGCCACGCTGGAGGCCGAGGCCATCCGGCTCGCGCTCGACGAACATCGTGTGAGTGAGGCGTTGGCCGCGGCCGAGAAGGTGCAGCAGTCGCAGGGCCGGCACCGCACCGCCGACGTCGATTATGCTTGCCTGGAAGCCTACGTCGCCGCCTGGCGGGCCGCCTCGAAAACAAGCAACACCGAGGAAGCGGGCCAATGGCAAGACCGGGCGGCCGACATGATCCGCCGCATCGACGCCCGATATGGCCGCTATTGGAGTCGCCGGGCAGAGATGCTGCTGGCCGGCAACGTGGCCCGCGGCGGCACGACGCAAAACCTGGGGCTGCTCGTGCGGGCCGCGGAAAGCCTGTATCGCTCCGGGCAGCTCGATGACGCTCTGGCCGCCTACGACCGCGCGGCCCGCCAGGCCGCCGAGTCGAAGGATTCGGCCGCCGCCTTTGACTATGCGTATACCGCCGCGGCCATCGAGCAGCACCGCGAACATTATCACGACGCCGCCCAACGATTTCGCTCGATGGCCCTGGAGCAGCCCGAAAACGCCAAGGCCGGCGAGGCGCACTTGCTGGCCATTTACAATACCGCGTTGGCCGTGAAACAGGGCGGCGAAGCGGTGGGCTCGCCAGCCTACCTGGATCTTTTGAACGACCACTTGCGTCGCTGGCCCGATTCACCCACCGCCAACGAGGCGCGGATGTGGTTGGGGCAGTTCTACGAGAGCGAGGGCCGCTGGCAGGAGGCGGTGGCTGCGTTTCGCGGCGCGTCGGGGGCCAAGGCCGCCGCGGCGATGGAGGCCGTTTCGCGCTGCTACCAGAAGCGGCTGGCGGCGCTGGCCGACTCGGGACAGCCTACGGCCCAGCTTGCCGCGGAGGCCGCCGACGATTTCGAGCGCGTGGTGTTGGGTTCGCGGAACAACTTGCCGGAGCGTTGGAGCCAAACCGAACGCATCGCAGCCACCGGCGCGGCGAGTCTCTGGCTGCAATACACCGATCAATACGCGCGTGCCGAGCGGCTTCTTTCGGCGGCACTGGCCGACTCATCCGACGCGCCGGACGCCTGGAAGTCGTCGGCGCAGACGCTGGTCATTCTGGCGGTCGCGGCCCAAGGTCGGCGCGAGGAGGCCGCGAAGCTGCTGAGCGAGTTTTCCGGCGGTGCCGACGACGAGCTGCTGGTGCTGTTCGAGGGCCTGGACCGTGCGGCCGCCAGCGCGCCGCCGGCGGTGGCCTCGGAGTTGGCCGAGTTGCAGCTTCAAGCGGCCAAACTCCTCAAGCCCCGGCTGAACGAGCGGACGGCGGCCGAGCGGCAGCGTTTCGAGCGGACGTACATCCGGGCGTTGGCGGCTGCCAAGCGGCACGGCGAAGCGATCGAGGCCGCCAAACAGTTGGCCGAGGCCCATCCGCGCGACGGCGAGATTCAAGAGGAATACGCCCGGCTGCTGGTCGAGTCGCCCGACCGTGCGAACTGGGAGACGGGCTTGTCGAAATGGCGCGACATCGGCCAGAAAACGCGGCAAGGAAGCGAGCGCTGGCTGCGTTCGATGTATTACCAGGCGTTGACGTTGGAGCATCTCGGCCGTCGCGAGCAAGCCGCGCGGCTGATCAAGCTGGCTGAGGCGTTGGTGCCCGACCTGGGCGGGGCGGAGATGAAAGAGCAGTTTCGCCGCTTGAGGCAGGGCGCATCCACGCGGCCGGGTCGCTAGCCGCCGGCTGCGTCCCGGTTTCACCGGTCGCCGTCGATCGGCAGTTTTGATGGGCAGCAATTCGCGGCATAATGGCTCGGCCGGCTTGCTGTGCGAATGTGTGAGCGCCTATTTGCCGGTTGACGAAGTGCAGCGGCAAGAGTTCGAGGGCATGCTGCGTAATCATCCAGATCCAGGAGTGCAAGCGATGGAATTGGGTTTACTAGACCACGTCGAACAGCGAGGAAGGCTGGAAGGGAAGGCTGGAAGGGAAGCTGGAAGGACAGCGCGAACTGGTGTGGAAACAGCTCGAAGCCCGTTTTGGGCCGCTGTCGGCAACGGTTGCGGCCCGCTTGGAGACCTGGTCAAGCGATCGCCTGACGGCGTTGGGCTGTGCGCTTCTCTCCGCCGATTCACTTGACGATCTCGGGCTTGGTCAGCCGGAAACCGGCAGCACCTGAATCGTTATTCCAGGGGTCATTCTCCGCACGCCGGTTGCGGATCCAGACCAGATCGCCGCTCGACAGGTAGTCGGGAAAGGTGTTCACGACGGTGGCGAAGCCGCGAGCTTGCCCGTATTGCTGCCAGGCGAGCTGCCGGTATTCGTCTTTGCTTTTCGGGCAGCCCTCAACGCCCCAGCCGACCGCCACGATGCCGCGCCCTTCCCATGGCGGGCCGTTCGACAAGCGATAATAGTTGGGAGCGTGAGGGTCATCGGCGCCGGTGTGCGGACACTGAACGCAGAAATCGGCCACGTCGCCCACGGCGGTCAGGCACTGCATTCGCCAGAGCTTAGTCATACGGCTAGGCCGCGAAGCCGTCGAGCTGCGCCAGAATCTCGCCCAACATCGCGTTCGAACAGTAGCTGGAGCGGTCGTCGGCAAACAGGTCGATGTCTTCGAAGAAGAGCATCGCCGGTGAAAGCCGCCGGGCAAGATCGAAGATCGACCGCACGCTTTCCAAGCCAGACATGTCGGCCGCCGTCACATAGACAAACGTCGCCAGCTTGAGGCCGGCCAGCACCTTGCCGACCAGCGTCTTGCCCGTGCCGGGGACGCCGTGCAGGATGATGCCCCGCTTGAGCCGCACGCCATTTCGGCGAAAGGCCTCGCGACGGCGGAAGACCTCGACGGTGTTTTGCTCGATGGCCGTTTGCACCGAGGGCGCGAGCACTACGTCGTCCCAGGTGCGCGGTTCGAAGTCGGCCATGATTTCGCCGGTCGGCTTGATCACTTGTCCCTGCAAATAATGGGGCCGCTCGATGCGCCGCGCAAGCGCCTCCAGCTCGTCCTTCAAGCGTTCGTCTTCCGACCGCGGACCGACAAAAAACAGCCGGAACTGGTCGTAGCGCCCGCCTGAGACGGAGAGCACGCGGCGGCGGCCGTCGCGCAGTTGGTAAAACCGGGTCGCTTCCAGGGGGCACTCCGCCCAGCGGCCCGGCGCCACCAGCACCCGCACGGTTTCGGACGTCCAGAGGGCGCCGGATTCCGCGTCTCGATCGCCGCCTTCGGCCAGCAGCTTCCAATCGGGAAAGCAGGCGGCAATCGCCGGATCGACCTGCGGCAGATCATAGTTGGGCAGTTCCAGCCGTTTGGTTACCAGCTCGTAGCTTGTGCAGGCGAAGAACCGCGAAACCTCGGCGTCGTAGGGTTTGTCGGGCCAGCGTCCGCACTTGCGGCAGCGGCGGTTTTTGAAGTCACGGGCGAACGACGATTTTTCGGATTCGGGAGTCTGCTCTGCGTGCATGTTTGTCCTGAAAATGGAAGGCCGCTTCTTGCAAATGAAAGGCCGTTTATTGTCAGGACGAATGCGTTCTAGCAAAGTTCGCTGCCCAAGGTGGGGCAGTAAGCTTGTACAGCCGCGTAGCGGCGAGGGAGTTTAGCCGTGGGTGTCAACCCACGGTTACCGGTTGCATCACCGTCAAAAGCCGCGTAGCGGCGACGGAAAGGTGTGGCGCCATCTCTCCGCCGCCGCTACGCGGCTGGCATTCGGTCAGATCCAATCTCCCGTGGGTTGGCGCCTTAAGTTTAGCCGACTTTTCTTTGCTTGCATTCGAGGCGGGCTCCAGTGACCAGTAGCTGCAGCGCCGTCCAGCCACGCCACAATACCATCCAGCCGGGACGTTTGTCGCCGCGACGGTTTTGGTGGCCTCCAAGACGCGCCAGTGCAAAGAAGAACTCATGAACCGTCCAGCTCGGCCGTGCTTCGCCATGTCGCCAGGTGCTCAGGACGTGAATATACTCCTCCGCGACGATTCCGCTGGCGGGCGCGGTTTGTGCATCCGGCCGCCGGCTCGCGTCACGCAGATTAAGCAGGGTCACGGCCACGATTGACTGTAAAGCGATCATCGGCTCCATCCGCGACGCGTGCGTAAACTGCATGTTCTCGATGTCGCAGCCGGTCTTTTGTGCTTTGTGATATTCTTCAATGACCCAGCGACACTCGTACCAATGGATCACCTCGCGCGCTTGGGAAGCGAGCTTGACCGGTTCATTCGTCAGCAGGAACCACTCCAGAGGCGCGACACCCCGTGGCGGGTCGCTTTCCCAAACCCGAACGACCCAAA
>Ga0307373_10002742_pt1 | contig 31502 bp, 29 predicted proteins | sample OX2MG_FD_202534 | JGI IMG/M metagenome (GOLD analysis project Ga0307373, IMG submission 202534) | Soil microbial communities from Risofladan, Vaasa, Finland - OX-2 | ecosystem: Environmental > Terrestrial > Soil > Coastal area > Acid sulfate soil | place: Finland: Risofladan, Vaasa | collected...
GCGGCAGTGACGAGGCCGTTGCCGTTATGGATGCCGTGGCCGTTGCCGATGCCGGCGTTTCCGTTCAGGCCGCGATTCTCGGGTGACGAGGGCGGGTTATACGGAGCATCAGGGCGTAGCTTTCCGGATTTCCGGAAAGCGCCTTTGGCCATTGTCCGTCCGAATTCGAACAGGAGCCCGGATCCTTTGTGCGCGTCCTGGAGGACGTCGTCGAGGGCGGCGACAAAATAGTCGATCTCTTCCTGGCCGCTGATGAGGGCTGGGAGAAGCTTGACGATGTTGACATTGTCCGCTGCTACCTGCGTCAAGATCCGATGCCGATGGTAGAGGGGTACCACCATCATCTGGGAGAAGATCGCCGGCCTCAGGCGTTCGAGCGTGGTGAAGCGTCGTCGCAGGTGCTTCGATGTGGGGGCACCGAATTGGAGCCCGATCATGAGCCCTTTGCCCCTGACCTCGTGGAACATCTCGTAGCGTTCGACGAGGGGCTGCAGCGCCTCCACGAAGGCCTCACCCGTGACGCGGGCGCGCTCAATGATGTTCTCGTCGTCGAACGCGGCCAGGGTGGCCAGGCCGGCCACCATCGCCAGCTGGTTGCGGCCGAACGTCGTTGAGTGCTTGAGAGCCTTCTCGAGAGAGCTATAGACCGAAGAGAAGATGCGGTCGGACGTGAGAATGGCGCCAACAGGGACATAGCCCCCGGACAGCGCCTTGGAGATGGTGATGATGTCCGGCGCCAAGCCGTAGTGCTCGAAACAGAAGAACTTTCCGGTCCGTCCGAGACCTGTCTGCACCTCGTCGAGAACCAACAGTGTCTTGTGTTGCCGGCAGAGCTCCTGCGCCTCACGCCAGTATTCGGGCGGTGCCATATAGACGCCCTTACCCTGAATCGGCTCCACGATGAATGCGGCGACATCCCCGCGACGCAGCTCTCGGCGAAGTGCTTCGATGTCGCCGAAGGGGACCGGGCTGCAGCCCGGGAGCAGCTGGCCGAATCCCTCGCGAAAGTCGGCACCTCCGTTGAGCGCGAGCGCGCCGGTGGTCAATCCATGGAATGCATGGTCGGCAAAGAGGATGCGAGGGCGACGCGTCGCTTGCCGGGAGAACTTGATGGCCGACTCGATTGCTTCCGCACCCGAATTGCAGAAGAACACACGGTTGATGTCTCCGCCACTGCGAGCAACCAGTTGCTCCGCCAGCAGTCCAGGCAAGAGCGCGCAATCCATCTGGACCATGTTGGGAAGGTCGAGATCGATCGCCTGGTGTAATGCCGCCTTGAGCGTGGGATGGCTGCGACCGAGGGCATACACGCCGAAGCCGGAGAGAAAGTCCAGATACCGCTTCCCCTCCGCGTCAAAAAGGTATGAACCTTCGCCTCGAACGTAGAACTGATCGAATCCGATCGTCTTTAGGACCCGCGCCAGCTGGTGGTTCAGATGCTTGTCGTGAAGTTCGTAGTTCTCGCCATGACGCGTACGCAGTGCCTCTGCGACATCAAATGGCATGATTCTCCTTTCACGGCTCGCTTGCAGGACGGATCACACGGTAGTGGGACGACCCCGACCGACGGCGGAATGGCTGGCTCGAGGGCGATTTCCCTCACAATCGACGTCAACGTTACGACATCCATCGGACCAACCTGTCATCGGCGCTTTTTCGGCCACGGTGGATCTACGGCGAATCCTGGGCGAACGCCCGATCGATTCCGGCGCCGCCCGGATTGGTAGCCGGCTGGGAGCGCGCTGAGGATTTAGCCGGGTGAGCCACCCTTGTCGCTCTTCTTCGAGGCCATTCGGATATCGCTTCGGGCCCCGTCACCCCAAAAAAAGGACTGGGTCCGGCCAGTCGGTTCCGAGAGGTGCGCCAAGGCCAAGGGCGCGGCCACCGAGCAGTGCACTATGCCGGCCGCTCCCATAGGGCGACATCTTCCACTTCTCCGCTTTCAACGTCGTAGATGAATCCGGCGATCATTTTCAGCGGAGAGAGGTATGACTTCTCGGCCAGAAGCGCGATGTCCTCGCGCAGTGCCGCCGCGTGATCGTCGATGGGGAAGAATCCCAGATCGGCGCCGGTGAGCGTTCGCAGCTCCTCATCGGTGACGCCCGCGAGGCCGCACTTGGTGTGCTGCATGACGACGACGGTGTCGACGCCGAGCACCTGGCTCGACAGTGCCAGACTGCGGAGGACATCGTCGGTGACCCGCCCGCCTGCGTTGCGGATGACGTGCGCCTCGCCCAGGTGCAATCCGAGGGCTGCAAACACGTCAATGCGTGCGTCCATGCACGTGACGACGGCCATACGCCGCCATGGTCGGGCATCAGCCACGTTTGCACGCGCCGCCGCGTAGCCCTTGTTCGCGGCAAGAAGTTGAGCAATCCTGGTCATGAGCAACGAGACCGTAACAGGGCTACCCGGCCCTCTCAACGGCGGGTTGAGGCTCCAATCCCAGGCGGGTCACATCCGGGTCACATCCGGGTCATATGACGCCCCCTCCCTGACCCGGTCTGACCGCCGGTTCCACGCCGTCCGGCCTCGATGGATCACCGAACGATGGGGGGGTCCACAACGGCCGGGATACGGGGCTGATCAGCCACAAGGCCGCCCCTCCGTGGGGATAGATCCCAATCCGGGGTAAGGGTTCGCTAGATTAGCCGCACAATGACGAGTGGCACCCAATCCAAGGCACAACGACGGGCTGAATCGCAACGGAAGGCGGCCGAGCGACGAGCGGCAGAATTGCGTGCCAAGAGAGTCCGGATGACCGTCAGGTACGGCGCGGTCGCGGTGGTGATCCTGGTAGTGGTCCTGGTCATCGTGGTGCTCTCGGGTTCCACTCCGAGCACGCCGGCGGCCAAGACGGCGACAGACGTCAAGACCGTGCCCATCCCCGCCTCCCTGCATTTGGTGGCGGACCCCCCGACGACCCCCGGCTATGAGGGTGTTTCGATACCCATCGGGCCCAAGTTGGCAACGTTGGCCAGTGCGGCCACGGGCCAGACGGTGGACGGCGTGCAGTGTCAGGCGGGCGAACAGCTGGTCTCGCACGTGCACACGCGTCTCACGATCTTCGTCAACGGCGAGGCCCGGGTGATTCCGTACGGCGTCGGCGTCCCGGGGGCGCAGGCGGTGCAGACGCCCCATGGCGCATTCGTCGAAACCGGAAGCTGCTTCTACTGGGTGCACACCCACCAGGAGGATGGCATCATCCACGTCGAATCACCCAGCACGTCCTTGAGCTTCACCTTGGGTCAATTCTTCGCCGAATGGGGAATCCCGCTGAATGCAACGCAGGTCGGGCCCGCCACCGGAAAGCTCACCGTCTTCTTCACCGCCCCGGGGAAGAAGGTGGGGATCTACAAAGGGAACCCGGCGGATCTGCCGCTGGGCGATCACTACCAGATCCAAATTGACGTCGGTACGCCGATCGTGAAACCCGTCGACGTCACCAACTGGGCCGGTCTCTAACCCGGTGCACTGCGATGTAGTCGTCGTCGGCATGGGGCCCGGGGGCGAGGAAGTCGCCGAGAAGCTCGCCGAGGCCGGTCTCGACGTTGTCGGCATCGAGGCCGAGCTGGTCGGAGGAGAATGCCCGTATTGGGGGTGCATCCCGTCCAAGACGATGGTTCGGGCGGCCGACCTGTTGGCCGAGGGCCGGCGTATACCGGGCAACGCCGGGTCGTCAGTCATCACGCCCGACTGGGTGCCGGTAGCCCGGCGCATTCGCGAAGTGACCGATTCGTGGGATGACACCGTGGCGGTCGATCGCTTTGTCGACAAGGGGGGGCGTTTCATTCGGGGCCGCGCCCGTGTGACAGGCCCCTCGACGGTAGACGTCGATGGCGAGGAGATCACGGCGGAAAAGGCGCTCGTTGTGGCAACGGGCGCCCACGCGTGGGTTCCCCCCGTGTTCGCCGACATCCCGCATTGGACCAATCGGGAGGCCATCGCCACCGAAACGGTGCCCGAATCGTTGCTCGTCATCGGGGGGGGAGCGGTTGGTCTCGAGATCGGGCAGGTGATGTCGCGGTTCGGGGCCAAGGTGACGATCGTCGAAATGGGAGATCGCATCGCCGGGGCCGAAGAGCCCGAGGTCTCCGAGGCGATCACCGGCATCTTGCGCCGGGAAGGCCTCGACGTGCGCACCGGGGTGGAAATCGTCAGTGCCGCATCGTCGGGAGCGACGGGTTGCACGATTCGCCTAGGCGACGGTTCCTCTCTTTCCGCCGAGCGTCTCTTGGTGGCCACGGGCCGGCGTCCCGACCTGGCCGCGCTCGGTGCGGCCGCGCTGGGGCTCGACGACACAGCGCACTCCCTCCCGGTCGACGCGCGGATGCGCATCATGCCGGGCGTATGGGCGGTGGGCGATATCACCGGAAAGGGCGCATTCACGCACCTCGCCGTGTACCAGGCGAGAATCTGTGTGGCCGACATCCTTGGGCAGCCGATCGCAGAGGCGGACTACCGGGCCCTGCCGCGCGTGACGTTCACCGACCCCGAGATCGGGTCAGTCGGAATGACCGAAGCAGAGGCCCGCCAGTCTGGCGGCGACGTCCGCGTCATGAGCGAGCCCATCGCCGAGTCAGCGCGGGGATGGATCAACAAGAGCGAAGGCCTGCTAAAGCTGGTCGAGATGGATGGCGTGCTCGTGGGCGCCACGTCGATGGCGCCGAGTGGGGGAGAGGTCCTCGGACTGCTCACGTTGGCGGTGCACGCTCGTATACCGGTGACCACATTGAAGGGCATGATCTACGCCTATCCCACCTTTCACCGGGCCATCGATTCGGCCTTGTGGTCCTAGTGCACGGGGCGCTGCGCCCGTAAGGTCTCCAGGTTCGCCGTTACTACCTGGTCAAGTCAGCCAATATGGCGCCAGCTTGATGCTGCAGCAGGGAGAGGTGACCCTCCCCGGGGACCACGGAGAGCCGGGCGTCGGGGAGGTAGCGGAGCAACAGCTCGCGGTACGCCGGTGGGCCCGTGTGGTCCTCCGCACCCTCCCAGAGGTGGGCCGGTACGGTGACTTCGCCAAGATCGAACCCCCACGGGGCCCCGAAGATCCGGTAGTCCTGCAGGCACCCGGCGGTGCCCTGGCGCATCGACTCCTTGATGAACGCGACCGCATCGACAACCGGGCCTCTCTCCTCGAGGGCGGCCACGTCGATGGCGGGAAAGCTACGTCGAATCTCTCGAAAAAGGCGCGTCTCGCTGGCGTTGGCGATTGAGATGCGCAGGAGGGCGGAAGCCAGCCACGGGGCCCACTTGACGAGGAGGAGGAGAACCCGGTCGTCGCGTGAAAGCCCCTTCGTCGTACCGACGAGCTCGAACGGCACCGCGCTGGAGAGTAACCCGACCGCCGTGACCCGATCGGGCATTTTGGCGGCGCAGACGGCGGCGTAGGGGCCACCGCACGACCAACCCATGACGGCAAATCGGTCGATGTCGAGGGCGTCGGCCAATGCCGCCACGTCAGGCGGCCAGTCGAGCAGGCGCCGCCCGGGTTGAAACGTCGACCGCCCCATGCCCGGCCGGTCCGGAGAGACGATGCGAACACCCAGTGCACGCGCCGCGGCGTGCGCCGGCGCCGCATCGAGCCGCGAGCTCAGACCACCGTGAAAGCTCAGAACGGGATTCCCCTCCGGATCGCCGTACTCCTCGAATGCGAGTTCCCGCCCGTCCCCGAGGGTGATGGTGCGGGTCACGCCGGTCGCACCCGCCGGCCGGGCCGCTCGACATGTCGAATGGCCGTGGCGCACGAGGCCGCGTGCCGGGGGACGGCCAGAATCGAGCCGGGAGTAATTGCGCCCACGCAGGCACGCTATAGGGTGCTCCTGTGAGCACGAACGTGGAAGAGCTTGTCGATCAACTTTTGGCAGATATGCCGCCGGCCACGACGCCCGCCAAAGAGTTCCTGGGGGCGCAATTCGATCGGGGCCTGGCCTGGCTGCACTATCCACAGGGCTACGGTGGTCTGGGGTTGACCCTCAAGGATCAGCAGCTGGCGCAGTCCCGGCTGGTGGCCGCCGGAGCGCCGATCAGTGGTGTGAAGAACCCGATCGGGTATGGCATGTGTGCGCCAACCATCATCTCCCATGGCACTGACGAACAGAAGGAGCGCTACTTGCGCCCGCTGTTCACGGCAGAAGAGATCTGGTGCCAGCTCTTCAGCGAGCCTGGTTCAGGGTCCGATGTCGCCAGCCTCTCGACCCGTGCGGTACCCGACGGTGATGAGTGGGTCCTCAACGGGCAGAAGGTCTGGACGACCTTGGCCCACTTGTCGAGGTTCGGGTTGCTGCTGGCCCGGACCAATCCCGATGTGCCGAAGCACAAGGGCATCACCGCGTTCCTGGTGGATATGAAGAGTCCCGGCGTCGAGGTGCGTCCTCTCTATCAGATCACCGGTGAAGCGGAGTTCAACGAGGTCTTCTTCGCCGATGTCCACATGCCCGACACGGCGCGGCTTGGCGCCGACGGCGATGGGTGGCGTGTCGCGGTCACGACCCTGATGAATGAGCGCGTGTCGATCGGTGGGGGAATCGGGCGTCGGGGCGCCGGTCCCATCGGCGACGCACTGCGGATCTGGAAGGAGAGGTGGAGCGGTGACACTTCCCCGCATGCGCTGGTCCTCCGGGACCGTCTGGTCTCCAGCTGGATCCGCAGCGAGGTCATCAACATGACCAACCAGCGCGCCGCCCAGGTCCGCCGGGCCGGCACTCCGGGTCCGGAAGGATCGGTGGGGAAGTTGGCGTACGCCGAACAGAACCAAGCTGTCTACGAGCTCTGCCTGGATCTGCTGGGGAATGAAGGGATGCTGTATCCCGCCGGCTACCCGATGATCCGCCCGCAGTCCCTGGGAATGGGCACCACGGACGTCCACAAGTCCTTCCTGAGGGCGCGTGCCAATTCGATCGAGGGCGGCACGTCGGAGGTCATGCGCAATATTTTGGGGGAGCGGGTGCTGGGACTTCCCGGTGACGTGCGCAACGACAAGGATCTCGCCTGGAAGGACGTCCCGCGCAGCTGAGTCGCAGGTGCTGATGGCCGCTGAAGCAGGCCGGCTAGACCCGGGCGGGGAGCCCGGCGACCGTGGCTCCGGCAAGCGTCGGGCCCTCGGTGTGCAGATGGCAACGCACCGTCGTGCCGCTTGGCGTGACGAAGGGCTCGGGATCGACGGTGGCGCAGATGTCCATGGCAAACGGGCAGCGCTGGCGGAAGCGGCACCCTGACGCAGCGCTCTGCCCCATCTCCACCTCGCCGGTCAGGACAATGCGCGGGCGCGAGCGCTGGTGGTGGGGGTCCGGGACCGGGATGGCCGAGAGCAACGCCGCCGTGTAGGGGTGGGTCGGGCGGACGTAGACCTCGTTGGCGTCGCCCTCTTCGATGATCTGACCCAGGTACATGACCGCGATGCGGTCGCTCAGGTGACGGACGACCGACAGGTCGTGGGCGATGAACAGGTAGGCCAGGCCCAGCCTGTCCTGCAGGTCGCTCAAGAGGTTGATCACCTGGGACTGGGTCGAGACGTCCAGGGCGGAGACGGGCTCGTCGCACACGAGCAGGCCGGGCTCGAGCGCCAGCGCTCGGGCGATGGCCACGCGTTGGCGCTGTCCGCCCGAGAATTCGTGGGGTTGGCGGCTGAGCACGTGGGGGCCGATCCCCACCTGACGCAGGAGTTCGATCACCCGACGCCGACGTTCGGAGCTGTTCATCGATGTGTGGATTCTCAAGGGTTCGCCCACGACTTCGAGAATGCTCTGGCGGGGATCGAGGGACGAGTAGGGGTCCTGGAAGACCATCTGCATCCCCTGCCGTTCCCGGCGCAGCTTGGGCCCGCGCAGGGCCGTGATGTCGGTGCCGTTGAGCACCACGCTGCCTGCAGTCGGCTCAATGAGCCGGGTGACCAGTCGGGCCAAGGTCGACTTGCCCGAGCCGCTCTCACCGACCAGACCCAGCGTCGTACCCGGAGCGATGCTCAGATCCACGCAGTCAACGGCGTTGACCATGCCGCCCACCCGCTGCAACAGTCCACTGCGCAAGGGGAACTGCTTGGAGAGACCCTTGACCACCAGGAGCGGTGCGCGATCGTCCGCTGCGGGTGCTGCCCCGGCCGCCGCCGGCTCGGCGACCTCGCGGGCTCCTACCAGGGTGAGCTCGTCCTGGCGGAGGCACCGGCTCAGGCCGACCGCCGCCCCGTCGCTCGACCGGCGGCCGCCCGACTCTCCCGGCGCAGCGTCGAGACCGTGATCCGCCGGAGTGCGCAGCTCCACCGGTGTCGTGACGCACGCGTCGATGGCATAGCTACAGCGGGGGTTGAAGCGGCAGCCCCGGGGGAACTCGTCGGGGCGCGGGACGATGCCCGGTATGTAATGGAGGGGCTCCCCGGCCGGTGTCAACTGAGGGATGGAGTTCAAGAGCGCTTCGGTGTAGGGGTGGCGCGGCCGGGTGAACAGGGCTGTCGCCCCGGTGTGCTCGACGATCTGCCCGGCGTACATGACGACCACGTCGTCGGCCACGTCGGCGATCACTCCCAGGTCGTGGGTGACGAAGATCATCGCCATGTCCTCTTCGCGCTGCAGCGTGTGGAGGAGATCGACGATCTGGGCCTGGGTGGTCACGTCGAGCGCCGTGGTGGGCTCGTCGGCGATCAGCAGCTTGGGGGAGCAGGACAGCGCCATGGCGATCATCACCCGCTGGCGCATGCCTCCCGAGAAGGCGTGAGGGTAGTCGCGCGCCCGGCGGGCGGCGTCAGGGATCTCCACCCGTTCGAGCATCTCGAGGGCGATCTTCCACGACTCGCCCTTGCTCAGATGGCGATGCGTCCGGACCTGCTCGGCGATCTGGTTACCGACGGTGTACGCCGGGTTGAGGCTGGTCATCGGCTCCTGGAAGATCATGGCGATCTCATTGCCGCGTAGGTGGCGGAAGTCGGCCGGAGAGATGCGCATCAGGTCCCGTCCCTCGAAGAGGGCGGCACCGCTCGCCCGGCAGCCGCGCGCCGGCAGCAGCCCCATCACGGCCAGGGCCGAGACGGTCTTACCCGAACCGCTCTCGCCGACGAGTCCGAGGGTCTTGCCCTTCTCCAGGGTGAAGTTGGCGTCTTCCATCACCGGGAGCCATTGGCCGTTGGTGAGGAACTCGACGCGGAGGTTCTTCACCGAGAGCAACGGCCCCTCCTGATTCGCGGGTAGCGCCGCGGTCGCTGTGAGCGAGGGCCGGTCCGACCGTGGCGCGATCCCTCGCAGCTGGGCCAGCCGGGACTTGCGTTGAGCGCTGTCGGAGCTGATCAGGCTCGAACTCTTGGGTCGTTCCCGGCCGAGCGAGTCGCGGAGCCCGTCGGCCAACAGGTTGAACGAGAGGACCGAGAGCATGATGGCCAGGCCGGGGAAGACGAGGGCCCAGGGCGTGGTGAAGATGAACGAGAAGCCCTCGTTCATCATCGAGCCCCAACTGGGTGTGGGTGGCTGCTCACCGATACCGAGGTAGCTGAGCCCCGCCTCGACCAGCAGGGCGAAGCCCAGGGCGAGCGACACCTGAATGATGAGCGGCGAGGCGACATTGGGCACGACGTGGCGCCGGATGAGGCGGCCCGAGGTGGCACCCAGAGAGCGCGCCGCTTCGATGTAGTTCTCCTCGCGCACGGCGATGACCTGTCCCCGCAACACGCGCACGAAGCTCGGGATGAAGACGATGGCGATGGCGATGGCGGTGTCGTTGATGCTCGAACCGAGCAGGGCGGCGACGGTGAGGGCGAGGATCAGTGGGGGGAACGAGAACATGGCGTCCATCGCCCGCATGATCAGTGAGTCGATGGCGCCCCGGAAGAAGCCGGCGATCAGGCCGAGGGGTGCTGCGAACAAAAGAGCGATGCCGACGATCTCGAACGTGGCCCGCATGGAGATGCGGCCACCCCAGATCAACCGGCTGAGAATGTCACGGCCCAGGTCGTCGGTGCCGAGCCAGTGCGCCGCAGAGGGACCTCCGTTGACGAAGTTGAGGTCCTGCAGGTTCGGTGGGTAGGGGGCGATGAGGGGGGCGAAGATGGCCACCACAATGACGAGCAACAGGAACGCCAGGCCGCCGATGGCGAAGGGCTGGTGGCGGAAGCGGTGCCAGAAGCCCGAAGGCGGCCTCCCCGTCCCGTGGTCGTCGGCGCGGTCCCCGATGGGAGCGGCGGGGTCGGCCAGCCCCACGAAGGGATCCTGGCTGGAAGGGGGGAGGGCCAGGCTCATGCGAGGCGGATCTTGGGGTTGAGGTAGCCGTAAATGATGTCGACGATCAGGTTGATCAGCACGAATGCCGTGGCGGTGACCAGCACGACACCCTGGATGACCGGAAGGTCCTTCTCTGCGATGGCGTTGAGGATGTACTGGCCGATACCGGGGAACGAGAAGATCTGCTCGATGATCAGCGTGCCACCGAGCAGGTAGCCGAACTGGATCCCGATGACGGTGACGGCAGGGCTCAATGCGTTCTTCAGGGCGTGTTTTCCGATGACCGCCCGCGTGCTGAGCCCCTTCGCCACGGCGGTGCGCATGTAGTCCTGGTCCAGGGTGTCGATGAGCGCGCCCCGGACCTGGCGGGCGATGGTGGCCGAACCACCGAGCCCCAGGGCCACCCACGGCAGAATGAGGTGCTGGAACCACCCCCAGGGCGAGGCGGACCACTCCACATAGCCCAGGGCGGGCAGGATATGGGCGTCGACGGCGAACCAGATGACGAGGAGGAGCGCCAGCCAGAAGTCCGGGATGGCCACTCCGAGACTGGAGCCCACCGTGACCAGCCGGTCGCGTGCGCTGCCGCTGCGCACCCCGGCGACGATGCCCGCGGGAATGCCGATGAGCATCGAGAGGAGCATGCCCCCGACGGCCAGGGTCAGGGTGACGGGGAACCGGGTGGCGATTCCCGAGGCGACGCTCACGCCCGGGTTGAACAGCGAGTCCCCGAGGTTGCCGTGGATGACCCCGTTGAGCCAACGCAGATATTGCCTCCAGAAGGGCTCGTTCAGGTGGAGCTGGCGGGTGATGACGGCGACCTCGTGCGGTGTGGAGTGGATCCCCCCGGCGAGCGTCAGGGCCGGGTTGCCCGGGAGGATCAGGACGAGGCTGAAGACACCGAAAGAGATCAGCAGCAGGAGCGGAATGGTGATCAGCAGACGACGAACGACGAAGGACAGAAGGGAACCACCCGATCCCACCTTCGCCTCAGCTCACAACTTCGGCCAGGGGCGCGCGGCGACTCACTTCTTGATGTAAATACCGGCTAGGTTCGATCGGCACTGCCCGATGGGAGCGACCACCTTGCCGCCGACCACCGACTTGTTGTAGGCGATGATGGAAGGCTCGAACTCAATGGGTGTCTCGAGTCCCTGGGCCATGACGGTGGCCCCGACCTTCTGCATGAGGGGGCCCTGCAGGCTCGCCGCGTCCGAGGCGTTGGCCTTGAGGATGTCCGGCGTGATGGCCAGGTCCTCGGTCCCCAGGTACTGGGCCGGGAACCCGCCGGGCTCGTACTCGGCCTCGAAGGTGTTGGAGATGTCGGGCCCGTTGGTCAGGTCGGCGCTCAGTATGGCGTTCCCCTGCTTCTTGAGGTAGACGTTCTCGAGGAGGTCGGCGGGCACGACCAGCTGGATGCTGGCGTGGAACCCGGCGGCGGCCATTTCGCTCTGAATGATGGTGGCCACGCGCTGGAAGGTCGTGTTACCCGATGGGACCTCGATCTTGAACGACACTCCGTGTGGGAAGCCGGCGGCGGCCAGCATGGCCTTGGCCTTCTTGGGGTCATAGACGTACTTCTCGCCCACCTTCTTGTTGTAGCCCGGCGAGTTGGTGGGGAAGGGCTGGTAGGCCGGCCGGCCCACACCGGCGAAGGCCACCTTGTTGATCAGCGCCCGGTCGATGGAGTATTCCAGCGCCGCCCGGACCTTGACGTTGTTGAACGGGGCGGTGTTGTTGCGCGTGTTCAGCACGATGTAGTCGTAGGACTGGGTGATGGCGGTCCCGATATTGGGGTCGTGCTTGACCTGGGAGTACTGCTCGGGATCGAGAGAGATCATGTCGACCGCTCCCGAGGTGATGGCGCTGACCGCCTGCGGGCCGGTGCTCACCTCGACGAAATCCACGGCAGGCAACGGGTACGCCGCCGAATTCCAGTATTTCGGGTTCTTCACCAGGTCGATCGAGGATCCGGGCTGGTAGCTCTTCAACGTGTACGGCCCGGCTCCGATCGGGGTGGTGGCGGCAGTGGGGAAGGAGGAGGGGGGATAGACGGTGCCGTCGATGTAGGTCAAGGCCCACAGGAGGTCCCCGGCTGTCGGCTTGCTGAGCTGCACGACGGCCGTGAGCGGGTCGGGGGTGGCGATCGACGAAATGTTGAAGAGCGAGCTGCGCAGCGGGCTCTTCTTGGTGTTGAGCAGGCTGTCCGCCACGTCGGTGGACGTCACCGGCTGCCCGTTGGAGAAGACCATGTTGGGCCGGATGTGCAGCGTCACCGTCTCCGCGTTGTTCGAGATGGTCCAGCTCTTCGCCACACCACCGCTGATGGCGTACTGCCCCGGCGCGGTGACGGACTGGTAGATGTTGGACATCACGGCGTAGCCGCAGTCATTGAGCTCGGTCGCCGGGTCGAAGTTCCCGAACTGGTTGTTGATGTCGAAGCCGTACTTCAAGACACCGTTGGGGTTCGCGTTCGAGGCCGCGCCCGCTCCCGGACTGCTCAGTGCCGCCACGGCCAGGGGGCCGAGCAGGGCCGCGGCCGCCGTTCCGGCGAGCATCACACGCCGCCGTCCCGGGCGATGCCGCCGTGGCAACCGGCCCTCGGGTGTGCGGTGATCCTGCGATAATCCACGAGAACTCATCTTTGATTCCCCCCTTGCACCAAATTCGGACCTGCCGGCTTCCACGCGTTCGCCACGAGCGCCTCCCCGGTGCAGAGGCGGTTGATAGCCCCGAGCGGACGACTATACCCAGTCGACTCCAAGCCCCGCACGTCATGGCGCCCGAAGCGGCCCCCGGCCGTGTCTCATCACGCCGTCATCGCCCGGGAGTTGCGGATGGACAAGGCGACCAGTGTCAGGGTGGGGCCGTAGCCGGCTCCGGTCGGGAAGGGCGAGGAGTCGCAGACCACGACGTTGGGGACGTCGTGCAGGCGTCCCCACTCGTCGCAGACCGAGGTCGCCGGGTCGGCACCCATGCGCGCCGTGCCCACCACATGGCGCGAGGCGGGAATGCTCGAGCTCTTGAAGGAGCCCTGGCGGATCTCCTCACCGACATGGGGAGACGTGGCGGTGCGAGCCCAGACGGCCCCCGCCTCATGGAGGATGCCTTCGAGTTTGGGGCCGTAATGGGCCGAGGCGACGATTTCGTGCCGGTGCGGCTTGTACGTAATTCGCGCCACCGGGAGCCCGTGGATGTCACGGATGTCGGGGTCGAGGTCGATCCGATTGGTGGCCTGCGGCATGTCCTCACCCTGCATGGTGAACCCGACCATGTGATCGCGCATCGGCGACTCGCGCATCATGTTCTTGTGCTCGGGTCCCCAGGGGTAGAACTTGGACTCGAGCATGGGATGCGCGGCACCGCCATGCTCGACGAGTCCGCCTTTGAACCACGGCAGGCCGGCGTCTTTGGCCGCGGCCCGGGCCTCGTCGCCCACCAAAATGAAGTCATCTTGGAGGTGGGTCACCGACCGGCCCTTGTGCGCGTGGAGCCGCATCGGGAGCTGCCCGAAGGTGAGGGTCTGGAAGTGGTACATCAGGTTGCGTCCGATCTCCGGATGCTCGAGGCCCGAGAGGAGCAAGAGCCGTGGTGTTTCGGTCGCTCCGGCCGCCAGTACAACATGGCCGGCGGTCTCGACGTGGCGCTCGCCTGCCGCATCGATCCACTCCACGCCGGTGGCCTTGCCGTTGGAGACGAGGATCTTCGAGACCATCGATTCGGGACGGAGCTCCGCTTTTCCGGTCATGAGGGCACGCCGTAGCGACGCCACGGGGTCGCCCTTGGCGTGAATCGGGCAGCCGAAGTATCCACAGAACCCGCAGTTGTTGCAGGCGGGGCGATCGTCGTAGGGGACCGAGTTGCAGGCCGTGGGCCCGGGGTAGGGGTGATACCCCAATCTTTGCGCGGCGGCCGAGGTGACGACGGCGCAATACATCGGCGCACCCGGCGGCATCGGATAGGGCTCCTTGCGCGGTGCGGCGAACGGGTTGGCTCCGGCCTCCCCGGCCACCCCGACCAGGCGCTCGGCCTCGGCATAGTACGGCTCGAGGTCGTCGTACCCGATGGGCCAGTCGACGAGTGTGGCGCCCTCAATCGGCCCCAGGTCGGAGAGCACCCGGAAGTCGTCCTCGCGAAAGCGTGGCACCTTGCCGTCTGCATGGGTGCCGCCGCCACCGACCGTCGCCGGGAGATTGTTGACCTCTCCCACGTGGATCCGGTCCCCGTCGGCCGGGCTCACACGGAAGCTCCTTGGCTCGAGCCAGGGGTCGGGGCCGAGGAAGTGGCGGCTCCAGTATTTGATCTCGTCGTTGGAGAACTCGTAGAGCAACTCGGAGGGCTTCTCCGTGTTGACCAGATAGTTCTTTCCCCGCTCGAAGATCACCACCGACCAACCGGCGGCAGTGAGCACATCGGCGGCGGTGGACCCTCCCGGGCCCGAACCGACGATAATGGCGTCAAAGTCACGACTCACGGTTGGCTGACCTCCTCATCGGTGTAGCCCCTGGGCTGGACGTCCCCGGCGAAATCGATGTAGCTCCATCCCACCAGGTCGCGGTTGCCCAGGTATTCGGGTGCGCCGTACATCCCTTCGCACGCGTGATCGTGGAGGACTTCTGTGAATGCTTCGTTTGCCTGCAATCTCCTGTCCTGTTCCTCCGGGGAGACGTCCACGAAATCGTCACCCAGGGCAGTGATGCCGTCTCGGTACTGCTCCTGGAGTCCGACCACCGGACCAAGGCGTTCCCGCTCGGGGAGGCCGAGCGATCCCTCGATACGAGTTCGCCAGGCCAGCTCGTCTCTGGAGCTGAGTCGATGGAAGGTCGCGAAGCGCGGATCTCCGCCGAAACGCCCGGAGAACGGGCCTCCGGCCCATATGAGTGGCGGGTCACTGGCGAACGCGCCGAGGAACCCGTCGATGTAGTCCACCACACCGGCTTCGGTTGCTCCGGGGTCCTGGTCGGTGGGGATCAAGCGGGCGCATGCCGCCCGCACGATCGCGTACTGGTGTTCGTCGAAGAATCGGGCCACGAGCGAGTGTAGGTCGAGACCAAGGGGATGGAGCAAGACGCGACAGACCGTGGCCGGGTCGTCGGCTACCCGAACGGTTGCGATTCACCCGATGAAGTCGGCGCGGCGGCGGGTATCGCGCGAGGGTGGAGGAGTGGACGGCGAACTGGCGGACCTCGAGCAAGAGAAGCGAGCGGCGGCGGTGGCTGCCGCCGATTTGGTCGAGGATGGAATGCTCGTCGGTTTGGGGACGGGGACCACCGTGGCGTACCTACTCCCGGAGCTGGGTCGTCGTCACCTCGACATCTCGTGTGTCGCCACGTCGCCGGCGACCGAGGTGCTGGCTCGCCGAGAGGGCATCGTGGTCGGCCCGTTCGCGGGCGTCGCCCGACTCGACATCGCCATCGACGGGGCCGATCAAGTGGATACGTCGGGGTGGCTGATCAAAGGTGGCGGCGGCGCCCACACGAGGGAGAAGATCGTGGCGGCCGCGGCAGACCGGTTCGTCGTGATCGTGTCGTCGAACAAGCTGGTGCCACGGCTGGCGCCCCCGGTCCCGCTCGAGCTCATGGCGTTCGGGCTCGACGCGACCCTGCGGTCACTCCCACACGTGGTTCTGCGCCAGGCTCCGGTCACCCCTGATGGGGGAGTGCTGGCCGACTACCACGGCGAGGTCGACGACCCGGGACAGCTCGCGGCGAGATTCAGCGACACCGTGGGGATCGTGGCGCACGGGCTCTTTCCTCCGGCCATGGTGTCCCGCGTGCTCGCCGGTCGCACCGGGCACGTCGACACATTGGAATTCTGAGCCGGGGCCTCGGGACGCCTAGGCCGCGGCGGTAAAGGTGACCGGCAGGGCGGTCGGTGAGCGGAATACCTGGCCGCGGATGTGTGGGTCGGTGTCGCCCGGGTTGAGGGCCAGTCCCGGGAGGCGGTCCAACACACGGTTGACAAGCGCGCGGGTCTCCAGCCGGGCCAGGTGCATGCCCAGGCACATGTGCGGTCCATGGGCGAATGCGATGTGCGGGATCGGAGTTCGGAAGATGTCGAAGACCTCGGGGTTCTCCCAACGGGTCTCATCGTGGTTGGCCGAACCGATGCTCGGCGAGATGCTCTCGCCGGCGGCCAGCGTCACGCCCCCGATCTCCACCTCGCACGTCGTCGTGCGGTTGATGGACAACAGTGGTGGTTCGAAGCGCAGGGCTTCCTCGATCGCCTGGGGCAGGAGGGAGCGGTCGCGGCGCACCGCCTCCAGCTGATCCGTATGGGTCAGGAGGAGATACAGCAGGTTGCCCGAGGAACGGTAGGTCGTCTCTGCTCCGGCCGGCAGGAGGAGGCGCAAGAACGAGTAGATCGCTTCGTCCGTCAGCCTCTCGCCGTCGACCTCCGCCGTGACCAGATCGCTGATGACGTCTTCTTTGGGATCCGATCTGCGCAGTGCCACGAAGTCGGCGAAGTAATTCCGGAGTGCCTCCGAAGCCGCCAACCCGCGGTCGATGTCGCCGACCAGAGAGATGAGCTCGACCGACCAGCGCTGGAATTGGGCGAAATCCTCCTCCGGCAGTCCGAGCAGACGGGCGATCACCCGCACCGGGAACTCGAACGTCAGTTGGCGGACGAGTTCGGCCTCGCCGTCATGAACGAAGCGATCGATCAATTCGTCGATGATCGGTCCGATGAATTCGGGCTCCCACCGGGCCAACGACTTCTCCCTGAACGCATGGGCCACCAAGTTGCGGTGCCCACGGTGTTCGGGGTCGTCCATGCCCAGGATCATGTGACCCATGACCATCCCGATGGTCGAGTCGTAGCCCGTGGAGGTGAAGGTCTTGGCATCGCGGAGGATCCGTGAGCAGTCGTCGTAGCGGAAGGCATTCCAATCCGGTTCGGGCTCGAGCCCTTCGGGCAGGAAGTCCATTGACATGAGGCGACCCTTCCACACGGGACTGTTCCGCCGCTTCTCGGCGAAGTCCGGGTAGGGGTCCCGAGTGTCCCCTGACACGACATCGACGAAAGCCGTGAAGGGGTCGTACTCCTGCTCTTGGGTCTCAGTCATGACACTTCTTACACCGAGAGTGCCCCGATGGTGCCGCGGTGGCAAGCGGGGGTCGGATCCGGGCGGCGATGCGTAGGCTGCACCGTCGATGAAGACTCTGCGCACCCCTGACGAACGCTTCGTGGCCCTGCCGGGCTTCGACTACTCCCCGCACTACGAAGAGGTGGACGACGGTGAAGGCGGCTCTCTGCGGATCCACTACGTGCGTGAGGGCGATCCGGAGGCGCCGGTAATCGTGCTGCTGCACGGCGAGCCTTCCTGGGCGTACCTGTACCGCACGATGATCCCCGTTCTCACCGCAGCTGGGTTCGGGGTCGTGGCCCCGGACCTGGTGGGTTTCGGACGATCGGACAAGCCGGCCGAGCGCAGCGACCACACCTACGCACGACACGTCGAGTGGATGCGCGCGTTTCTCTTCGACCGCGTGGGACTGACGGGCATCACGCTGGTGTGTCAAGACTGGGGAGGTCTCATCGGGCTTCGACTGGTGGGCGAGCATCCCGATCGCTTCGCCCGGGTCGTTGCCGCCAACACCTCGCTCCCGACGGGCGACGTGTCGCCAGGCGAGGCCTTCTTCAATTGGCAGCGCTTCTCCCAAGAGGTCGAGGTGTTCCCGACCGGCTTCATCGTCAACTCGGGCTGCCTCACCGAGCTGGCGCCCGAGGTACAGGCGGCCTACGACGCCCCCTTCCCCGACGAGTCGTTCAAGGCAGGTGCGCGTGCCTTCCCCATGCTGGTGCCGTCGAGACCCGACGACCCGGCCCATGACGCGAACGTGGCTGCCTGGAAGGGTCTGGCCTCGTTCACGCGCCCGTTCCTGACGGCATTTGGCGACGGCGACCCGATCACCCGGGGGGCTGATCGAGCCCTTCAGGAGGGCATTGCGGGGGCAAAGGGCCAACCCCACACGACGATCGTCGGCGGTGGCCATTTCCTGCAGGAAGACCGGGGCGAAGAGCTGGCGGGGGTCGTTGTGGCGTTCATCGCGTCGTCCACCTGACGGCCGGGCAAACCCGGGCTGACGGCCCGGTGCACTCACCCCTGCGGTTGCGTGATCAGCCGGGTGGAGAGCCGCGTGGACAACGCGCAGAGCACGACGGCGAAGGCGGCCAGAGCCCCGACCTCGGGGAGCACCGCGGTGAATCCGGCATGGTGGTAGATCAGCTTGATGAAGGCATCCATGGCCCAGGCCTGGGGCACGGCATGGCCGACGCTGCGGACCGTGCTGTCGACGACATCGAGTGGATAGACGCAGCCGCCCAGCATGCCTGCTGCGATGCCGATCACCACTGCGGTGCCTATGGCCTGCTCCTGGGTCCGGGCCCACAGGCCGATGAGCACCGACGCGCCGGACAGTCCCAGCGCGAGGAGCGTCACCACTGCACCAACGGCCAGGGGGTCGCCCCAGTGCACGCCGAAGAGGATTCGGCCCAACACGAGCAACCCCACGGACTGGGCAGCCGCGAGACACAGGAGGCTCATGACGTGGGCCGCGACAATCGAACCCTGCCGCACCGGAGCCGCCGTCAGCCGACGCAGAATCCCGAGTCGGCGTGACTCGACCAGGCCCGATGACAGCACGAGGACGGTGATGCCCATGAAGAGAACGAGATCGGCGGGCGCAACGTAGGAGAACGGGCTCAAGGGGGCGGGCGTGTGGGTATGGGCGAGCACGGTGTCGGTGAAGTGGGTCGACGCGCCTTCGGCCGCAATGAGGTCCAAGAGCGCGACGACGTCGGTGCGCGCCTGCACGGCATCGGTCGTGGCCGACTGGGCGATGAAGTCGACCCGGAGTGAGCCTCGAGCGGCCGCCAGTCCCACCAGACCGGCCACCACCCGTCCCCGAAGGATGTCGTCGGTCAGCGCAGCACGGTCGGGTTCAATTCTGACTCTTATCCCCTGGGTGTGGTGCACCAATTCGAGGAGTCGGGGAGATGGGTTGACCAGGCCAACGGGCTCCTTCGGGCTTCCCGCGAGCAGTCCGGTGACGAGAATGAGCAAGAGCGGCAACACGGTGGCCAAGGCCAGCACCCGCCGGTCGCCGACCGTGCGTCGGATGGTGACCCTCACCAGGGCGATCACGGCGACACCATCCGCCGGACGCGGGGGGTGGCCAGGCCGAATGTGACGGCCGCGATGAGGCAGAGCACCAGGAAGGGCCCGACCACCGACCCGGCCGGTTCGTGCAGGAGGGAGAGCCGGCCGAAGCCGACCAGAGCCCAACCATTGGGCGTCCCCAAGCTCACGATCTGGAGAAATTCGGGGAGGGAGCCCGGGGGGAGGAGGTTGCCGCCGACCAGGGAGAGGAAGAGCCCCACCATCAAGGCGACGCCGAACGCCTCCTGCTCGTTGCGGGCCAAGGAGGTCAGGAACGTGCCCAGCCCGCACATGGCGGCCGCCGCGCCGATGGAGAGGAGGAGCACGCCGAGGGGCGCCCCCCAGTCCGCACCGAAGATGGAGGCGGTTGCCGCCCAGACCACCAAGATGCTGATGAGCCCCGTGACGAAGATGGCCAGCATCTTGCCGACGACGATCCGGGTTGGTCGCACCGGGGCAGCGGCGATCCGCACCAGGGTGCCCCCCGAACGCTCGAGCATCAGGGAGCGCATGCCCAGACCACCCCCGATGAAGAGGAAGACGACTGCGATGGAGGGGGCGAAGTAGTCGAGGACACCGCGACCGGCGTTGCCGAGGCTCCGGGAGGTCACGGAGATGCCGGCCGGGTGGGAAGCCGATCCGGGCCGAAGGTGCCCCGCGTACAGGCGGCTGGCGAGGCCGGCGGCAACCGACTCGGCCCACTCCTGGCCTACGAGAGAGGAGGCCCGACTGACCACGTCGAACCCAGGGGAGCGGTCGGCACCCGGGGCCACAATCGGGATGAGCAGGTTGGAGAGCTCTCCATGGTCACCGCTCAGGATCACCCCGCCCGCCAGCGTCCCGTCCGCCACCTCCTCCCTGACCGCCTTGGCGCGAGGGAGGACCCGCACGGCCACGTCGGATGGAAGCTGGGTGGCCTGGGCGGCCGCCGCCACCACCCCGGGGGAGGCGCCGGCCACGCCGATGGTGAGGTGTCCTTTGGGCACCGCATGACCGAAGGCAAATCCCAATATGGCGGCCAGGACGAGCGGTGCGATGAGGCAGGTGATCACCATGGAGCGGTCCCGCAGCCGCCGGCGCAGCTCGTTCGCGGCGATGACCCAGATCAGTCTCGGAGCTCCTTTCCGGTGAGAGCGAGGAAGACCCCTTCGAGGTCGGGCGCCACGACCTCGATGCCCGTGAGCTCGACACCGAGCCGTCCCGCTTCGCGGACGACGCCGGGCAACGCGGCCGCGCCATGATCGGTCATGAGCTCGAGGCCTCCGGGAATCGGGAGCACGTCGCTCACCGCATCGAGGAGAAGGCACGCCGCGGCAAACCCGTCGTCACCGGATCCGCGTGGCCCTTCGGCAGCCGCCGCAGGTCCATTCGGGGCCGTCTGGCCGAAGGTGAGTCGTAGACGGTCCTGTCCGCCGTACGTGCTGATCAGCCCCGAGGGAGTGCCTTCGGCAATGAGCCGCCCGTCGTCGATGATCCCCACCCGATGGCAGAGCTTGGCGGCCTCCTCCATGTAGTGGGTGGTGTAGAGGACAGCAATACCGAGTCCCGCAACTGTCTCGAGGATGGCGTGCCGGCTCTGGGCATCGACGCCAACCGTTGGCTCATCGAGGACCAGCAATCTGGGCTGGTGGAGCAATCCTGCCGCGATGTTGGCGCGCCGCTTCATGCCGCCCGAATAGGTGCCGATGCGTTCCTTGCCCCGGTCGGCCAAGCCGACCAGCGCCAGCGTCTCGGTGATGCGCCTCTCGAGCCGCTCGCCCCCCATAGCGTAGAGCTGACCGAAGAACCGGAGGTTCTCCCGGGCGGAGAGGTCCGGATAGAGGGCGAGGTCCTGTGGGACGTAGCCGATGGCCGCCTTGGCTTCGAGCGATCCACCCGGCCTGCCATCGACGCGCACCTCGCCGCCGTCGGGCTCGAGGAGGCCGCAGACGATCGAAATGGTCGTCGTCTTGCCGGCGCCGTTGGGGCCCAGCAACCCGTAACACTCGTGGTCATCCACCGTGAAGGACACGTCATCGAGCGCGGTGCGTTCGCCGAATTGCTTTCGAAGGCCCCGGCAGGCAAGCACGGCTGGACACTAACTCCGATGCCCGCGACCACCCCGGCACGTGTGCGCGTGCCGGAAGGCCCCGGTGGTGATCAGCTCCTGATGGCGGCAGCCAGTCTCTCGAGTGATATCTCGCCGGTCGTGTGCTCGCCGCACTGGGCGCAGTCGGTGGCGTGCCGCCACGATGTGATCATCTGGGTACCGGCAAGATCGAGGTGCACGGTGAACGTCGCAGAGCCGGCGGGAGCATCAAGCCGGTAGTACGGCCGCCACCCCGTGGCCACGGGCTCGCCCCCCACCTCGGCGCCCTTCACGATGCGCCGGAACCGCAGACGATGTGCATCGAAGATCCAGGTGCTGTGACAGGACTCGATGACCGTCGGTTCACGTTCGGGTCCCATGGACCCAGTCTGCGGGGTGAGCCTGTCGTCGTTCATAGATCGAACTGTGCCCTCGCTTGGGAATCCATTACAGATGGATGACGTTCTTCGTCGCGGGCAGGATCGGGCGGGCCCCGACCGGGCTCGCGGTCATGGGATTCCTCCGTCGACGCGCAGTATGGCGCCGGTCGTGTAACTCGAGGCCTCACTGGCGAAGTACAGCGCCGCACCGACGATCTCATCAGGTTGGCCGCCGCGCTGCAGGGCGAAGTTGGCCCTGGCGCCCCTTTCGAAGGCGGGGATGTCCCAGGCCGCGGTGACGTCGGTCATGAACGGGCCGGCCATGATGCAGTTCACGCGCACCGTGGGACCGAACGCATGGGCGAATCCGACGGTCAGGGCATTGAGCCCGGCCTTGGCCGCGTCGTAGGGCAGCATGCCCGGTGCGGGCCGGATGGAGCCGGTACTCGAGATATTGATGATGGAGCCACCACGAGGGTCGCTCTCCATGCGTGAACCGACCAGGGCCGTAAGCCGGAATGGCCCTTTCAGGTTGAGATCCACCACCTTGTCCCACATGGTCTCGGTGACCGAGGGGAGGGAGTCGTACAGGAGTGACATCCCTGCGTTGTTGACCAGCACGTCCACGTGGCCAAAGGCCTGGTAGGACTGTTCCACCAGCTCCCCGAGCTCGTCCCAGTGCCCGACATGACAGGCGACGGCCAGGGCGGACCTCCCCTTGGCCTCGACCTCCCGGGCCACGGCCTGGCAATTCTCGATCTTGCGGCTGGCCACGATCACGTCCGCTCCGGCGTCGGCAAAGCCCAGGGCCATGGATCTGCCAAGGCCGCGACTACCGCCGGTGACGAGCGCCACCTTCCCGGCGAGGACGCCTGCGGCGAGGTCAGGCATCGTGGGAACGTCCCCACGGCGCGGGCGGGCGTTGCGGCGTGGGCCTCCCGGTCATCTGGCGCAAGCTAGCGGAGCAACTCCGCCACTGCATGCGTCACTGCTTTGGCCATCGGGATGTGAAGGAACTCGTTGGGGCCGTGCGCATTGGAGTGCGGTCCGAGAACGCCGGTGGCCACGAACTGCGTGCGTGGAAAGCTCCGCTTGAGGTCGGCCAGGAAGGGGATGGTCCCGCCTTCGCCGTGAAAGCCCGCGGGATGGCCGAAGGACGCCTGCGACATGCGGTCGAGCGCCGCCGCGTTGCGTGCATCGAGCGGAGGGGCGAGCCACCCGTCAGCCACGCCTTCGAGGTCGATGGTGATGTGGGCGCCCTCGTCCGTGGTGATGGCCGAGATCAACGCGTCGGCGGCTGCTTGGGCGTCGACGTCGGGCGGGAGGCGCACCGAGATCTTCGCGGTGGTGAAGGGCCGCAGCACGTTGCCTCCGTCGCGCACCGCGGGCACGCCGTCCATACCGGTCACTTCGAGCGCGGCCGACCAGGCCCGGGCGATGAGCCGATCGGCTGCGGTCTCCCCGAGGAGCGCAAGCCCGTCGACGGTGGGCAGCGCGCTGTCCGCGAACTCCTGCGCCGCCGCGCTCAAAGAGGCGCGCAGTTCGTCGGGCACGCCGTGCCCCAACAGCTCGGGCAGCAGTATGCGTCCCGTGTCCTCGTCCTCAACACGCGACAAGATCCGGCGCAGGATGCGGAACGACGACGGCACGACCCCTCCGCCGACGCCGCTGTGCACGCCTTCGGTGAGCACATCGACGCGCACGCTCGCAACCAGGTTGCCCCGGAGGGACGACGTGAGCCAGAGCCGGTCGTAACTGAGGCATCCCGAGTCGAGACAGATCACCAGGGAGGGCGTGCCGATCCGGTCCGCCAGATGCTCGACGTAGGCCGAGAGGTCGGGACTCCCGCTCTCTTCGCTGGCCTCGATCAGGATGACCACGCGCCCGCGACCCCCGTCGGCCGCCAGCAATGCCGTTACGGCAGCGAAGAGCGCGTAGCCGTCGTCCGCCGTGCCCCGCCCGTAGAGGAGATCGTCCTGGCGCACCGGCTCGAACGGGGAGAGTCCCGGACGCCAGTCGCCCAACGGCGGCTGCTTGTCCAGGTGCCCGTAGATCAAGACGGGATCGCCGACCCCGCCGTTCTCGACGACGAGGACCGGCGTGCGCCCCGGGAGCTGCACGATCTCCGTCTGCAGGCTCCCATCCTGTTGCCGTGTCCAGTCCTCGAGCAGCTCCGCCGCCTCGAGGATGGCTCCATGGTCGGCCCAGTCCGGATCGAACGCCGGTGACAGGCACTTGATGCGGGTGTACTCGGCCAGGGCGGGGAGGACGCGCTCTTCCCACGCGGCATCGATCGGCGCACGAGCGTCGGTCATCCGGCCGCCGGCGTCTCGACCAGTTCGGCCAGGTTCGCCAAGGTCTTCTCCATGCTCTCGGCCGTCATCGACGGCAGCTTTCCCCGCCTGAGAAACGTGCCCTGCTTGTCCTGGGATATGTCCCAGCTCTCCCGAACCAAGGTCCCGCCTTCCACCTGTTCGAACTCGTAGCGCCAGATTCGGCCGCCCAGGAAACGGCCCAGAAATCCAGCAAAGACCGTTTTCCATGCAATGCGACGGTCCTGCTCCAGCTCGATCACCGTGTTCGACGTCACATAGGGCAGGCCGAGCTTCATCGACATGCCGAATGTCGCGCCGAGCGTGAGGTGCCGGGGTGCGCCCTCCTTGAGCTTGACCACCGCTCCCGAGCCGTCGATCTCGGGGTGGCGGCTGGCGTCCGCCACGATCCCGAACAGCTCCGCGGCCGGTGCGGCAATGACCCGTTCCACGCTGACGACGTTTCCTTCCATCACGGCACCTCTCTGCTTCAGCCCGGTTCCTACACTTGATCGCATGGGCGACTTCACGGGTACGGACGAACTTTCGATCTTTTTCAACGCGCGCTGCTCCAAGTGTCGCACGGCGCAGGGGCTCCTGGCCGAACGAGGCATCACCGCGCACATCGTCGACTACCTCGAGGATGCGCCGACGGTGCCGCAGCTCCGCGAGCTGATGGGACAGCTCGACATCACGGATCCCCGGGAGATGATGCGCACGGGCGAAGAGGTCTATGCCACCTCTGGACTGGCCGACCGGTCAGGGACGGCTCTGCTCGAGGCCATCGCCGCCCACCCCATCTTGTTGGAGCGCCCGATCGTGGTACGAGGCGGCCGGGCGGTCATCGCACGACCACCGGAGCGTCTCCTCGAACTTCTCGACTCGTGACCGCGTGTTATTCCATGACGGCGAACTGCGCCAGGTCGCTCAGCTCCACCCATTCCAGGGTCGAGGCGTGCGTCGAGGCCAGAATCACCGGGGGCGCCACACCTGCTTCAAACGCCTCCTGCCAACGACTGGCACACAGGCACCACTGATCACCGGCCACCAATCCGTCGAACCCGTATTCTGGGTGTGGCGTCGAGAGGTCGTTGCCGACAGAAGCCGAGAAGGCCAGGAACTCCTCACTGGCGCGGATGCAGACCGTGTGCACCCCGAGGTCTTCGGCGCCGGTGTTGCAGCAGCCGTCACGAAAGAAGCCGGTCAAGGGGTTGTAATTGCAGGGTTGGAGGTCGCCTCCAAGAACGTTTTGAGCCATGCCCCATTTCAGCACGGCTGGGGCCTGTGGGGCGCCCCGGCACTAGGCGCCGTCGAATGGAGGCCCTTCGTAGCGATCCACCCAGGTGAATTCCTCGACCGGTTGCCGCCGCAGCCGGCGTGCGGCCGCGACAGGGCGGCCCAGCACAATGAGGGCGGCCACGGCGCAGGTGTCGGGGATCGAGAAGAGCCGGCGCACGTCGCCCTCCCGGCGGATGGGCATGGTGGTGATGACCCCACCCAATCCTTCGGCGCGGGCCGCCAGCAGGAGATTCCACGCGAACGGGTAGACGGAGGCGCCACCGGCAAGGGTGTAGCGGTCATGGTCGCGGTCGACGGCCGCCACCGCGGTCAGGTCGGCCAACAGCAACAAGAGGGCGGGCGCCGTATCGAGCGTCTCGGCCAAACCCGGCGTCGCTCCGGTTGCCGCGTGGGCCTCCGCCGCCTCGGCGAACTCGTGGGCCCGGCCGGCGGCCGCCGCCTCGGCGGCCCGGTCGGTGAACGCAGCCCACGGGACCAACCCGGCACTGGAGATGGCAAGGTATTCGTACCAGCCGGTCAGGTATAGATCGCGCAGGGAACGGCGCTGCACCGGGTCCTTCACGACGATCACCCGCCAACCTTGGCGGTTGCCGCCGCTCGGGGCGAAGCGGGCCGTATCGAGGAGGCGATGGATCACTCCGTCCTCGATGGGCTCGGGCAGGAACTCGCGCACCGCACCCGTGCTCCGCAGGGTCTCGATCAGGTCCAGGTCCATCGGCGCACGGTAGCGGGTCGTACTCCACTGCTCGAGCGGACCTCTCGACACGCACCCCCTCGACACGCCACTGTGGAGCGTGCCCTCCCACCATCGTCTACGTGATCTCACCCGACTCCCCCTGGTCGTGGCCCCCATGGCCGGGGGACCCACCACGCCGGTGCTCGTGCTCGCGGCGGCGGACGCGGGAGCGCTGGGGATGCTCGCCGCGGGCTACAAGACGGCGGCCGAGATGCAGGCCGAGATCGCCGCCGTCCGCTCCGCCACGTCGGCTGCGTTCGGAGTGAACGTCTTCGTCCCCGGGGAGGCCGCGCCCGATCCCGAGGCGCTGGCGGCCTACGTCGGCATGCTGGAGGAGGAAGCAGCCGCGCTCGGGGTGACGCTCGGGGCACCACGCTGGGACGACGACGACTACGGCGCGAAGCTCGATGTCCTCCTCGCGGCACCGCCCCCCCTCGTCAGCTTCACCTTCGGCTGCCCGGCGAGCGACGTGGTGCGCACGCTCCAGGCCGCAGGGTCGCTTGTCGCCGTCACGGTCACCACGCCTGCGGAGGCGGTGCTGGCACAGCGTCTCGACGTCGACTGCCTCTGCGTGCAGGGCATCGAAGCAGGGGCACACCGCGGCACCTTCGTCAACGACGACCGCCCCGCACAGGATCACCCGCTCTCGGCCCTTCTCGCCGACGTGCGGAGGACTTGCGAGCTTCCGCTCATCGCGGCCGGAGGCATCGCCGACCGCGAAGGCGTGGCCGCCGTACTGGCGGCGGGGGCGACACAGGTACAGCTCGGGACCGCGTTCCTGCGGTGCACCGAGAGCGGCGCGCATCCCCTCTACAAGGCGGCACTGGCCGATCCCCGCTTCACCTCGACCGCCGTTACCCGCGCCTTCAGCGGCCGCCGTGCCCGCAGCCTGGTGAACGGGTTCGTGCGGGCCCACGAGGATGGGCCGCCTGCGTACCCGGAGATCAACCACGTCACACGACCCCTGCGTGCCGCAGCCGCGGCCGCGGGTGATCCTGATCGCATGAGTCTGTACGCCGGCGAGGGCTTTCGCCGCGCTGAGGAGCGGTCGGCGGGCGAAATCATCGAACGGCTCACGGCGGGTCTCGAACGGTCGACCTCCTAGTGTGGAGGCCCGTGTGCATGATGTCCCGGGTGCTCGACCCGAAGTGAGCTCCAAGCGCGACGTCGATAGGTTCGAGTTCACGCCACCGGCCTTTGACCGCGTGACCGGCTACCTGCGTCATCTCACCGAGGCGGGGCAGGGGTGGATCAATCTCTTGCCGGGCGTAGAGCTGGACGAGGACGAGCGCCAGACGATGCCGCCCGGGCTCTTCAGTCTGTTCAGCAACCGGCAGCCGCCGGTGACCATGTGCACGCTCATGCCGGCTCGGCCGAGCAGACGAGCCTTCGATGGCGTCACGGTCGGCGTGCTGCATCCGACGGGGGGCAAGGCGGTCGCTCGCCTGGCGGCGGCCGGGGTCGCCGTGCCCGAGGGCTGGCTCCTGCGGCAGGATCATCCACGGCGCGGCTTGGTCCTGCTGGCCCGCCACGGCGCATCCCAGGTCGACGTCATCACATGGGCCGTTCGGGCCGGTACCGCGTTGTGCCGCAAGGAGATGACGGGGGATTGGCAGGCCGTGGTCTACCTCCCCTGAGGAGGGCCGGCCTCCCGAGAGGGCGACCCGGGTCGCACGGGCAGGTGCAGGGCAGGGGTACACTAGTTATGTGCCGAAAGTAACTACTTTGCGCAGCGTCACCCCGCTCAAGGGCTCCGTCGACCAGATTCAAGCGGCCTTTCAGATCGTGGTGGGCTCCATCACCCAAATCCGTGTGCATGAGCGCCTGCTCGTGGCCGCAGGAGTCAGGCTGGACCGCGCCGGGTCGGCGCTCCTCTACAAGCTGTACCTCTACGGTGACGCGCTCCGCGTGACCGATCTGGCCGACTTGCTCGGGGTGGACGCGCCAACCGTCACCCGAAAGATCCAGCAGCTCGAACGCGAGCAACTCGTCTCGCGCCGTCCCGACCCCGATGACGGGCGGGCCAGCCGCATCGTGTTGACGCGTGCAGGGAGGCGGGCGATCGAACGGGTCTTGGACGCACGGCGCGAGTGGTACGAGCGTTTGGTGGCGGACTGGGACGAGGCCGACCGTGCGACATTTGCCTCCCTGCTCGACAGGTTCTCGGCCGCGCTCGAGCGCGACCTCGAAGATGCGCGTGTCGACTGACGTCTCGGCGACGCCTTCGACCGAACGTCCACTTTCGGCCGACACTCCCACGGCGGAGGAGCACCGTCGGATCGTCGTTGCACTGGGCGCACTCATGCTGGGCATGTTCCTGGCCGCGCTCGACCAGACGATCGTCTCGACCGCGTTGCCGACCATCGCCGGCGATCTCCATGGGCTCAACCATCTCTCGTGGGTGGTGACGGCGTATCTCCTCACCTCCACCATCTCCACACCGTTGTGGGGCAAGCTCGGCGACCTCTACGGCCGGAAGAACCTTTTCCAGCTGGCCATCGTGATCTTCCTGATCGGGTCCATGCTCTCGGGCCTGTCGCGGAACATGACCGAATTGATCGCGTTCCGTGCGGTGCAGGGCATCGGGGCGGGCGGGCTCTTGGTGGGGGCGCAGGCCATCATCGGCGACGTCATTCCGGCCCGGCAACGAGGCAAGTACATGGGCTACTTCGGCGTCGTCTTCGGTCTGACCAGCGTGGCCGGCCCCCTGGCCGGCGGCCTGTTCACCCAGCATCTGTCGTGGCGGTGGATCTTCTACATCAACGTCCCCATCGGCATCGTGGCCCTGTTCGCCATCGCCGCCGTCCTGCACCTGCCGACCCTGCGGGTGCCGCACAAGATCGATTGGGTCGGCACCTCGCTGCTGTCGGCGGGGGTGACTGCGATCATCTTGATGACCACCTGGGGTGGGGCGCAGTACCGCTGGAGCTCGGCTCCCATCATCGGGCTGGCCGCGGTGGGGGCGACCGTGCTCGTGGCCTTCTGCATCGTCGAGACGAAGGTGCCAGAACCGATCATCCCGCTTGATCTCTTCTCGAACCGCACCTTCAGCTCGGCTTCGGGGGTGGGGTTCATCACCGGATTCGTGATGTTCGGCGCCATCATCTATCTGCCGCTCTATCTCCAGACCGTCCATGGGGCCACACCAACGGCGTCGGGCCTGGAAGTCCTGCCGATGGTGGGCGGCATGATGGTCACCTTCATCGTCAGCGGCCGTCTCGTCACACGCACGGGCCGCTACAAGATCTTCCCGGTCGTCGGATCGGCGGTGCTCACGGGAGGACTCCTCCTCCTCTCACGCCTCGGTCCACACACGACCCTGCCGGTGGCCTCGGTCTACATGTTCGTCGTCGGGCTCGGTATCGGCCTGGTCATGCAGGTGCTCGTCGTGGCGGTGCAGAACGCCGTGCCCTACTCGCGGCTCGGCGTGGCCACCTCGACCGCCGCGTTCTCCCGCAGCATCGGTGGCGCGTTCGGGGTCTCGGCGCTCGGCGCCGTCTTCGACAACCGGTTGTTGCGCCAGTTGTCCGCGCATGCCTCCAAGGCCACGCTGTCGCTGCTCAGGGGCGGCAGCATCGTCGTGAACCCGGCGCAGATCAATCGCCTGCCGGCGGCGCAGCGCGCCGTGGTCGTCGACGCCTTCAGCCACGGGCTCCGCGATGTGTTCCTCGTCGCGGTGCCCTTCACCGTGCTGGCCTTCGTGCTCAGCCTGGTGATGAAGGAGATCCCCTTGCGTACCACGTCGGAGATGTCGACCCCGGACACCGGAGGGGGCAGTACGACGGAGGCCGAAACCGTGGCGGCCGGGTTGACCGAGCTTTAGCGACGTACGGGAGCCTGCAGCGGCTCTTCGCCGGCGGCCGTGACCCCGGCTCCGGCCTGAACGACGACGCCGCGCAATTCCTCGAGCAGGTTCTCGAGCGCGACGGGGTCAGCACTGAGCCGAAGGCGCCCGTCCTGGCGCTCAGCCCGCACGAGGCCCGATTCGCGGAGTGACTTCGCGTGCATGCTCACGGTCGGTTGGGCCAGGCCGAAGCTGGTTGCGAGGTCCCCCACCGTGCTCGGTGTCACCGCCAGGTAGTGCAGCAAAGCCAGGCGTGTGGGATCGGCGACCGTCTTGAGGCGGCGCGCCAGCGCTTCGGTGCGCGCTCGTGCCTCGGCGTCGTTTCGCTCGAAGCCGGAGCCGGAGCCGGAGCCGGAGCCCACCAGCGTGAGTCCCGGGAATTCCAGATAGAGGCTCTTGCCGAAGAACAAGCACGGCACGACGAGGAGGGGTTGGCCGGACTCGATGCGGGCGTTGATGTCCGGGAGCCACGACATGAAGGCCTCGCAATGGTCACCCACCAGTTCCCCCAAGCCGCGTCCCGCCTCGAGCTGCCGGACCACGCGCCGCCCGGCCTCCTCCAACCGGGGCCCCGCCGCCTGCCAGACGTCATCGACGAGATCCCATACCTGGCGCAGCAGGTCGAGATAGGAGCGGACCAGGGTCGGAGAGGACTTCAACCGCTCCAATCGCCGGAGGAAGACCGCTCGATCCTCGGCGCTCTCTGATTCCAATCCCAGGTCGGTCGGTACCGTGGGCACGGCCGACTCCAGGGCCGTCCACAGTGCGGTGGGGGAGGTCTCACCGAGCGCTCCGGCATGATGGGCCAGGATCTGCACTTCCGTGAAGCAAATGCCGGGTCCCGTCTCGGCCCAGAACGAGCGGATGCGGTCCACCACGTCGTCTCGTTGCTCGAGGATGTGAGAAGCGAGCGGGTGGTCGTCCCGCCATTCGGGCTCCAACGCGACCCACAGGATCCAGGTCAGATCGCACGCCAACGACGGACCCGAGAGATACGTCCGGCTCGGTGGGCGGGTCGCCGCTTCGGCCATGGTCATAGGCATACGGCTATATTAGAATATTGTTGATTATGTGTCAACTTTCGGCTAGAATAGACGTTGTGGTTCGGACGAGACGGAGGAGGTGAGCAGATGGGGTATTCGTGGCTCGGAGAACGAATGGCGGAGGAGCACCGGCGCGATCTGTCCATCCTCAGTGGCGCGGCGGATCAGGTCTCGGGGGACCCGGCGGCGGTCGCGTACCACGTGCTCCTGCCGGGGATCGGGTCCGGGACGCATCCCGCTGGAACCCTCGCGGAGCGGCACCCCATCGGGCCGCACGTAGGTACCTTGCTCATCCGGGTCGGGACGCGCCTCGGTGGCGCATCCAGACGTACCTCCTGAGATCTTTCAAGGGGGGTATTTCCCCGTAGGCAGTGCGGATCGACAAGAGTGAGACCGTGGCCCCACCGCGCAATGTGCTGCTCATCACGGTCGACCAGTGGCGGGGGGACTGT
>Ga0307373_10002743_pt1 | contig 31498 bp, 32 predicted proteins | sample OX2MG_FD_202534 | JGI IMG/M metagenome (GOLD analysis project Ga0307373, IMG submission 202534) | Soil microbial communities from Risofladan, Vaasa, Finland - OX-2 | ecosystem: Environmental > Terrestrial > Soil > Coastal area > Acid sulfate soil | place: Finland: Risofladan, Vaasa | collected...
CGATCTCACCGGCAGCCTGGCGTTCGGCCGCGACCGCATGCTGCGTTTCCCGCTGGCGCCGTTCCTCGGACTGGTCGGCGTTACCCCGGCGGGCGCGAAATCGCTCAATTCGATCCCGCCGGGACCGTTCGGCGGCAACATCGACATCAAGGACCTGGTCGCCGGCAGCACGCTCTACCTGCCGGTGCAGGTGCCGGGGGCCGGCCTCTACGTGGGCGATCCGCACTACGCGCAGGGGCACGGCGAAGTGGCGCTCACCGCGCTGGAGGCTCCGCTGCGCGCCACGCTGCGGGTCAGCCTGCTGCCGGCGGCGAGTAGCCGGGAGCTGCTCGGTCTGCTCGACCGGCCGTTCGCCGAGACGTCGCAGCATTGGATCGCGGTGGGGCTCCATCGCGATCTCAACGAGGCTTTGCGCAAGGCCGTGCGCGAGGCGCTGCGCGTTCTGAAGGAGATGCACGGCGTTCCCGCCGACATCGGGTATGCCTACCTGAGTGCAGCGGGCGATTTCGTGGTGTCGCAGGTCGTGGACGACGTGAAAGGCGTCCACTGCCTCATCCGCAAGGCCGACTTCGCGCGCTGGATCTGACGGCACTGCGCCCCCCGTCGGAGGGTCGCGCGATGCGGCGCTGGCGCTTCGGGTCGCGATCGCGACGTGCGGTCACCACTTGGGCACTCGCTCGGCTCCCCGCGCGAGAGAGGTCAGGCGCCCCCGGTATCGCCGACGTATTCCTCGACCATGAGACTGTCTTTGCCCGTGCGCTTGACTATGTACATCAGGGCATCCGCATGCCTGAAAGCTGCGTCGGCATCCGTCGAAGGTGAGGGAAAGACTGCCACGCCGATGCTGAAGCCGATTGGCCAGCGATTGCGTGCGGCGACATCGAGCAGTCTCGCGCGCATGTCGGTGAAAAAGGTCTGCGCGCCGGCCAGGTCGGTCTCCGAGAGCAGGATGGCGAACTCGTCGCCGCCGACGCGCCCGACGAAGTCGGAGGCGCGCAGCCGGGTCGCGAGCGCGCTCGCCACAGTCTTGAGAACCTGATCGCCGACGCTATGTCCAAGGCTGTCGTTGACACCCTTGAAGCCGTCGATGTCGAGATACCCCAAGGCAATCGGGTGGCGGTGCCGCACGGCAAGCTCGGCGAGCGCCGCGTATCTCTGCCTGAAAGCACGCGCATTCAGGATGCCGGTCAGGCCGTCTTGTTGCGCAAGTGCAGCCTGCGCGTCGAGTGCGGCGCGCAGGCGATATAGAAGATGCGCGACGATGACGAAGAACCCGAGCCGAACCCCGGCATTCCAGAAGGGAATTGCCGGGTGCGCGTATCGATGCCCCGTGGCGTGGTCGACCGCCAGCCACGTTGCAGTCGAGACTATGCATATGGCGAAGCCGATCCGCGGTCCCGCATACCACGTGCCGAGCCCGACGGGAATCAGATAGAAGATCGAAAATGCCAGCTCGTACCCGGTCAGGTAGTCGCTGGCGCCGATGAGCGCAACGAGCGCCAGTGAGCTTGCCGCAATCTGTTCTCGCGATCGGGCCGACAAAAACATGTCGAGGTTGCGTTGCATGGCGGGAGTATGGAGTGAAGGTGCCCGACGCGTGATTGTACGGGCAAGCGCAGACCGCCCCGCAAAGGGAAATGCTATGCGCACGGATGCTGCTCGTCGAATTGCTTTTCTGCTTCGTGCAGGTGGTCTAAGAGAACCTGTGAGATCAAATTGACGCCGATACCGCCGATCATTGCCGGTAGCAGATAGAGCGCAATTGAGATTTCGGAGGCTAAGACTGAGTCATCCATGAGTGAGGGGCTGAGCTTGGAGGACACTGCCAGGCGCTGCAGAAGATAGATGCCCGCGCCGGCGATCGCCATGAGCATGAGCCCCAGCGGCGAAGGGAGTACTGCTTGCCTCGTTCGCAAGCCTCTCAATCCGGGAGAAAACGGGCCCGGGCTGGTATCGCCAGGCCCGGGCCCAATGACCCACCGCAGGGAGGAGGACGGCGGGGGACAATGCATGCGTATTCATCCTACGCATCGCGCAGGCGCGCTCCGTCAAGACCCTGTAAATGTAGGTAAGGACTTGTACAGCTCAGTGCGCGGCCGAGTTGCTGCTGTGCGGGGCGCGGGCCCGTCCGAGCGCCGATCCGTCCAATCAGGCCGACCAGTGCGTCGACGTCGGGGTCCTGCCGATCATCGTCCGTCCCGAGAAGCGCGGGCAAACGGGACCGCCCGTTCGCGTGCCCCGTGCGAGTAACACTTCAGTTGCAATCCGCTAACCATCCCCCGGCTTCTCCTCGTCGGCGCCCTGGCGCTCGACGAGCCAGCCGTCCTCGCCGGCGCCGGCCGCCTCGGGCCAGTCCTGTAGGGGGTCCTCGACGGACTCGAGCTCTCCCTGCTGGCGCGGGTTCTCCTGCGGCCCCGCAAGCGCCCCGCGCTCGGGCCCGGCGCCCGCCTGCGCCGGTTTAGGGTTTGCCTTCTGCGCCGCCCTGGCGCGGCGCATGCGCTTCGCTTTCGCCATCGATCCTCCTCGCAATGCGACGCTCTGCTACGCCGCGGCTACATGGTCTTCCAGCTCCCATCCGGCTGTCGGCATGCGGTGTCCTGAACGAGCTCGTCGTGGCCATCGATTACCGCACGGGTGGTGAAGTCGCGGCACGGGCCGGTGGCGCTCGTGTAGGTGCGCGTCGGCGTGACGGTGTAGGTGCGGCCGGTGTAGGGATTGCGCCAGGAAGTAGTGCTGGCGGTGGGCGAGGTTTCGAGCGTCTGCGCGGCCTTCTCGCTGTCCTTCTTGTCCATCGACTTGCCGACGCGGCTGCCTAGGTACGCGCCCGCCAGCGTGCCTCCGACGATCGCCGCGGTGCGGCCGCGTCCTTCTCCCACCGTCGCGCCAAGGACTCCGCCCGGCACTCCGCCCGCGACGGTGCCCATCTGCTCTTTGACCGGTTGCGTCTCGCAGGCGGCGAGCGCGCCCGCGAGCAGCGCGATCAAAATGCCCTTGTCGAGCCGTTTCATGGAATGCTCTCTCAATGTGATCCTGCCCCCGGTTCCGTCGGCGAGCGAGACGGGACGGAATCAGCGTTCCAGCAGCAATGATTGGCCGCTCCCGGCAGCCGTTCTTGACCGAAATCAACCCAGGCGGAACTTTGGCCGCTAGAGTGGCTCTATCGATGACGAGGATCAATGTGCAACGAGCGCCGGGAGGCAACGCCATGGCATTGAGCCGGGAGCAAGGCATCGAATTCGAGCGCCTTCTCAAGGAACGGCGCGCGAAGCTCGCGGCCGAGCTGGAGGAGGACGTCGTGCGCACCCGGCAGGAGGACTACGGGGCTCTCGCGGGACCGGTGACCGATACCGGCGACCAGGCGAGCGCCGACCTGCTCTCCGACCTCGACAACGCCGAAGTCTCGCGCGACCTGCGCATGTTGCGCGAGCTGAACGCGGCGCTCGAGCGGCTCGCCGAAGGCAGCTACGGAAGCTGCATCGACTGCGGTGCCGAAATCGGGTTGGAGCGCTTGCGCGCCTATCCCGCGGCGCTGCGCTGCGTCGACTGCCAGCGGGTGCACGAGAAAACCTACGCCCATCCGGGCGAGTCCAGGCTTTAGTGCCCGGCTACGCCTCGGCGTGCGCCTGCTCGAGCTCGGCCGCGCAACTCGGCTTCGCGCCCGGCGTAGCGCGGTGAGAAATGGAACGGGACCACCAGCCTGGCGCGCGCGGCGCGCGAATGATGGTGCCAGCGCGCCGTTTCCAGCGGGTTTGACCAGGGTCAATGCGCGCCGCATCGCGGGCGCGATTCTAGGAGCGCGGCGATCGTTCATCGATCGAGCGATCCGGTAGAGGAGGTGAGCATGGCAAGCACTCCAGACACGACGACTGCGGAAAACGGCGGGATGCAGCGTGGCGTCCCGCGAGCCATTGTCAGCGTCGAAGAGCGCCAGGCGCTGGTTCGCAACGCGGCCTATCAGCGCTACCTGCAGCGCGGTGGCGCCGACGGGCGCGACTTGGAAGACTGGCTGGCGGCGGAAGCCGAGGTGGACGCGATGCTCGGCACATCCGGCGCGGCGCACCGGCGGGCTCGGCAGGCGGGCGATCGCACCCTGCCCGAGCGCGGCAGGCACGACGCCGGCAACGCGGCCGCAATGAGCGCTAGGCGACGGGCTGCCGAACCTGCCGACGCCCCCGAGCCCGAAGTGCAGCAAAGCAACGGGCGCAGCGTGGCGCGGGACGAGAAGATGAAGCGGATCATCCGGCAGCACCCGCAGCGCGACATCGCGCAGGTCGAGAGCCTCGAGCCGCCCGAGCCGCGCAGGAAGTGATGCTGACGCCGCCGATCATGCACCGGCGCGACCGGACCTACATTCTCGAGCTGGCGAACCGCGTGTTCGCGGATCCCGAGTAGGCCCGCGACTGGCTGGAGCGTCCCAGCGTGCAGCTCGGCGCGTGGCGAAGTTGCTGACGCAAATCGACGACGACGACCGGCTCGGCTTCGATTAGCGCAACGCGATTGTCGCTGCGGCCGGGACCCGATAGCATTCCGCGGTGCGTCGCCGCGTCGTCTTGTCACGCAGCCGCTTGCCACGGCTGGCCTGCAACGTTTCCGCCTGCCTGCTTCTGGCTTTCGCCGCCGCGGGACCGGCGCGCGCCGAGGGCGGCACTGGACTGTCGAGCTCGGGCGTCGAGCTCGGGTTGCGCTACACCGGCGAGGTGATCGCCGATCTGTCGGGCGGAATCCGGCGCGGTGCGACCTACGATGGACGCGTCGACCTTGATCTCGACCTCGATCTCGCCAGGCTCGCCGGATGGAGCGGGACCACCCTGCACGCCAGGGCGTACCAGATCCACGGCTACGGTCCCTCCGCGCACTTCGTTGGCAACTTCATGGACGTGAGCAACATCGAGGCGCGGCCCACGACCCGCCTGTACGCGCTGTGGCTGCAGAAGGAGCTGTTCGGCGGTCGGGCCTCGCTGCGCGCCGGCCAGCTCGGTGCGGACGAGGAGTTTCTGGTGAGCGACACGGCCGCGGCCTTCATCAACGGCACCTTCGGCTGGGCGCCGCTCACGGCGGCCAACCTGACGAGCGGCGGGCCCGCGTATCCTCTGGCTACGCCGGGCATCCGGCTGCGCGTGGCGCCGAGCGGCGATGTCGCGTTCCTGCTCGCCGCCTTTGCCGGCAATCCCGCCGGAAGCGGCTGCAGCGACGATCCGCAGATCTGCAATCGCTATGGCACCACCTTCAGCACCAGCGGCGGCACGCTTTGGATGAGCGAGCTGCAGTACTTGGTCAACCAGGGTGAGGGCGCCGCGGGGCTGCCGGGCAGCTACAAGCTGGGTGGCTGGTACGAGAGCGGAGCGTTCGCCGATCAGCATTACGGAGTCCTCGCCACTGGCAGGAGTGCCTCGCTCGCCTCCGGCTTCACCGTCGGTCCGCTCGAGCACCGCGGCGACTGGGGGCTGTACGCGATCGCCGACCAGATGCTGTGGCGCGCACCGGGCGGCGGCAACCGCGGATTGAGCGCCTTCGTCCGCATCGGCGGCGCGCCCGCGGACCGCAACCTGATTTCGTTCTATCTCGACGCCGGGTTGAGTTACAAGGGTCCGTTCGCCGGGCGTCCGGACGACATGTTTGCCCTCGGCGTGGCGCACGCCTCGATCAGCGCCGACGCCTCGGCCCTCGACCGTGATCAGCGCCTGTACTCCGACCTCGCATATCCGGTGCGCGACTATGAGTCGGTGCTTGAGCTGACCTACATCGCGCAGCTGACGCAGCGGCTCAGCCTGCAGCCCGACCTGCAGTACGTGATCCACCCTGGGGGCAACATTCCGAACCCCGATCATCCGTCCGGGGCCATCCGCAATGCGTGGGTCGCCGGGCTGAGGGCGAGCATCCGGTTCTGAGGGCGCGCTCACCACACCTGCTGCGGGTCCGCGATCAGCTCGCGTCACAAGGTGGTGACTGCGCCCCGCCGCTCGCGCGTGAGCTCGCAGCGCGCCGAGCGCCGCCGGATCCTCCAGCCGCACTTGCACGTCCATGAGCTGCGGATCGGTGATCGGCAAGCCGATGCGGCTCACCAGATAGCAGTAGGCCTCGCGCGTACCCTCGATTTCGTCGACCACGGCGCGCGCGATGCGGTGGGCGGGCAGGTTGTACAGCTTGCGGACGTGCGTGACCGGGTTCTTGCCGGCGGCCGCCTCGAGGCTCATCGGCCGGTAGGGGGTGATCAGGCCGTTCAGGCGGTTGCCGCGCCCGACCTCGCCGTCGTCGCCGGCCTCGGCGGAGAGTCCCGTGACAGTGAGCTAGAGGCTTCCGGGCGTGTCGCCGTCGGCGGGGTTCACCGCGACCTCGGCGCTGGGCGCAGCGGCGCGCGCAAACTTGCGGATGCGCGCCTTTTTGCGCCGCCAGTCCCCCAGGTCCGCGACCTGCCTCCCGACCAGAGCGCAGGCAACGGTGAGGTCAATGCGGGGGCCGCTGCGCGTGCCCATCATCTTGACGTCGTCGCCGATCTCCGGGTTGCGCGGCCCTGACACCGGGTGCATTGAGGTGCCGCTCGACCCCGAGCACCGCGCCCTCCAGCGCATCGAGCCGCGCGCAGCCCACCCTGAGCGAGGTGTGGTTGGCGAGCGGCGCACCGGCGCGTCCCTGGCGCAGGAACAGCGCGGCGAGATCCGGTGGGGTTGGCCGGATTTGCCGGTGGATGCGAACGTGCCGATCGGCATCGAGATGGTGCAGGTTCTCGCGCAGTCAGCGCCGGCTCGCTTCGATCGCGATTTCGTCGACCGGGATCGTCACGCCCTCGAACTGCGCGGTGGCGCGCCCGGCGAGCGTGATCTCGATCGGCGCGACGACCTCGTCGCCGCCGAACGCCGGGGGCGAGACGCCGCCCCACAGCAGGCCCTTGTCCACGTTGTGGTGCAGGATCGCGCTGAAGCGCTCGAGGTAGAACCGCGACAGCGCGATGCTGAGGTTCTCGGCGAGCGCGTCGCAGATCGTATCCGGGTGTCCGAGTCCATTGCGCTCGACGATCTCGAGCGGCAGCGACGCGGGCGAGGGAGACTCCAGGAGGGCGATTTTGAGCTGCATCACGGTTCGAGCGATAGAGAGACACCCGCCATGCTCGTCGGAGCAGGGCGCCGCGTGTTGACGTGCGTCAAATGCCGCCACGCCGCTTGTGCGTCAATGGCTCGGGCTACGGCGAGCGCGCCGCACGTTGCGCTGGTCGGAGCGGACCCATAGGGATCACCGATCGAGACGATGCGGATAAACGATTTCACACATCGGCCGCCCCGGGGTCCAATGGCGCTGCGGCCGGCAGCGTCCGCAATCTGACCGAGATGCGCGTCAAGCCCCGTCCCTCAGGGCGGGGAAGGAAAGCGCGGAGGCCGTAGGCGTGCTTTGAGGCGGTTAGTCTGGCGTGAGCGGCTGTTCGATGTACTGGCCGCACGATGCTGATGGGAGCGCCGCCGCACGAAGCGGCGAAGTAGGACGGCGACCACAGCACGCCTTTCCAGTACCGCTTGGCGGATGTTGGGACGGTGCTTGCGCAAGCAGAGGGCTGGAGACGCCCTTGAGAATGTTCACGAGCGAAGAGATAGAGACTTTGGGTGGGTACTCAACCAGCAGGTGCACGTGGTCGTCCTCGCCTTCCATCTCGAGCAGTGTGGACTCGAAGTCCGCGCAGGTGCTGGCGAAGATGCCGCGCAGGGCATCGATGGCCGAGTGTGTGAATGCCCAAGCGCGTAACCGCGGACTGACACGATTGTTGGTGCGTGGCAAGGCGAAGGTCAGGTGCGTCGTGCTGCTGCATGCGCTGGCGCACAACCTCATGCGCATGGTTGCTTTGGCACCGCAGTTGATCGGCATAGGGACAACCACGTCCAGCGCGCTCGGATTGGCTGCGGAGACGGGCTAAACAGCGTGAAAACCCCGATAACGGAGCAAAAAAAGGCTGCCGCTGCGACGCATCGGCGTCGTGCCGCCCGCTGGCGAGATCAGCAACGCCCGGCGCGCCCGTGCCGCACTGCGTCGTCTCAGCAACAACGAAAACCGATTAATTCACAGGCTCTGACCCGAGCTGTAAGAGGAGAAACACATGTCAAGCGACACGAAATGCCCGCTCCATGGCGGCGCTGGCAGCGGTCCGTCGAACCACGACTGGTGGCCGAACCAGTTGCGACTCGAGATCCTGCATCAGCACACGCCCCGGTCCAGCCCGATGAAGGAGAACTTCAACTACGCCAAGGAATTCAAAAGCGTGGACTTCGCGGCCTTGAAGAAGGACCTCACGGCGCTGATGATCGACTCGCAGGATTGGTGGCCGGCGGATTACGGACACTACGGGCCTTTGTTCATCCGCATGGCCTGGCACAGCGCCGGCACCTACCGCACCGGCGACGGCCGCGGCGGCGCCGGGCACGGCAATCAGCGTTTCGCGCCGATCAACAGCTGGCCCGACAACGTCAACCTTGACAAGGCGCGCCGGCTGCTGTGGCCGATCAAGCAGAAGTACGGGAACCGAATTTCCTGGGCCGACCTCATCGTTCTCGCGGGCAATGTTGCCATGGAATCGATGGGCTTCAAGACTTTCGGTTTCGGCGGCGGGCGCGAGGACATCTGGGCGCCGGAGATCGACGTGTACTGGGGCAACGAGAAAAAGTGGCTCGACTCCAAGGCACGCATGAGCGGCGAACGCGAGCTCGAAAACCCCCTCGCCGCCGTGCAGATGGGCCTGATCTACGTCAATCCACAAGGTCCGGACGGCAAACCGGATCCGCGCGCGTCCGGCCGCGAGGTGCGCGAGACTTTCGCGCGCATGGCCATGAACGATTACGAAACCGTGGCGCTGACCTGCGGCGGCCACACTTTCGGCAAGTGCCACGGGGCCGGTCCGGCGATCCAGGTGGGGCCGGAGCCCGAAGCCGCGCCTATCGAGCAAATGGGTCTGGGCTGGAAGAGCAGTTTCGCAAGCGGCAAGGGCGGCGACCAGATCGGCAGCGGTCTGGAAGGCTCGTGGACCCCGACGCCCACCCGGTGGGACATGAGCTATCTCGACATGCTGTTCGGCAACGAATGGGAGCTCTCCAAGAGCCCGGCCGGTGCCAATCAGTGGACGCCCAAGCAGGCGACTGGCAGCAACATGGCCCCGGCCGCGCACGATGCCTCCAGGGAAGTGCCGATCATCATGACCGATGCGGACATGGCGATGCGCATGGATCCGATCTACGAGCCGATCGCCCGGCACTTCCACCGGCATCCGGACGAATTCGCCGACGCCTTCGCGCGCGCCTGGTTCAAGCTCACCCACCGCGACATGGGACCCAAGGCGCGCTACCTCGGCCCGGAAGTGCCCAAGGAAGACCTGATCTGGCAAGACCCCATCCCCGCGGTCGATCACAAGTTGATCGATGCGAAAGACATCGCCGCGCTCAAGGCCAAGGTGCTGGCGTGCGGCCTCACGGTATCGGAGCTGGTTTCGACCGCCTGGGCCTCGGCCGCGACCTTCCGTGGTTCCGACAAGCGCGGCGGCGCCAACGGCGGGCGTATTCGCCTGGCACCGCAGAACGACTGGGAAGCCAACCAGCCCGCGCAACTGGCCAAAATACTGGCCAAGCTTGAACGCATCCAGGCCGAGTTCAACGGCGCGCAATCCGCCGACAAGAAAGTCTCGCTCGCCGACCTGATCGTGCTCGGCGGCTGCGCGGCGGTCGAAGCAGCGGCGAACAAGGCCGGTCACCCGGTGACGGTGCCGTTCACGCCGGGCCGCATGGACGCCTCGCAGGCGCAGACCGACGTGGACTCCTTCGCCGTGCTCGAGCCGATCGCGGATGGCTTCCGCAACTACCAGAAAGCGAAGTACGGCGTCTCGGCCGAGGAACTGCTGCTCGACAAGACGCAGTTGCTGACTCTCTCCGCGCCCGAGATGACGGTGCTGGTGGGGGGCATGCGCGCGCTCGATGCGAATGTCGGACAGTCCCGACACGGTGTCCTCACTACGCGGCCGGGGGCGCTCACGAATGACTTCTTCGTCAACCTGCTCGACATGGGTACGGAGTGGAAGACCGTCGCGGACGACCAGGGCGTGTTCGAAGGGCGCGACCGAAAAACCGGCAAGGTCAAGTGGACCGGCACCCGTGTCGATCTCGTCTTTGGCTCCAACTCCCAGCTGCGGGCCCTGGCGGAAGTCTATGCAAGCGCGGACGCGCAGCAGAAGTTCGTCAATGACTTCGTCGCGGCGTGGAACAAGGTGATGAACCTGGATCGCTTCGGCCCCGCTTGATCTTGGCGGAGAGGCCTCAGGGGCTTATGTCGAGCACGCTTGACCGGATTCGGCTGATCCCGAACCGGGACTGGCGCAATCGCCGCCGGCGGCCGGCAACGCCCCGGAAAATCATCGAACCACGACCCTGACAGGAGATTGCCAAATCGCGAAGAACAAACCCTTTCTCACCGACGTCAAGACCTTGCGCGCCCGCGCACGCAAGCACATCGAGCAGGGCGCGGTGACTGCGGGCTACAAGGCCGACCGCGCGACCGTGGTGAAGCCGCTCAACGAGGCGCTCGCCACCGAGATCGTGTGCGTGCTGCGCTACCGGCGCCATCACTTCATGGCCGCCGGCATCAACGCCGACGCGGTCGCGGCGGAGTTCCTGGTGCACGCCAACGAGAAGCAGCAACATGCCGACCGGATCGCGGCCAGGATCGTGCAGCTGAACGGCGAGCCCAACTTCTCGCCCGAGGGGTTGCTCTCGCGCAGCCACGCCGAATACGTCGAGGGCGAGAACCTGCTCGACATGATCAAGGAAGATCTCGTCGCTGAGGGTATCGCGATCGACAGCTATCGCGAGATGATCGACTGCGTGTGCGATCGCGACAGCACCACCGAGCGCAGGATGGAAGGCATCCTGACGATGGCGGAGGAGCACGCCGACGACCCTGGTGGGGATGCGCGAAGAGATGAAGAAGTAGCCGACGCCCGCGGTTCCTCGGGAGGCGCGACAATCTTGCGAGTGTCCCCCGGACGCAGGTCCGGCGTTTGATCCTGGTCAAGCGGCGTCTCGCCCGGGGCGCGATAATGTTTTGGGCTGCGTGACCGGCTAGGCCAGTGAGGACGCCATGCGAAGGCTGTATTTTCTCGTTCCCGACGTCGAAGTCGGAAAGAAGGTGGTCGACGAGCTGCTGCTCGCGCACGTCGAGTGGAAGCACATCCATGTCCTTGCCAAGCGCGGCACGCCGCTCGAGGACCTGCCCGAGGCCTCGGCCTGGCAGAAGAGCGACATCATCCCGGCCATGCTGCGGGCCGTTCCCATCGGGGGCGGCACCGGGATCCTGTGCGGCCTGGTTGCGCTGGCGATCAACCCGGCGCTGGTGGTGGCGGGCGGCGGCGTGCTGCTCGCGACGTCGTTCGCCGGCGCCGGCGTCGGGGTGTATCTCGGCGGAATGGTGGGGCTCAACGTCGGCAACACGCGGCTCAAGGCCTTCGAGGAGGCGATCGAGCGCGGCGAGCTGCTGGTGATTGCCGACGTAGCGCGCGGCCGGGTGGAGGAAATCACCGAGCGGATCAAGAAGGCGCACCCCGGGGCCGAGCCCGAGGGAACCGAAGCGAGGGTGCCGGCGTTCCCCTGAGCGCCGCATGGCCGTCCGTCGGAGCGGCCCCGCCCACGAGCGCCGCCCTTGCCTGGATCAATGGGTCGCCGCCCGGTTTTGGCAGGGTGGATGGCGCCGGCGCGAGCGCGCGCCGAGTGGGTGATTCCAACCTCTGAAATGTGTCGCTCGAGCAGGCCAAGCGGCGCACCATCAAGGTCGATTGAGGCCACCGGAGGGGACCGCTCCCTCCGGCTCGAGCGGCACGTCGCCAAGCACGTGCGCAGCGTGTGTCGCGCGGTGAAGTGGCTCGCGAACTACGCCGCGAGCTAGGACTTTCGTTTGCGTGGCGCGCCTCGGCTGCCAGCCGACGCGCGCCGTTCCCCCTATACAATCGGCCGTGTCCGAGTCCGGGCTGCGAGGCTGCCATGGCGCTACTGTCGATTGCATTGCTCATTCTCCTGAACGGCGCGTTCGCCATGTCGGAGATGAGCATCGTCGCCTCGCGGCGCGCGCGGCTGCGCGAACGTGCGCGGGCAGGCGATCGCCGCGCGGCCGTCGCGCTCGAGCTGCACAACGAGCCCAACGTGCTGCTGTCGACGACGCAGATCGGAATCACTCTGATCGGCGTGCTGCTCGGCGCGGTGGGGGAGCGCGCGCTCTCGAGCGAACTGGCATCCGTGCTGGCGCTGGTTCCGGCGCTGGTGCCTTACAGCGGGGCGCTGGCGCTCGGCGTGGTCGTAATCGGGATTACTTACGTGTCCCTCGTGGTCGGCGAGCTGGTCCCGAAGCGCCTCGCGCTCTATCACCCTGAGCAGGTCGCCTGCCTGGTCGCGCGCCCGATGCGGCGGCTGTCCCAGCTGGCCTATCCGGGCGTGCGGCTGCTGAGCGCCTCGGTCGATTTCTGCCTCAGGCTCATCCGTGCCCGGGCGCCGACGGGGCCGACGATCACGGAGACCGAGATTCGCTCGATGATCGAGGAAGGCACGCACGCGGGCGTGCTGCTCAAGGCCGAGCAGGACCTGCTCACCAACGTCATCCGCTTCGCCGATCGCAGTATCGCGATGCTGATGACGCCGCGCAGCGACATCGTGTGCCTCGACCTGGACGATCCGCCCGAGGTCAACCGGCGCAAGCTCGCCGAAGGTCCGCACGGGCGCTTTCCGGTGGTGCGCGGCAGCTTCGAGCACGTGTTGGGGCTGGTCCAATCCAAGGATTTGCTCACGCATGTCCTGTCCGGCCAGCCGCTGGACATCGAGGCCGCACTGCATCCGGCACCGTACGTGCCGGAGACCGCGTCGCCGTTGACCGTGCTGGAGAGCTTTCGCACCACGGCCGATCACATGGCGCTGGTGGTGGACGAATACGGCGAGGTGAGGGGACTGGTGACGTTGACCGGCGTTCTCGAGGCCATCGTCGGCGCGCTGCCCGCGCGGGGGGAGGCGATCGAGGAGAGGATCGTGCGGCGCGAGGACGGCTCCTGGCTGCTCGATGGCATGCTCACGCTCGACGAGTTCAAGGAGGCGCTCGGACTGGAGAGATTTCCCGAAGCGCAGGAAGCAGGCTACGAAACGCTCGGCGGTTTCGTCATGCACCAGCTCGGCCACGTGCCGGGCACCGGCGAGCATTTCGAATGGAACGACCTGCGCTTCGAGGTCGTCGACATGGACGGCTACCGCATCGACCGGGTGCTGGTCGGACCGCGGCCTGCGGCGGCCGCGCAACCACGCGGGCAACCCTCGTAGCGCGGGAAGCGGACGCTTCAGCGCCCTGCGCGGGCCTGGCCGGCCGGCGCCGGCCGGGCGGCGGCCTCGGCCAGAACATGCGGCGCGGCGCCATGGCGGTGCTCCACCGCGGCCAGGCGCGCGCGGTTGCGGCACACGAGCAGCGTCGCGTATCCGAACAGGTTCACCTGGCGCTGCGCGAGCACCTCGAGCTGCGCCGCGGCGAGAAAGCGCTCGAGATCCATGTCGCTGCGGTAGCGGATCAGCCGGTGGAGGGGCGCGAGCAATACGTCGCACGCGCGCAGTAGCGCACTGCGCCCGCGGAAGTGATTGGCGATCACGATGGTCCCGCCGGGCCGGCACACGCGCCGGATCTCGTTCACGGCGCGCAGCGGATCCGGTAGCCCGGACAGGGCGAACAACAACGTGACCTTGTCGAAGCTGCCGTCGGCGAACGCCAGGTGCGCGGCATCCATCTGCAGCAGCGCCTCCACCTGCGACAGGCGCTGCGCGGCGACCCGCGCCGCCGCCTTCTTGAGCATGTCGCGCGAGACATCGATGCCGGTAACGCGCGCCTGCGCGGGGTAAAGAGGCAGCGACGAGCCGGTCCCGATGCATACCTCAAGAACGCGCTCGCCGGGGCGGCACTCGAGCGCGGCGAGCGCGGCGCGGCGCCCGGGTGCGAGCCCCGCTCCGAACGCGAGGTCGTAAAGCGGAGCGAAGCGGCGATACGCGCGCTGAATGAGTGCGATGCTCATGCTCAGTCCTCCTCTTTTTGGTCGCACTGCCCGGTCGCGGTCCGCGGGCACCCATCGGGAGGCAGAGGCTGCCTGCGCTGGCCGGGCGCCGGGCGTCCCTCGCGCCTGTGCGTGTGGTTATTGGGGTAGTTTAGCGCCGGATAGGAGGGGATTGCAGGTACAGGTTCGCCGCAGCCGGGGGAGACTTGCGCCGGATCAAATATCGGCACGCGCGCCGGGGTGTCCCCGCCGCCGGCCCGCCTCGGCTATGCTTTCGCCTGCAGCGGGACTTCAGGCGATGAGCGATCTCTACGACAAACTCAAGCAGGCCGAGCAGGAGCGCGTCCTGACCGAAGCACGCGCGCGCGCGGAGGCGGAGCGCACTGCGGCGGCGCTCGCCGAGGAGCGCCGCCGGCTGGCGGAAGACGCAGTGCAGCAGGCGCGCGAGCACGCGGCGCTGGAAGCGCAGGCGCTCGAGGCCGCGCAACGGCGCGTCGCGGCCGAGCGCGAGGCGCGTGCGGCGGCACAGGCGCGGGTCGAGGCACAGACCGAGGCGGCGCGCCTCGCACGCGAACGCGCAGCCGCCGAGGTCGAGCTCAAGCGCGCGGCGCAGCTGCGGCTCGAGGCCGAGGCCGACGCCGCGCAGGCTTCACGCGAGAGCGAGGAAGCCGGGACGAGAGCGCAGGCCGAAGCGCAGGCGCGGCTCGAGGCCGAGCGCGCCCTCGCCGCCGCGGTCGCGGAGCGCGCCACCGCCGACGAGGCGCGGCGCGCCCAGGCCGCCGCGCGGGCGGCCGCGGAGGCCGAGACTCTGAGGGGCGCAAAACAGCGCCGGGCAGCCGAGGCCGCCGCGCGCCGCGCGGCCGCGGAGCGTGCCCGGGCCGAAGGCGAGGCGCTGCGCATCGCGCGGCAGCGCGCGAAGGCCGAGGAACGTGCGCTCGGCGCGCTGCGCCGGCGCGAGGAGGCCGAACGCCGCCTGCGCGGCACGCTCGATGCGGGCGTCGCGCAGCAGGCGCGCGCCGCTGAGCTCGCGCACGAGCGCGAGGCGACCGAGCAACGGCTGGCGCGCTCGGGCGAGGAGCGACAGGCGCTCGCGCCGCGCCGGCCCCGGCTGGCGCTGGCCGCGGCACTGCTCGTCGCCACGGCCGGCGGCGCGGCCATCGGCGTGTACGGCACGCGGCATGCCCCGCGGCCGGCGCCGCAGGTCGGTCAGCATTGGACCAACGGCGCGCTCACGCTGCGGCTCGACCGCGACCTGCAGGCGCTCGACGCGCGCCTGCGCGCGGCGCGTCGCTGAGGGATTGCGCGCCGCGCTCAGGAGTCGTCGGCGAGCAGGCGCGACAGCTCGGGGTCGAAGCTGCCGAGGACGTCGATCCCGGCCGCGCCGAAGCGCAGCGCCGCGGCATAGGCGCGCCGATCGCGCTCGTGCTCGAGCGACCATTGCGCGTGGCGCGCGAGCAGGGCCGCGGCGCTCGCGCGCCCGAGCGTCAGCGCAAAGCGCCGCGCGCCGGTTTCGAGCGCGGCCTGGTCGCCTCCGGCGTGGCGCGCGAGCCAGCCCCGTGCCGCTTCGAGCGCGGCGCGCACGCGGCTCGCGAGCGCGGCGAGCCCGGCCTCGCGCACCCCGGCCAGTTGCTGCTCAAGTGCCCGCTCGAGCGGCGCCAGGGCGCCCGGGCCGAGGGCGCGCAACGCGTCGAGCGCGAGCACGTTGGTGGTGCCTTCCCAGATCGTGAGCACTTGGGTGTCGCGCAGCAGCGCCGGGAGCCCCGTGTCCTCGATGTAGCCCGCGCCGCCGAAGGCCTCGAGCACTTCCGCGACCACCGCCACCGCCTGCCGGCCGGTGGTGAGTTTGGCGATTGGCGTGAGCAGCCGCAGCAGCGCCTTCTGCTCTTCGCTCGCGTGGCCCGCTTCGCTGCGCCCGAGCAGCTCGACCACGTAGAAGGTCAGGTGGAAGGCCGCCTCGAATTCCCCCTGCAGCCCGGCGAGCGTGTCGGCGTGCAGCGGCTGCTCGGCGAGAGGCCGGCCGAACGCGTGCCGCAGCTTCGCGTAGGCGCGCGCGAGCGCCAGGCCGCGGCGCATGTAGGCGAGCGCGGCGACCGAGTTCCAGGTGCGCGTGATGTTGAGCACAGTGCTGATCGCGCGCACGCCGTTGGCGAGCTCGCCGACCGGCACCGCCGGCGTGCCCTCGAGCGTGAGCTCGGCGGTGGGCAGCTTGCGCGTGCCGAGCTTGTCCTTGAGGCGGTCGACGCTGAGGCGGTTGGGCAGGCCGGCCGCGTCGCGGGTTTCGAGGTAGAACAGCGCCAGCCCCTTGCCGCCGGGCGGATTGCCCTCGGGCCGCGCCAGGGTGAGCGCCATCTGCGAGGTGATCGCCGAGGTGAACCACTTGCGCCCGTACAAGCGCCAGCCCGCGTCGGGCGCGAAGCGCGCCACGGTCTCGGACGGCCCCACGTCCGAGCCACCGCTTTGCTCGGTCATCCACTGGCCGCTGGTCCAGAAGCGCTCCGGGTCGCGGCTGGTGAGCCGCGGCAGCGCGCGCTCGATGAGCGTGCGGTTGCCCGACACGGCGAGCGTACGCGCCGCGCCGTCGCTCATCGCGAGCGGGCAGGCGTAGATCTCGGTCGAAGCGGTGAACAGGTACACCAGTGCGAACTGCAGCACGCGCGAGCGCTCGCCGAGCGGCGCCTCGTAGGGCAGCGCCACCAGGCCCTCGCGCGCGGCGATGTCCTCGGCGCGCCGCCACAAGGGCGTCGTGTCGATGCGGTCGATGCGGTTGCCCCAGGGGTCCCATTGCACCAGGACCGGCTCGAGCGCCCGTTCGGCGAGCTGCTGCGCGTACAGCTCGCCGCCGGCGAGTGCGCCCATGCGCTCGAGCTGCGGTGTCGCCACGCGCAGCGCCTCGGCACCCAGGGTGCGTGCCAGATAGCCGCGCAGCACGCGGTCGTCGGAGTACTGGTTGCCGAGGCTCGGCGGGGTCTGGACGAATCCCATGTCGGCGCTCCCGTGACTCGCCCAAGGATACACGCGGCACGCAGCCTCAGCGCGTCCCGTAAAATGCGCGCATGGCCAAATACGTGTACACCATGCGCCGGGTCGGCAAGGTCGTGCCGCCCAAGCGCGTGATCATCAAGAACATCTCGCTCAACTTCTTCGCCGGCGCCAAGATCGGCGTGCTCGGCCTGAACGGCTCGGGCAAGTCGACGCTGCTCCGGATCATGGCGGGAATCGACAAGGACTTCGAAGGTGAGGCGACCCCGATGCCGGGGCTGCGCATCGGCTTGCTGCAGCAGGAGCCGCAGCTCGACGCGGCGAAGGACGTGCGCGGCAACATCGAGGAGGGTCTGGGTGAGACGATCGCGCTGGTGGCGCAGTTCAACGCCATCAGCGATCGCTTCGCCAAGCCGCTCGAGGACGCGGAGATGAACCGGCTGCTCGAGCAGCAGGGCGAGCTGCAGGCGAAGATCGACGCGGCGGGCGGCTGGGAGATCGAGCGCAAGCTCGAGCTCGCGGCCGACGCGCTGCGCTTGCCGCCGTGGGAGGCCGACGTGGGCAGACTCTCCGGCGGCGAGCGGCGGCGGGTGGCGCTGTGCCGGCTGCTGCTGTCCGAGCCCGACATGCTGCTGCTCGACGAGCCGACCAACCATCTCGATGCGCTCTCCGTGCAGTGGCTGGAGCAGTTCCTGGAGCGCTATCCGGGCACCGTGGTCGCGGTCACCCACGATCGCTACTTCCTCGACAACGTGGCGGGCTGGATCCTCGAGCTCGATCGCGGCACCGGGATTCCCTGGGAGGGGAACTACTCCTCCTGGCTGGAGCAGAAGGAGCAGCGCCTGGAGCTCGAGGCCAAGCAGGAGGCCGCGCACGTCAAGACCATGAAGGAAGAGCTCGAGTGGGTGCGCGCCAATCCGAAGGCCCGCCAGGCGAAGAGCAAGGCGCGCCTGGCGCGCTTCGAGGAGCTCGCCTCGCAGGAGTTCCAGAAGCGTAACGAAACCAACGAGATCTATATCCCGCCCGGGCCGCTCCTGGGCAAGCAGGTGGTGGAGGCCGAGAGCCTGAGGAAATCCTTCGGCGACAAGCTGCTGTTCGACGGCCTGTCGTTCAGCCTGCCGCCGGGGGGCATCGTCGGCGTGATCGGCCCGAACGGCGCCGGCAAGACCACCCTGTTCCGCATGCTGGTGGGGCAGGAAAAGCCCGACGCTGGCAGCCTGCGCATCGGTGACACGGTCAAGCTGGCGTACGTGGACCAGAGCCGCGATACGCTCGATCCGGCGAATACCGTCTGGGAGGAGATCTCCGACGGCGCGGACAACATCCAGGTCGGCGACTACTCCACGTCCAGCCGCACCTACGTCGCGCGCTTCAACTTCCGCGGCGCCGACCAGCAAAAGCGCGTCGGCGCGCTCTCCGGTGGCGAGAGGAACCGCGTGCACCTCGCCAAGGTGCTGCGCGGCGGCGGCAACGTGCTGCTGCTCGACGAGCCGACCAACGATCTAGACGTCGAGACCCTGCGCGCGCTCGAGAGCGCGCTGCTCGACTTTCCCGGCTGCGCGGTGGTGATCTCGCACGACCGCTGGTTCCTCGACCGCGTCGCCACCCACATCCTGGCGTTCCAGGGCGACAGCCAGGCGGTATGGTTCGAGGGCAACTACGCGGACTATATCGCCGACCGGCGCAAGCGCCTGGGCGAGGACGCCGACAAGCCGCACCGCATCCGCTACAGGCCGCTCGCGGCGTAGGGGGCACGCGCTATTCTGCGCGAACGCCGTCTCGTTTATCCTCTCGTCCGGCGCGCGGCCACCGCCCGTGTGCGCTGCTCGAGGCCACGCCGCATGGACTTCACCTCGTATTTTGATTACCCGGACAGCGCACCGGGAAAGCGGGACGACGTGCTGGTGTTCCTCGCGCAGGCGTGCCCGGCCGACTGGGCGCGCCTGCTGGAGCACACGGAGACGCGGCGCTTCGCCGCGGGCGAATTCCTGGTGCGTCGCGGCACCACGGAGCAGGTTCTGTTCATCGTCGGGCGCGGACGGCTGGAGGTGCTGGTGGACGGACGGCGCATCGCCGCCATCGAGCAGGGCTCGGTGTTCGGCGAGCAATCCTTCTTCGACGGCCAGCCGCGCTCGGCCGACGGGCGCGCGTTGAGCGGCGGCGAGATCCGTTGCGTGACCCCCGCCTCCTTCGAGGTGCTCGCCGCGCGCCGTCGTGTTCGACCTGGCGCGCATTCTGTCTATTCACTTGCGTCAGAGCACAGCAAGATTCCGCGAGCTGGCGGGTTCGGCGCATGAACGAGGCCGCGCGTCCGGCGTTTCCCAACTACACGCAGTTGCCGGGGCTCCTGCCGCTCAGAATGTGGAGCGCGCTGCGCGCGGCGAGCGTCGCCGGGGCGCTCGCCCTCGCGGCGCTGCTGTGGCTGAGCCCGCAGGCAGGGCTGTTCGTGCTATGGCACCTGCTGATTCCGCTGCTGCCGGCGCTGTTCCTGCTGGCGCCGGGGCTGTGGCGCAACCTGTGCCCGCTCGCCGCGGCCAACCAGGTTCCGCGGGTCGCGGGGTTCACGTGCGGCCTGACGCATACCAGGACGATCCGGGAATACAGCTACGTCATCGGCATGCTGGCGCTGTTTGCGGTGGTATCGGCGCGCAAGATCGCCTTCAACAACAACGGCGTGGCGGCAGCCCTGCTGGTGTTCGGCGCGCTGTTGCTGGCGTTCCTCGGCGTGGTCCTATTCAAGGGCAAGAGCGGCTGGTGCAGCAGCATCTGTCCGCTGCTGCCGGTGCAGCGCCTGTACGGGCAGACGCCATTCGTGACCATCGCCAACGCGCACTGCCGTCCCTGCGTGGGCTGCGCCAAGAACTGCTACGACTTTAATCCCGCGGTGGCCTCGCTCGCCGACCAGTACGACCACGACCCGCACTACGTCGGACACCGGCGCTTCTTCGCCGCGGTGTTTCCCGGGTTCATGCTGGCCTTCTACGCCACGCCGCAGCCTCCGGCGATCGGCGTGGCGCAGCTGTACCTGACCTTCGCCGCGTACATGGGCGCCAGCCTGGCGCTGTTCGCCACGCTCGAGACCTTCGTGAAGCTGCGCAATAACGCGCTGACCGCGTTGTTCGCGGCGGCGGCGTTCAACATCTATTACTGGTTCAACTCGGCGACCCTGGTGGACACCGTGCGCCGGCTCACGCATGCCGGTCTCGGCGCGGGCTGGGTGTGAGGCGGGCGCGCAGCGCTGCTCGCGCTGTCGGGGCTGTGGCTGCTGCGCACGCTGGCGCTGGAGCGACGCTTCCTCGAGCATGCGGCGGCCACCGCCAGCTCGCCGGCGGCGCGCGTCGGCGACGGTGCCGCCGCGGCGCTCGAGCAGCAGGCCGCCCGGCGCACGCTGCAGGTGCGTCTGGAGCCCGGGCCGAAGACGGTCGCGGTGCCGCCGGGTCAGACGCTGCTCGCGATCGCGGAGCAAAGCGGCCTGTCGATCGAATCCGTCTGTCGCATGGGCATCTGCGGTGCGCACCCGATTGCCGTGCTCGAAGGCATGGAGCATCTGTCGCCCTGCGGCGCCGACGAGAAGGCGACCCTGGAGCGGCTGGGGCTGGCCGACAATACGCGTCTCGCGTGCTGCGCGCGTGTCAACGGCGTGGTGGCGGTGTAGCTGCAGCTCCAGCGCCGCGCCGCGGCGGCGGCTGCGGCCGCGCCTGGCCCGGCAGCCGCCGCCTGCGACCCAGCGGTGCGCAACGTGGTGGTCGTCGGCCACGGCATCGCCGGGGTCACGGCGGCCGAGCACGTGCGCAAGCTGCACCCCGATTGCGAGATCTCGATCATCGGCAAGGAGCAGTTCCCCCTGTACAACCGCATGGGGATCACGCGCCTCATTTACGGTCGCTCGGCGATGCAGGGTCTGTACCTGCTGCCGGATGCTTGGTACGAGGAGCACCGCATCGCCTCCTGGCTGAATACCCGCGTCGAGAAGATCGAGGTCGCCGGGCACGCGGTGGTGCTCGCCACCGGCGACCGGCTGCCCTACGACCGGTTGATTCTCGCCACCGGGAGCAGCAGCTACGTGCCGCCGATCACCGGCTTCGGCACCGACGGCACCTTCGTCCTGCGCGAGGCGAAGGACGCGATGCAGATCCGCGCCTACGCCCAGGACCGCCACGCGCGCAGCGCGGTGATCGCCGGCGGCGAGCTGCTTGGCATCGAGGCCGCTTACGCCCTGCACAAGCTCGGCCTGCGTGTCACGGTGCTCGAGCGCGGGGCGTGGCCCCTGCAGCGCCAGGTGGACGAGCGCTGCGGCGCGCTGACGGCCGTGACCCTGAAGACGGGCGCGCGCTGTCCTGCGAGGTGTTCCTGCTGTGCGCGGGCATCCGGCCGAACGTCGACCTCGCACAGGCCGCGGGGCTGAAGGTGGACCGCGGCGTGGTGGTCGACGCGCACATGCGCACCAGCGCGCCGGATGTGTTCTGCGTGGGCGATGCCGCCCAGTACGAGGGCGAGATCTATGGCCTGTGGGCCGCGAGCGTGGAACAGGGCACCGTCGCAGCGGCCAACGCGGTGGGGCAGGCGCGGCGCTACGAAGGCACCATGCCTTCGACGATGCTCAAGGTGGTGGGTGCCGACCTGGCTTCGATGGACCGCATCGCGCCCAAGGCCGGGAATCAGGTCGTCATTTACGAGGACACCGAGGGCCGGCGCTACGCGAAGCTCGTGATTGCCGAGGGTAGGATCGCCGGCGCCATCATGATGGGATATCCTGCCGAGGCCGCGCTGGTCGGCAAGGCGATCCGTAGCGGCGCCGACGTGCGCGGCGCGCTCGGGACGCTGCACGCGGGCGACTTCAGCGTTCTGAGCCGCGAAGCCGCGTAGCCCGCGCGCGCCGGCGCAGGCCTCAGCCCCGCGCGGCCCGCGACTGGGGCAGGTGCGAGAACATCGGGCGTCCCGGTACCGGCAGCACGGCGCGCAGAATCGACCCGCTGTCGGATTCGGTGACGAACAGCTCGCGGCTCTCGGCGCCGCCGAACGCGACATTGGTGGTCATCAGTCCGGCGCAGGAGCGGATGCGGTACAGCGGCTCGCCGAGCGGCGAGAACACCCAGACCGAGCCCATCCCGACGTGGCACACGTAAAGGTTGCCGTCGCCGTCGAGCGCCAGGCCGTCCGGCCCGGTGCCCCCCGAGAGGCGCACGAACGCGCCGACTTTCGACACCCCGCCGTCCGGCATGAGCGGCAGGCGCCAGACCGAGTTGTCGCGCGTCACCGCCACGTAGAGGACGCTCTCTTCCAGGTTGAGCACCAGGCCGTTCGGGCTCGGGATCGTGTCGAGCAGGCATTCGAGCCGGCCGTCGGCGCGCAGGCGGAACACGCGCCCGGTGGGATCGTGCAGCCCGGTCTGACCCTGGTCGGTGAAGAACAGGTCGCCGTTCGAGGCGAACACCAGGTCGTTCACCCCCTTGAAGCTCTCGGAGCGGTAGTGCGTGAGCAGCGGCGTGACCGCGCCGCTGTTCGGATCGAGTAGCATCAGGCCGCGCTTGTAGTCGGTGATGAAGATGCGTCCGTCGCGGTGGATCTTGAGCCCGTTCGGCCAGCCGTCGTATTCGGCCACCAGCGTGAAGCTGCCCGCCGCGTCGACGCGGAATACCCGCCCGTAGGGGATGTCGGTGACCCACAGGTCGCCGTGACGGTCGAAGGAGGGACCCTCGAGGAAGCAGTCGACGGTCTTGCCCGGCTTGTTGGCGCGGCTCCAGTCGTCCTCGCGGTCGCGCACGCGCAGCGCCTCGGGCACGCGGGCGAATACCGCGGTGGGGATGTCGCGCGGCAGGGGGTACAGGCTCATGCGGCGGTCCGGGTCAGGTTGCGCGCGCCATCGTACCGCAAAGCGCGGCCGGAGCGATCGCCGCCTAGAGCATCGCTCCGGGCTGGGCGAGCGCGTGCTCGGCGAGCTGCTGCACGACCCAGTGATAGGCGTCGTCGACCGAATCGGTGCGGTGCACCAGCTCGAGGTCGCGCGCGTCGATGGTGCCGTGGCGCACCAGGGCGTCGAAGTTGACGACTTCCTTCCAGTAACCGGTTCCGAACAGCACGATCGGCATCGCCTTGGTCATCTTGCGCGTCTGCACCAGCGTGAGCAGTTCGAAAAGCTCGTCAAGGGTGCCGAACCCGCCGGGAAACACCAGCACCGCCTTGGCCAGGTACGCGAACCAGAATTTGCGCATGAAGAAGTAGTGGAAGTGGAAGCCGAGCTCGCGCGTGACGTAGGGATTGTCGAACTCCTCGATCGGAATCGAGATGGTGAGCCCGACGTTCATGCCCTGCGCCTGGGCGGCGCCACGGTTGGCGGCCTCCATGATCCCGGGGCCGCCGCCAGTGCACACCACGAAGCGCCGTTCTTTGGGGTCGAGCTGCTTGGACCATTGCGTCAGGCGCAAGGCAAGCTCGCGTGCGGCTTCGTAATAGACCGACATCCCGAGTGCCGTGCGTGCCTGGGCCGGATCGCCTTCGCCCGCCTCGGCCTTGCGCAACGCCTCCTCGGCCTGCTCGCGCGAGCGGATGCGCGCCGAGCCCATGAATACGATGGTGTCGTCGACGCGGTAGTGCTCGAAGCGGCTCTTTGGCTCGAGGTATTCGGCCAGGATGCGCAGCGCGCGCGCATCCTTGCTGTTGAGGAACGGCTGGTTGCGGTACGCGGGCACGGCCCGGCGGCGGCGTTCGGTCATCGGATCATGCCTCGCGGTCTGCTACGGCTTGAACTGTAACCCGGGCCGCGGCAGCGTGCACCTGGCCGGCGGCCGGGCGCAACGATTGCGCGCCGATTTGTGCCAGATCAACAAAGCGCGGCTCGGCCGGATCAAGGCGCCCACGCAGATCACGTTCGGGCGCCACGACAACGTCACTTCGACGCGCTTCGCCGAGCGCATGCGCAAGGGCATCGCGGGCTTCCGAGCCGCTGGTGTTCGAGGACTGCGCGCAATCGCCGATCTACGAGAACGTCGCGGATTTCTCCGGCTAGCCGCGAGCGGCGCCGACGGCGCTACAGCACTTTGCGCAGCGTGTGGCGCCGGTTGCTCGTGTAGGGCCGAACCTCGCTCGGCCAGCGGCCCCGGTCGACTGCCTGTGCCCAGGCTGAGCTGGTGAGTACCTCGGCGCTCTCCAGCTCGTAGATCGCGCTGTAGCGCGGCTCGCCCTCGGCGACGATCGTCTTCTTCTCCCCGCCCAGGATCATGGTGAGTGGCGCGCTCACGCAGCGCGTCGCCGCCAGCACCCCGGGCACCTTCAGGATCAGCGGAATGTGCTCGGTGTCGTAGACCTCGTTGAACAGCGCCTCCCTGGCCGGATCCACGTCCATCGCGGCAGTGAAGATGTACCTGGTCTTCGGATGCATGCCGGCGCCTCCTTGCGTTCGCTCAGCCTTGGATCGAGTAGCCACCGTCCACGGCGATGGCGGCGCCGGTGACGAAGTCCGACGCAGGGCCAGCGAGAAACACCGCGATACCGCGGAAATCGTCGATCCCGCCCCAGCGCGCGGCGGGCGTGCGCCGGAGCACGTTCTCGTTCAGCCCGGGGAGCTGCCCGCGCGCCTTGCGCGTGAGCGCGGTGTCGATCCAGCCCGGCAGGATCGCGTTCACCTGGATGTTGTCCTTCGCCCACGCGGAGGCGCAGGCCTTGGTGAGCTGCACCACGCCGCCCTTGCTCGCCGCGTAGGCGGGCGCGAAGCCGGTGCCGAAGATCGACATCATCGAGCCGAGGTTGATGATCTTGCCGCCGCCCGCGGATTTCAACGCCGGGTACGCGGCGTGCGAGCACAGGTAGGCGCTGGTGAGGTTGGTGTCGATCACTTGGCGCCACTCGGCGAGGGTGAGCTCTTCGGGCCGCTTGCGGATGTTGATGCCGGCGTTGTTCACCAGGACGTCGAGGCCGCCGCATTGCTCGATGCTGCTGCGCACCAGCTCGTTGACCGAATCTTCGTCGGTGACGTCCACCGCGATCGCGAGCGCGTCGCCCCGGCCGAGCTTGTCGAGCTCGGCGACCGCGGCGGCGGATTTCTTCGCGTCGCGCGCCGCGACCACGACCCGCGCGCCGGCGCCGGCCAGGCCGCGCGCCAAGCCCAGGCCGATGCCGCCGTTGCCTCCGGTAACGACCGCGACCTTGCCGCTGAGATCGAACATGGGCCCTCCGGGTGGCAGAGGGCGTTACTTTAGCCCGAAAGCGCCCGCGGCCGCGCGAGGAGGAGAGAGAGTCGCCGCGCCCGCCGCGCGCGTGTATATTCTGCGGCCTCGCGAAATTCACAGGAGAGCAAGACGATGAGCACGACGCCCGCCCCCACCTTCCGCGCCGAGCACATCGGCAGCTTCCTGCGCCCGGACCGCCTGATGGCGGCGGTGCGCCAGGCGCGCGAGGGTAAAGTCGCGCCCGAGCAGCTGCGCGCGGTGCAGGAGGAATGCATCCGCGAGCTGGTCGCGTTCGAAGAGGGCCTCGGCCTGTCCTCGGTCACCGACGGGGAGTTCCGCCGCCGCGGCTGGTCGGCCGGGTTCATCGACTCGGTCGAGGGCTTCGGTCTGCGCGAGGGCACGCTGCTCGGTTTTCGCGACGAGAAGGGCGACAAGGGCGGCGCGGCCTCGCCCTACGCCAAGGCGCGCCTGCGGCGCACGCGCGGCATCGCGACCGACGAGTTCCGCTTCCTGAAGAGCGTGGCGAAGAGCGGGTTGCCCAAGGTGACCATCCCGTCGCCCGACGTGATGCACTACTTCCTCGGGCCGAAGAGCGTGGACGAAGCGGTGTATCCCGACATCGAGCAGTACTACGCCGACCTGGCCGCGATCTACGGCGCCGAAATCCGGGAGCTCGCCGCGCTCGGCTGCAGTTACCTGCAGCTCGACAATACCGCGTTGCCCTGCAACTGCGATGCGCACGCGCGCGCCGACGTGCAGGCGCGCGGCGAGAATCCGGACGCGCTCACCGCGCGCTACGTGAAGCTGGTGAACGACGTGCTCGCCATCTGTCCGCCGGGCATGGCGAAGGCCACGCACATGTGCCGCGGCAACCTGAAGGGCGCCTGGATGGCCGAGGGCGGCTACGAGCCGATCGCCGAAGCGGTGTTCGGGGGCCTTGACGTGGACGCGTTTTTCCTCGAGTTCGACACGCCGCGGGCGGGCGACTTCCGTCCCTTGCGCTTCGTGCCCGCGCCCAAGCGCGTGGTGCTCGGCCTGGTGAGCACCAAGATGCCGCGGCTCGAGTCCGCCGACGAGCTCAAGCGCAGGATCGACGAGGCCGCGAAGTACGTGCCGCTGGAGCGCCTGGGATTGTCCCCGCAGTGCGGCTTCAGCTCGGCCCCGGGCGCGGGCCAGCCGCTCACGCCCGACGACCAGAAGAGAAAGCTCGAGCTGATCGCCGCCGTCGCCGCGCAGGTCTGGGGCTCGAGCTGAGGCCGTGCACGCCGCGCGGCGATTGTCCGCGGCGCGGGGTTTTTTGGTAGTCTGACGCGCGTCGGCACGGGGAGGGCGGCGCAAGGGGTGCGGCCGCCTCGACGAAAGGGCTTCGGGGGGGGCGTCGGTGCAGTCCGCGGCAACTACCGGGATTCAGGAGCCGGAGATCCGGCTCACGCAGGGCCGGGACGGGGCGCACACGGTCGCGCTTTCGGGGGCGTGGGATATCCGCGCGCTGCGCGCGCGCGCAGCCGAGCTGGGTCGCGCGCTCGGGCGCCAGGCCCGCGCGGCGAGCTGGGACCTGACCGGGATCCAGCGGCTCGACCACATCGGTGCATTGCTGATCTGGCGCGCGTGGGACAAGCGCCGCCCCGCCGCGCTGGCGCTGCGGTCCGAGCACGACGCGCTGTTCTCCCGGCTCGGCGCGGTGCCGGAAGCCTCCGCGCCGCGCGCGCGCCCGGACCTGCTCGAGCCGCTGCGCGCGCTCGGCGACTTCGGCGCCGCGCTCGCCGGGGGCGGACTCGAAATCGTGCGCCTGCTCGGGCAGGTCGCGCTCGATGCGCTGGGCGTGCTGCGCGACCCGGTGCGCGGTCCGTGGCGCGAGATCTCGGCCGGCGTGTATCGCGCGGGGGCGCAGGCGCTCGGCATCACCGCGCTGGTCGGCTTCCTGATCGGCGTGGTGCTATCGTACCTCTCGGCCGAGCAGCTCAAGGACTTCGGCGCCAACGCGTTCGTTATCAACATCGTCGGCATCGGCGTGGTGCGCGAGCTCGGGCCGATGCTGACCGCGATCCTGGTGGCGGGCCGTTCCGGCTCCGCCATCACCGCGCAGCTCGGCGTGATGCGCGTCACCGAGGAGCTCGACGCGCTCGCCGTGATGGGCATCCCGCTGTCGATGCGCCTGGTGTTCCCCAAGGTGGCCGCGCTCGCCGTGGCGCTGCCGCTGCTGGTGCTGTGGACCGACGCGATCGCGCTCGCCGGCGGCATGGTCTCGGCCAAGTGGCAGCTCGGCATCGCCTACCGCACCTTCGTCGAGTCGCTGCCCGCCGCGGTGCCGATCGCCAATTACTGGATCGGCCTCGGCAAGGGCGCGGCGTTCGGCGTGCTGATCGCGCTCATCGCCTGCCATTTCGGGTTGCGCATCGAGCCCAACACCGAGAGCCTCGGCGCGGGCACCACGCGCTCGGTGGTGGCCGCGATTACCGTGGTGATCATCGTGGACGCGATCGTAGCGGTGATCTTCTCGGGCGTTGGCATGGGGCTGCGATGAAGGCGCTGATCGAGATCGAGGGGCTGTGGACGACGTTCGGCGACAACGTCGTGCACCGGGACCTGAACCTGAGCGTGGCGCAGGGCGAGGTGCTGGCGCTGGTCGGCGGCTCGGGTAGCGGCAAGACGACGCTGCTGCGCCAGATGCTCGGGCTGGAGCATCCCGCGCGCGGCACGGTACGCGTGTTCGGCATCCCGCTGCACGAGGTGCCGATCGCGCAACTGCGCCGGCTGCGCAAGCGCTGGGGCGTGCTGTTCCAGGAGGGCGCGCTCTACAGCGCGCTGTCGGTGTTCGACAACGTGGCGCTGCCGCTGCGCGAGATGCGCTGCTTCGACGAGGGATTTGTGCGCGACATGGTGATGCTCAAGCTCGCCATGGTGGACATCGAGGCGCGCCACGCGGGCAAGATGCCCGCCGAGCTCTCGGGCGGCATGGTCAAGCGCATCGCGCTGGCGCGCGCGCTCGCCCTGGAGCCCGAGCTGCTGTTCCTCGACGAGCCCACCGCCGGCCTCGACCCGGACCGCAGCGAGAGCTTCGTGCGGCTGGTGACCGAGCTGCGCCGGGAGCTCAAGCTCACGGTGGTGATGGTGACGCACGACCTGGATACCCTGGTGGCTGCGGCCAACCGCATCGCGGTGCTCGCCGAGCAGCGCGTGCTGGTCACCGGGACGCTCTCTGAGGTGGTCGCCGCCAAGCACCCGTTCATCGTCAACTTCTTCCTCGGCGAGCGCGGCCTGCGCGCGCTCGCCGGGCTGCGCCCCATGGCGTCGGGCGGCGTAGCCGGAATCCCGCCGACGTAGCGCATAGAGGAGTCGCCCATGGAAAACCGTGCCCACGCCCTGGCCGCCGGCCTGTTCGTGCTGCTGCTGGGGAGCGCGCTCGCCGCGGTCGCCCTCTGGATGCAGCGCGACACGCGTGTGCTCGCCACCTACTTCATCGCCACCACGAAGTCGGTGTCCGGCCTCAACGTCGAGGCGCCCGTGCGCTTTCGCGGGCTCGATGTGGGCAAGGTCGAGGCGATGCGCTTAGACCGCACGGTCCCCGGGCAGATCCTGATCCGGATCGGCGTCGACGCGAGCCTGCCGCTCACCAGGGCGACCTACGCGCGGCTCGGCTTCCAGGGCGTGACCGGGCTCGCCTTCGTGCAGCTCGACGAGGAGCAGTCCGCGCCCTCCGCGCCGCTGCTCAAGCCGGGCCCGGGGGCGCTCTTGCCGCTGCGTCCGTCGCTGATGGACTCGGGTGAAGCCCTGCTCGGCTCGGTGCGCGAGGCGGCGGACCGCGTCAACGCGCTGCTAGACGCGGACCACCGCGATGCCGTGAAGCGCGCGCTCGACGGGGTCACGCAGGCCACGCAGAACACGGCGCAGCTCGCCGCGCGGCTGCAGACCAGCGCGGATCGGCTGCCCGCGCTGCTCGGCGAAGCGCAGGGCGTGGCGCAGCGCGCGGACCGGTTGATGGACGGGATCGGCGCGCTCACCGCGCGGCTCGATCAGCGCGTCGCCGCACTTGACGGCTTCCAGGCGGCTGCGGAACACGTGGCGGCGGCTGCCGATCGCACGGGCAGCGCCGCGCGCGCGGTGGACCAGGACGCGATGCCACGCCTGAACGCCTTGCTCGATCAGCTGCAGCACGAAACCCACAGCGTCGATCGGCTGCTCGTGATGCTGTCGGATCAGCCGCAGAGCGTCGTGTTCGGCCGCGCGCCCGCGCCGCCCGGGCCGGGCGAACCCGGCTTCGCGCGGGAGCTCTCGCAATGAGCGCGGCGCTCGGAAGGCGGTGGGTCCTGGGCGGCGTGCTGTGCGCCTCGCTGGTCGCGGGGGGCTGCAGCATCGGTCCCGCGCCGCGTCCGCTCGCCAGCGCGTACGACTTCGGCCCGCCGCCCGCGGCGACCGCGGCCGCGCCGGCGCTGCGCGAGCCGATACGCGTGGATGACGTCGCGGCGCTGCCGTGGCTCGATACGAGTGCCATGCTCTATCGCCTCGCCTACCGGGACGCCGCGCAGCCGCGCGCCTACGCGGACAGCCGCTGGGTGGCGCCGCCGGCCGCGCTGCTCTCGGGTCGGCTGCGCGCGCGCCTGGCCGCCGCCGACCCGGCCGGCGTGCTCGGGCCGGGCGACCCGGCGCACGCGCCGCTGACCCTGCGCGTCGAGTTGCAGGAGCTCTCGCAGGTGTTCGAGACGCCGGAGCAGAGCGTCGCGCTGCTCGAGCTGCGCGCCACGCTGCTGCGCGATCACCGCCTAAGCGCGCAGGGCACGTTCGTCGTGCGAGTGCCCGCGGCCACCCCGGATGCCGCGGGGGGCGCTGCGGCCGTCGCGGTCGCGAGCGATCGAGCGATCGCGGAAATCATCGGCTGGACCGGCGCGCACCTGCGCCCGTAGGGAAAGCGATCGCTTCTCACCCCCACCGCGGCCACCGAGGCTGCGGGGGTCCGGTGATTCTCACCCCCGCGTCACTTGGTCAGGGTCACGATCACCAGGCCGAGCGCGAGCAGCGCCATGCCGGCGAGCTCCAGTCCCTTGAGGCGCTCGCGGAAGAAGCGCCGCGACACTACGTAGGCGAACGGCAGTTCGATCAGGCCTAGGGTGCGCACGCGCGCCACCGGTTCGACCGCCATCGCGGTGAACCAGCCGGCCGAGGCCGCCGCGCCCATGAAGCCGGCGAACGAGGCCGGGCGCCAGGCGCGTAGCACGCGCGCTACCGCCGCCGCGTCGCGTGCCAGCAGCCAGCCGCCGAGCAGCACGCTCTGGATGAGCAGCGCGCCCATCAGCGTGGAGGCCGCGGCCATCGCGTACGGAGTGTTGTGCAGGGCGAGCGAGGCGCCGCGGTAGCCGACCGCGGCGAGCGCGAACCCTGTCCCCGAGGCCAGCCCGAGCAGCGCCGGCCGGGTGGTCCAGCCCATGATCAGCGCCCGCAGCGGGCGTTCGGGGTCCGCGGGCGAGAGCAGCAGCACGCCGAGCGTGCCGAGTCCGATGGCAAGCGCCGTGCCGGCGGAGACCGGGTCGCCGAGGAACAGCAGCGCGAACACCGCCACCTGGATGATCTCGGTCTTGGAGTAGGCGATGCCGAGCGCGAAATTGCGCTCGGCCATCGCGCGCAGCAGGAACGCGGTGGCCGCGATCTGGCACAGCGCGGCGAGCAGCACCCACCCGGCGAACCGCGCGTTCGGCGCCGGCACGGCGAGGCCGCCCGCAGCATGCACGGCGTACAGCCACAGCGCGGCGAAGGGCAGGCCGTAGAGAAAGCGCACCAAGGTAGCGCCGAGCGTGCCGAGCTCGGCGGTGAGATGGCGCTGCACGGCGTTGCGCAGCGTCTGCGCGAACGCCGCCCAGACGGTGATCGGGATCCACAGCCAGGGGGCCGGCCCCACTCAGCCGCGGCCCACGAACGGCATCTTGCTCGCCATGATGGTCATGAACTGCACGTTCGCCTCCAGCGGCAGCGCCGCCATGTACAGCACCGCGCTCGCCACGTGACCGACGTCCATGCGCGGCTCGACCGCGATCGTGCCGTTGGCCTGCGGCACGCCGTTCTTCATGCGCTCGGTCATCTCGGTGGCCGCGTTGCCGATGTCGATCTGCCCGCAGGCGATGTCGTGCTGCCGGCCGTCGAGCGAGATGCACTTGGTCAGTCCGGTGACCGCGTGCTTGGTGGCGGTGTAGGGCAGCGAGTAGGGGCGCGGCGCGTGCGCCGAGATCGAGCCGTTGTTGATGATGCGCCCGCCGCGCGGGCTCTGGTTCTTCATGATGCGGATCGCCTCCTGCGAGCACAGGAACATGCCGGTGAGGTTGACGTCCACGACCGC